>PVBE011638450.1_pt1 | contig 38609 bp, 43 predicted proteins | sample 1631181 | NCBI WGS metagenome assembly PVBE01 (sample SAMN08397723, study PRJNA350692) | Marine metagenome, whole genome shotgun sequencing project. | isolation source: water | place: Pacific Ocean | collected 2012-04
CGGCTGCGACTGAAGCTCCGGCTGAAACTGAGGCTCCGGCTGAAACTGAGGCTCCGGCTGAAACTGAGGCTCCGGCTGAAACTGAGGCTCCGGCTGAAATTATTTATGACCATGGAGTTACCGAGGACACAATAAGAATTGGCGCTATCGCTGACTTAAGTGGTCCTTTTGCTCCACTTGTTGTTCAAATAATTGCAGCCCAGCAAGCTTACTGGGACCGAGTTAATGCCAATGGTGGTATTGCTGGTCGAGATGTCGACTTCTGGGTAGAAGACAACGCTTACGATGTCCCAACCCATCTTGAACGCTATGAAGAAATGAGCGATGAAGATAACGGAGTTGTGTTCTTAAGCCAGTCAACTGGTTCACCACATACCGCTGCTATAGCAGAAGCACTTGTAGAGGACGGGCTTGGAGCCATTCCTTTGTCATGGTACTCCGGTTGGCCAGACCCAGCCTTTGGTCAGAACGTATTTGAGTCATACACAAACTATTGCTATGAAGCAATAAATGCAGTGGATTATTTAGCTGCGAACGTAATTGAAGGTGAAGTCAAATTGGCTGTTCTTTCCTACCCAGGTGAATACGGGCAAGATGGTGCAGCAGGCGCCAAAATTGCTGCTGAAGCACTTGGAATTGAAGTCGTTTATGACGGTGAAGGTGCAGTAGTTCCTGGGGCTGACCAAACTCCAGTAATCACAGGATTGACTGAATCAGGAGCTAACTTGGTATGGGTCACCACTGGTCCATCACTTCTTGCTGAACTTATGGGTGGCGCTGCCGCTGCAGGGTTTACAGGAACATGGTCAGGTAACTCACCAACATACAACTACATGTTGTTAGCTACGGCTCTTGCTCCAATGCTTGACTCCTCGTACTATCAGTCAACTTATGTTTTGACTTGGAACGCTGGAGACACACCAGGTATGGCAGATATGGTTTCTGCATTACAAGAAGCCATCCCTGACGATCCTGTATCTGATGCATACACCATCGGCTGGACCGAAGCCATGGCTGCTCACCAGATCCTTGAAGCGGCTGCTGCTGCTGGGGACCTAACTCGGGCAGGCGTGATCGCGGCAGCTAATGCCACAACCGTGGACTACATGGGCCTTGCCCCGAACCAGGGTTATGGCGGTGAGGTGAATGACTACATCGTGCGTGAGTCATACATGTTTGATATTCAGGCCGACCTATTCGATGCAGCCGCAACCATTTCAGGTGGCGGAAGTACCGGTTCGGTTCTGATGAACGGTGGTCCGATTGTTTCGGATATAACCGCAGCACACGTATACGAAGGCGCTTGCTTTACAGCTGGCTAATTCAATTAATCAAAGTAACTGGGGTGACCGGCATATACCGGTCACCCCAATTACTGAATAAATCTTTTACGACTAGAACCCAGGATTCAAATGCTTGAAATTGCAAACCTTGAAGTGGTCTACAACGAGGTAGTACTCGTTTTACGTGGCCTTTCAATTGAAGTTCCTGAAGGCCACATTGTGGCACTGCTCGGCAGTAACGGAGCAGGAAAAACCACCACCACTCGTGCTATCACAGGTCTCTTAGATGTGCATGAGGGAAAAGTAACTAAAGGATCTATCACATTTAACGGTGATCAAATTGACAACAAAGAACCGTCGTCGATTGTTCGTAATGGGATAAGTCAGGTTTTAGAAGGTCGACGAATATTTGCTGAACTGACTGTAGATGAGAACTTAACGACCGGCGCGATTACCAGCACAGATAAAGCAGCAATAAAAACAGCTCATGAGCGAGTAATGACAATGTTCCCCATTCTTGCAGAACGACGTAAATCAATCGCTGGATATCTATCAGGAGGAGAACAGCAGATGCTTGCTATTGGTCGAGCACTCATGGTTAATCCAAAACTTCTCATTTTGGATGAACCATCCTTAGGACTCGCACCAAAACTTGTGGCCCAGATAAGAGACACAATTGTTGATATCAACAAAGATGGAACAAGCGTTTTACTAATTGAACAAAATGCAAACATGGCCCTTTCAATAGCCAATTACGGCTACATCTTGGAAACAGGAAAAATCGTTATGGATGGAGTTGCCAGCAAACTTCTCAAAGATGAAGACGTTCGCGAATTTTATTTAGGGCTTCATGGAGAAGGAACAGAAAGAAAATCTTTTAAAGATGTTAAACACTACAAGCGAAGAAAACGTTGGCTGTCATGAATCAACCTCTTCTCGAAGTTAAAGACATAAGTCTTTCATTCAAAGGAGTGAAAGCTATTTCTAATGTCTCTTTTCAAGTGCAAGAAGGAGAATTGTTTTCAATCATTGGCCCAAATGGTGCAGGAAAGACTTCAATATTTAACAGTATAAGTCAGGTATATCGACCTCAAGAAGGAGATATTTTTTGGAAAGGAGAGAGTATTCTTGGTCAACGACCTGATCTTGTTGCTGGTCTTGGCATTGCTCGAACTTTTCAAAATATAGAACTGTTTCCTCAAATGACCGTCCTTGATAATTTGCTTCTTGGTCGCCATGTACGAATGAAACGATCCTGGCTTGCAGGAGCTCTCTGGTTAGGCCCCGCAAAAAAAGAAGAAATGAAACATCGACTCGCAGTAGAAGACATCATAGATTTTCTTGAAATTGAAGAATGGCGTAAACATCCAGTAGCACTACTCCCATACGGGTTTCAAAAAAGGGTGGAACTTGGAAGGGCTCTCGCTATGAACCCGGAACTACTTTTATTAGATGAACCAGTAGCCGGTATGAACCTCGAAGAGACTGAAGATATGGCCCGGTTCATTCTTGATATTCGCCGAGAGTTAGGAATATCAATGATTCTTGTCGAACATGACATGAGTTTTGTTATGGACATAGCAGATCGAGTTTTGGTTCTAGATTTTGGTCAAAAGATTTCTGAAGGAACACCAGAACAAGTACAGAAAGATCCCGCAGTTATTGCCGCGTACCTTGGTGACGAAGAAGGCTTAGTGTTAGACGTTGAATGATATGGCATCTGATGACCTTGATGCCCAACAATTCAGTGAAATGGCTGCAAGCCGGGTTACTAATGAACTTTCACATCCAGATTTAAACCTTTTCCTCTTGTCGTTCGCTTTTTCTCGAACCGCAACCCAATTTGCTCGACATGTAGAGTCTCATGTTCATCGTCCATCTGGTTTGACGTGGGCTGGTTTCCGAATCTTATTTACTGTTTGGGTGTGCGGAAGCATGGAATCAAACCGTGTCGCTCATTTTTCCGGTCTTTCTCGAGCATCCGTTTCGAGTGCGCTTAAAACCTTAGAACGAGATGAACTAATTACCAGAAAAAGCGGAAGCAGTGATCGAAGAGTTGTGCTTGTTGGGTTAACTGACAAAGGAGAAATTGCAGTTAAAGATGCTTATAGCGAACAACACCGAGTTGAAAAAGATTTCTATGGAAGCCTTACAGATAAAGAAAGAGAGACGTTAACTGAACTTATAGAAAAGATTCTTTTCTCTTCCGTTGAAGAGGTTTAGAGATGAACCTGTTTACTATCAGGGTCATAAAAAGGACGAAACGAAGCAGTTGCAGGAAACCTTTTTCCATTAATTTCAATTTCAAAGGAACCTTCTATGACTTGATTACGTGGGACACCTATCTCATGTGAGATATACCCCATTCCTAAAGCTGCGCCTATTGTATGTCCGTACATTCCTGATGTAATTCTTCCGGCAATTACTCCATCTTTATAAATTGGTTCATTGTGATAAAGCAATGGTTCAGGATCGTCAACACGGAATTGAACTAACCGTCGAGTAATTCCAGATTCTTGTAAAGCGAGTAAAGCTTCTCTTCCGATGAAACCATCTGGTTTATCCCAGGCCACACCCCAGGAAAGTCCAGCTTCTAGAGGAGTGTCTTCATCACATATATCATCTCCCCAGTGACGATAAGCCTTTTCCATCCGTAAAGAGTTCATTGCATGCATGCCCGCTAACTTCAATCCTTTAGGTTTACCTGATTCCCAAAGTTGGTCAAATGCTCCAATAGCAAACTCTGTTGGTAAATACACTTCCCAACCTAATTCCCCCATGTATGTTCGACGGACTGCGATAGCTCGAGCGTAACCAAAGTCAATTTCTTGAAGAGTTCCAAATGGAAAAGCTTCATTTGAGAGATCAACATCAGTTAACGGAGACATGAATGATCGTGCCTGTGGTCCAAAGATTCCTAAAGTTGCCCAACCAGAAGTCACATCAGTTACAACAACTTTTGAATCCTCAGGGATATGCCGGAGAATCCAGTCAGCATCTTTTAATTGAGTTGTATAAGCGGTTACAACTAAAAACTTTTCTTCATCTAAACGATTTACGGTCAAGTCAGCTTCGATTCCACCTCGGTCATTAAGCCAAGTGGTGTATACAGAGGTGCCAGGAGTAACGTCAATATCTGCTGAAGAAATTTTGTTGAGAACAGTCGCTGCATCAGGCCCTTGAACCAATATTTTTGCTAATGAAGTTTGGTCAAATAATGCAGCACCTTCTCTACATGCTCGGTGTTCAGCAGCTGAATGTTCAAACCAGTTTTGTCGACCGTAGGTGTATTCATATACGGGCTCAACTCCTTCAGGGGCAAACCAATTCGGCCTTTCCCACCCACCGTTTTCTCCATGACATGCACCAAGGTTTACTAAACGGTCATGAAATGGAGAACGACGAACACCTCGAGCAGTTTCTACTTGTCGAAAAGGCCAATGCATTGCATATAACAGACCAAGCGATTCAATTGAACGATCATGCAAATACTGGCGGTTAGTTTGAAATGGTTGCGCACGACGAATATCAACGTCCCATAAATCCATGGGCGGACGACCATCAACTATCCACTCAGCTAAAACTTTTCCAGCACCCCCCGCAGACTGAATACCAACAGAATTAAATCCGGCAGCAACAAAATGATTATCAAGTTCAGGAGTGGGGCCAAGCAGATATCTATCATCTGGGGTGAAGGCTTCTGGCCCATTAAAGAACAAGCGAATACCAATTTCACCTAGAATTGGGATTCGTTCACAAGCTCTTTCATACACTGGCGCTAAATGATCCCAGTCCTCATCAAGTTGCATAAATGGACGATCATGAGGTAATCCTTCCGCTCCGAAAGGTTTAGCAATGGGTTCAAATGCTCCAACCAGTAGCCGTCCAGCATCTTCTTTGGCATAAATACAGTTATCTGTATCACGAAGAACTGGAAGACCCGATGGAAGATCAGGAACAGGTTCTGTAACGAGATAAAAATGTTCACAAGCATGAAGAGGGATATTTACTCCAACATCTCGACCAAGTTGATGAGACCACATACCTGCGGCTGTAACAACGTATTCAGCCTCAATTGGGCCAAGATCAGTATCAACTCCCGTAGCTCGCCCATTTGAAGTTCGAATAGTTTCTACAGAAATACCTTCAATAACTTTCGCCCCATTCTTTTTCGCTGCAGCAGCTAATGCCATAGTGGTATCTACCGGCGAAGCTTGACCATCACTAGGTATCCAAACTCCTCCTACAATTCCCTCCGGGTTAATAAGAGGCCAGCGTTCAACGAGCTCATCTGCTTCGATAACTTCGATATCTACATCAAAGCATCGAGCCATTCCTGCTCCCCGAACTAACTCTTCTAACCGTTCAGAATTGTCGGCGACACTAAGAGAACCAACTTTTTTAAAACCGGTTGGATGACCCATATCATGCTCAAGACGATGGTAAAGATCAGCGCTATAAGCAGCAAGGCGAGTCATGTTGTGAGTAGCTCGAAGTTGGCCAACTAAACCTGCGGCATGCCAAGTTGTCCCGCTTGTCAAAGTGTGACGCTCTAAAAGAACCACATCTTTCCAACCTAATTCAGTGAGGTGGTAGGCAATACTGGCGCCAACAATTCCCCCACCAATAATGACCACTTGTGTTCGCTCTGGAATATTTTTCGTCATAAACAGTTCTCTTTATAATTTTTGAAAAACCAGGTATTTCTATTGACCTTGTAGTTAGGTAATGACGGAAGTACGTTACTCCCTCAAATAAAAACCAGCGTGGTCGAGTCTTATTTTTTAAGATTAGTAACGAAACGCTCTTAACCTAAACAATAAGATCACAAATTAGAAAAAATCAAATGAACGACATACTTCTTCAGTGGCAAGAAAACGCCAAAACAAAACCAGCACGTATAGTGCTAGCTGACCTTGGCGACCCGCGAGCTGATGAGGCAGCTCGATACTTAACCAAAGAATCAATAGCGCACATAATTGAACCAGTAATAGATTCTAAAAATGCTTTTGCGCAAACCGCTGTGGATAATGGCTTTGATTCATCTGATCCATTAATCGCAGCTGCTCTACTTGTAAAAAGTGGAGCAGCAGATGCTGCAGTTGCTGGCGCAACTCGGTCCACTGCTGAGGTGCTTAAAACAGGTTTTCAGATACTGGGGGTATCCCCAGAAGTAGAAGTAGTGAGCAGTTCCTTTTTAATGGTTCTTCCAAATGGAATTAACCTTGCTTATGGAGATTGCGCTGTTCTTCCTGAACCAAATTCAGAACAACTTTGTTCAATAGCAATCTCAACTGCATCGACTTATAGATCACTCATCGGAGAAGAGCCGCGAATCGCAATGCTTTCTTTTTCTACTCATGGGAGCGCTGACCATCCGAGAGTCATCAAAGTCAGAGATGCTGTAAGTCTTGTCAGAAAACAGGACCCAAAACTCATCGTTGATGGAGAATTACAATTTGATGCAGCATGGGTACCAGAAATAGCAGCAAGTAAAGCTCCGAATTCTTCACTAAAAGGTAACGCAAATGTATTTATCTTCCCAGACTTAGACTCAGCAAATATTGCTTACAAAATCACAGAACGTTTAGCCGGAGCAAGAGCTATAGGTCCGTTACTTCAAGGATTAGATGGAATTTTTCATGACCTATCACGTGGATGTTCCACTCAAGACATCATAGATTTATCTGTTATCTCTGCACTTCAGTCGATGACACCTAAGAGTTAATTAATGACATTTTCTGCAGTCATTATCGTACTTATTTCAACGATTTTGCATGCCTTATGGAATGCACGAATACACAAAATGAACAATCCAGATATTGTCATCACTCTTAGCTATTTAATATTTGGATTAGCTTGTTTTCCAATTGCAATCTTGGATCCACCTACTGAAGTAATCAAATTTATTATCCCATCTGCAGCTGCTCAGGCCATATACATGTGGATGCTTGGTACGGCTTACCGTGAAGGAAGCCTTGGAGTTGCTTACCCAATCTCTCGGGGGACAGCGCCACTTCTCATTGGAGCTGGAGGATGGATTTTTTTAAACGAAGTTCCTTCAACACTTACAGTGATAGGTCTTTTCGCATTAGTCATAGGACTTCTTACACTTGCTGGCCTAGGACAAAAAATAGGTGAAAAAAAATCAGTACTCACAGCTGTTATAAGCGGCTTTGCAACGGTCGGGTACTCTTTGATTGATGCGGGTGCTGTTGACCAAACAAACCCCCTTGGATACTTCTCAATAGTTGCAATTATTAGTTCAACAACTGTTATAAGTTGTCGTCGCATATCACTAACACACATTCGTCAATCAATTCCGTCCGGAATGTTAATAGGGACCCTCCAAGGAGGATCCTATGTCTTAATTCTTTTAGCATTCAGATGGGCTCAAGCTGGCCAAGTAGCAGGTTTACGACAACTTTCAATTCCTCTTGGGGTGCTCTTAGCAGGTGAAGCACTTGGGAAAAGATCCTGGTGGGGAGTTGGGCTTGTAGCAGCTGGAGCGGCGTTAGTCGTTTGGTAACTATTTCTAACTAATTTGAATCGTAAGAAATGTTCCGACGCCGGCAAGGATAAGAACTGTAACCCAAGCTACGAAACCCACTTGTAGTGGTTTAGTGCCGAGATCCTTAACAGACTTGAGGCGTATACCAGAACCTAAACCAAACATTGCTGCAGTAATTAAAAAAGTTCGAACCGCACCTATCGAATCAAGAAAACCGTTTGAAAGAACATCGGCGGACCTCAACGCAGCGGCAACAATAAATCCAAGAATAAAAATTGGTATAGGAAACCGTTTTTGTTGAGTGTCTTGTGTTCCTCTTTGTTTAATGAAAGAAATCATTAAAAGCATTGGTGCTAACAACAAAATACGACCCATCTTTACAACTATTGCTGAATCTAAAGAACTGTCACTGATAGCTGATGCAGCAGCTACTACTTGGCTTGTGTCATGCACAGATAAACCAATCCACCACCCCAAAGTATTCATTTCAATATCAAAGATGAGGTTAAGAATCGAAAAGAGAAGAATTGAAATAGAACCAAAAATTGTTATAAGCCCAACTGCATAACCGGTCTCCTCATCGTCAGCTCCACTCAGTGGTTTCACAGCAGCAATGGCCGATATCCCACATATAGGGAAGCCGGCAGCTAACAGAAGAGTTAATGGTTTAGAGACAGATGCCTTCCCTCCTATCCATTTGATTAGAAAAAAAGAAATAAACACAACACAGATGATTACTAAAATTCCACTTAGGCTTCCTATCTCTAAAATTTCAGAAAAAGCAAGCCGAAATCCAAGTAAAGAAACTCCAATTTTTAATAACTGGCTAGAAGCAAAATTCAAAGATGGTTTTGCCCATGAATTATCAAAGCCAATATTTGTGAAAAATATTCCACATAAAAGAGCGATTACAGGAGCAGAAAGAGAATCTTTTAAAATTTCTAAGCGAATAATTTGTTTAGCAAAAATGCTTACACCAATTATTAGCAATAATCCATAAAAGTTACTTTGAAACCATTTCCATATGTCGTAAAAAAATAGTCGTCCCGACTTTTCAGAGGTTTTGAATAGAAAATTCAATAGGTCACCTAGTTATTAAGCACAGTAGTTACAGGCCGTTGATACGTTTTTTCATAAGTAGTTTTTAATGGCGGAAGGTATGGGATTTGAACCCATGGTGACCCGGAGGCCACAACGGCTTTCGAGGCCGCCCCATTCGTCCGCTCTGGCAACCTTCCATAAATGAGGTTAGCCATCAGCACAGTTTTGACCACCTATCTATGCCGAGAGAAAAATTTTGCTAGTAGATCTGCGCTTTCTTCCGAAAGTAAACCACCTACTACAGGAAATTCATAGTTGAGTCGTGGGTCGGCACCAACATGTAATAAAGAACCTAAAGCTCCGGCGTCCATACTCGGAGCCCCATATACAACTTTGCCGATACGAGCAGCCCAAGCTGCTCCTGCGCACATCGGACAGGGTTCAAGAGTTACGAATAAGGTTGCATTAGTGAGTCGCCAATCACCAATAATTTTTGATGCGTCTTGAAGAGCCAATATCTCTGCGTGAGATGTTGGGTCGTGATCAGACTCTCTTTGGTTGTGTCTTCTGGCAATTATTTCGCCGTTAACTACAACTACAGCCCCTACAGGGACTTCTCCTTTAGAGGCTGCTATATGAGCCTCTTCAAGCGCGATGCGCATTATTTCTCTATCATCCACATTGTGACAATACGTCAATTTGGATCAATACCTGTTCTCGAGCGTGACGGCCAGGCGATCTGCGGCACTCTAAAGACTCCGCTGAGAGCTGCTGTCTTCCGACCCTGACTCGGTTCACGGACTTCAGTCGCACAGGACCCAGCCGCCACACTCCAAAACAGGTCTCGAACAACGATACCCTTGAACGCTGGGTCTTATCTACGGATAAAAATTAGGAAGGTTGCCTGAGCGGCCGAAAGGGATGCCTTGGAAAGGCATTGTGGCTTCATTGTCACCATGGGTTCGAATCCCATACCTTCCTCCACAAAATAAAGAGTTTGACTACGGGTTAAACGATCTTTGACATGAGGACTATGGTGAATGGTGTATGCAGTACACATCGCTTTATCGTCGGTATCGTCCTCGACGTTTTTCAGAAATTCGCGGGCAAGAACATGTTGTAGCTGCTTTACGTAACGCTGTTAAAGAAAATCGTGTTCACCACGCTTACTTACTTAGCGGCCCGAGAGGAACGGGAAAAACGACTGCAGCTCGTATTTTGGCAAAAGTACTCAATTGTGAAAATCCCAGCGAAGGAGAACCGTGCTGTGCATGTGATTCTTGCCTTTCAATTGAGACGGGCAATTCATTTGATCTTCATGAGTTAGATGCAGCATCAAATAACAAAGTTGATGACATGCGGGACCTTCTTGGGAAAGTAGCTTTAGGAACTCCAGGGCAGACCAAAGTTTATTTACTTGACGAAGTCCACATGCTTACCTCTGGAGCAGAAAATGCTTTGTTAAAAACTTTGGAAGAACCGCCTGATCACGTAATTTTTATTCTTGCAACCACTGAACCTCATAAAGTTGTTGAAACTATACGAAGCCGTTCACAGCATCTTGAATTAAAACTTCTCCCAATAGAAGATTTGGAATCCCTTGTAGAAGATGTGGTTACTGATGCTGAGTTGGATGTTGATGCTGAAGGGAAAGCACATGCGGTGCGCTCTGGTCGCGGTTCAGCTCGCGACACTCTTTCTGCGTTAGACAGAGTTGTTTCTGGAGGCATGATTCGTGATGATGAAACTGTTAGCGATCTTCTTGCCGCTCTTGCTGAAAAAAATTCTTCTAAAGCCTTAGCGGCGGTTAGTGCCGGCATATCTAGAGGCCGTGAACCGCGTGTGATTGCCGAAGAGTTACTTGGAGCATTACGGACAGCATTTCTTATAAAAATGGGGGTTCCTTCAGAACAAGCAGGAGAAAATGAAATAAGTCATTCTCTTTCTTTCTCCGATCAAGTTGCTCCAAGTTTAATTACTAAAGCTCTTGAAACTATCGGGGTGACTCTGGTTGATATGCGACGTGCCCCTGATCCACGAGTAGATTTAGAAGTCGCTTTGGTTCGTTTAACCCGTGAAGAAGAACACAATGAAGAATTGCTTGAAACTTTGGTAGCCAGAGTGGAGGAACTTGAGAGACAGCTTTCTTCTATGGCTACAACACCTTCTACACCTGTTAAACCCAGTTCCAAGGCAAAAGAAATTTTAAGCAAAGCGAACAAATCACCTTCTATACAAAAAGTTCAAGAAGGTAATAGCCTTCCTCCTCAAGAATTTTCATCTGAAAGAAAGCAGACGGAAGTTCAAGGATCTAATGAGCTACCAGAACTTGATGATGTGGTTGGGGCATGGAAAGACGTTATTCAAACTATGTCAAAACGAGCGCGTTCCCGTTTAGCGGCTTCACAGATAATCGAAATGGTCGGTGACGAGGTTGTTCTCGGGCTACCAAATGAACCACATCGGCTCCGATGTGTTGATTTAACGGAAGAAATAAAAACATCACTATCAAGTCATTTTTCAACCCCTCTACAACTTCAACTGATTGTTGTTTCAACAAAGTTAGAGCCTTCAAAACCGAAACCAAAGAAAGAAGATTTAGAGGTAGACACCACCGGTTCAATTTCTGCAGAAGCTTCCGAAGGGTCTGCAACTGATCAGGTAATCAAAGCATTCCCCGGTGCAGAAATAATAGATTCAGGATCATGAATTAATCATGTACGCCGATGTTGTTCAAGATGCAATAGATGAATTAGGACGTTTGCCAGGCATAGGCCCGAAATCAGCTCAACGTCTCGCGTTTCATTTAATGAAGTTACCTACTGAAGATGTTGAACGATTTACTCATGCAATCTCTGAAATGAAGCTACGTGTTCAATTTTGCACACGATGCTTTAATATCGCTGAAGCTGAAGTTTGCGGAATTTGTAGCGACCCTCGTCGTGAAGTTGGCCTACTTTGTGTGGTTGAAGAAGCTCGTGACATTGTTGCAGTGGAAAGAACAGGTGAGTTTCAAGGCCGCTATCACGTTTTAGGTGGAGCAATAAGTCCAATTGAAGGAGTTGGACCAGATCAACTCAACATTTCACAACTACTTGCACGAATTGATGACGAGCAGGTAACGGAAGTAATTCTTGCAACTAACCCAAATATTGAAGGAGAAGCAACCGCAATGTATTTAGCTCGTTTGCTTAGTCCCTTAGGTGTAACAGTGAGCAAAGTAGCAACTGGGCTACCTGTTGGAGGAGACCTTGAATACGCTGACGAGTTGACTCTTGGACAAGCATTAGAAAAACGTCATATTTTGGAGGGGAATAACAGTAAAGAAAAATAGAAAGCGCCTTCGAAACCATTGCTGCCAGTTCCGAAGACGCTTTCTGAGTTGGGTGGAGGGGCCCCAACGTGTTGCGGTTATGTTACAACTTTGACAAAAAAGTAACACATAGTCAAATTGAATTAGGAAAAATCATAAGAAAAGCCTTAAAACAAGCAAAAATAAGAATATAGGCTTCGCATGACGAAGCGAAAATATAAGGAGTAAAGATGCAGTTGGAGCAGATAGACCACGTAGCAATTGCAGTACACGACTTAGATGCTGCAATTGACTATTACCAACAAGCTTTTGGTTCTCAAGTAACTCACCGTGAAATAGTCGAAAGAGATGGTGTTGAAGAAGCACTGATTCCAGTGGGAGAGTCATATATCCAACTCACAACAGGAATTCGACCCGATTCACCTATATCAATTTTTCTTGACCGCAATGGAGAAGGAATACACCACATTGGGTACCGAGTCAAAGATTGCGCTGAAGCCATAAAAGCAGTAGTCGCCGCGGGCAGTAGGGCTATTGATGAAACTCCACGCCCCGGATCACGAGGAACCACTGTTGCTTTCATACACCCAAAAGGTGCTCTAGGTACTCTTATTGAACTGGTTGAGGATCCGTCTGGTTAATGTCTATGGAAGTTCATCTCGTTGACGGCACATATGAATTATTTCGACATCATTTTGCTGTACCTTCACACATTACCGACGAAGGCATTGAAGTAGCAGCAGTAAGAGGGGCCCTCACTTCAATGATGAGCTTGTTGGAGCAAAATGTAACACATGTTGGAATCGCAACTGATCGAGTAGTTGAATCGTTTAGAAATGACTTGTTTGATGGATACAAGACTGGGGAAGGAACACCACCTGAACTTTTTTCCCAGTTCCCCCTACTAGATGCGGCATTGGATGCTGCGGGATTTGTTGTATTCAGCATGGAAAAACATGAGGCAGATGATGCACTGGGAGCAGCTGCAGTGAAAGCAGCATCCGACCCAAGAGTGACCAAAGTGTTAATTTGTACCCCCGATAAAGATCTCGCACAAGTAGTTAATGACCAGAACAAGATTGTTCAATTCGACCGAAGAAAAGAAATCATTTACGACGAAAAAGCTATAAAACAAAAATTTGGAGTACCTCCAGAATCTATTCCTGATTATCTTGCCTTAGTCGGAGATACAGCCGATGGTATTCCAGGACTTCCAGGGTGGGGAGCAAAATCTTCCTCAACAATTCTTGCTTGTTATAAACACTTAGAAAACGTCCCTCCTAATCATGAAGAATGGGAAGTAATCCCACGAGGAGCAAACAAACTATCATCCACATTCACTAATCAATTTGAAGAAGCGCTGTTGTATCGCCAATTAGCAACTCTAGATTTCAATGCCCCTGTGATGAAAAACGTTGATGAATTACTTTGGACCGGTCCAAAATCACATTTTTTAGACATGTGTGAACACCTTGATGCTCAAAAAATCTTCGAAAAAGCAGAGTTGATTGCAACCTCAAGAAACTAATCAAATAGCGAATATCGCGATCCGAAGGATTTCTTTCGGTACCCTGTGAATCAAATGAGTCAATATTCAATGAACGAACGTTTAGACGATTTACGTCGCCGAAAAGAAGAAGCACTTCAAGCCGGCTCTGAGAGAGCTGTTCAGCGACAACACGACAAAGGGAAAATGCTTGCCCGTGAACGTATCGATTATCTCCTTGATCCGGGATCATTCAATGAAATTGACATGCTCGTACGGCATAGAGCACACGACAGCGGTCTTGAAGAACGCCCATATACCGATGGAGTTATTACGGGATGGGGAACAATAGATGGACGAAAAGTTTTTGTGTTCTCACAAGATTTCACGGTATTTGGTGGAGCTCTCGGAGAAGTATTTGCACAAAAACTTCATAAAGTTATGGATCTTGCCCAATCAGTTGGAGCCCCAATGATCGGATTAAATGACGGAGCAGGAGCTCGTATCCAAGAAGGAGTAGTAAGCCTTGATGGGTATGGAGGAATTTTTTGGCGAAACGTTCAAGCTTCCGGAGTTATCCCACAAATCAGCGTTGTACTTGGTCCTTGTGCAGGCGGGGCGGTATATAGCCCCGCAATGACAGATTTTATTTTTATGGTTCGAGAGAAATCACACATGTTTATTACCGGACCTGATGTAGTAAAAACAGTCACCGGTGAAGAAATAACCCTTGAAGAACTCGGCGGCGCATCGAGCCATTCAACTAAATCCGGTGTATCTACCTTTGTAGGAGAAACAGAAGAAGAAGTGCTTGACGAAGTCAAAATACTTCTTTCATATCTCCCCTCAAATAACCTTGAAGTAACGCCATTAATGCCTAGCGAAGATGCATCAGAACGTTCATGCCCCGAATTAAATGATCTAATGCCAGATAGTCCAAACATGCCATATGACATGAAAGAAGTAATCACAGAAGTATTAGATGACAATGATTTTTTCGAATACCACTCTTCTTGGGCACAAAACATCGTGTGCGGTTTCGGCCGTTTAAATGGACGAAGCGTTGGAGTCGTTGGTAACCAACCCATGGTTTTAGCAGGTGTTTTAGATATACAAGCTGCTGAAAAAGCTTCACGGTTTGTTCGAACCTGTGATGCCTTCAACATTCCTCTAATTACATTTGTTGACGTTCCCGGTTTTCTTCCAGGTGTTGATCAAGAATATGGCGGAATAATCCGACATGGAGCAAAACTCCTCTATGCCTACTGCGAGGCAACAGTTCCACGTATACAAGTAATTACCAGAAAGGCTTATGGAGGTGCGTATGTCGTAATGGATTCCAAATCTGTCGGATCAGATCTCTCTTTAGCTTGGCCTTCAGCAGAATTAGCTGTAATGGGACCACAAGGAGCTGTCGAAATTGTTTATAGAAGAGAAATCGAAGCTGCGTCTGATCCAGATGCGCGACGTGTTGAACTTGTTGATGAATACACAGAAAAATTTGCAAGCCCATACGTAGCAGCAGAAAGAGGTTTCATTGACGAAGTTATTGATCCTTCTGAAACAAGATCTCGGTTAATCGCCGGACTTGAAGTTCTTTCCACGAAACGATCCGATATTCCTCAACGCAAACATGGAAACGTTCCACTTTAAAATGCCAAACGTCGCACCTATCCAAATTGAAGTTCCTGGAGCCAACCAAGACGAAATTGAAGCGATCATTCTCGCATATCAAGAGCTCTGGCCCGAACCAATAACGCCAACAATCTCAGGTCAATCAACGACGTGGAGATTCTCAGGGCGTTGGTGGGTAGATAAACCACAAAACTTCAACTCGTCCCACACCATTAACTACCCCATTTAGGGCTTTCTAGCAGAGTTAACTCACTTACTTTTCTCAAATATTGCTTTCGTTCCATCTCAGAACACCCCAATGCCCGAAGATGGTCAGTTAACCACTGAACATCAATTAATCGCTCCTCACCATCATTCATCAAGTCCACTAAACCGACCAGAGCAACTTTTGAAGCGTCACTTCGACGATAAAACATTGATTCACCAGCAAATAACCCACCGATACTCACTCCATAAAGCCCACCGGCTAACCCATCTTCATCCCAAGCTTCAACAGAATGAGCCCAACCAAGATTATGCAAATCAAGGTAAGCAGAAATTATCTGTTCATCAATCCACCCTTTTGGGCGATTTGGATCAGCACATGAAATAACTACTTCCTCAAAAGCAGTATCAACTTTAATTTCGAAACTCTTTAATGATTTCCCTAAAGAACGGCTTACGTTTAAATCATCAAGATGTAATACACCACGAGGGTCTGGTGACCACCATCCCATCATCCCGTTTTCTTTTATTGGCATAGGAAATAAACCGTTACGGTACGCCGCTAACAAAGTGCCTGGAGTGATATCTGCTCCTGCCGCAACAAAACCGTATTCGTCAGCAGTTGATGCTGGAGGGAATAACCAAATATTTTCTTCAGGTTCTATACCCACAGCTAAAATCGAACCACTCAGTCAACTATCGGTTCAGTGACAATCTCAATTGAATTTAAGACAACATCGCGGACTGGCCCACCACCATAAGGAGAAGTTTCATCTTCCTCATAAAGATCCATCATTGCTTTAAGGACGTCTAAACCTTCTTGATCTGTTTCCCCAAAAACGATGTAACTTCCCTGTCCATTAAGAACGGCAACTTCGGTGCCTGTAGTAAGAAAAAATTGAGCGCTGGAAGAATTTGGTCCCGCACTACGGGCCATAACTAATTGGCCTGCCTCATAAGTAAATGGTCCAAAAGTAGATCCTCCGCTTGTTGAAAAGAGACCGCCTTCATCTGGGATGGTGTAGCCAGGGCCAGGATCACTCCAATCATTAGTGTGAGGAGATCCACCTTGGATGATCGCAAGTGAAGGATCAAATCTAAACAATAAGGTGTTGTCGTAATATTTGAATCTACTTAGAACTACAAAATTATTAACTGTTTCAGGTGTCCTGTCAGTATCAAGCGAAACTCGTATTTCACCTTCAGAAGTATTAAAAATTGCGGTATAAGTCTGTCCACTCTCTAAACACCAAATCGGTCTTCTCTCAAAAAGAAGTTGCTGGTCTTGACTCCCATCGTCGGCGGGACAACTCGTTACTTCTTCAACAACGGTGGGGATTGGGATCTCATCGCTTTTGTCATTATCAAAGAGAAATAAAAAAAGAATGGTTCCCGCTGTAACAACCATGGCTACTACTGAAATAACACTAGTAACCCGTATTACTGATGAATGACGATTTGTATTGATGCTTTTTCTAAAAGGTTTAACTTTTCTACTCATGACCAAGAACCCTAACAATCCCGACAACTAGTTCATTAAAAAAACTCATACCTCGCTAGAGAGTGCTCTAAGTTATCCTGTAGATATGACTTTAGTGATACAAAAGTTTGGAGGAACAGCGGTTGGTGACCCTGACCGTATACGCGAGGTCGCCGAACATGTTTCAAGAACTCTTCGTCGTGGCGATCAAATAGTGATGGTCGTTTCAGCTATGGGAAAAGAAACTGATGAGCTTTTACGTTTAGCAGATGACGTTTCATCTACACATCCCGGAAGAGAAATGGACATGTTAATAACTGCCGGAGAACGCAAAGCTACTGCTCTTATGTGCATGGCGTTACATGATCTTGGTATTCCAGCTGATTCATTTACGGGAAGTCAGGCTGGTTTTCTTACTGATACAACACATACAAATGCGAAAATTCTTGAAGTGCGACCTGAGCGAGTTCAAGAAGCACTTGATGCTGGACGAGTTGCTGTTGTGGGTGGATCCCAAGGTGTTTCAACAGATAATGACGTTACTTTTCTCGGTAGAGGCGGTTCCGACACTACGGCTGTTGCTTTAGCGCACGCATTAAATGCAGATGTTTGTGAGCTATACACTGATGTCACTGGGGTGTTTACTACTGATCCTCGAGTGGTACCTTCTGCAAGGAAAATGAACACCGTTTCTTTTGAAGAATTACTTGAAATGACCGCAACAGGTTGCCCAAAGCCTGCAATGCGTTCAGTTGAATATGCTCGTACCCATGGGGTGCGACTACATGTCCGATCAGCGTTTACTTGGCAAGAAGGAACGTGGGTAACTGAGGAGGAACCTAATATGGAACAAGCGATCGTTTCAGCGGTTACGCATGACGTATCAGAAGCGAAAATGACTATTTCAGGAGTACCAGATAAACCTGGTGTAGCAGCTCAAGTATTTCGATCGTTAGCTGATCGAGATATCAACGTTGACCTGATTGTCCAAAACGTTTCAGATCATGGAGTTACAGATATCTCATTCACCATTCCACATGATGACATACCGCATGTGGAAGAGATAACAAATCAAATAGTTGAAGAACTCCAAGCCCAAGGTGTATCAGTTGACCCTCAAATAGCTCGAGTGAGTGTAATTGGTGCCGGTATGCGCACGAACCCGGGAGTGGCAGCAAAGATGTTTGAAGTGTTGGCATCCGAAGAAATAAATATCGCAATGATTTCTACTTCGGCAATCCGAATAAGTTGTGTAGTTCAAGAAAGTCGCGCCGAAGATGCAGTAAAGGCACTACATGCCGCATTTGAATTATCAGTATCGTAAATCTGCTTGCCAAGACAAACTCGTTAGGTAGCCTGTAGGTATGAGTTCTTCTAATTTAAATATTGCAGTCGTTGGAGCCACTGGACAAGTAGGTACTGTCATGAGGCAACTTCTTTCCGAAAGAGAGTTTCCAGTCGGAGATTTGAGATTTTTTGCTTCATCTCGCTCTGCTGGCACCACGTTGGAATGGAAAGATAGAAACATAGTTGTAGAAGATGTTGCTACAGCAGATTGGTCAGGAATTGATATAGCTCTGGCTAGCGCTGGTAAAACTGCATCGCTTCAATATTCCCCTGTTATGGCAGAAGCAGGAGTTACTGTTATTGATAATTCATCCGGATGGAGAAACGATCCAGAAGTTCCATTGATTGTTTCTGAAGTTAACCCCCAAGATTTAGACAATATTCCAAAAGGAATTATCGCAAATCCCAATTGCACAACAATGGCAGCTATGCCAGTTCTTGCTCCATTACATCGAGAATCAGGCTTAGAGGCATTAGTGGTTGCTACTTATCAAGCAGTCTCAGGAGCAGGACTAGTTGGAGTAGAAGAATTGGTATCTCAAGTACGTTCAGTAATTGATGATGCCCCGTCACTTACACATGACGGGAGAGCTGTCCAATTTCCAGAACCTTCGTCATTTCCGCGAGCTATCGCTTTCAACGTTATTCCTCATGCAGGTTCCTTTATTAACGATGGGCGAGAAGAAACTGAAGAAGAACAAAAACTTCGAAATGAAAGTAGAAAAATACTTGGAGCCCCAGACCTTAAAGTGTCTGGTACATGTGTAAGAGTTCCAGTTTTTACGGGACATTCACTTTCAATACATGCAAGGTTTAATAAACCACTCACCCCTGAAAGAGCTACAGAGTTATTGGCAGATTCTCCAGGAGTTGTTTTATCAGATGTTCCTACTCCAATTGATGCTGCAGGAACCGATCCTACAATTGTTGGTCGTATCCGAACAGACGAAACAGTAGAGAATGGTTTAGCTCTCTTCCTTTCAGGCGACAATCTTCGTAAAGGTGCAGCGCTTAATACAATCCAAATCGCTGAAGAACTTCTTAAACGTAGGTCTTAAGGCGGGTTAGTAACATAACGACTAATTGCGTCATTGAGGGATAGGTCAAGTTGATTGGCCAAACTAGCTAACCAAGCCAACACGTCACCTAGTTCATGAAGTTGTTCTTCTTTAGAACCTTTTCGAACCGCTTGAGCAAGTTCGCCAACTTCTTCACAAAGCCAAGCGACAGTTGGAGGAAGCCCACGCTCTCTATCCATCTCCCCATATAAACTTTCTACAAGCTCTTGAACATTATTTAAATCCATGTGATTACCGTAATGCATCGTTGCTGAAGTATCCCCGATAGCAACGACAAGATAGAGCAGAATTGTAGAGTGTTAAGCGACGATCAAGCAACGCATGTATTACAAGCTTTAGATGCTCTTGATGAGTTAGAAGCTGCAGCTTTGAAACTGCTTCGAGCCGAACTTTCTTCCGGACCAATTGTGGATGGTATTATTGCTGATCCACTTACTGAAGGATCACGTCTTGACCTCTTATGTCTTGCGGACACTTTGGCTGTTGATCTTTTATCAATTTTGGGACGTCGCGAGTCGATAGTACGTTTAATAGAAAGCGCTCCTAGTTCCTCTGCACGTGACGCATTGGCTCAGCATTTAACTCGCGGCACTGTTTAATTTAAGGATGAGGATCTAATTCTGGAACAACTTCAGATGCTGGTCCAGTAATCCCATAAGTAACAGCACCGACAATAACAACCGCTCCAATGATGGTTGCGTCAGTTGGAATTTCGCTAAAGAAAAGCCAAGCCCAGATAGAAGCACAAACAGTTTCAATGGGAGTGAACAAACTAACTTCTGCAGCGGGCGCGTATCGGGTAGAGCTAGCTAGTAAGAATCGCGCTAAAGGACCGAATGATGCACCCATGGCTAAAGTTGCTAAAAACGCATCACTATCCATCTTTGAAGGAGCGGCAGGAATAGAAGTAACAATTACGATAAAAATTGCTGCTGCAAGTACAACAAGTATTCGTGGCAAATCTGGGTAACGGCGCCAAATTGTGAGGTTAAATGCATACCCACTAATTCCGGCAAGAGCTAAAAGATCTCCGCCAATTCCACCTCCGGACATGGATCCACCAACAATTACAAGAACCCCAACGGCAGTGCCAGCGATTGATTTCCACGTGCGCCGGGAAGTGTGTTCGCTAATAGTTAAGCGGGCGAAAAATGCTGCCAAAATTGGTGCAGCTGCCAGGATAGCTACCACATTTGATACATCAGTGAGAGTCACAGAAATAGTGAAAGCGGTGGTGCTAAAAGAAGCAAGCAATCCTGTAAAGCAGAGTATTTTTAAATGCTTTCTTATTTCATGAAAAAGTTGATTGCCATATGTTCGCCATGCAGCGATTGCTACTACAGGGACAGACCACACGCCGGCCATAAACGCAATTGTCCAGCCACTTGAGGGTTGTGCAATTCGAATAAATAAAGAGTCACTCGAAACTAAAAACATTCCAGTTCCAGCCATTAATAAACCTAAAGACCGTCCGGTGGGCATATTTTGTATCCTCTTCATCGGCGCGACCCTAACTCAATCAGAGAGATTTATTGTTCATTGTCTTTAATATGAAAAAAATATTTCACAAAATACTTTTAAAAGAGAAATGATGTGACACAATGCGCGAGTGGGACCATTACCAAACATTCTCTTAGTAACGATTGATCAGTGGAGAGCTGACAGTTTAGGCGCATTCGGAAACTCACTTATACAGACCCCAAATCTCGATAAATTCGCTGCAGAAGGAACTCTTTTTAGAGCTCACCATACGCAAGCCTCACCTTGTGCACCTAGTCGCGCTTGCTTATTGACGGGGACATATCAACACACCAACCGAGTTGTTTTTAACGGAACCCCCCTTGATGCAGATTTAACTAATTTAGCTTTAGAAGCACGAGCAGGCGGTTACGACCCTCAACTCTTTGGACACACCGATACGACAATTGACCCACGAACTGTAAATGATGCTGACGATCCTCGACTATCTACCTATGAAGGCCCTCTGCCTGGATTTACGGTCGCTCTTGAACTACCTGAAGAAAGAGAATCTTGGTACCAGTGGCTTAAAGAAAAAGGCCATGACATATCTGATCGTGAAAAGTTTCTAAAACCAAGAGAAGACGTATCCATACCGGAAGGGAAAGGGCAAACTTGGCCCCCTTCAACTTTCTCTGCAGACGAAACGGAAACAGCGTTCGTCATAGAAAAAGTCATAGAAAAATTAGAAAATCTTCCCGAACCATGGTTTCTTCATGTTTCTCTCTACCGACCACACCCTCCATTTCACGTACCTGCACCGTTTAATGACATGTATGACCCTCAAGAAGTCCCTGACCCGCTCCTAAAAGGAGATATAAGCCACCCTTTCCTTAACACTCTCACTCAATTACGTTTCTTAGACATCCCAGATGATCCGAAAGAAGTTCAACAAGTTCGTGCAACTTATTACGGAATGGTCACAGAAGTCGATAACCAAATCGGCAGACTTTTAGAAGCTGTATCCCCAGTAGAAGATCACACGGTGGTTGCTATTACTTCCGATCATGGAGAAATGCTCGGAGATCATGATTTATTTTCAAAAATGGGTTTTCACGATCAAGCTTTCCACATACCTCTGATTATTCGTAGCCCCCAAATAAACGGACCAAAAGGACAAGTAATTGAAGAATTCACAGAAAATGTTGACATCATGCCAACTCTTCTCGATTTAGCGGATCTACCAATTCCAGAACAATGTCAAGGACGGTCTTTAAAACCATTTTTAGAAGAAGGAAAGGCTTCCAAATGGAGAGACAGAACTCATTGGGAATTTGACTACCGAATATTTGCAAACATGATTGATTTACCTCTTGATAAATGTCATCTCGTGGTTGAGCGAACAGAAAATACAAAACTTGTAAAATTTGGAGGATACCCCGCAATTTATTTCGATCTTAAAAATGATCCAAATGAACAAAATCCACTTACTGAACACCCTTTAATGACAGAAGCAATCCAAAACTTAAATAGTTGGCTACCACCATTTCGCAAAAGTGAACTCGTTAATCAACTTGCTACTCCAGATGGAATGATTACTCTTTCAGATCCACTTTCACACAACTCTTAAGCATTCGATATCTCCACTAGAGTGACTAAATGGCACAGGTACTTATAACAGGAAGCAATAGTGGTTTTGGGAAATTAGCAGCATTGTCTCTAGCTCGAAACGGGCATCACGTAGTTGCAACAATGAGAAACCTTTCCAAAGGTGAAGAACTATTAGAAATTACAGAAAAAGAGCAACTTTCTCTTGAAATAAAACAGTTAGATGTGACTAGCCTCGAATCAATTGCGGCATGTATTGAACATCCAGACGAAATTGACGTTCTTATCAATAACGCCGGATTTGAAGTACAAGCAGCAATAGAACAAATTGACGATGAATTAATGCTGCAACAACTCGAAACTAATGTTTTGGGGCCATTACGAACAATGAGAGCAGTAATCCCAACATGGAGCAGTCGCGGAAGTGGCGTAATTGTCAATGTCAGCAGTATCGCTGGAAGAGTGGCGTCTCCTTACAGCGGGGCATATTCAGCATCAAAATATGCACTTGAAGCATTAAGCGAAGCTGCACACTTTGAAGTATCACAATTAGGAATCCGTATTCACCTAATAGAACCCGGAAGGTTTCAAACAGGATTTTTTGACAACATCATTAGACCGGAAAGTTGGGCCGGTTCACCTCAAGAACAGCGAGCCCAAGAATTTAGAGAATCGCTAACAAGCCTTGACGGGAACGGTGTGCGCCCAGACCCTCAGTTGGTTGCTGATGCCATCGTTAATGCGGCAACCAACCCATCAGCACCATTTCGGACATTGGTTGGAGAAGACGCGCAGTTAATTGATGCCACTAAAACAGCAATGAGCTTCGAGGAATTCGAAGCCACAATGCGGTCAGCCATCAACTGGTATGACTGAGTTGCTAAAAATCATTAGGTTTCTTAAATCCACCAAGTTCTTTTAATAAAAATCGACCGACCGCTAAAGAAGTGCGATCTTCAAGAAACGGTCCAGCGATTTGAACTCCAACAGGTAAACCATCAATCATTCCCACTGGCACGACAGTCGCAGGCAACCAAGAAACTCCTGTAAGGCCCATCCATTTCATTTGATCGCTATATGACCGCTCAATACCATCAACTAAAATTTTTCTAAGAGTAAACGGTGAAGAATGATCATGTGGAATAGCTTCACCAAGCGTTACTGGAAGTAACACCGCATCAAAGTCAAAGAAGAACTCTCGCCACTTTGCTCGTTGTTGCATTCTTCTTTCATTCCAACTTAACCACTCACGATGACGCAAAGCAGCGTGCCAAATACCGAGTTCACCCTGTGGAGATTTTTGTTTTTCAGCAATTTCTTCAAGTTCAGAAAGAGTCCAAGTCCCTGCTTCAGCAGCTGAAAGAAGTCTCCAGAAGGTATCGATAGATTTTTCAAAAGAAAAATCTGGTTTTGCCTCATAACTAACGTAGGCGCCGGCATTTTCTAAAGTACTTGCTGCATTTAAGAGAAGATTTTTATATGCACCGCTGACTGGTGCAGTTTCTTCATCTATCCAAACACCTATACGAAAGTCAGAAATATTTTTATGCCGAGGAGTAGGCAAATTTAAAGAATATGCAGTTTGATTCCAATCGTTAGGCCCAGCAAGCAAATCAAGTGCAAGTTCAAGATCGTCAACGTCTCGAGCCATAGGACCAACAACTGCTATATCGGCTTGGCTTAGAGTCCCAGGCATTCCTGGAATTTGACCGAGTCCAGAAACAATTCCATAACTTGGTTTATGCCCACACACTCCGGACCAATGGCTTGGAATCCGGATTGAACCCCCAATATCTGAACCCAACTCAAGTGGGGTGTAACCCGCAGCTAGAGAAGCTCCTGAACCACCTGAAGAACCACCAGGAGTTCTTTCAATGTCATAAGGGTTATTAGTTGTTCCATAAACTTTGTTGTATGTCTGCACATCTCCAGCCCAAATTGGCAGATTTGTTTTTCCATAAACAATTGCTCCAGCCGACTTATAGCGAGCCACTGGATCTGCATCAAGACTGGGAGAAAAGTCAGCTAATTGAGGAGATCCAGAAGTAGTAACTAACCCTTCAGTTTGAAAACTATCTTTTATGGTTATCGGAACTCCATGTAAAGGGCCTAAAGGTTTGTTATCAGCAACAGCCTGGTCAGCAAGATCAGCCGCCTCTAAAGACCGTTCAGCATCAAGAGCCACAACCGCATTTATTGGTCCATCAAAATGGTCAACTCTATTTAAAGCGCTTTCGAGCAATTCCCGACTCGAAACATCACCATTCGCTATTGCAGATGCTGTTTCAATAGCACTGCTATATGCATAATCTGACATCGTTTACCTCAATACCTTATTTTGTATCTTTACATAAATTCAAATGTGTCCTTGAAGCCGCCAGTAAGGATCCTTCCAGAAGATAGGTGATTGTGTCACGCTTTGTTTATGACAAATAACGAAAAGATAACTGCTACCGGTGGGTGCATATGTGGAGGGGTTCGTTATCGGATCACTGGCCCTTTACGAAATGTAGTCAACTGTCATTGCGAGCCATGCCGGCGCTTTACAGGCCATCACATGGCGGCAACTGCAGTTTTAATTAAAGACATATTTTTTGAAAAAAAAGAAACATTAAATTGGTATCAACGAACCTCAACTGTTCGGTATGGATTTTGTTCAAAATGTGGATCTTCACTTCTTTGGTCTGATACTACGCGTGAAGATTTTTTTGCGGTACCTGCTGGATGTCTTGACCAACCCACAGGACTAATCACAGAGTTAAATATTTATGCAGAAGAAGCCGGTGATTATCATCACCTTGATCCCACTATCTCTTCAAAAACTGGTGAAATCTGAAATTTCAATAACTATTTCTAGTTTCTGACTCTATGGGGTTAATTCAGAGATCTCATAAATCGTTACCCCACCTTGCACAGAACTTGTTCGTTCTTCAAATTTAGGAGCCCCCATGAATGCCGCCATACCTTCCATGTCAACCCCATAGGCAACGATTGCTACTTGATTATCATCTATTGGCCCTGCCACCATTGAAGTAGAAAATTTGTCTCGATCAGGAGAATCTTCATCAAAAACCTGTCGCCAAGAATCATAATCAGATACTCCATTTGCAATTATTAATAAATTCATTTGCCTGTCTTTCTGAAATGTGTTGCTTCTTACTTATAGTTCAGCAAATCAAGATCTTCAATATTGAGATTCGGAGTGGTTTTGCCGGTGAGATTTAAATTTATGTCTATCTTTTTAAAACAAAATGAGCTACCAACCGGAACTACTTGAAAGTTAATTTGATTTCAGTAGTAGCCAAGTACGCGGATTTAAATTGCAAATGCTTATTGCAAAGTTTTAAAAATATTTGATCCAACTTGTTAGATTTTTGCATTTCAGTCATCTCCTATTTGAAGGGTTTCGAAAAGAAACTAAAAAAAGGAGAAAATAATGAAAAAAAGAACTCAAAGAGCTAGAGCCTCAGTTGTTAAGGTTTCACGTTTTATAACTAGTAGTAATGCGGGTTTAGAACATAGAAACAAAGCTATTTGTGATCCTAACTTTCGTTACTTTTAAGAAAAATGAATAAAATTTGGATGGAACAAAGCGCCTGTACAGATTTCTCTTCTGATGTTTTTTTCCCCAGTGACGGAATGGGAGTTATTAACGCTAAGAGTATTTGCGAAAACTGTTCAGTAAGTAAATCATGCCTTGAGTACGCGCTCCATAACCACATTGACCATGGAGTATGGGGCGGGTGTTCAGAGCGTCAAAGACGACGGATTCTCAAAGCACGACGCATTGATCGATAAGCATCAAAAAACTTGAAAGTAATGTTTTACTTTGGTCGGGTAGGCGGGATTTGACCCACGACCTCCTCGCCCCGAACGAGGCGCGCTACCAATCTGCGCCACTACCCGAAGAAGTCAATTTGCACTATTGAGTTGAGCTGCTATTGGCTAATGGTTTCTGTCACCACTAAATGTTGTAAAGCCAATGGATCAATAGGTTTCACTATCCAACCATCAGCTTCAGCCTCTTGAGCTAAAAAAACGTCAGCTTCTCGATCTAGCAGTAAAAATACTTTTTGTTCCGGAATTCTTTCAGCTCGACTTTCTAAACGCACCTCAAGACAGGTAGCTACACCACCCATATTCCCAATTTGTAAATCAAGAATTATCACAGCAGGGTTATGCGTATAAATTGCTTCAATAACGTCCTTACCTGTTTGAAGTCTTACCACTTCGTAATCGCCACTTAGTGCAGCCTCTACTTCTTGGTATGTTCGCTCAACGCTGGTAGCAACTAACAGAACAGAAGAATTACCCATAAATAGGAGCGTATCGGAGTGATAACCACACAGTTACGTTATGGGTAGTGCAGATTGTCTCTTTATCGGCCTAGCATCTGATATATAAGACAAACAGAGCAGGAGAACTAGTGTTAGAGATTGCTGTTGAACATCACGACAATTATGTTTCGTGTCGCCCCATTGGAGAACTTGACGCTTACACAGTCGCCCAATTCAGAGAATCACTTACACAATTATCTGAACATCGATTCATACTTGTCGACCTTTCAGATGTACCTTTCATGGATTCAGCTGGACTTGGAGCATTAATTGGCGGCATCCGTCGAGCAAGAGAAAATGAAGGCGATGTTTCCGTGGCATGTAATCGACCGGCGTTAACTCGACTTTTACACACCACCGGATTTGATCGCATCGTTCCAGTTTGTGAAACAATTGAAGAAGCCGTAGAAGCTCTCACAAATCCAAACTCTGATTGAGGGCTCTTATCTGCGTGCCTCTACGCTAGATAATCTAATCATCCACCCTTAGCGAGATTCACGTGTCACGACGATTTACTTTTCTTTTAGCACTGTTACTTATCGCAATTGGACTTTCAATCTTTACGGTTCCAGCATTTGCTGACCATGGCGAAGGAAGCAAAGACGATCAGGAACAAATACCATTTAACGATTTATCTGGACCATCACGTGCAGTGGAAGTAATAGAAATAAGCGGCTTGCTTGACCCGGTCTTGACAGGCATGATGATTGACACGCTAAGCAACATTGATCCGACAGAAACCTTGGCGATCGTTTTTCAAGTAAACAGCACTGGGGCAGTTGTTTCAGATAAAGCATTAATTGATTTAGCTGATCACATTCTTGATGCACCGGTACCTATTTCTTTTTGGATTGGACCATCTGGGAGTCGAGCTACAGGCCCTATGGCTCAGTTAGTTGGATTAGGTGATGACGTTGGAATTTCACCTGGTGCTCGATTTGGTGCGATGGGCGATTCAATATTTCCTCCAAATTCGAATTATCAACCTTTTGACTTGCCAGTTGATACTGACTTAATAACGGAAACTGTTGGTTTCAATGAGGCCTTAGAAAGAGAATTAGCTCGCCAATCTCCAGTTTTACCAGACCATCTCTTTGGGATAGACGGATTTGAAGTTGTCATTGATGAAACTGTTGATCCACCCACAGTTGAACCAATTACACAAACACGATTCAAAAAATTAGATATCATAAAACAATTTTTTCATACAGTAGCTAGCCCTGCTGTGGCCTATCTTCTACTCATTGTTGGACTCGGGTTACTTGTTTTTGAGTTTTTTACCGCTGGTGTAGGGATCGCTGGAGTTCTCGGGGCAGGGTGCTTTTTATTCAGTACGTATGGTCTTTATGTGCTTCCAACTCGTTGGTGGGGCATCCTTCTTCTCGTGCTGGCTTTTCTAAGTTATTCCATTGATATCCAAGCCGGAGTTCCACGAACATGGACAGCGATAGGAACTATTTCGTTACTTTTTGGGTCACTATTTTTATTTGATGGAACTCCACTTTCGTGGATCACTTTAGTAGTTGGAATAGTTGGGGCATTCGCGGGTATGGCTGCAGGGATGCCCTCCATGGTAAGAACCAGATTTTCTAGCCCAACCATTGGACGAGAATGGATGATAGGAGAGATGGGCGAGGCAATAGAACCATTATCTCCGAATGGTTTAGTTAAAGTTCGTGAAGCTGTATGGCGAGCGACAACAAACCGGGCAACCCCCATTGAGGTTGGAGAACCAATACGTGTAGCGGGTATTGACGGGTTGTGGCTTGAAGTAGAACCAGAAGAGGGTGCTGCAAAAGATTATAGAGATAGATCAAAAAACAAATAAATCTTTGTTTAGATCAATTACTCAACTTCTTCATCTTCTTTCATGTGTTTAATAATGTAACGGATAGTCATCCAAGACATATTTCCGAGAAGGAACCAGATCCACCAAGGCCACCCACAGTCTTCTTCAGGGCCCGGTGCAGGTAACGCATCTTTGTCATTTCCCAATTTGAACCTGTTGCATCTGCAGAGCTTGTCGTTGCAGCGATAAATAGAGCAGACAGAAAGACTGAAATAGAAAGTAAAAATTAAAAAAATGTTGTCATAAACTCGCCCAATGCGAAATAATTTTCTCAATCAAGTACAAAATAATAAGACACTTTACTTGTGTTCCTACAATTGGGGGATTGATGCTAGGAGATCAAGTTAGTCAGAGTCAGTGGAGAGATCTAGCAGCATGTCGCGGCCCGCAATCTCAAAATTTTTTCCCATATTCTCCAAATGAAAGACGAGATGAAAGACGCCGCCGCGAAGTACAAGCAAAGAAAATTTGTAATAGTTGCATAGTTTGCGAAGATTGCCTCAGTCATGCTTTAGCAATACGTGAACTTTACGGAATTTGGGGCGGAACTAGCGGCATTGAAAGACGAGAAATGCTCGGACTTTACACTTCAACAAAAACTTAATCTAAATAGAGGGAAGCCGCGGGCCACCAATACGAACGTCACCGCGCCTACGAGTTACACCCGTTGAATCAAGAAGCCCTAAAAGAGGCAAAGCATGTTTACGCGTGTTCCCAGCAGATTCTCTAAAAGTTGAGACAGTAAAACCGTCTGGATTTTTCTTCAAAAGTTCAGCAGCAAGTTTCCCAGCTGCTTCAAGTGCAACAGGAGAAAAAAATATACTGTCTTGCTCAATTACGTCACCCCGACGAACTAATTCTCTTAATTCTGCTCTATCAATCCCTTCCGGATCAGGAGGAGTAAAAAGTAATTCATTTAACTTTTCAACAAAAGGATGATCTAATAAAGAGTCCAAAGAATCTGCCACCATTAAACGTCCACCATTGAATTTCAGATCACCTAATAATTCTGCAGCGGCACGATCACGCTCATCTAATTGAGATAAATCTAAACCAAGAGGGCCAGCTAGGTTAACTTCCTCACGAATCTTCTCTAATGTTTTCTGCAAGATGAAAGGGTCAACAACCCATTTACCCACATCAGAAGGAATTTTTTTACCGGTTAAACGCTCCAATTCAGTTGCCTCAACCCAACCACGTTCTTTGATAACTCGCTCAACAGAAAGATCTGGGTGTGCGGCAACTGCATTTAATTGAGGGTCAACATCCAGAACTTCACCACCCCCAATAGTTTCGGAGCGACCACTTTCTCGAAGAATAAACCGGTCGCCAGGTAGAAGAGGCAAACCAGTTGATGCATAAAACCGCACCATTCCATTTGAACCCGGTATTAACTCATTAGAGCCAAGGACACGCATTCGGACTGAGTGTTCTCCTGAACCCACGTATAAAACGTAAGCCCCTTTTCTTGAAACAGAGTGGTCTAACTGCTTTAAGACATAAAGCGAAGCATCAAAAATCGTGGCTTCATGCCATTGTCCATAACTAACTAAAACATCACCCCTTGCTAACTCATCGTGACTTACTCCTGACAAATTCAAGGCGCAACGGCTACCGGGCGGTAAATCAAAACATTCCTCATGATGATTTTGTAAAGATCGAACTCTTACTCGACGGTGTTGTGGTAAAAGTTCCAACTCATCGTCAACCTTTAAAGAACCACCAGTAAGTGTCCCAGTGACAACCGTTCCCGCCCCTTTTGCCGCAAAAACTCTGTCAATCCATAAACGGGGACGACTCGTATCTTCACTAATCGGTAATTTTCTTACGAGGTCATCTAAAACATCACGCAACTCACTAATCCCGAGTCCATCTAATGCATCTATATGAACAACGGGAACACCTTCTAAAAAAGTACCTGCTATATGATCTTCAACCTCTAACTGTGCAAGTTCAACTAAATCTTCGTCACACAAATTGATTTTCGTTAAAGCAACGACTCCATGTTTCACACCGAGTAATTCCAAAATTCGTAAATGTTCTTCAGATTGTGGCTTCCACCCTTCAGTCGCGGCAACAACAAAAATACATGCTTTAAGAGAGCCCACACCTGCCAACATATTTTTTATGAACCTGATATGTCCTGGGACATCAATTAGAGAGATCGAGTTACCAGACGGCAGTTGCATAACACCAAATCCAAGATCAATTGTTAAGCCACGCTCTTTCTCTTCGTTAAAACGATCAGGATCAACACCAGTTAGCGCTTTAACAAGAGTTGATTTTCCGTGATCAACATGTCCGGCAGTTGCAATGACATGCATTAGCTCACCGCTGCTTCAAGTGCAGCAGCAACAACCTCATCATCATCTGGATGAACAGTACGAAGATCACAAATTGTGCTGTTATCAACTACACGGCAGATAATCGGTGGATCATTAAGACGCAAAGATTCTGAATAATCACCCGGCACAACTAAACCTACAGAAGGTATCTCAACCCCAGGAAGAGTCCCACCACCAGGAGTAGAGAAAGTGTCGCCTACCCAAAGCGGGTTAATTACTTCTGCACGAGCGTGAAGTTCTTCAACAGTCAAAGTAGCCATACGCCAAAAAGGAATAGCATTCCCATCTCTATTCAAATAAGACAAAACGATTTTTTCTAAAGCATTCAGAACTAACCCTCCCGGTCTTAAAGCCCGAGCTAAAGGATGTGAACTACAAGCTTTAACCAAGTCAGCCTTGCCAGCAATAATTCCTACCTGAGGCCCTCCAAGTAATTTGTCGCCTGAAAAAGTAACTAAATCAGCACCCGCTTCAAGAGTCTGTCGAGCTGCAGGTTCGTTCCTTAACCATGCAGGTGGCCCAGACTCAAGCCAAGGGCAAGCAGCATCAAGAAGCCCTGACCCAATATCTGCAACTACCGGAACATCAAGTTCAGCTAATTCACTTATTTTTACTGATTCAGTAAATCCTTCAATTCGATAGTTTGATTGATGCACACTCAGGTTTAAAACAACGTTCCTTTTGGTGACAGCTTTAGCAAAATCTTTAACCCGCGTTCGGTTCGTGGTCCCTACCTCAACTAATTTTGCTCCAGATTGTGTAATTACCTCTGGAATCCGAAACCCTCCACCGATCTCTACAAGTTCTCCTCGTGAAACCCCAACAGATTCTCCTTCTGCTAAAGCTGCGAGAACGAGCATCACGGCTGAAGCACAATTGTTAACAACTATTGCTGCTTCAGCACCGCAAGCTTTAGCCAACAGCAGCGGAACTCGGTCTTGTCTTGAGCCTCTGTTTCCAGTTATAAGGTCAAGTTCTAGATTCGTATATCTCCCAGAATTAATAGTTACATCTACAGGGGCACGACCCATATTTGTGTGCAACAAGACACCTGTGGCATTAACGACATCAGTAAGCAAACTACTTGCCATTAATTCAGCAATATTTCGTGCCCTTACTTGAACATCTTCGGAATCACCTTCTGAAATTGCCAACCTTGCAGCATCAACAAGTAAAGGGTGAGGTAAGCCAGTATCTTTCAAAGACCTAGCTAACTGATCAACTGAAGGCGGATATTTTGAAACCATGGAAATTTGAGGATACGAGCACCAATGAGAACTGCAGCGCTAAACCTCTAATATAAACACATGACTTTGTTTTTTCTCATAGCGGCATTTTTAATCATTCCTTTTATAGAGGTATGGATATTGATCCAAGTTGCTGATTCCACCGGACTATTTAACACAATCGGGTTATTGATTTTTCTTAGCGTTATAGGAGCTTGGTTAGTTCGACGTGAAGGACTTAGCGTTTTCCGTAAAGCACAAAATGAACTTATCCAAGGTCAGTTGCCAGAACGACAAATATTAGATGGACTTTTAATTCTTTTCGGCGGCGTTTTAATGCTCACTCCAGGCTTTTTCACTGATTTCATAGGGTTTTGTCTACTATTTCCACTTAGTCGCATCTTGTTTAGGACTGTCTTAATTAAACGATTGAATTCAAGAATTTCTAATCAAAACTCGTACATAAGAAACGGTCGCGTCCAGTGGGTGTACAGCAAACGTCAAGAAGAAACAATTGAAATTTTAGAAACTCCGCACCGAGAGGAAGATGACTAAAAATCTGCTTCCTTTAATGCAGATTCAACCGCATCTAGTAGCCGTGCACTGCATCCATCCATATCAATAGGTGGAGTTAGTTCATTAATTAAACTTTCAACGATTTCTTTGTAAGCAGAAGCAGCAGGCCCCTCGTTTAAAACAACAGGATTTCCAGCATCACCTCCGGCTGCCACATCTCCATCCAGAGGAATAGATCCAATTAAAGGCGCTCCAATACTTTCAGACAAATTTTCTCCACCGCCAGATCCAAACACTTCATGTTTCACACCATCCGGAGAAACATAGGCACTCATGTTTTCAATCACTCCAACCACATGCAAATAATTAGCTCTACCCATATTTGCTACTCGAATAGCAACTTTTTGAGCAGCTAAAGATGGAGTGGTTACCACAATCATTTCTGCTTGAGGTAAAAGTTTCGCTAACCCCATTTGGACGTCGCCTGTTCCCGGCGGCATATCAATTACCAAGTAATCAAGTTCCCCCCACGCCACATCTTGACAAAAATGTTGAACAGCTCGATTAAGAATCAGTCCGCGCCACATTAAAGCCGACTCTTCACTGTCTACAAGAAAACCCATTGACACGATCTTTAATAAACCTGACCCAACCTGCTTCTCATTAGGGGAGATCTTTCCTTCTTCAGGGCTGCCGCTTAAACGTCCCTCAACATCTAGCATTCTCGGGACTGAATAACCCCAAATATCGGCATCCATAACGCCTACAACAAAACCTTTTTCAGCTAAACCAGCTGCAAGATTGACAGTTACTGATGATTTCCCAACACCACCTTTACCGGACGCAACCATCAAAACTCGACAAGTAGGTGGAATCTCAGTTTCCGGAGCAGATCTGGCTACGTTCAACCGAGCTTTCGCCATAGCTGCAGCTTTTTCATCGCTATCTAACTCTGTCCAACTAAAACGAATATCAGAGATTTTAGGGAGAGCAATAACACGCGAACGAACATCTCTTTTAATCTGATCTTTTAAAGGGCAACCAGAAGTAGTTAAAGCAATTTTTACATCAACAACACCACCAGAATTCACTTCAATATGTTTGACCATTCCAAGCTCAACAATGCTGCTTCCTAGTTCAGGGTCAATAACACCACGCAAAATACCGAGAATATGGTCCGAAGTTGGTGGGGTAACGCTTTCTGGCAAATTAGCACTCACAATATAAAGCCTAGAAGATCAATAAGACTTCTTACATTAAAGGTATATATAATCTTAGGAACAGTTGTAAAAGGGGATTTTCATGATCACACTCACAGAAAATGCAACCAGTAAAGTTAGCGAATTGCTAGCTGGTGAAAACGAAGAAGGTTTAGCACTACGGGTAGCAGTGAAACCTGGCGGATGTTCTGGATACAGCTATGAAATGTTCTTTGACACTGACCGTTCTGAAGATGATGTTGAAGTTACTTACGGCGATGTTTCAGTAATCGTTGACACCACAAGTGCTGAACTTCTAATTGGAGCAACTTTGGATTACAAAGATGGTTTAGACCAAACAGGTTTTTCCATTGACAATCCAAGCGCACAACGCACTTGCGGCTGCGGCAAATCCTTTTCCTAAACGAAAAATCAATTAACCGTTTCTAAAGCGGCCGATACTTCATTTTGATCCATCGCTAGATGAACGATCTCAGTAATCACACCATCTGAATTGGCGACAACCAGACTCGGTTCAAATGGCAAACCGAAAGTATCAATAATGGGTGCGGTTCTAAAATCACCTGCATTTGGAGCTACATAAACATCTGTATGTATAACCGACCAGTCAGCACTCAATTTTTCAGATTCGGTAATTAATACATCTAAAGCTGGTCCACACACATCACTTTGGCAAAAACCAGGAGTGGAAACTAAAACAGCAGTTGGCCCTGATCGTGACAATGCCTCTGCAACCGTTAAATCATGAAGAGGGCATGGGTCCTCAAAACGAGTACATATCGGATCTACGCCCCATGAATTATTTACGGTGGGAGTATTTACGGAAGGTAACTGATCACCAACTTGGACTATCGACAATTGATTACCATCAACAATTTCAAGTGTGTGTGAAGCCCCAGAATTAAGAGTGATTTCGTAATAACCAATTTCTGGAGGAGTGAAGATCAATGGATAATACGGAGTTTGCCCAACCTCACCACGACGTGAAACCACTACAGTTTCAACAACATCCCCGTCTTTGTTGACAGTTAATTCAACACTTTCGGGTGCACCGTTTAATACGGGCCATCCATCTTCATCTAAGAGAACGTACGGGGCGCGTTGAGGGCTCCCTGCTGCCAATATTGACGCCATGTTTGATCCATCAGGAAACCTTGCTCCTAAATCAAAATCAGGCAACGGAAGAGTTGCTACAACACTAGAAGAATTTGAATTACCACACCCAAACAATAAAGCGGCGCCAACAGTCCCAGAGAGACCCATTAATACGTTTCTACGCGTTACTGGTAAAAGATCTGGCATGATTTGGAGGATACACGGTCGTTGTCTAACCAGTACTAAGGCACACTCAAAGGAATGAATAATCATCCACACTTAACTCTTACCGTCAACGGTCAAAATATTGATGTTCCAGACGAAGGATTAACACTATTAGATGTATTGCGTGATCACTGTGGAACCATCTCAGTAAAAGATGGATGCAGCCCCCAAGGTCAATGCGGGTGCTGCACTGTACTAGTAGATGGGCAAGCTCGTGTTTCCTGTGTCACCCCGGCTCGGCGTGTCGCGGGACGAAAAATCACCACGCTTGAAGGGTTAGATGAAGAAACACAAATTGCGTGGGGATCAGCGCTGTGTTCTACAGGAGGTAGCCAATGCGGCTTCTGCACCCCAGGCATAATCATGAGGTTTGCTGATTTAAAAAATAGAGAAAGAATTGATAAAGAAAAAGCCGAACGAGCTCTCCACGCTCACTTATGCAGATGTACCGGATGGCAAACCATCCTTGAAGCATGGGACACCTACGAAGATAACCATTCACTTCCGCCCCCAAATGAATCAAAACTCAGAGCAGAACTAGAGGGCGGTTCTCCACAAACAACAGGTATAGATATTGCCTTAGGTAAAGGAGGGTTCTCCGCAGATACCGCACCACCAGAGAGTCTCTTTGCGGTGCTTAATACCCAGAACGAATGGGTTGTAGGCGAAACTCTGACTGAAGCACGTCAGAAAGCAGGAAAAATACAAGGAAGGCGAACAACAATAAGTCCTGAACCACCACTTGAATTACCAGACGGAGATTGGATAGCGACACTTCAAACAACCTGGGTTGATCCCGCCTACCTAGAAATAGATGCATCGTGGTGTGAACCAGATGGGATTCCGTCTTCTTTGCTTGCAAATGGAGGCGCTTTCGGAGCGAAAAAAGAATCTCCAGTTCAAACAGCAGCGCAACAACTGGCTAAACAATACGGCAAACCTGTACTTGCACAGTTCAGCAGAGAAGACACTGTCCGTTTTGGATTTAAACGACCACCAGTAGCAGGTGGTATTGATTCCACGGGCAAAGGAATACTGCGAGTGGTACGTACTCCAGGCATAGTTGATGCCATAGAAAGATTTACTTCTGAGATACGTGTTGAAGAAATTGAAATATCTGGCCCACCTACTTCTTCTCACGTCAGGGCAGCAGGATGGGCGGAAGCAGCAGCGCTCCTTTCAGCATTCAAAGGAGAACCGCAAACCATTACTAATCCCAATGGTGGCTCAGCTTACGCTCAAGTTACTGCTGAAGGCATCACAGTTTCAGTGAGATGCGGAAACCCCCTTGATGAAACAACATTGCGGGCATATTGCATCGGCGCCGCGCATATGGCTTGGAGTTGGGTCACATCGGAATCGTTAGCAGTAGACCAAGAAGGAGAAATACACGACCTAACGATTCGTTCTTTTGGAATAACGCCGGCAAGTATTACACCACCAATTACTGTCATAATTGAACAAGATGAAGGAGAGCCAGTAAACGGGTCAGACACAGTATTTGCTGCAGTTGCTTCAGCGACATGGCTTGCTCAAGGAACACCCGTTCAATGGCCCACGAAATTAAGCGACGTAATTAAAAAATAAAGGAAAAGAAATGTCAAAACCTGTAGGGCCATACACACCAATAATGTCCGCTGGAGATCTTCTAGCAACGAGTGGACAAATCGGAATCGCAGACGGAGCGTTAGTCGAAGGAGGGATGCCAGCCCAATTCGTACAAGCTCTCACAAACCTTAAAGAAGTTCTTGAATCTGCCGGAGCTTCAATGAGCGACGTGATTAAAACAACTGTGTTTCTTGTAGATATGGACGACTATGCCGAAATGAATGAAATTTATTGCGAAGCTTTTGGAGACCATCGACCTGCCCGATCGGCAGTAGCAGTAGCAGCTCTCCCATTAGGCGCTCGGATAGAAATAGAAGCTTGGGCTCAACAAACCTGATCTAAACGTTTCTGTAAACCTGGCTTATATGGCAGACTGGCATCATGCTTGGCGTCATCATTATTATCATCATTCTTGTAGTGGTTATACCCGTTGCTGTTCTTATGAGCGGAGCAGTCGGAGCAGCTTTGCTAGGTGGACTATTAAAAAAGAACGTTGATGATGATCATGAAGGTTCTGAACTTTTAGAAGTAAGCGAATCTAATCCTTACATTGAAACAACAGATTAATGAAAGATGAAGGAACAACTCCTTCAAAACTTCAATGGAATTTGAATCCAAAGCAATGGATTCGTGAAGAACCCACTGGAAAAATTTGCTTGCCTTTTGTAATTTCTTTCTTCTTCGCTGCAGCGTTATTAATTTCTTTCGGGATATTTATCGCCAGAGGAACCAATGATTACATCATCACATCTGCTGTGATTTTTCCGATCTGCTATCTGCTCAGCCTTTGTTTTTCTGTAATCGGGTTTAAAAGAAAAAAGCGTGACCCAGATCTCAGAGGCAAATTATTAGGGGTACTTTCACTACTGGTTATTATCCCAACAACACCGTTTCTTTTATTTCTGCTTGTCTATGCACTGCCAGGAGAACTAAACGGTGGTTGTTGCTAAGAAGTAAAAGAATTTAGAGTTCCCACCGCGATTTACCGAACCGGTAACCGACACTTCGCACAGTGTGAATCAAATTCGCATGCTCTTCACCTAGCTTCGCTCGCAATCGTCGAACATGAACATCAACAGTTCGCGCTCCACCGTAATAGTCGTAACCCCATACTTGGCTAAGAAGAATTTCACGAGTGAAAACTTTCCCAGGACGTGAAGCAAGAAATTTTAAAAGTTCATACTCCATATAAGTCAAATCAAGAGGCTGGCCATCAATAGCGGCTTGATAAGTTTCAACATTCAAAGTTAACGGACCGTAATGAAGCAACTCGGGATTTGTTCCACGACCAGTTCTCCAAAATAGATGATGAAGACGAGCTTTTAGTTCCGAAGGGTTAACTGGGAATAAACAAAAATCATCAAAAAGGTCGTCACGTAAGTCAATTCCTGATAACTGATCAGCACGAATTAAAAGCAACACAGGCTCTAAAGGGTTTTCACGTTTCCGCAAATTCCGACAGAAAGAAAGAGCGCCTTCAAGATTCGTATCTGCAGCAATAACAGCTCCTGACCACCCATTATCAGCTAATGCCTGATCAGGGTCGTCAATACCTTTCCAAAGCCAAGCACTTAAATCAAGAGCTTGAGAAAGTTCTGGTGGCGGTGTATTTGGAAAAACGAGTAAAGGTTCCATAAATGTTGTACTTAATCACTACCAAGAGGGAAGGTAACGTTCCAACTCAAATGGAGTGACTTGTTGTTGATAATGATCCCATTCTGCTCGTTTATTTCGTAAGAACCA
>PVBE010897117.1_pt1 | contig 38608 bp, 36 predicted proteins | sample 1631181 | NCBI WGS metagenome assembly PVBE01 (sample SAMN08397723, study PRJNA350692) | Marine metagenome, whole genome shotgun sequencing project. | isolation source: water | place: Pacific Ocean | collected 2012-04
ATGAGGCCCGAGTGGTTCATCTGCTCGCGATCATAGTTCTTTTTGAACCACTTGTTGCTGTGGACCGTGCGCGGGATCAGGTGGTGGAAGGTGAGCGAGCGCTCCCTCCCGCACAGCTCGCAGGTGGTTTGGTCCAGGGAGGGCAGGTGTGCTCGATAGTTGTCCATTGTTTAGGGGTCAGTTTTTTTGCGCTTTGGGGTCCAGCCTGTACTATCGAATCATGCCTGCTTCGAGAAAACCGATTCGACCGCTTGATCGCCGCGACTGTTCCAGGATCCCGTGCAACAAGCCCATCCGGGTTTACACGGGATCCAGGGCTCAGGACAACTCCTTCACCCTCATGTCGTCCAACATGAGCGTGGACGGCGTGTTCCTCCACACCCAAATACTGCTGGACGTGGGGGAGCGGCTGTCACTGGAGTTTGCCGTACCGGGCCGCACCTACCCCGTCCGCCGCGGCGGGCAGGTGGTGCGCGCCGTGACAGGCAACAGCAGCGGCATCGCGATACACCTGGACGATTAGGCCAGAAGCTCCCCGTTCGTTCTCTTTCGCCTGACGCCTCCCCCTCCAAGTTCTGACGCCCATCATTGCAGGTGCTTGCGCACGTCCGGCGGCAGCTGATCCAGGTTGGCCGGGTCCTGGGCGCGCTTGAGCAGGTCGTCCAGCTTCAACCCGCCGCCCTCCTTGTTCAGCTGCCGGAGCATGCGCTGCATGTCCGTGCCCTTGCCCCCCTTGCTGTCCACGCCGATCTCCTTCATCAGCTGCTGAATCCTGGTGCCCGTGCTGCCGAGCACTGACCGGTACTCGCCCACCACCCTGGCGGCCACGAAGGCGTAGGTGCCGAGCAGGATGGCCACCGACAGCACCTGCAGGAACACGTTGAGCCGGTGGGTCAGGGAGGACTGGGCCAGGCGCGCCTGCTGCTCCAGGCTCTCGGGCAGGCGGCCGGCCCGCTCACCGGTGGCCAGGGCCAGCAGCAGGTCGCCGTCCAAAAGCCCCACGCGCTCCAGGGCCTGGTGCAGATCTGTTCCTCCCTGTTCGATGAACTGAGCTGCCCGGGCCAGGCGATCCTGCCACGCCGGGTGGCCGGTGGTGCGCGCGGCCAGGTCCAGGCTCTCGCGCACGCCGAGGCCGGCCTCCAGGGCCGAGGCGAGGTTGCGGCAGAAGCGAATCCGCGCCGCCAGGGTGAAGAGCCCGCCCACCAGCGGCAGGGCGCGCACCAGCCGCGCGCTACGCTCCGGCCCCAGCACCAGGCGCGCCAGGGGTGGGGCGCCCCAGACCAACGCGGCCAGGCTGGCCAGGCTGAGCAGGTAGGGCAGCAGGCAGGCCCGCAGGTAGGCCAGCCAGCCCTCGGAGAAGAGCAGGTAGGCCTTGGGCACGAAGAAGACCAGCGTGAAGAGCACCAGGGGCAGGATGATGGCCCGCACCATCTGGCGGCGGACGTCCACGCGCAGCTCTGCCGCAGTGGCCAGGCTGTGGAACGCCGCGGGCAGGCCCCCGGTGGTCTCGGCCGCCCTGAGCAGCACCCGCGCCGGCGGGGGGAACAGCCCGCGGGTGGCCACGTCCAGGCTCTCTCCCTGTTCCACCTCGGCCCGGGCCCGCTCCAGCGCCTCGGCCAGGGCCCCGCGGCTGTGCCGGCCTGCCAGGCTCAGGGCCTCGGTCACCGGGATGCCGGCCTCCAGCATGCGGCCCAGCTGGCCGTAGAGCCCGATGAGCTTGCCATCGGAGACGCGGACCAGCGGTATGTGTGGCGCCCTGGAATCCGGTGCCTTTTTCGCGGTCCCCTTCTGCAGCATGCAACCAGGCTATCACGGGCGTGGGACGGTTTTAGGTTTTCTGCGGGCGCCGAACGGCTTAGAATTGACGGCCATGGACCCGGAAAAGGACGACGACCTGCAGCTCACGGTGGAGCACCGCGACCAACAGACGGTGGTCACCGCCTTGCTGGACAAGCCCGCGGAGTACTGCTACCGCGCGTTCTCCAGACCCGAGGATATCCCCCGCTGGCTCTGGGTCGTGGGCAACGCCGTGGTCCAGCGGCGGGACCATATTGGGCGCGCCCTGGACGTGGACTTCATGGGAAAGCTGGAGCGGGCCTCCATCGCCTACTCTTTAACATATGCCTATGATGACGACGAGTTGGAGATTTCATGGCACCGGCGGGCGGGGGCGGTCAAGGCCATGGCTGGCAGCGCGCGCTTCACGCCGGAGGGGCAGCACAGCTGCCGCATGCGGTACACGCTGCAGAGCGAAATCTCGGACAACCTGCCCCGCTGGTCGGACGGCCTGTACGACACGCAACCGGCCGAGTCCGTTGTGCTCGACTTCTGCGAGTGGGTCGACAACCAGTGGGAAGCGGAAAACGAAGAGCGGCTCGCCGAGACTTGATCAAGCGCTTCGGTTGCCGCTGCAAAACCGTCCCCGCCAAACGGCGCAGGACTACATTCGGACGAGGATCGGCGCCAGGGCGCTACCCACCATCATCACGATGAACATGAAGGCGCCGACGGCGATGCCGGCGATGGCGAGGCCCTTGCCCTTCTGGGCGCCCTGGCTGTTGTTGATCTGGACCATGCCCACTACAGAGAGCACGATGCCGATCATGGCGCAGGGTGCGACGAAGGCCAGGATCAGGCCGAAGATGGCCAGAGAGTTGGTGGTGGGTTCGCCGGTGAATGGAGCCCCGCCGGGCTGGGGGTAGCCGGGCTGAGGCGCCTGCTGCGGGTACCCTGGCGCGGGCCCCGGCTGCATGGCTCCCGGTGGGGGATATCCCGGCGCGGCGGCGGGCGGCGCGGCGGCGGGCGGTGCGGCGACGGGCGGCGCGGCCGGCTGAGCACCCTGCGGTGGCGCCCAGTTCTGGGGCGGGGCGGCGCCCGGAGCGCCACCCGAGCCATCGGGGGGCGATCCTGGGGGAGTTCCTGGGTTGTTCATTCCGGTCTCCTGCGCTTGGATCCCATGGTGCTAGTACATGACGCTCGCAAAGGCAATGGCGGACGCCATGGTCAGCACGCGAGAGGATTGAAGACACAGAGGTGGATGTCCGGCGAACCGGATCCACCCCCGTGTTTGGAAAGGAAGGGGAGCTGGCTGGAGCGGATCAGCCCTCGAGGGGGCGACCGTCTGCCATGCCCATCTTGCCGGTGAAGATCTTGATCAGGTCGATGATGGTCCAGATGCCGCAGCCCCCACAGGTCAGGAGCATGAGCCACCAGTTGCTGTATCCCATCATCATGCGGTGAATACCGAAGCCGCCGAGGAACCAACAGATGATCGCCATCTTCATCTTCGGCTGCACCGGCTTGAGGTCACCGCCGACGCCCGGCTGCGCGGGGTACGGAGCCCCGGGCTGCATGGCGCCTGGCTGGGCCGGCTGCATGGCGCCCGGCTGCTGGGCAGGGTAGCCCGGCTGGGGAGCGCCCGGCTGGAGAGCGCCCGGCTGGGCCATGCCCGGCTGGGCCATGCCCGGCTGGGGAGCGCCCGGCTGGGGAACGCCCGGCTGGGGAGCTGCCGCGGGAACGCCCGGCTGCTGGGGTGGATAGCCCGGCTGCACGCCAGGGGCGGCTGCGGGAACGCCCGGCTGAGGAGCGGCCTGGGGAGCGGCCGGCTGAGCCGTGGGGTATCCGCCCTGCTGCTGAGCAGGGACGCCCGGCTGGGCATAACCCGGCTGTGCGGCCGGGGGTTGGGCTCCTGGAGGGGCCGCGCCCGGAGGTGCCGCGCCTGGAGGCTGCGCACCCGGGGGCTGCCCACCCGGCGGGTAACCGCCCGGAGGCTGTCCGCCCGGAGGCTGTCCACCCGGAGGCTGTCCACCTGGAGGAAATTGTCCTGGATTGTTCATCTCTTCTGCCCTCCTCCCCACTGGAATGTTGGGTATTGACCGATGCTGCTCTTTGACTGTACCGCTTCGAATTTTGGTACGCGACGAGGGTATTGTGGTCGAGTGGTGATGTAAAGCGAAAACGGGATCCAGAAGTGGCTCAAAGCGCAAAATAATTGCCGTTGCATCGCTCCCCCCCCGTGAGTATGCTGCGCCGAGTCGAAACCGACCTGCTGGAGTTACCCATGGCAGTCTTTGGAAACCTGATGACAACCCGCGTGGAGGACCTGCTCAACTGGGGCAGGAAGAACTCCGCCTGGTATCTCCTCTTCGCCACGGCCTGCTGCGCCATCGAGCTGATGCAGACCGGTGGCCCCCGCGGAGACTTCGAGCGCTTCGGCTCGGCCTTCCGCACCTCCCCCCGGCAGTCCGATCTGATGATCATCGCCGGCACCATCACCTATAAAATGGCCATCCGCGCTCGCCTGCTCTACGACCAGATGGCCGAGCCCAAGTACGTCATCTCCATGGGCAGCTGCGCCAACTGCGGCGGCCTCTTCCAGCCCGGCTACGCCGTGCTCAAGGGCATCGATCAGGTCCTCCCCGTGGACCTCTATATCCCCGGCTGCCCGCCCCGCCCCGAGGCGCTGCTGGAGGGCCTGATGTCCCTGCAGAAGAAGATCGGTGAGGAGAGGGGCTGGCTGGTCGACGGCTGGGACAGCATCGGCCACAACGCCTAGTCGAGTCGCCGGCGTCTCGCGCCGCGCCCCGTTCCGTCCTATAGTTCCCCTGTGACCGCTAGCGACATTCACACGCGGCTGGTGCGCCTGCTGGGCGAGCGCCGCGCGCCCTCGGATCCCGACCTGGTGGAGCCTTACTGCGCCGACGAGTCCGGGCTGGGGCGCTTCGAGCCCGACGCAGTGGCCCTGGTGCAGAGCGCCGACGAGATCAAGGAGGTGCTGCGCTTCGCGGCCCTGGACCGCGTGCCGGTGGTGCCGCGGGGCCTGGGCACGGGCCTCACCGGCGGCGCCCTGGCCACCGAGGGGGGCGTGGTGCTGAGCACCGAGCGCCTGGCGCGGGTGGTGGACGTGGACCGCAAGAACATGGTGGCCGTGGTGCAGCCCGGCGTGGTCACCGGCCAGTTCCAGGAGCAGGTGGAGCAGCTCGGCCTGTTCTATCCGCCCGACCCGGCCAGCCTCGACAGCTGCTCGCTGGGGGGCAACGTAGCGGAGAACGCGGGCGGCCCCCGCGCCTTCAAGTACGGCGTGACCCGGGAGTACGTGCTCGGCCTGGAGCTGACCCTCATGGGCGGGCAGCGTCTGCGCCTGGGCCGACAGACGGTCAAGGGCGTCACCGGCCTGGACGTCACCGCCCTGGTGGTGGGGTCCGAGGGGCTCCTCGGCGTCATCTCCGAGATCACCCTCAAGCTGCTGCCGCGCCCGCCAGCAGTGGCCACGTTCCTGGCCCAGTTCAACGACGCCGTCACCGCCTGCGAGGCGGTCACCGGGTTGATCCACCGGGGCCACCGGCCGCGCACCCTGGAGTTTCTCGACGCCCAGGTGCTGGAGCACCTGCGCCAAAAGGGCGGCCACCCGATCCCTCCCGAGGCCGGGGCGCTGTTGCTCATCGAGCTCGACGGCGGGGAGGAGGCCTGCGAGCAGCAGATGATGGAGGCGGCCGAGGCCTGCGAGGAGGCCGGCGCGGTGGACATCCTCGTGGCCACCGACGAGGCGCGCCGGCGGCAGATGTGGGAGATGCGGCGCAACGCCAACCCCACCCTCAAGGAGGCGCACCGCTTCAAGGTCTCCGAGGACGTGGCCGTGCCCCGGGCGCGCATCCCTGAGATGGTCCGTCGCCTCGACGCGTTGGCCGCGCGACACGACGTGACCATCGCCAACTTCGGCCACGCGGGCGACGGCAACCTGCACGTCAACATCCTCTTCGACGACCCGGACGTGAGCCAGCGGCTGGAGCCGCTGATCGAGCAGATCTTCCGAGACGCCCTGGAGCTGGGCGGCACCCTCAGCGGCGAGCACGGGGTCGGCATCGCCAAGCGGCGCTTCATGCCCCTGGAGCAGCCGGCCGAGCTGCTGGCGCTGCAGCGGGAGCTCAAGCGCACCTTCGATCCCCAGGGCCTGATGAACCCGGGCAAGATGCTGCCGTAGGCAACTTGACATTTGGCCCGGTTCCGCCAACGGTAATGCAGGCATGTTCGAGTACATAATCATAGGCTGGGCCGGCGTATTGGGCCTGTTGCTGGGCGGCGCCATGTCCCGGGCCCTGTCGCGCAAGGTGCTCAAGCAGGCGCGGCGCCAGGCCGGACATAAGGTGGAGGAGGCCAAGGAGGCGGCCGAGGTCAGCCTGCGCGAGATGAAGGCGCGGGCCCGCGAGGAGGCGCTGCAGCTGCGCAAATCCAGCGAGCAGCAGGAGCGCGACGCCACCGTCGAGAACAGCCGGCTCAAGGGCTCGATAACAAAGTTGGAGTCCCGCTGCGAAAAGCTCGAGGCAGAGCTCGCCGTGCGCAAGTCCGAGCAGGGCCGGCGAGGGAAGTCGATCCTCCAGCGCAAGGCCGAGGCCCGCGACACCCGCCGCGACGCCAAGGAGCTGCTGCAGTCCCTCCGCGGTGTGCTGGAGCAGAAGGCCGGGACCTCGGGCAGGGAGGTCCGCAACAAGCAGGCCGACGCCATCGTCGAGGAGCACAGGGCCCAGTGCGCCGACCGGCTGCGCAACCTCGCGGCCACCGACGGCGAGGAGTTCGCGCGACAGGCCAAGCGGCTGATGGGCATCGCCATGGGGCGGCACCGCATGAAATACTCCGCCGAGCGCACCAGCTTCAACGTGCCCCTGCCCTCGGGTGGCGGCGCCAGGATGCTGGAGCACCCCGAGTACATGGAGCTGGTGGAGGCCCAGTGTGGCGTGCGCTGGACCCACTCCGACTCCGGCGAGGCCATCCGCCTCGAGGGTGGCGACGGCGTGGGCCGGGAGCTGGCCCGGCGGGCGCTGGCGCGGTTCGCGGGAGACAAGACGGTCCGCGACCCGAAGCGCCTGGTGGAGAACCTGGCGGCCGAGCTGGACCGCGAGATCCACAAAAAGGGCGCGCGCGCGTTCCGCAGCCAGGGGATCAAGCTGCCCCACGATGAGCTGGTCAACCTGGTGGGGCGCCTGTCCTACCGCACCAGCTATACGCAGAACCAGTGGGAGCACGCCATCGAGTCGTCGTACCTGGCCGGGCTGATGGCCGCCGAGCTGGGGCTGGACGTCAAGCTGGCCCGCCGCGCCACGCTGCTGCACGACATCGGCAAGGCCCTGACCCACGAGGTCGAGGGCTCCCACGCGGTCATCGGCGCCGAGCTGGCGCGCAAGCACGGTGAGCCCGAGGTGGTGGCCAACGCCATCGGCTCGCACCACGGCGACGAGCCGGTCAACTCGCCGTATGCCCTGCTCGTGGGCGCGGCCGACGCCATGAGCGGCGCCCGCCCCGGTGCCCGCCGCGAGATCACCGAGACCTACGGCGACCGCATCGGCGACCTCGAGCGTATCGGCGGCCGCTTCAAGGGCGTGACCTCGGTGCACGCCGTGCAGGCCGGCCGCGAGCTGCGCGTGCACGTGGACGAGCGCCAGGTCAACGACACCCGCGCGGCCAAGCTCTCCGAGGACATCGCCGCCGAGATCTCGGAGAACCTCACCTTCCCCGGCCAGATCCGCGTCATCGTGATCCGCGAGTTCAGGGCCGTGGACATGGCGTCCTGAAGCGGGCAGCCGCTCAGCGCTGGGCGGCCAGGATCCCCTCCACCTTGAGCGAGTCCCGCGTCTGCTTCAGCAGAGGCCACAGCTGCGGGCAGGCCGCCTCGGCGCAGTAGAAGGTCAGCATGCAGGCGTAGCGGCTGCCGGGGAGCACCACGAGAAAGTAGGTCCGCTTCTCGGAGCCGATGGTGCCGCTGAAGCGGTACTGCGCCGCGCTGGCGCCGCCCACGGTGAGGCGCTCCTCGGTGTAGTGCCCCACACCCTGGGAGTGGAGCTCCCCTGGCAGGTGGTGTTTGAGGTAGTGGTCGCGGCTCATGAACAACGGGATCGGGCGCAGGTCCACGTAGAGTCGCGCGTCCAGCTTCTCGCCGCGGTGCTCGGCCAGCAGGAGCTTGCCTCTCTGCTTGGTCACGCGGGTCCAGCCCGGGCCCATGACCTTCATCGTCAGGCCGATGGGCGCCACCTCCAGGTCCATGGAATCGTGGTGCGGTTTGACCCGGGCGTTGGCCTGGGTCAGCGACAGCTGGGAGACCGGCATGCGGAGCAGGACCACGCCGCAGATGCAGAGCGTGGCCAGCACTGAGACCACCAGGACCACGATCTGGCCAGCCCCCACGGCCGGCAGCGGATCCCCCGCCGGCAGCGGCTCCCCCGGCTCACGCCCGGGATCGGCCTCCTCCATGCGCACCCGGCGGTAGACCGCCAGGCCCAGGGCCAGCTGCAGGAAGATGTAGACGAAGTCGAGGTAGGGCATGGTGGAGCGCCAGAGGAAGAGCGCCACGAGCGCCAGGCCGGAGACGGCGCCGATCCAGGCGCGGACGTAGACATACCCCGCGCCCGGCAGCAGCATGTTGAGCGCCACAGCCCAGCGACGGCGGGGCGGCGAGATGGTGCCGCCCGGATCCACACCGCGCATGTAGACGTCGAGCACGGAGAAGGCGTGGAGCAAGGCCAGCGCCCGCAGCAGCACGCCGAAGAGGAAGTCCCCCGGTTGGCCGTAGAAGAACGGCAGCTCCATGGTGATGTGCATGGCCGCCGCGGCCGCGCCGCCGACGACGGCCGCGAAGATCGACGCGGCCAGGGCAGGCTGCCCCAGCAGCAGGTGGCCGGCGCCCGGGACCAGCGCCGCGGCCGCGGTGGCGCGGATGACCTGCCCTTGCGGCAGGGGTGGCTGGTGCTGTGGCTCCGGGGCGGTGGACATGGGGGCTCTCCAGTTTACGCGGCCGGCCGCCGATACCTGCCGCTACCTGGCCGCCTTCTTCAGCTTCCGTCGAATGAGCTGCTTTTTGATGCGCCCGACGAAGTCGACGATCAGCTCGCCGGTGAGGTGGTCGTACTCGTGCTGCATGGCCCGGGCGAACAGACCGTCACCCTTGATCTCGAAGACCTGCGCGTCGAGGTCCATGGCGCGGAAGGTGGCCTCCAGGGAGCGGGAGACCGCCACGAAGATGTCGGGGAAGGAGAGGCAGCCCTCCTCTGCGGTCTCCTTCTCCTCGCCCAGCAGCGCCGGCTGGGGGTTGATGAACACCAGCGGCGGGTCCTTCTCGGTCTGGCCCGCGATGGGCGCGTCGATGAGGAACACCTGCAGGGGCACGCCGATCTGGATGGCGGCCAGTCCGGCGCCGTTGTGGGCGTACATCGTGTCGGCCATGTCGTCCACCAGCTTGCGGATGGACGGGTCTTCGGGGTCGTCCACCTTGCGGGACGTCTCCCGTAGCCGGGGGTCGGGGTAGATAACCAGGGGTCTGATAGCCATGTCAGTGTCCGCAGTCCGAGCAGTGGGACTTGTGGCAGCCGTCGCAGTTGCTGCCAGCCGACGAGTGGTAGGCGCCACCGCTGGAGTAGGAGAACACGCTCAGCGCGCGCTCCACCTTCTTGCAGTTGCACTCGGGGCAGAGGACTTGTTCGTCCTGCTTGAACACGAGCTCCTCGAACTCGTGCTTGCAGCGGGGGCAGATAAACTCGTAAATTGGCATGCGCTCTCGGTCCGTTGGCGATTGCGACCTTAAACTATATGGTGGGTCCCAGGTCTGTCAAACTGCCGCGGGGGCCCGTGGCGTCCAGTTCATCAGCCTGACCTTGGCCCGGGCGCGATGGCCCTCCCGATAGTCGATGCAGTTGACGCAGCCGAACTCCTGCGAGAAGTCGAACACCGCGCTCAGCGGCAAGCCCAGCGCCTGGCCGATGATCACCCGGTTGGGGCTGTTGTGGGCCACCAGGGCCACCGTGTCGTCGGGGTGTTCGGCCAGCAGGCGGTCCAGGGCGGGGTTGATGCGGTCGGCCAGGTCCTGGAGGTTTTCGCCGCCCTCGGGGAAGCGGTAGTCCCACATGTCCTGGTAGCGACGGTTGGCCAGCTCCGGGTGGCGGTCCCGGGCCGACAGAAACGGCACCCCCTCCAGCACGCCGAGGTGCATCTCGCGGAAGGCGGCGTCGGGCCGCACCTCCAGGCCGTGAGGCCGCGCCACGACCTCGGCCCCCTTCACCGTGCGCTGCAGGTCGCTGCTAAACACCGCGGCCAGCTCGACCCCGGCCAGGGCATCGGCCGCGCGCTGGAGCTGGCGCTCACCAGCCGGCGCGAGGGGGACATCCAGCTGGCCGTAGAACATACCGTCGGCGTCCACGCTGCCGTGACGGAGGAGGTAGAGGCGGGTCATCAGCCTGCCCTCGCGGGGGTCAGCCGGCGCGGCCCGCCGCCGCCATGAGCCGGCTGCGCAGGTCGCTCCGTTCCTTGAACTCGCCGACGAAGGCGCTGGTGAGCACGCGGCTGCTGTCGTGCTTGTCCCCGGGGATCGTGAGGCAGAGGTGCTGACCTTCCATGACGCAGCCCGCGCCCCGGGCGTGCAGGTGGGTCACCAGCGAGTCGGCGATCTGTGAGGTGGCGCGCTCCTGCAGGGTGAGGCGCTGGGTGTAGCAGGCCACCAGCCTGGCGATGCGGCCGAAGCCGACGATCTTGCCGTCTGGGATGTAGGCCACGTGGGCCCGCCCTTTGGACGGGATCAGGTGGTGGGGGCACATGGAGTGGTAGGACAGGTCCGTGACGAAGACCGCGTCCGGATCCTCCTCTCCCTCCACGGGGTTGGCGAGGATCTCCTTGGGCTCCATGGCGTAGCCCGAGAGAAACTCATCCTCCCAGAGCTGGGCGACCCGGGCGGGCGTGTCACGTAGGTCCTTGCTCTCCGGGTCCATCTCCATGGACTGCAGCAGGCCCCTCAACGCCGCGGCGATGGCATCTCTTTTTTCCATTGGCTGTATTCTGGACCCACGGCGGCGGAAAAGCAAAGAGTGGCTGGCAAGGACTGTTGCCGGCCAGTGGCAACCCGAGACCCCACCGCGGATCGTGCGCTGGCGCGTCATTTCAATAAGTTGCAAACGGCATGAGTTTTGCTCACAATGAGGTTCGGGCAGGTGTACATGAGCAAGAACATCATCATAGCGGTTTTGGTCGGTGCGTTTCTGATGTCGGCGTCACCCTGCTGGGCGGACTCGTCCAACAGCAAGAGCGACGGCAAGAGCAACAGCAACAAGAAGGACAGCAACAAGACCAACTACAACAAACCGAAGGTCCCCTGGTACAAAAAGTACAACCCCTGGGGCAGGACCGGCCCCTACGGGCGCAAGTCCAAGCTGCCCTACAAGAAGAACACGCCGTCGACCAAGCTGAGCCTCTCGGACAAGAACCCGCGCTACGACCACTGGTCGACCAAGCGCCGCAAGGCCAACCGCAACACGACGCTGCATTACAAGAAGAAGGCGCGCCTGCGCATCAAGCGCGGCAAGAAGCTCAAGAAGCGCTGGTTCCTCACCCGCTTCTTCAAGGCCATCAGGAAGGGCTTCGCGCGAATCAAGCTGCCCTTCTTCAAGGACTCGCGGGCGCGCATGAACAACCGCGACATCGCGGCCTCGCGCAACAACCCATTTCATAACTCCGGGGGCTTCGGCAGGAACGTGAACCGGGGCTCTCGCCTGGTGCGCGACCGGTGGCAGTTCAAGAAGGGGAAGCTGCCTCAGCGACGGACCCGCCCTCGCCCGCGGCGACGAATCCGCGTGCGGCGCTTCTGAGCCCGCCATGACGACAGGCATGCCGGAGAAGCAGTTCTGCGGGGTCTGCGGTCATGAAAACCTGACCTCCTACGACGACGACCGCTGCGCTTCTTGCGGCACGCTCATGTCGTCCGAGTTCTCCACCGAGTCCAGCACCGAGGGGCGCCCGATCCAGTGGCGCTGGGTCGGCCTCTTCTTCGGCGTGATGGCGGCGGTCCTGTTGGTGGTGACCCTGGTGCCGGTGGTCAACCAGTGGTTCATGTTCATCGCCTTCCCCAAGTGGAAGGACTACCTGCAGGCCTACTCGCCGCCGGCCATGGTGCTGCCCAACGGCATGATCTCGGTGGTGCCGCTGATGCTGCTCTACGTGGTGGGCGGGCTGCTCATGGGGTTCATCGCCAACCGGGCGATCTACCGTGAGATGGCCCTCGGCGCCGTCGCCTCGGTGCTCTTGCTCTGGCTGCTGTGGCTGGTTCGATCAGGGTTCGCCTTCAAGGTCCTGGCCATGCCCGTGGTGGCCATCGCCGACACGGTGAGCATCAAGCTGCCGCCGGTGATGTTCCTGCTGACCGTCAACATCGCCTGCATCTTGCTGGCCGCGGGGTCTTGCCGCGTGGCGGTGATGATCGCCGAGAAGCTCGTCGGGCGGACCAACTGTTACACCTGCGGCAAGAGCTTCGCCATCAGGCCGAAGCGGCCCCTGGCCTGCCCCTGCTGCGGCACGGCGCAGCTCTCACGCGGGCTGAACTGGGCCTGGGCCGCGCCCACGGTGGCGGCGACGTTGCTGCTCTTCTTTTTGACGGTGAGCTTCCTCGGCCCCAGGGCCAAGTTCTACTACCGCTGCGAGTTCACCAAGCTGTCCGACGTCTGCCGCGGCGGCATGGAGCGCTACTACGAAAAGCGCGACGACATGTACCTGTGGCGCAGCGACAAGGACGACAACACCCAGCCCGGCGTGATCATGGACCCCTATCGCTACGTCGGGCTGCTGGTGCCGCTGTTCTTCCTTGGGCCGTTCCTCATCGCCTGGCGTTGCCGGCGAACGCGCTTCAAGACAGCGGGGGTGACCATCCTTGTCAACTGGATCGGCGCCACCATGGTGGCCATGATCGGCCTCGGCTTCGCCCAGTTCGAGGGGGTCTTCATGCTCTCGCTGCGGCTGCACATGGTGGCCGGCATGGTCTGGTGCGTGGCCGGCGCACTGGGCCTGGCCATCGGCAGCAAGCTGGCGCCCAACATGGAGCTGGACCTCGACCCCGGCATGATGGACTGAAACAGTTTCGCCGACGCCGAGAAAAAGAACTCGGCCGCGATCGGGGCGAGAGGGCTTCAGGCTACCGGCGACAGGCTACGAGGCCAGTTTCCTGCCGTTGTTGCTCCACAGACAGTCGCATTTTGTTGCCAGCTTCAACGCTACCTTCATGGTTTGTGGCGCAGCGCTGAGGCTACCCAGCCCTGAAAATATCTGTCACGCCATTGCGATTTGCCTTGTAGCCCGGAGCCTGAAGCCGGGAGCCCCAACTTTCAGCGTGGCAGAGGTGCATAGATTTGACCACAACCGTGGCTACTGGTAGCTCTCACTCGGCGGCATCAGCAGGTACTCCCCCACCGTGAGCAGGTCCTCCAGGCTGTTGACCTCGTCGGCCAGCAGGGGCACCAGGTGCAGCATGCGCTGGCCCACCTGCCCGGCGAGGGAGGCGATGCTTCGCCGCTCCTGGGCGGCCAGGCGCGCCAGGCGGCCGTAGTACTCGCGTAGCTGGTCGAACAGCGCGCTGAGGCTCTCGCTGGACGCCCGCGGCTCAAGCTGCCGGGCCAGGCGCAGGAAGTCCTCCTCGGGCAGGCTCTCGATCTGGTCCAGGGAAAAGTCGGTGCAGGTGCGGTTGACGATGAAGGCCGCGGTGCGCTGGTGCAGGGCCTCCAGCTTGCGGTGGAAGAAGAGCGCCTCGTCCATGCGCCGCTGGTCCGGTGAGGTGACGATGACGAAGGCGGTGTCCTCGTCGCGCAGGATCTGCTCCACCATCACCGTGCGGCCGCGGAAGTCCTTGCGCATGGCGGCGATGGCGCCGAAAAACTCCACCAGCTCGCCGACGAACTGTTGGCCCAGCATCTTGCCCATGAGGCCCACCACCAGGGCCCCCGGCTTGAGGAAACGCTCGAACAGGCCGTGGCCCTTGCTGATGGCCGGCAGGAACCACTTCATCACGCTCTCGTCCAAAAAGCGGCTCATGTGGCCCGGCGTGTCGAAGAACTCCAGGGCGTTCTGGGTCGGCGGCGTGTCGAGGATGATCAGGTCGTGCTCGCCGCTGTCGTACAGGTCGAAGAGCTTCTCCAGGGCGGCGTACTCCTGGGTGCCATGGAGCGTGCCGGCGAAGAGGCGGTAGATGCGGTTCTTCAGGATCTTGTCCGCGGCGGCGGCGTCCGGGGCCAGGCGGCGCATCAGGTCGTCCAGGGTGGCCTTGGGGTCGAGCATCATGGCCTGGAAGCGCCCCACCTCCCGGGGCGCCAGGTGGATGATCGAGCCGAGGTCGATGTCCCGCGGCACGTTGTCCAGGCTCTCGAGCCCCAGGGAGTTGGCCAGGCGCCGGGCGGGGTCGATGGTCAGCACCAGCGTGCGCCGCCCGAGGAATGAGGCCATCAGCGCCAGGGCCGAGGCGGTGGTGGTCTTGCCCACGCCGCCCGAGCCGCAGCAGACCACGAGCTTGTTGGTCGCGAGGAGCTGCCTGAGGCTCTGCTGTTGGTTCATGATCCGCCCTCTCCTGCCTGCCAGTATGTGCCTCAGACCGGCCCTGTCAACGTGTCGTGCAGGTAGTCGGCCATGTCGCGCACCAGCTTGCTGTCGTCGGGTTTGTCGAAGTCGAAGGGGATCTCGGTGAAGGGGCCGGGCAGCAGGCTGCGCAGCCGCTCGACGTGGTGGCGGTCGCGGCTGCTCCAGTCGAGGCCGATGCCGCCGCCCTGGAGCAGGCGGTGCTCCGGGGCTCCGGGGGCGTCCTTGCCCCGGGGGGTGCCGCCGGCCAGATCGCGCAGCAGGTCCTGGCGGTCGTCCGACACCGGGCTGCCGTGGACGCAGTTGATCACCACGCCGTCGGGGGTCAGGCCCAGGGACTGGCCCAGCTTCTGCCACAGCTCCACCGTCTCGTTGACCGGCAGCTCCTCGGGCAGGGTCACCAGCAGCACGCCGGTGCGCAGGCTGTCGCGGATGTGGGCGTCGATGCGTTCCAGCAGCCGGGCGGCGAAGCCGAGGCGGATCAGCCGCGCCATGATCTGCGGCACGCGCAGGTAGGTCACCGCGTGGCCCGTGGCCGGCATGTCCACCAGCACCAGGTCCCAGCTGTCGGCGCCCTCCGAGGTGGAGTAGCGGTACAGCCGGTGCAGGCTGGCCACCTCGTTGACCGCCGGCGCCGCGGAAAAGAACGCCTTGATCACGCGATTTTTGACGATGGCGCCCGCCACGCGGCGAGACGGCACCAGCCCGACGATGAACTCCATCAACGCGGCGTGGGCGTCGATGCGCGTGACCCACAGGTTCTGCTCCACCTCCACCGGCCTGTCGCCCACCGAGTCCACGCCGAAGAAGACGCTGTAGGTCGGCCGCTGGTCCAGGTCGCAGAGCAGCACGCGCCGCCCGGTGCGGGCCGCGGCCAGGCCCACGGCGGCCGTGACCACGCTCTTGCCCACGCCGCCCTTGCCCGTGACGAAGAGCAGCCGGCGGGACAGCAGGCGCGACAGGTCGATGTGGGGGTTGGAGTCGGTGGTCAAAGGTGGCCTCGGCGATCTAATATGTAGCCATGTTTCATTTCTGGCGCAAATGGCTATTGGCGGTCCTCGTGATCATGGGCCTCTTCGGGCTGCTCATCGTTGTATGGGGGCCCATCGCGATGCCCAAATTCTTCGGCGAGGCGCTGTACAAACCGTTCATGATCCACGGCAAGGCCCCGCTGAACCTCAACCACTTCGACAGCTGGATCTTCGGCGTGCTGGGCGCCACGATCATGGGCTGGGCCACGGTGATGGGCTTCATCGTGGCGGTGCCGTTCCGGCGCCGTGAGCCGTGGTCCTGGTACTGCCTGCTCATCGGCACGCTGACCTGGTTTTTGCCCGACACCGCCATCTCGCTGTACCACGGCGTGTGGGCCAACGCGGCCTTCAACTGCGTGGCCCTCGGCCTGCTGCTGGCGCCGCTGGTCAAGACCTGGCAGCTCTTCTTCAGGTGAATCGCTTGTCCGACGGGAAAGTACGGCCCGGGACCGACGGACTCGAGACCCGCGGAAGGTGACAATCATCATGCGCCGGGATGTCTTTGTCAGCCATTCCTCCAGGGACGTCGATCTGGCGAACGAGGTCCTCTCGCTGCTGGAAAAAGAAGGTCTCCGATGCTGGATCGCGCCCCGCGACGTCCCCGCCGGCGCTGACTACGGGGAGGCAATAATCGACGCCATTGAGGAGACGTCAGCGCTGGTGCTCCTGATGTCGAGGGCGTCCAACGAATCACGTCAGGTACAGGTCGAGGTCGAGCGCGCCTTCAGCAAGGGACGCCCGGTCTTCCCGGTTCGCATCCTCCCTGGCATCGAGTTGCCGCTGGACTCCAAGTGATGTTCTCTGCTCCTGCTCCGCGGTCCTACCCCTCCTGGGCCCTCTTCCTGTACTCCTCCAGCTTGCGGTAGAGCGTCTTGCGGTCCAGGCCGAGGCGCTGGGCGGCGCGGGTCTTGTTTCCCTTTTCCTCATCCAGCACCTGCAGGATGTACTCTCGCTCGATCTCCGACAGCGTCATGTGGCGGCGCCCGGCGAACATCAGCAGGTCGCCGGGGCGCGGCTCCAGCATGGCCGGCGGCAGGTCGGAGACCTCGATCTGGTCCGTCTGGGTCAGGGCCACTGCGCGCTCCAGGGCGTTCTCCAGCTCGCGCACGTTGCCCGGCCAGTGGTGGGAGAGCAGCACCTTGGCCGCCTTGGGTGAGATGCCGCCGACCTCCGTGCCCGCCCGCTCCGCCGCCCGCCGCAGCAGGTGCGAGGCCAGGGGCATGATGTCCTCGGGCCGCTCGGCCAGGGGCGGGATGTCGATCTGCACCACGTTGAGGCGGTAAAAGAGGTCCTCACGGAAGCTGCCGTCCTGGCGCATCTCCTCCAGGTTGCGGTTGGTGGCGCTGATGAAGCGCACGTCGATGCTCTGGGTCCGCGTCGCGCCCAGGGGCTTGACCTCGTGCTCCTGGAGCACCCGCAACAGCTTGGCCTGGATGGTGGGCGGGATCTCGCCCACCTCGTCCAGCAGCACGGTGCCGCCGCTGGCCTCCACCAACAGGCCGTTGCGGTCGCGGTGGGCGTCGGTGAAGGCGCCGCGCTTGTAGCCGAACAGCTCGCTCTCCAGCAGGTTCTCCGGGATGGCCGCGCAGTTGACCGCCGAGAACGGCCGGTTGGCTCGCGGGGAGTTGAAGTGCAGCGCGCGGGCCACCAGCTCCTTGCCCGTGCCGCTCTCGCCGGTGATCAGCACGCTCACGGGGCTGGCCGCCACCCGGCGGATGAGCTCGAAGATCTCCTGCATCGCGGCGCTGCGCCCGATGATGTTGTGAAAGCGGTAGCGGTCGCTGACCTCCTCGCGCAGGCGCACAACCTCGTTGCGCAGCAGGCGGTCCCGCATGGCCCGCTCCACCGCCATCAGCAGCTGGTCGATCTCGAACGGCTTGGTGATGTAGTCCCGGGCGCCCAGCTTCATGGCCTTGATCGCCGTGTCGATGGTGCCGAAGGCCGTGATCAGGATGACGTCCGGCGGCGAGGGCAGCGTGCAGATCTCGCGGATCATGTCCAGGCCGTCCAGGTCGGGCATGCGCAGGTCGGTGACCACCAGGTCCACGCCGCCGGCTCGCACCTTGCGCACCCCCTCGCGCCCGCCGGCCGCGGCCAGGGTGACGAAGCCCTCCTCGGCCAGGGTCTCCACCAGCATGTCGCGCATGGCCCCGTCGTCCTCCACGACCAGCACCGTGGTGTCCTCGTAGTTCAGCTCGTCCATGGTCACTCCTCGTCGGCCGCGGGCAGGAAGATGCTAAAGACCGTGCCGGACTCCTCCCCCGGCTCCACCTCGATCCAGCCGTCGTGCTCCTTGACGATGCCGAGCACCACGGTGAGCCCCAGGCCCGTGCCCTCCCCCTTGCGCTTGGTGGAGTAGAACGGGTCGAAGATCTGCTCGCGCTTCTCCTCGGGGATCCCCTCGCCGGTGTCGGCGATCTGCACGGCCACGTAGCGCTGGGGCGCCGCGAGGTCCAGGCCGCCCTTGCGTCGGGTCACCGCGTGGCCCGACAGGATAAGCTCGCCCCCTTCGGGCATGGCCCCGGCGGCGTTGTGGATCAGGTTGATGAACACCTGCTGCAGCCCGTCGGCGTCTCCGCGCACCGGCGGCAGGTCATCGGGCAGGTCCCGGGTGACCTCGATGGCGCCGCGCTCGAGCTGATGCTCCAGCAGCGACAGCGCGTCGTCCAGCGCCCGGGTCAGGTCCACGGTGGTCCACTCCGGCACCCGGGCCCGGGACAGGTCCAGCATCTGCTGGATGATCTTGGTGATGCGGGTGGCCTGGTCGGCGATGATGGTGGCGTTCTTGGTCACCACCTCGGGCCGGTCCGCCTTGCGCGTGATGGTGCGGGCGCGTCCGCCGATGACGTTGAGCGGCGTGCCCACCTCGTGGGCGATCTCCGCCGAGAGCTGGCCGATGGTGGCCAGCTTTTCGCTCTGGCGCAGGCGCTGCTCCAGGCCGAGCTTGGCCTCTGCGCTGGCGTGGATCTCCTTTTGCGCCTCCCTCAGCCGGGCGGTCATCTCGTTGAAGCGGTAGGCGATGCGGCCGATCTCGTCGGTGCGGTCCAGCGGCAGCACCTGGGTCAGGTCGCCCTTGATCACGTGGTCCATGCCCTGCATCAGCTGGGCGATGGGCGTCTGAATCGCCTCCCGCGAAAAGAGCCCCACCAGCCCGGCGAAGAGCAGCAGCAGGCCGCTGGCCACCAGCACGCCGATGGGGAACCAGCTCCGCTCCTGGTAGCGCTCCGGGTCGAGCCGCATCTCCAGCGCGCCGGCCACGGTCTCCGAGCCCTCCAGGCGCAGGGGAAAGCGGAAGACGTACACCCCCGACGACAGCTCCTCCTCCTCCGTGTTGCGCTCCATGATGCGCAGGGCCTTACGGTTCACCGGCGGGCGCTCCTCGGCCGGCGCCGGCGCCACCACCCGTCCGTCCGGGCCGTAGAAGATCACCTTGGCCGGCATGCCCTTGGAGACCATGTCCTCCAGCGCCCCCAGCCGCCCGTAGTTGTCGAGCTGAGCCTCGGCCGCCGCCCGCACCACCGCGGCCAGGATCCAGCCGTCCTTGCGCATGCGCTCGGTGAGCTCCGCGTCGCGGTGCTGCCAGGCGATGAGCCCCACCACCGCCAGCAGCAGGCCAGCCAGCAGGGAGACCACCAGGGTGACTTTCTTGGCAATACTCATGAACGTGGCACTTTACCACAGTGTAGCATAACGCCACACCGGGGACGGTCCTACGATCTTGCGCATTTTCTGGGCGGTGTTACGATCTTTGGATTTCAACAACGTTTACAACTCGTTGAAAACTCCCCTTTCCAGGAACGCGTCCGGATACCGGAACCGCACTCAATTCAGGTGCTTTTTGATGGCCTCCTCCACCAGCTCGGCCTGTGATCCGGTGGCCTTGTAGACGATCTTCATCGTCTGCAGGTCCAGCAACAGGGTGGCCGGCAGATCGCTCTTGGAGAAGTAGGCCTTGATGGCGTCCGAGCTGTCCAGGGCCGCGGGGAAGGTGAGCTTGTAGGCGTTGACCCAGAGCTTGAGGAAGTCGGCGTCGGCGGCCTGGCCCTTGCTCTTGGTCTCCAGCAGCACGTCCATCACCGCCACGCGCGGATCGAGGCGACCGCTGGTGTACCAGCCCTGGAGCTTGTTCACCTCGTTGGTGCAGGCGCCGCACCAACCGGCCGAGACGCTGAGCCAGAGCAGCCGGCGGCGCTTCTGTGGGCAGGCGGCGCCTCCCCGGTGCCAGCCGGAGAGCGTCACCGGGCGCAGGGCCGACAGGTCCATCTTCATCGCGCTGTTGGCTTTGCAGAGGTGGTCGGCGTCGGCGAAGGCCGAAAACGTGGCGTCTGCCGCCACCTCCCCGGTGGACCCGCCGAAGGGGCCGCAGGGATAGCCGCCGCCGTCACAGGGCCCGCGGTCCGCGACGCGCTGATCGGACAGCGGCGGGTCATCGTCACCCCCGTCCCCGCAGGGATTGAGGGCCAACACGGCGCCCAGGGCCAACCAGCGCAGCGCTCCCATCAGCTCACTTGCTCACCTGCGGCGCCATGATCTGCATCGCCGCCACCTTGCCCCCCGAGAGCTGCACCACCAGGCCGGTGGCGGGGTACCACAGGTCGCCCATGAAGGGATCCTCGGCCGGCGCGCCGAGGGCGCCCTTGGCCGCCGCCGCCGCGGTGCCGAGGCCCACGCCGGTGGCGGTCTTGGCCGTGGCACCCGTGTCGAGGTACACGGCGGTGAGCTGGCCCTTGGCGGAGTAGTGGACCGACAGCTTGTGTTTCGGGTGTGCCACGCGCAGGCCGGCGTCGCCCAGATCTCGCGCCGCCTCACCCACGCCGAGCACGGCCTCGACCTCGGCCCGGGTCTGACCGAGGCAGACGGCGTCGTCACCCACGCCCACGCCCGCGCCGGGCACGACAGTGTCGGCTGGCGCGCAAGGAGCATCGGCGCAGGCGGCCAGCAGCAGCGCGGTGGTGAGGGTCAGGGCCAGCACGAGGGAGCCTTTGATCTTCAGCGTGTTCATGGTGTCCTCACTTGCTCAGGTCGAAGCGAATGGTGCTGACGTCGCCGATGCGCTTGCCGGTGGCGCTGTCGTAAATCGCGGCGCGCCAGAAGCCGTGGGTCAGCTTGCCCGCGCCGGGGTACTTTTGCTGCATCAGCCTGGTGAAGTAGGCGCCGTTTTTCGGCAGCGACAGGCGGTGCGCCCTGCCCTTCTGCGTGGCGCCGGGGAAGTCCAGCTTGCCCCGGTAGGGCACCGGCGGCGCGTCGCCGTAGCCCAGCAGCAGCACCAGGTCCACCTGGCGCGCCGCCCCCGGGTTGTAGACCGTGAGGTAGACCGGCATGACGTCGTCCTTGGTCTTGAACTCTACACGCCGGGTGGTGATGGTCACGCGGGTCTCGGGCTGCTTCACCGCCGCCTTGAGCACGGGGGTAAACGTCACCTTGCCGTAGGACTTGTTGTCGTTGCCGTCGGTGATCATCTCCGCGATCTTCTTTTCGTCGGTGGTGCCCCACCAGTTGTGGGCGATGCTGACGTTGCGGCTCCAGGAAGGGGCCGGCTCCTCGAGGGGGTGGAGCCAGCCGAAGTCGTTGGCCCCCTGGCCCACGCGCTGGTTGTCGTGGATGTTGTTGTACTTGAAGACGCGAATGAACGCTGCGCCGAAGCCGGCAGCGCCGGTGTGCAGCGTGTTGCTGTTGCCGGAGATGGTGTTGTCCATGAAAAACGGCACCGCGTGAGAGTTGCAGTCGATGCAGACGTGGACGCCGCCGCCGTTCATGGAGCTGGAGTTTTTCTTGATCGTGTTGTTGAGCACCGCCTGACAGGAGGAGACCAGGGCCATGGCGCCGCCCTTGAAGGTTGCCTTGTTGTCGGTGAAGGTGTTGCCGACGATGGGCGAGTACATGTGGTAGGTGGTCAGCGCCCCGCCGTAGACCGACGCGCTCTTTTTGAAGGTGTTGTCCTGGATGATGGGCGCCGAGCTGTCGACGTAGACGGCGCCGCCCTCGGCCTGGCCCTTGGCCACGTTGCCGTCGAAGGTGTTGCCCACCACGCGGGGCGCCGCGCCGCCGGTGATCTCCATCGCCGCGCCGCCCTTTTTGCCCGCGGTGCACTCGTTGTCCTTGAAGGTGCACGCCGTGACATAGGGCGACGAGCCGGCGATCTTGACCGCCTTGGTGGCGCGCTCGAAGGTGCACCGCTCCAGGATGGAGCCGGAGACGAACTCGTCCAGCTCCTTGAAGACCGCGTCGGCGCTGGAGTCAGCGAAGACCAGCGAGCCCCAGCGGACCCTGGCGCCGCTGTCCAGCTTGCCGGTGAAGGTGATGGCCTTGGCCGCGGTGCCCCGGGCCACCAGGGTCCCCTTGATGGTCAGGCTCTTGCCCTTGGCCAGCTCCACGGTCACGCCGGGCTCGATGGTCAGCGTCACACCCGCGGCGACGGTGGTGTCTTCGGCCACGGCCACCGGGCTGTCCGCGGCCTTCCATGTGGTGTCGCTGGTGATGGACTTTTCGGCTCGGGCCGGGCCGGCCGCCAGCAGCAACGCTGCCATGAAAACGATCCTGGTCATGACGACTCCCTGTTCCACGTTGAGAACAAATACTACCAACAAAATGACGTGGCCGGCCATGATGGTGCCGGGATGGCGGGCCCGAGGCAAACCGGGTAGGATCGCTGGCGATGAGAAAAGTACAAAAGTTAGGTCCGGGGAGGCGTTAAGTATTGGAAATCAGGCGATGACAGATCACAAAAGTACAAAGGTCAGGTCCGGGCTGCTTTTGGCAGTGCTGCTGGTCTCTGCTTGCCAGGGGAAACCGACGCTGACGCCGGACGGCGCGCGGCGGGAGCTTGCGGCCCTGCGCGAGGCGACGGCCCGCGAGCAGGTGGCGCTGATCAGCCTGCGCCGTGGCCTGGTGGAAGCCCGGGAGCGGCTGGAGCGCCACGCCCAGATCCAGCGCGTGGCGGCGGCGGTGGCCCGGGTGCGGCGGCTGAAGGTGCTGCGGCACCTGGACGTGGAGGTCGTGGACCGCGCCTTCGTGCAGCGCTTCGTGCGACGCTCCATCCTGCGGGACTACGGCGAGGCGCACATCAAGGGCTACGTCGCCACCCTGGCCCGCCTCGGCATGCTGCCCAAGGGCTACGACTGGATCGCCTCGATCCAGGAGCTGCTCGGCGAGCAGGGCGCCGGCTTTTACGACCCGCGCACCAAGAAGCTCTACCTGCGCGGCGACATGCCGGCCGGCGAGATCATCCTGGCCCACGAGGTGGCCCACGCGATCCAGGACCAGCACTACGACCTGGTGAAGATGCAGGGGGACTACAAGGACAACGAGGACCGCAGCTTCGCGGTCAGCGCCGTGGTGGAGGGCGACGCCACCCTGGTCATGGTGCGCTACATGCGCGAGACCCTCAGCGTGATCAAGGCCTTCAAGCTGGCGGGCAACCTGCTGCAGATGATGTCCATGGACCAGGAAAAGATCGAGCAGGCGCCGCTGTATGTGCGCGAGGCGCTCACCGGCACCTATCTCAAGGGGCTGACCTTCATCACCTATCTGAGCAGCCGCGGCGGGACGCACCTGGTGAACAGGGCCTTCCGCAAGCCGCCCGCCTCCTCGGAGCAGATCCTCCACCCGGTGAAGTACCTGGTGGGCGAGCGCCCGGTGAAGGTCACCCTGCCCGATCTGCGGCCGGCCCTGGGCAAGGGCTGGTCGGTCCTGCACGAGAACACCCTGGGCGAGTTCGGCGTGCTGTCGCTGCTGCGCGGCAGCCTGGTCACGCGCATGGAGGCGACCCGGGCGGCGGCGGGCTGGGGCGGCGATCGCCTGCGCAGCTACCGCCACCGCGACGGCCGCATGGTGCTGGTCTGGCACCTGGCCTGGGACAGCGCCAGGGAGGCCCGGGAGGCCCACGGCGCGCTGACGCGGTACTTCGCGGCGCGCCTCGACGCCCCGGGCCGCCGCGCGGGTAAGGGCAAGGCCGCCGCCCACCGCTGGAGCCGGGGCAAGCGCCGGGTCACGCTGCTGCTCAGCGGCAAGCAGGTGCGGCTGCTGGACTGCGACAGCGAGACCGACGCCGCCATGGCCCGCAGGGCCCTCGGCCCGCTGAGGCCGTGAAACCGGTATACCGCGACGACGACGAGGCGCTGGCCGAGCAGGTCCGCCGGCTGCGCCTCGACATCGACCAGGGCGAGGCCCTCGTGGACGGCCTGCGTGACGGCGTCCTCTCAACCGAGCAGGAGCGAGCGCTGGCCCGGCACCGGGCGGCCACGGCCGCCGAGCTTTCGCCCCGGGCGGCGCTGCCCCTGCTGGACGGCCACGCGCGGTTCCTCACCGAGCTGCGCGACGCCCTGCCCGACCTGCAGCGGGCCTTCGCCGAGCGGGACGACCGGCGCCTCCGGCTGCACGACCTGGAAGAGGTGGCCGGTTACGTGCCGCTGAGCGAGAGCCTGGACGGGGAGGAGTTCTACTGCGCCGGCTACCGCATGGTGGAGGCCGCGCTGGGCCGCGTCACGGACAAGCTCCGCGTCCGCACCCTGGTGCAGGAGACCGAGCACCGGCGCCTGGAGATGATCTGGGCCACCTTCATCGTCGCCGGTGAGCAGTACTACCTGACGCTCGGCGACGAGACCTACAGCAGGGTGAGCAGCCCGGACTACGACACCCCGGACCTGACCATCCAGTGCCCGGTGTCGCGCAACATGGCCCCGCTGGTGGTGGAGCCGTTCTCCCTCATCTCGAGGATCTTCTGGCGCTTCAAGGGGCTGCGCCTGCAGCCGGGCGCGGGCCGCGACGATTTCGACGGACGGTTCATGGTGCTGTCCGATCGTTCGGTGAAGAAGTACATCACCCGGGACCTGGTGCGCGGGCTCCTGGCCGTGGCGGACAGGGACCTGCCGACGCTGCTGGTACGGGACAGCATGGCCAAGGTGTACTGGTTCGCGAAGCCGGATGAGCCCAGCGTGCGCGGGGCGGTCAAGGTGTTGCGCTCCCTGATCCATGGCGAGGTGCCGATCTTCAGGGAAGACGAGCAATAAAAACGCCGCGCCGGGTGGTGCCCTGGCGCGGCGGTGGTGGGTTGTCAGAGGGAGATGCCGGCGGTCTCCATGGCCTCCTGGTAGGTCCAGGAGAGGGAGTAGCTGACGGTGTACTCACCCTCGTCGGTCTTGGCCGTGGTGACGTGGGCCACCTGGTGGGAGGGCAGGACACGCAGCTCCGCGGCCCAGCTGCGGGCCTCGGCCTTGGACGAGAAGCGCCGCTTGAGCTTGATCCAGTAGTTCTTCCTGCGTCGAGTATTCATGGTGTCCTCCCTGCTGCCTCTTCAGACGCACGGGCCGGGCGCTTCTGACGCGGAGTGAACAGGGGGAGCGGCGTGGGCGACGCGACTTCAGGCCTCGCTGGCCTTCTTCGCCTTGAGCGTGCGTACGGCATTGATCCCGGCGATGACCACCAGCCAGCAGGCGGTGACGCTGAGCATCCAGGACATGTAGTAGTAGGTCTGGAACAGCTGCTTCCAGCCGCGCAGGGCGACCACGTGTTCGGCCAGGGCCGGCCAGCCCGAAAACAGCACGTAGCCCGCCGCGCCGGTGAGGAACATGTAGGCCAGGCCGAGGCCCCGGGGCGCCTGCTCCATGCGGTGGGCGAAGAAGAGCAAGGGCACGCAGAGGATGAAGTAGTAGTAGTACATCGACGAGACCATGAAGAAGACGAAGACGAAGCTATAGGTCATGGACTCGTGGGTCTTGAGGAAGCGGGCGAAGTAGAGCGCGGGCACCAGCACCAGCGCGCGGATGACCCAGGTGGTGGCCGAGTGGGCCAGCAGCACACCCGGCTCCTCGGCGAAGTGTTTGGCCGGGGCGATGGCGTCGGGCACGCCGTTGACGAAGGTCACGTCCATCATCGGCTTGAAGCCGAGGGTCCAGTGCCACAGCGTGTTGTAGTGATGCACCATCTTGTCGGTCCATTGCAGCCAGGGGTCGATGCCGCCGAAGTAGACCACCGAGCCGAGGCAGACCGCCACGCCGAAGGAGGCGCAGGAGAGCAGCAGGCTCATGATCTCGCGGTCCAGGCGGCGCTCGCGGATAAAGGTATCCGCCAGCTTGACCACCGGCCCGGCCAGAAACAGCACGGGGAAGATGCGCGAGAGGATGGCCCAGCCGAGGAAGGCGCCGGCAATTTTTGGGTAGCCACGCTTGACGCAGCAGATGGAGATCACGGTGCACATGGTGAAGTCCACCCGCAGCAGCGCCCCCTTGAGGTGGCCCCAGGAGAAGAGATAGTGCGAGCCGATGAAGATCACCATCAGCAGGGCGGCGCGCAGCCCGAAGGCCCAGACCACGCAGGCCAGCCCGGCGATGATCAGCGCGGGGTCGATGGCCAGCATCAGCCAGCGCGAGACGGTGTTGCGGATGGAGAGGTGTCGGGTAAAGGCGGCGCCGACGAAGAAGGACCAGGCCGGGGTCCCGTTGTAGCCGGCGTCGCCCACCAGCTTGGCCCAGCGGTCCGGCGGCAGCTGGGCGCGGAACCAGTTGACGTCGGCCACGAACTCCTTCCAGCGCTCCTCGGAGAAGCGACCGCGATACTTGTGCCCCTCGGCGAGGATGTCCTTGAGCAGGCGGTAGCGGTAGGTGGTCAGATCTCTCAGGCGCTGTTTCGTTTTGGCGGCGCGCTCCCTGGAGGTGTCGTCCGCCACCAGCGTGGCGCCGTACATGTGGGTGTAGCCCACCTCCTGGGAGTATTTGGTGCCGAGGTAGTAGTGGTAGACGTCCCACTCGTTGAGGTAAGTGCCGTAGCGGAACACGCCGTAGTCGTGGTAGTTGGCCACGGCCAGCACCGCGCAGACGCCGAGCACGCCGAACACGACCCGGGTAAAGGTGCGCCCCGGCGCGGCGTCGGCGCCCGCCTGCCGGCGCAGCCGCCGGTGGTGGAGGATGACCGCCAGCGTCACCAGCACCACCACCGCTGGCAGGGCCCAGGAGAGGACCCAGCCGTGGGAGGGGTCCCAGGACGTGGGCAGGGTCTCGCCCGGGCCCCAGGAGAATGGGAACAGCAGCGGCATCGCTACCAAGCTAGACCGGGTTGTGGTGGTGTCGCAAGTATCGGGGGCCCGCTGGGGTACCTCGACCCCCCCTCGGGGACTCTGCCCCCACCGGCGAGGATCGTGCCAGCCCCGCAAACGCAGGAAATCATTAGGCCGTAGGCCGCGGAGCGGCGGTGGCACGGTTGCTGCTCTTTGTGGGGGCGGAGGTGCCCCGTGAAACTTCAGACCATCTGCTCGACGCTCTCGCTGCTCTGGGTCTGCGCCTGCCACCCCCCGGGGCTCATCGGCGAGGAGGGCGTGGGCGACGGGCCGGTGACCGAGGGCAAGGTCGGCGACGGGGTGTCGGTGTCTCCCTACATCACCGACGGTCAGATCGACAACGGCCACCCCTCCGTGGGCGAGGTGGCGTGGAGCAACTCTGCTGGCTGCACCGGCACCCTGGTGGGGCGGCGCACAGTGGTCACCGCGGCCCACTGCATCAAGTCCGGCCCGATGTATTTCCGCGTGGGCGGCGCGTCCCACGCGGCGTCGAGGGCGGTGCGCCACCCGCAGTACCACGACGGCAACCTGAACAACGACATCGCGGTGCTGGTGCTACGCAACGACGTGCAGAATGTCCAGCCCACCCCCATCGCCACCGGCGCGCCGCAGATGGGCCAGACCATCATCCTCGTGGGCTTCGGCCGCACCTCGGGCAGCAGCTACGACTACGGCACCAAGCGCATGGGCACCAACAAGATCTCCAAGCTGACCCCCACCACCTTCTACTACCACGGCACCGGCAACGGCGTGGCCGGCACCTGCAACGGCGACTCGGGCGGGCCGGCCTTCGTGATGAAGAGCGGCAAGGAGCTGCTTGCCGGGGTCACCTCCTGGGGCGACAAGTACTGCCAGCAGTTCGGCGTGGACACCCGGGTGGACTCCTACCGCCAGTGGATCGTGCAGCAGGGGGGCAAGGACGTGCTGCTGGAGGGCGCCGGCGGGGGCGGCGGAGGAGGAGGCGGGGGCAGCGCTCCGCCACCGGCCGGCGGCGCCAAGGCTCAGGAGGGCCAAAGCTGCGCCAGCCGCGCCTGCGCTGGCGCGTTGCAGTGCACCAGCGTCTACTCCGGCGCCAAGCACCTGGGCCGCTTCTGCATGGAGCGCTGTCAGACCCTGGGCAACGACGCGGCCTGCGACGGGGGCGAGGTCTGCACCCAGTACCAGCCGAACATCCGCATCTGCTTCCACGCCCAGAAGCCGAACACCGGCTACACCAACAACAGCGGCGGGGGCAGCGGGGGCAGCGCACCGCCACCGGCCGTCAAGTGCGGCAGCGCCGAGGAGACCGAGGCGCTGCGTCTGCTGAACAAGGAGCGACTCGGTCGCGGCATCGCCGCCCTCGGCTGCGCGCCCGCCGGGCTCAACGCCGCCCGCGGCCACAGCCAGGACATGTGCAAGCGCGGCTACTTTTCCCACACCTCGCCCGACGGCAAGGGCGTGACCCAGCGACTGCAGACGGCCGGCGCCAAGTTCTCGTCAGCGGGTGAGAACATCGCCCGGGGGTTCTGGAAGGGCGGCGGCGTGCACCAGCGCTGGATGAAGAGCCCGAACCACCGCGACAACATGCTCAACCCGGCCTGGAGCCGGATCGGCATCGGACAGATCGTCTGCAAGGGGGCGAACCCGATCTGGACGCAGGTGTTGCTCAAGTAGCCTGCATCCCCCGCCAAGGCAGGCGCTGGCCGTTGGGCTCTCCGCTGCTAGACTGCTCTATTGGTCCGCTCCGACAGATGGCTCGATCACCCCCCATTTCGGCGCAGCCAGGAGGGAGTTGTCGATGACCGTTGCTCGAACTCTACAACCACTGATCGTCGTACTGCTGGCCAGCGGGTGCACGCCGCTGCCGCCGCCCGCGCCCCCTCCGGTGGAGCCCGCCCCCAGGGCGCCGGCCATCAGCGCCGAGCAGCGGCGCGCGGCGGAGGACATCGCAAGGCAATTGACGTCGCAAACAGGCGACGTGGCCGCTGTCTACGCCGCGCTCAGGCGGGCCTACTCCGGCCAGGGTGAGCGCTTCAGCGAGACGCTCACGCTGGCCCAGCAGCCTCCGCTCAAGCCGCTGTCCTATTATCAGGACGACATCGAGCGCGTCACCATCAACCGCCTGCTCAGGCCGGGCGAGGGGCTCGCTTACTGGCGCAACTGGTCCAAGGTGCTCACCGGCGGGTCATGGGATCCGGCCAAGCAATTCCGCGACCCCGAGGAGATGCGGCAGGTGGGCAACTACGCCATCTTCGGCATCCTCGCTCACGAGCTCGGCCACTACCTCACATCGCACAACTTCAGCATGCCGGCGGCGCGCATGATCGACGAGCTGTGGGCCGACCAGCTCGCGGTGGCGATGATGGATCACCTGGCGGCGGCGAACCCCGGATGAAGCGGCTGCGGCGGCGATACCAGGAGCTGGTCGCCACCTCGTTGCTCGACGCCACGCCTGCCAAACACCACCCGCGCATGAAGGCCACCGCCGATCTCGACGCCTGGGTCGACGCCAACCGCAAGCAGCCCGCCAGCACGGCGGCGTACGTCGCCCTGCAGCTGACCCGGCAGCGCCGCTTGCTCTCGGCCGCCACGCCGCCTCAGCTGGCGGACGTGATGACGCGGCTGCTGACCGAGCGCAGGCGCCGGTTCTTCGGCAGCCGCAGCTTCAGCAAGTTGGCCGCCAGCCGCAGCGTCACCACCGACAAATCCCCGGCGCCGGCGACCATCGCCACGATGCACCCGGGGTATGCGCGCGACGGCAGCCTGCATCTGCTGCAGGTGCGGGGCAAGACGGTGCGCCACCTCAAGCTCGTGGGCATGCGCGGCACGCCGCTGCAGAGCTGGACGCTGGCCCCCATAAAGGGGCTGGCCTTGCCCCCGACGCCCGCCAGGGCCAAGGGCGCTCGCCCCCTGCCCGGCAAGTTGACCCTGGCCGACGCCGCCTACGTCAGCGACAGCGAGCTCTACGCCCTGTTCCAGCTCAGGAGCAGACGCCCAAAAGGCGGGCAGCTGATCGGTGTGGTGCAGGTGAAGCTCGACGGCGGCAAGCCGGCCACGCGAGTGGTGGCCAAGATCGCGGTGGAGGAGCGCTACTTTGCTGCGCGCCTGGCGCTGTCGCCGGACGGCACGCAGCTCTACGTCATGCACCGCGCGATGTTCGACAAGGAGCGCCCGTATCACATCGTGCGCGTGCACCCCGACGGCCGCGTCGAGGCTCGCTATGAGGTACGGCACAGCAACGGCGTGGCGACCGGTTACGCGGACGGCCCCCTCGCCAGCGCCGCGATGAACGCGCGCGACATCGCGGTGGACAACGCCGGGCGCCTCTACCTCACCGACAGCAGCCGACGCGCGGTGCGGGTGATCCACACCACGGGCGCGGCCTCCGCGGCGCGCCTCGAGACGGTGGCCGGCTCGCTGCGCGGCTGGCGCGACGGCCCGGTCCGGGATGCGGCCTTTTCCGACCTGCAGGCCATCGACGTGGACCCTCGGGGGGCCTGGCACGACAGCGCGCACTTGCCGGCCGCGCAGAGGTGGCCGGCGGCGCAGGCGTTGGCGCAGGTCCCACAGTGGGCGAGGCTGGTCTGGGTGTCCACGCAGGTCCCGCCGCAGGTGCTCAGGCCCGCGGGGCAGGTCACGGCGCAGGTCCCGGCGGAGCAGACCTCACCCTTTTTGCAGGCCTTGGCGCAACCACCGCAGTTGGCGGCGTCGGTCTTGAGGTTGACGCAGACGCCGCTGCAGGCGGTGAGCAGGCTCTGGCAGGAGAGCGCGCACGCCCCGGCGCTGCAGACCTCGCCGGCTTGCAGGCGGTGTTGCACGTACCGCAGTGGGCCCGGTTGGCCTGAACGTCAACGCACTTGCCGCCGCAGTTGGTCAGGGAGCTCTGGCAGGAGAGCGCGCACTTGCCCGCGCTGCAGACCTCACCGGCCTTGCAGGCGGCGGCGCACTTGCCGCAGTTATTACGGTCGCTGTCGAGGTCCGCGCACTTGCCCGAGCAGAGGCTGAGGCCCTTGCTGCACGGGGGCGCGTCGGGCTTCACGGCGCTGTCCACCGGCTTCGCGCTGTCCACCGGCTTCGCGCTGTCCAGCGGGGCCCCGCCGATGTCGGGGCAGACGGTCGATTCGTTGTCATCGCTGCAGGCGGCCACTGCCAGGAGCGCCGCCACGGCGCACAGGCGTGTCTTCATCGCTTACCTCCTGTGGTTGGGCTGGGAGGCGATGATCCTACGAATTCGATCTTTTGGCGACCAAGATCAGCTACCCGGCTCGGATGGTTTGCCATGGCCGCGCGGTCCCGTATACCCTACACACACGATGGAGTTCTACTGCACCATATGCTGCAAGATGAAGCGGCGCGCCCGGCACCCGCTCCCCGCCGTGGAGCGGTACATCAGCAGACGGATCAGCCACGTCAATCGCTTGAGCCAGAAGGCGGACAGCCCATTTCTGATCCTGTCGGGGGAGTACGGCCTCCTCGAACCCGGGGAGATGATCCCCTGGTATGACAAGCTGCTGCTGGCCCACGAGGTCCCCGGCATGGCGGAGACCGTGGCATCGCAGCTCCGGCGACGGGGGGTCGGAGTGATCCGCTTTCACGCCCTGCCGAAAACCGCGCCCGGGTGGGCGCCGTACTACATGCTGATGGAGGAAGCGTGCTCCAGGGCGGGGGTGGAGCTCTCCGTTACCGTGCTGGACGACTCCTTCATTTAGCGCAGCGAAGGCCGGCCGGCAGCCTGGCCGTGACCCGCGCGCCGCCGTCCGCCTGGTTGTCGGCCTCGATGGTTCCGTGGTGGCGCTGGATCACGCTGCGGGCCAGGGTCAGCCCGATGCCGAGGCCCTTTCTCTTGGTGGAGATGAACGATTCGAAGATATTGCTCGGAGGGATGGTGGTGAAGCCGGGCCCCGTGTCCCTGACGGTCAGCTGGGCGCAGCCTTCATCCGGCGAGCAGGTGGTAACTTGGATCTCCCTCTCGGGGCTATTTGCGATTTCGATGGCCTCCAGCGCGTTGACCACGAGGTTTAGCACCAGATGGATCAGCTGGACCCTGTCCCCTTCGATGGAGAGCAGGTCTGGATCCAGGCTGCACGAGATCTGGACGTCGGCCCCCGAGGCCTCTTGCTGGGTCAGCTCCACCACCTCGCGCACCACGTCGTTGAGGTCCACCGTCGCCATCTCCGCCTCGTCCTGTTGGAACAGGCGACGCATGCCGTGCATGGTTGCGGCCGCCCGGCGGTTGTCAGCCAGGATGTCCTCCAGGGCCGCGCTCAGCTCGTCGCGATCGATGGTCGGAGCGGCGGCCAGGATCCGGGCGGTCTCCACGTTGTTCATTATCGCCGTCAGCGGTTGACCCAACTCGTGGGCCAGCGAGGCGGTTAACCTGCCCATGGTGGCGGCCTTGCTCACCCTGGCCATCTCTCGCCTCAGCTCGTAGCCGTGCGCCTCGGACCTGTCTCGCTCGCGGGTTCGCTGCTGCACGACCTCTTTTAGCTTCTCGCTGCGCATCTCCAGGCGTTTGCGCCAGCGCCGGCCCAGGAGGATGGCCGGCACCACCGCGCAGGTCAGCAAGGCGCCGTTGCCCAGCACGATCCGCCAGTCGAGGAAGGCAGCGGCCAGGGTGGCGCTATGCTTCATGATCGGGGCATAGGGCAATACGCCCCCTAGCTCCAACCCGACCATGCCGAAGTAGAGCGCAGCGGTCAGCACGACAAAGACGATCAGCCTGACCCGAGGCAGGATCCAGGCTGCGATGCCCATGTTGAGCACAAAGAGGGCAGAGAAGACGGTGTTCTGGCTGCCGGTGATCTGCATGTGGGCCAGGGTGAAGAACAGAAAGGTGACGGCCCCCAGGTCGAGGAACGCGAAAAAGATGCGGCGCTGAGCGTCGGGCCAGCGCCGCGGTGCCAGCCAGTTGACCAGCAAGAAGAGCGCGGCGGAGGCGGAAGCGAGGACGTTTACCATTGCGTCGAGGCGCACGCCCTGATGGACGAAGATGGCTCCGCTGTCCATGCCCATCAGCTCGGAGAAGAGGAACACCGTGGCCACCCCGCCCGGTACCAGCACGCCGATCCAGGCAAACTGCATGGCGCTGGAGCGCTGCTGCTGCCAGCTGCCGCCATCGCCCGTCAGTGGGAGCCGCCCGGGGTCTGCCAACCCGCCCTTTTCATGCGATGAAGTCAAGGCCGCTGTGCTGGCGAGAGATCGAGGAGCATTGTTTCAGCCTTCTTTTCATGGATTCCAGTCTACCGACGTCCGCCGGGCTTGTCATCGGGGCCGGTGGTGTGAATAATGGGCAGCCGGGCGATCATTCCTGCCCAACGTAGAAGAGAAGTATGAGCCTGCGGGAACCTGATAACCGTTTCTTTCGCGCCTGGGCCAGGGTGGTGCTGCAAAACCGGCTGGTCTTCGTCCTGTTGACGGTGGCCACCACGGCCGCCGCCGTCTACGCCGTCAAGACCCGCATCCGCACGGACCTGACCATCGAGTCCTTCCTGGACAGCGACTCCAGCACCCTCTCCACGCTGGAGGAGTTTCGGGACCACTTCGGTCGCGACGACGTCTTCCTGGTGCTGGTCAAGGGTGACGTCTTCTCCACACCCTTTTTGCTCAAGCTGAAGAAACTGCACCAGCAGCTGGCCGAGATGAACCTCGAGCTGAAGAGCCTGGGCCAGCGCGTGTCCGACCGCAAACAGCAACGGCTGGTGAAGCGGGACGCGAAGCGGCCAGCGGCGCCGAAGAAGGTTGCAGCAGAGGCCGCCCCGGAACCCGATGACGACGACTTCGGCGACTTCGAGGTCGAGAGCCCGGGCGGTCAGGGAGACAAGGCCACGGGGGAGGACGCCGCGGCCTGGGGCGACGAGTCGGGCGGCACCATCGTCGACGAGATCGTCTCCCTGATCAACGTCCGCCGTGTCCGGGGGCGCAAGGTCGCCAGGGCTGACGGCACCGAGGGGGTCGAGCTGGTGGTGGGCGAGCTGATGAAGCCGTGGCCCACCTCGGGACAGCTCCCGGCGATGAAGGCCGAGGTGCTCGCAGACCGGTCGCTCGTGGGCCAGGTCGTGAGCCGCGAGGGCCGCTACACGGTGCTGATGGTGCGCTGTCAGTTCATGAGCGAGCAGGACTCGCAGCGGGTTAATGATCACATCCAGGCGCTGCTCGAGACCTTTGACCACCAAGACTTTCGAGTGCACCTCGCCGGGATGACCTCCCTGGCCGCCTCCCTCAACCAGGTCATGCTCTCCGAGCTCCAGCGACTGTTTCTGCTGTCGGTGATCACGCTGATCGTGGTGCTGGGGGTGCTCTTTCGTCACCCGCTGGGCGTCATCGGTCCCCTGGCGGTGGTGCTGCTCGCCATCGTCTGGACCTTCGGGTTCATGGCCGTAGTCGACATCCCCCTGACCATGCTCTCCACCATCCTGCCGGTCTTCATTATCTGCGTGGGGGTCGGCAACACGATCCACATCGTGTCGATCTACCGGGACTTTCGCCGCCGGGGGCGGGACAACACCGAGGCCATCATCAGCGCGGTGGGCGCCACGGGCACGCCGGTGCTGTTCACCAGCATGACCACCTCCGTGGGCCTGCTCAGCTTCCAGTTCGCCACCATCGACGCCATCGGACAGATGGGCGTGGCCGGGGCCTTCGGGGTGGGCTGCGCCTTGATGCACGCGCTGGTGATCCTGCCCGTGGTCCTCTCGCTCAACAAGCGCAGCATGTTCGGCGCCAGGGCCGAGGGCCAGCCGGGCCTCATCGATCGATTCCTCAGCGGCTGCTCGGCGCTCTCCGGCCGGCGCTTCGACGCCCCGGCGGACGTGTTGCCGGTGGACCGCCACAGGCGGTGGACCCTCATGGCGGCCCTGCTGCTGACCGCGCTGTCCATCGGCGGGATCTTCGGGCTGCGGGTCTGGCACAACCCGCTGTCCTGGATCCCGGCCGGCGAGCCGGTCAAGCGATCCTTCGACATCATGGACCGCCAGATGGGGGGCACGGCCACGGTGCAGCTGCTCATACGTACAGACGGCGAGCGAGGGATCAAGGACCTCGAGCTGCTCCGCGGGCTGGAGAAGCTCATCGAGCACATCAAGGCGTATCGTCACCCGGAGTTCACCACCAGCCTGGTCGGTAACGCCGTCAGCCTGCTGGACGTGGTCAAGGAGACCAACCGCGCGCTCCACGGGGGGGACCAGGCACACTACCGCTTGCCGACAAAACAACGCGCGCTGTCCGACACCCTGTTCATGTTCGAAAACGCGGGGCCCGAGCAGCTGCGGCGGCTGGCCTCCGCTGACCTGAAGACGACCCAGCTCACCCTGCGCGTGCGCTGGCTGGAGGCCACCTCCTACGGCCCGCTGACCCGCCACATCGACGCGGGCATCGCCAGGTACATGGCGGGGCGCGCCAGGATCAGCCCCACGGGGACCGCGTACACCATGTTCATGACCGTCTCCTCGTTGATCTCCAACCTGCTGCGGTCCTTTTCGGTGGCGCTGGTGGTCATCGCGCTGATCATGATCATCCTGCTGCGCAACCTGCGGCTGGGGCTCATCGCCATGGTGCCCAACCTGCTGCCCATCGTCTTCATCATGGGCTTCATGGGCTTCTCCGGCATCCCCATCGACATGAACAACCTGCTCATCGCCTCCATCGCCATCGGGCTGGCGGTGGACGACACGATCCATTTTCTGCATCACTACAAGGAACACCACGACGTCAACGGCGACGTGGAGGCGGCCATCGCCTTCTCCTTCAGGCACTCCGGCCGCGCCATGGTGGGCACGACGGTCGTGCTCAGCCTCGGCTTCTTCGTCTTCCTCTCCGCGGAGATGATCAACCTCCAGCGCTTCGGCGGGCTGGTGGGGGCCACGGTGATCTCGGCCCTGCTCATCGATCTGATCTTCGCGCCGGCGCTGCTGCGCACGTTCTACAAAAAGAAGGGGACGCCCCCACAACAGTGAGACACCTCGAGGAGCCCATGATGAATGCTGTACCCGTTCGGATCTCGATGCCCTGCGTCGCCTTGGCGCTGTCCTTGCTGCTGTCGGGTGCGGCCACGGCGGGGCCGATCCCGCCGGGCACCAAAGATCCCCTGGTGATCATGAAGGCGGTGGATCAGCGGCCCGCCGGGGATCGCGCGACCCGCCGCATGACGATGACGATCAAGGACGCCTCCGGCAGCAAGAGAGTGCGGGTCGTGCGCAGCCAGTCCATGGATTTCACCGGCGGGACCCGGCAGCTGATCCTGTTCGAGAGCCCGGCAGACGTGCGCAACACCGGCCTGCTGACGGTGGACTACGACGACGGCGGCAAGGTGGACGATCAGTGGCTCTATCTGCCCAGCCTGCGCAAGTCCACGCGCATCTCGTCGTCTGACAAGTCGGGGCCGTTCATGGGCTCCGACCTCAGCTTCGCGGACATGACCAACCAGGCCCTCGACCAGTACGACTACAAGATGCTCAAGCAGTCCGCCAGGGTCGGCGGCGAGGAGTGCTGGGTCATCAGCACCCGACCAAAGACCAAGAAGGCCAAGGACGAGACCGGCTACGTCAAGTCCATGGTCTGGATCTCCAAATCCAGGCTGATGCCCCTGCAGTCCAAGCACTGGATCAAGAAGGGGAAGAAGATCAAGCTGATGAAGTTCGCCAAGATCAGCAAGATCAGCGGCATCTGGGTCCCGCACAAGATCATGGCGCGCACGCTCCAGCGGAAGAAGGTGCTCTCCACGACGATCCTCGATTTCAGCGGGGTCACCTTCAACAGCCCGAAGGTCACGGCGAAGAACTTCACCCAGCGCCGGCTGGAGCAGGGGCTCTGAGGTCACGGTGTGTGAAACGCTGAGGAGATCATGAGCAACCTGTTTGGCCGCCACGTCGCCGCGCTCTGCTGTCTGTGGCTGCTGTCACCGGCGTGGACGCCCGCGGCGGCCGAGGCCCAAGACAGGCCCGCGTCAGGCGCCGAGGACAGCGGCAGCGGAGACGAGGAGGAGGACCCGGGAGCGGATGACGCCTTCTCCTTTGGTGAGGAGGATAATCAGGATAGCCCGGCCGCGCCCGTCACGAAGCCGCCCCCGCCGAGCGCCTGGTCGCTGACCGGTTTCTTGCGCAGCGACTGGGCCCTGTGGACAGAGCGTCTGGACAGCACGCCCCTGGCCAAGGGCCGGCAGAGCGTGGACCTGGCGCTGGGGTTCAAAAAGGGCATCGTGCGCGTGCTGCTGACCCTGCACGGAGAGTATGACCTGGCCTACCTGGTGGACCGAGGCTCCCATGACGAGCCGACCCGCGAAGCTTATGAATGGCAGGTCAACACGCGCGAGGCGCTGGTGGCGCTGTCTCTGGGGGAGTTCGAGCTGACCCTGGGGCGGCAGATCGTGGCCTGGGGCGAGGGGGACGCGCTCAGCCCCCTGGACGTGGTCAATCCTCGTGACATGCGCGAGCCGGGGCTGGCCGATCTGGACGACATCCGGCTGCCGGTGCTGGCCTCCCGCGTCGGCTGGTTCCGCGGGCCCCACCGCGTGGAGGTGATGATGATCCACGAGTCGGACTTCGGCTATCGCCCCCAGCCCTACTCACCCTACAGCCCCTTCTCCGCGCTGCTCGGCGACAACCCCATGGCCGCCACCCTGCTGCGGGGCAAGACCCTGTCCTTCGACCACCGCCAGGACCGCTTCGCCTTCAACCAGCAGCAGCTGTTGGTCCGCTGGGTCTACAAGGGAGCGGGCATCGACCTGGGCCTCTACGTGGCCTCGGCGCTGGACCAGCAGGGGGTGGTGATCCTGGACCCCGCCACCCTGGCCGCGCAGCTGACCAACGACGCGCTCTTCATCGAGCTGGACCACCGCCGCTACGAGCTGTTCGGCCACTCCGGGGCCTGGCCCTTCGGCCACTTCTTGCTCAAGTGGGAGCTGGACCTCAGGCTGGGCCAGGCCGTCAACAGCGGCAGCATCCCCGCGGGCGGGGGCATCCCCACCATGGGCGTGGAGCAGGCCACCATGATCGACACCATGGTGGGCCTCACCTGGACCGGGGTTCAGGACCTGATGGTCGGCCTGGAGATCTGGAAACCCTGGGTCGTGGACGGGCCCGACGAGACGTTGATGGACCTCGGCGCGGCGTTCTTCGCCCTGCGCGCCTCCTACACGATGCTGGGGGAGAGGCTGAGGCTGCTGGCCGCCATGTCGGTGGTGGGCTGGAGCTCATACCAGGGGCTGCTGCTGCGGGGGGAGGCGACCTACGAGATCATGGACGGGCTCAAGGTCGGCCTCGGTTACATCTCGTACCTGCCCGGCGGAGACGACGCGTTCGGCTTCTTTTACGGCCTCGACCAGCACGACAGGCTGTTCCTCCGCCTGCGCTGGGATTTTCAGGCCATATAGCCCGGGAGCCCGATCTCAAAACCGTCGCTTCTCCATGGCCTCACCCTCGGCCAAAAAGCCCAGCTCCTCCAGCGGGCCCTTGAGGTTGGAGCTCACCGCCGGCCCGCCGTTGACCTGCTCCACCCGCACGGAGCGGTGGCCGCGGTCCAGAAGCTCCAGCAGCAACGGCAGCCAGCGGCGCAGCTGGGCCGTGGACACGTCGTCCTCCACCGACACCCTGCGGCCCACCGCCTCCAGCAGCATCACCGGTCGGCCGTCCTGGAGCACCACGTAGTTGGAGGGGCGGCGCACCAGGGTGGCGCCGGCCGGCGCGGCCAGGTTGAGCGCCGGCGCCACCAGGGCCGGGTCGCAGGCGTTGAGCAGCACCGGCTCGCTGCGAGCATCGCGCAGGGCCCGCAGGCGGTCCACCGTCTCCACCGGCGCGAACTGCGCCGAGCTGAGGCCGCTGATGAAGACGCCGCGGCGCAGGTCGCCGCACAGCTCGAGCTGGCAGAGCACGGGGTACAGCTCGGACCAGGTGCACAGCTCCTCGAGGCCCACCAGCTCCCGGGCCACCAGCCCGTAGCGCGCGACCAGCAACCAGATGGCGTCCTGCACCGTGGCTCGCTCCGCGGGCAGGGTCAGCAGGGACCAGCGGCCGGACCAGGCGTTGCCCGCCCGCCGCAGGGAGCTGATGGCCCGGCGGCGGCGGCGGAAGGTGGAGGGGCGGCCGGTGTAGGGGTTGACGTCCGGCTCGGCCGGCGCCGGGCGGAAGGAGCCGGCCAGGCCGCGGCGCAGGCTCTCCAGCCGGTCGTTGGTCGCCAGCCCGGCCCAGACCAG
>PVBE011563926.1_pt1 | contig 38598 bp, 35 predicted proteins | sample 1631181 | NCBI WGS metagenome assembly PVBE01 (sample SAMN08397723, study PRJNA350692) | Marine metagenome, whole genome shotgun sequencing project. | isolation source: water | place: Pacific Ocean | collected 2012-04
CCTGCATCTTGAACCGTGGTGAACCTGGTAACGGTCACCTTGCCCGTGTCCGGGTCGACGTCGATGTCGACGGTGTTTCCGGCGTAGGAGCCGCCCGCGCCCTGGGGATTGACGGCCGCTCGCCCGGTGATCGGGTCGCCAGTGGCCGAAAGCTGCGCCGACAAGTCAGCGAAGCTGAGGCTGAGCTCCGGGTCCGACTTGGACTTGAACACGCCGTCATCGAGTTCGACGCGGTCGGCGTCAACGTCCCAGATCTGAGAAGCACGCTCGGTCATCTGGCGTTTCGCGTCTTGGGCCGCTTCGTAGGCAGCCCAGCCCGTCGCGAATGTCGTGCGGCTTCCGCCGGTCATGGCCGTGTATCCCACCGTGTCGGTGTCGGCGACGGACGGGTGGACGCTTTCCGCGGGGATGCCGAGCACTTCGGCCGCCTGCATGGCAATCGATGTTCGCGAGCCGCCGATGTCGGTCGAGCCCTCGACCAGCGTGATCGTGCCGTCCGCGTTCACGCCGATGTGGCACGCGGAGTCGAAGCCGATGTTGAACCAGATCCGATGGCCACGCCTCGTCCCTTGTACGTACCGTCCACCGGCGTGTCATAGTGCGCATGGTTCTTCATCGTTTCGAGAACCTCGACGCAACCGATTCGAGGGTTCTTCAGACCGTCCGGCCTTACAGTGCCCTCGTGAGCGGCGTTCTTCAATCGGAAGTCGATCGGGTCCAGCCCGAGTTCGGCCGCGAGATCGTTTACCACTTGTTCCGCCGCGTAAGCCGCGTTGGGAGCGTCGGGCGCACGGTAGGGCTCCGCCTTGGGCTTGTTGGTGACGACATCGTAGCCGTCGATGAGAACGTTCGGAATCACGTACGCCGTGAAGACGCACATCGCGGCCATTCCGACCGCCGACCCGGGATAGGCCCCGGCTTCGAACTCGAGGTTCGCGGCCGCCGCGACGATCTTGCCGTCGTTGGTCGCGCCCATCTTGATCGTCATGTGGCTTCCCGACGTCGGGCCGGTAGCCTCGAACACGTCCTTGCGGCTCATCAAAATCTTCACGGGTCGCCCGGACCTCTTCGACAACAGCGCCGCCGTCGAGTCCAGGTAAGTCGGGATCTTGCCACCGAATTCGCCGCCGATTTCCATCGGAGTGACCTTGATCTGCGACACGGGAAGGTCCAACGCTTGCGCCAGCGTGTCGCGGACCGTGAACGCGCCCTGGGTGCTGCGATCTGGAGCTGGCCGTCGTTGTTCCAGAGAGCGGTCGAGTTGTGGGGCTCGATGTATCCCTGGTGGACCGTTTTCGTGTTGAACTCGCGCTCGATTACAACGTCGGCTGCCGCGAATCCGCCTTGGGTGTCGCCCAGCTTCTGCTGCTGGTGGGACGCTACGTTGGTGGGCTTATCGCCGGTTTCGCCAAGGTCGTCGGTCCGCAAGGTCTCGTGCAGCAGCGGAGCGCCGTCTTTCATCGCGTCCGGCGCGGTCAGGACCGCTGGCAGTGCGTCGTACTCAACCTCGATCAGCGTGATGGCTTCTTCGGCGACGTGGGCGTTGATTGCCGCGACCGCCGCGATCGCGTGCCCCTGATAGAGCGCCTTGTCCGACGCCATCAGGTTGTCGCGCATGCACTTGGCGGCGTTGTCGCCGCCGGAATCGGGGTAGTCTGCGGCCGTCACGACAGCGTGGACCCCGTCGAGGGCTTCGGCTTTAGAGGTGTCGATGGACTTGATGACAGCGTGGGCGTGAGGGCTCTTGAGGACTTTCCCGTGAAGCAGCCCAGCCGCTGCGAAGTCCGCCCCGTAAAGGGCTCGACCGGTAACCTTGTCCGCTCCGTCGTGTCGGACGGGGCGTGTTCCTACGACGTTAAACTCTTTCGTGGACAGAACCGCGTTTGGCTCGTATTCCCTGACTGCCATGCCCCTCCTCCTCCTACATCCTCACCGCCGCATCCAGCACGGCCTGATTTATTTTTTCATCTCCGATACAACACTCTAGGCTTGCCGGTAAATTCGCTCGATCTTACTCGTTGCTCTTGTCCCAAATTGCTTTCGCGACTGTCGTCGGCTTCATCGGGAGTTCGCCGACCCGGGCTCCGACCGCGTTGTGAATTGCGTTCGCGATCGCGCCAGCCGGCGGGGCGATGCTTGCTTCACCGACGCCTCTGACTCCGAACGGGTGCGCCGGGTTCGGAACTTCGACGATGACCGCGTCTATCATCGGCAGATCGAGGCTGGTGGGCATCCGGTAGTCTAAGAGGGTTGGATTCGCCATCCTGCCGTCGTCGGTCATGAAGTACTCTTCGTTGAGGGCCCAACCGATGCCCTGGGTGGTTCCGCCCTGTATCTGACCTTCCACCTGCCCAGGATGGACGGCCTTGCCGACATCTTGAACGGCGGTGAATCTGAGGATGTCTACCTTGCCGGTCTCCGGATCGACCTCCACGTCGACGATAAACGAGCCTCCGGCGCCGGACGGATTCACCGAGCCGCGGCCAATAACGGTCTCCCCGGTCGCTTCGATCTGGTCGGCCAGTTCCTTGAACGTCATCCTGAGCTCGGGGTCTGCCGTGGACATGAAGACGCCGTGCTCCAGTTTCAGCGCATCGGCGTTGACGTCCCAAATCAATGCTGCCCGCGCGATCATCTGCCGTGCAACGTCCTGGGCGGCCTCGTAAGCGGCCCAGCCCGTGGCGAACGTGGTGCGGCTTCCGCCGGTCAAGAAGGTGAAGCCCACCGAGTCGGTGTCTCCCACCGACGGATGGACGTCCTCGGCGGGAATGCCGAGCACTTCAGCGGCTTGCATTGCGACGGTCGTTCGGCTGCCCGACAGATCGGAGGAGCCTTCGACCAGGGCCGCCGTGCCGTCGGCGTTTACGGTGATGGTGCAACTGGAGTGAAAGCCGATGCTGCCAGAGAACCCGACCGCGACGCCTCGGCCACGGTTTGGCCCTTCAAGAGGCGTCGTGTAGTGGGGATGGTGTTTCATCGCCTCCAACACCTCGACGCCGCCGATGAGAGCGTGGGGTGGACTTTCGGCCCGTGGAGTGCCCTCTTTGGCCGCGTTCCGGAGCCGGAACTCAATAGGATCGATTCCGAGGCGGTCGGCGATGTCGTCGACCACCGACTCAACGGCGAACGCGGCGTTGGTGGCGCCGGGCGCGCGATACGGCTCGGTCTTGGGTTTGTTCGTCAGCACGTCAAAGCCGTCGATCGTCACGTTCGGAATGTCGTACGCGACGAAGACGCTCATTGCCGGAATCGTGACCAACGAACCAGGGAAGCCGCCGGCTTCGTACGCCAAAGACGCCTGGGCCGCGGTGATGGCGCCCTCTTGGGTCGCGCCTATCTTGACTTTGATGTGAGAGCCCAGAGTCGGTCCTGTGCCCTCAAAGGCCTCCTGGCGCGTCATCACCATCTTCACTGGCTGGCCCGTTTGCTTCGAGAGGAGCGCCGCCACGGGATCGAGGTACAGGGCGGTCTTGCCGCCGAACCCGCCGCCGATCTCCAACGGCGTGACTTTGACCTGAGACACGGGCAGATCCAGTATCCAGGCGACCGCGGTCCGCGCGCCGAAAGCGCCCTGGGTGCTGGCCCAAATGTGCAGCCGGCCGTCCGTGTTCCATAGCGCGGTGCAATTGTGAGGTTCGATGTAGCCCTGGTGCACAGCGCTGGTGTCGAACTCACGCTCGACGATCACGTCGGCGTCCTCGAACCCGTTGCCGGCATCTCCCAGGCTGAGCCGGAGCCGGCTGGCGACGTTGCTTGGTTTGTCGCTCGCCTCGCCGAGCCCTGACGTTTTGAGATTGTCGTACAACAAGGGCGCGTCGGGCTTCATCGCTTCGGAAATCGTCATCACCGAAGGAAGCGCCTCGTACTCGATGTCGATGAGTGCCAAGGCTTCTTCGGCGGCGTGGGCGCTGATCGCCGCGACACCGGCCACGGCGTGGCCCTTGTACAGAACTTTCTCTCTGGCCAGGATGTTGTTGCGCAGGAATTCGACCCGTATCGGGCCGATGCCAAGGTCCACGAGTCGGTCACCGCCGTTGCTGGGGAGGTCGTTCGCCGTCACCACGGCATAGACGCCGGGAGCGGCCTTAGCCTTGGCGGTGTCGATTGACTTGATTCGAGCGTGGGCGTGGGGGCTGCGCAACATCTTGCCGTGAAGCAGTCCCGCGGACTGGAAGTCCGGCCCGAACACGGCGCGCCCCGTTACCTTGTCGGCCCCGTCGTGGCGAATGGGACTAGTGCCCACAACGTCAAACTCTGTCGTCGCGGGCACTGTATCGCGCTCTGAATCAGGGGCGGCCAAACTTAGGCCTCTTGCATCTTCACGGCAGCGTCTTGCACGGCTCGGACGATCTTGTCGTAACCGGTGCAGCGGCAGAGGTTGTTCGCAAGCCAGTACCGGATTTCGTGCTCGGTCGGCGTCGGGTTCTGATCGAGCAGAGCCTTCGACGACACGATGAATCCCGGCGTGCAGATGCCGCACTGAAGCGCGGCGTTTTCGAGGTATGCTTGCTGGACGGGATGGAGCGTGTTTCCATCCGCGATTCCCTCGATCGTGGTGATCTCTTTGCCTTCGGCTTCGACGCCGAGAACCAGGCACGACGTCACGATGCGGCCGTCGAACACGACCGTGCACGCGCCGCAGTTGCCGTCGTTGCAACCTTCTTTGCTGCCGGTCAGCCCGATCACGTCGCGGAGGCACTCGAGCAGGCTCTGGCGAGGCTCGCACAGGAAGTCGATGTGCTCTCCGTTGATTATCGTCTGTACGTGGGTCTTTCCTGGCATCTAGTTGTTCTCCTTAGCTCGCTCGATGGCGGTGTTCAGCGCCCGGCGAGTGAGCACCTCGCACAGATGCTTTCTAAACTCGATGGTGCCGCGCATGTCGGTGATGGGCTTGGCGGCGTCTCGGGCGATGCTGGCGGCCACGGCGATGGACTCGTCGTTAGCAGGCTTGCCCGCGAGCGCGTCCCCGGCCTCTTTCACGAATAGCGGTGTCGGCGCAACGGCGGACAGGATCACTCGGGCGCTGGCGATGTTGCCGTTGTTCAGCGTCACCGAGACACCCGCGCCCGCAACCGCGATGTCCATCTCGTTTCTGGGAGTGAAGCGCAGGTAGTGAGCCCCGGTGTTGGCCTCGGGAGGCGGGAAATGGATCGAGGTGAGAATCTCACCCTGACCGATAACCGTCTGCCTGACGCCGGTGCAAAAGTCTTCGACGGCCACTTCTCGTGTGCCGTTCGGGCCCGCGATTCGCGCTGTCGCATTGAGCGCGATCATCGGAGGTATCGAGTCGGCGCTGGGAGCGGCGTTGCACAGGTTGCCTCCGAGCGAGGCGCGTCCCTGAATCTGCGTTCCGCCAATCGCCGAAATCGCGTCGATCAACCCAGGATATGCCTGGGCCACGGCGGCGTTGCCGTATATTCGGTAGCACGGCACAGCGGCGCCGACGGTCAACCCGTTTATCGGGTCGTATGTGAGCTCGTTCAAATCGGGGATGCCTTTGCCATCCACGACCAGGTCGAGGTCATAGGCTCGCAGCCTGAGCTGCACCAGCAGGTCCGTCCCGCCCGCCATGATCCTCGCTTTGTCGCCAGCCTGGCCTAACAGGTCAACGGCCCCCCTCACCGAGTGGGGAGCGGCGTAATCAATCCACTTCAATAGCCGGCCTCCTTTCAACAGGTCAATCGATACCGCGATGCCTATCCGAGTCCCAAAAACCGATACGTTCAGCGAGTCGTTGGAGTCGTAAAAAGAGACTCGTCGGCCCCGTCTCAACCCACACACAACCCACCGACGCAACCGGGGAACTAGAGATGTTCGTTACCGGAAATGAAAGCGCAACAAACGCGGTTCTGGCGCCAACTCCCGGAGATGTTCGACAGTATATCAGAGCGATGTTTAGTGAACAACAATTAACACGTGTTGCTCAAAACAACGGTTTTGTGCCCGTGACGCCGTCGTCGGAGAGCTTCGACATGGCTTCCGGCGACATTCCGAGCAGGTCGCCGAAGACACGGTCGTTGTGCTCGCCCATGCGAGGACTGGGCCATCGAACCCGACCTGGGGTTCGCGACATCTTCCATGCGATGCCGGGGATGAAGTACGGGCCCGTGGACGGGTGGTCGACGAGCTCGAGCACGCCTCGCTCCTGGTACTGCGGGTCGTCGAAGATGTCCTGTCCGGTCATCACCGGGGTGGCTGGCACGCCCCGCTCCTGAAGCGCGTGCATGACATCGTACGGGTCGCGTTCGCGCGTCCACGCGGCTATGATCGAGTCAAGGTCGTCGTGGTTTTCGTGTCGCGACAGCGTGTCGGCGTATTTTGGGTCGTCAGCCAGCTCGGGTTTGCCAAGAACATCGCACAGCGCGCGCCATTGAGCGTCCGACGTCACCGCGATCGTGACCCATCGGTCTTCGCCCGCGCAGGGATAGGCGCCGTGGGGTGCGAAAACCGGGTGACGATTCCCCCGGTTCCGCGGAGGCTCACCGCCCATCTGCTGTCCGACAATGTGCTCGCCGATGACCGATATGGATGATTCGAGCTGCGCCAGGTCGATGAACGCACCCTTTCCGGTGCGACGCCGGCGCCACAACGCGGACAGCACGGCCCCCGCCGCGTGCGCGCCCGCAACCGGGTCGCCGAAGTTGACACCCGACTTGACCGGTCCGTCGCGGTCCAGGTACCCGTTCATAGACGCGATGCCGCCGAGTTGCTCCTGCCCGATGCCATACTGTATGAAGTCGCGCCACTGCCCGGTGTTGCCCAGCGCGGGCATCGACACGACGACGATGTCGGGTCGGAGCTCACGCAACCGCTCGTAGCCGAAACCACGCCGCGCGAGCGCTCCGGCTCGGAAGTTCTCGATCACCACGTCGCTGATGGCGACGATCTCTTCTAGGATAGCCTTGCCTTTGGGTTCTCGAATCTCGACCGTGATGCCGTACTTGCTCAGGTGCAAAGTGTTGAACCATCCGGAGCGGTTCCAGCGATCGGGGCCGGGGTCGCCGTCCGGGAGGTTGCCGGAGCCGTCGATCATCCGGTGCGGGTCCCAGGCGCGAGCTGACTCCACCTTGATAATCTCGGCGCCCATGTCGGCCAGCAGCTTGGTCGCGTGGGGACCGGCCCAGATGCGCGAGAAGTCCAGTATGCGAACGCCTTCCAGGGCGAGGCGGGCGTCCGGCATCAGTGCCTGCCGCCGTGTATCCCCGACAAGCTGCCGGTGACAAGATAGATTACCCGCTCCGCGATGTTGGTGGTCCTGTCGGCGATGCGCTCCAAGGCGTTGCCACTCTTCGTCCTCTGGACGTACTCATCATGTCTAGTCATAGACTTATCTTCTCCCAACGGCCTCGATCGCATCTCTCAATTGCAGACAAGAGGTTTTAGGTAGGGTTAACGTATCTTCGGCCTTCTTTTAATGCAAGAATGCGGACGGTCCCAGACCGGAAAGCCCCGCAATGTTGCGAGTCGGCCGCTCAGACATTATGAAGCTAATTGGCAGGAGCATCGGGCAACGGGCCGGGTTATTTAGTACCAATGACGTCGTGATCGCCTGATCCCGACCGCAACCGCGTTTACACTGAACTCATGACGCTAGATATCCGTCATGACAGGCTCCCTACGCCATCTCTTCTCATACACCACCTCTTGGGAGTTTGCTTCTTGGCGCCGACCTAGAAAGCCTGGCCAGGGTCATGGGGAAGTATAACCTCCGATTCTCGGTAGGGGTGGTTCATCTGCGATGTCTCCATGTAGGTCATGAAGACTCGATTCAGAAGAACGTTCTGCGACATCAATACACCGACCCTGTACCCGTCTTTGTTCGGATTCGATGGCTCACGGAAACAGGCCACGTCCTCCGCGATTTGTACGTTCGTGGTCGTCGAAACGAATGTCTTGTTGCGGGACGGCTCCACAAGCCCGCGAGAGTGTACCTCACCGTAAAGGAGGAGCGAAGAGATACCCAGGCCCCTGTAGATGGCACGAACGAAAGCCATTCTCCGAATGACATGCTCGCGACGTCGCGCGCGGGCGAACTCGCCCTAGAGCGCCGATTCATCACGAAGAACCTTACCCTCGTAAGGCACAAGGCCCATCTCGGCGATAGTAATGCGGTGAGCCTTCACGAACTCACTGTAGTGGAACTTACCAACGTAGTGGGCGGCGAAGATCGCCTCGATATGGGCGAGACCATGGTGGCTCATGTAGGCTTCGATGTCGGCGTAGAGCCCCTCGATGCCCATGGGGCGTGAGAAGTCGGGCCGGACGCCAGCGTGCAGCGCTGTCGATCGAAGGCGGATCCACTCAACCGCCGCCTGTTCAGCCTCCGCGAGATCCGCAACTGTTGCATACCAAGCGCCTTCATCGCAGGTGACCGCAGCCGGCCGATCTAGCCGATCCGCGATGGCTGCGTAGCGCGCCACTGCCTCGGGGTCAGCCCGACGAGAGTCCAGCGCGAATTGGAAACCGGCAATGTCCTCGATCGGGATGTCCCACGTGTTTCCTTTGTCCTCGAAGTCGAGGATCTCCAGGATGACCAAGCCGGCTGCTTCTCGGAGTTCTCGCACTCGAAGCGGTGTCCGCCTATAGTCAAGCAATCGACATTCGTTGCCGATCACGAGGCGCTCGAGCGACCCTTTTTCGAAGTGGGAATCGGAAAGTCTGTCGGGATTGTATTGATAGGGATTCACGGTTCACCCAATTTGTGGTCCGCGTCAGGGCAAGAATATGGCGGAGGGAGAATGACTGCTCGCGGAGGCCCGATCATCCGTGTGTTGCACCGAGGCGGATGCTGACCGCCCCGGCGTCGCTAACCGACCCGGCTGATCGTGCGTGAGCCACAACATCAGCAGCGCTAGCCGTTGAACGAAGGCTGGACAATTCGAGACACATCAAGCCTCTGACAACCGCTCTCGTCATCGGACTAACATTCCGGCGGCGGGCCGCATACCCAATCAAGCATAGAAGGGTTGCACCTCTTGATCGCGGAGTACGTCGATGGCGTACAGCTTTTCAAGCTTGGCCAGCATGCGACGCACCAACTCAGAGCCGATGCTGTGTCCCTGGTGCTGTGGCAAGACCTCCAACAATGAGATGTAGGCGTATATCACGCCGTCGGTCAGGGCCGTTATGAAGCCAACTAGATCGCCTGTGTAGTCGTCGACCGCCAACACGACCTCGTCGCTACCCTGCAGCACCTTCAGGTGGGTCTCAGGCGAGGGCGGATTGGGCCAGCCCACGAAGAACCCTCGCAGGTGATCCACTGTCACTCCAGCTGACGAGTTTGCGTAATAGATCATACCGCAACTAAGATTATTGGAGTGTCAATCGCTTGATGTAACGTCACAGCCGTTAATCCCCAAATGGAATCCAGTGACTTCGTAAACTCACCATTCCGAGATGGCATAGACTGTATGACCGCCTGTTGAAGTTGTCAACTGCCGCCTACCATACCAATCTCACGTTACATACGCCCTCCTGTCAAGTGATGAACCCGCATCAGAAATCGTCTTCCCCTGCTGCGGTTGGGACCGGCGGTCGGACGCCGATCCTGCCCTTGGACTTCGCCTACATGCCGCGGATATCCGCCTCCTGCCTCGCTCTTACCTCTGCCGTCTGGGGTCCGGCCAGGGTACCCCATAAAGCATGGCCCTCAAGTTGGTAGCGGGAGGTAGCTCATCGAGGTTGACGGTACTGCCACTCAGGTTGGGGAGACCCGGCTAGCGCAACCCCTGCCACACGGCCCCCGCGACGATGCTGACGCCGACGGCCATGACGAAGTAGGCGAAGTTCACCCGCTCGGCTACCGCCATCAGCGCTCGTATCGTCGCGAAGCCGACTACCGCTGCCACGGCGACTGCAACGAACGCCGAGCCGGACATCGCCATGTCGTCGCTGAGCGCCGCGTAGAATCCCGCGCCGAGGCTGGCCGGTACGCTGAGCAGGAAGCTGAGAACCAGCGCCTCGCGTCGGTCCACGTTGCGGGCGAGCAGCACCGCTACCGTCAACCCGGATCGGCTCAAGCCGGGCAGCGCCGCGAATCCCTGGGCGATGCCGGTCAGCGCCGCGTCGATCAAGCTAGCATCGTCACGCGTGCGCACACCGGATTCGCGTCCGGCGATTTGAACGCCGCCTGTGACGAGCATCAGCACGCCCACGATGCCCATGGCCAACGCCCCGAAGCGATCCGAAACTTCGTTCAATCCCACGAGCAGTGGGAAGCCGACCGCGCCGCTCACAAGTGTGCCGACGACCAGGAATACCACGAACCTCGTCGGCTTCAGAGGGCTGGCCCCCGCGTCTCGTGCGACCTGAACGATCTCTCCGCGCAGTGCCAGGAGCACTGAAAACACGGTGCCGAGATGAAGCCACAGCGAGAACGCAACCGCTTCGTCGAGCGAGCTGTCGAACGCGAGCGTGTGCACGGCCGTCACGACGCCCTCGGAGCTGACGGGCAACCACTCTGTGGTGCCCTGAATGAGACCCAGCAGGGCGGCCTCCAGCATCCTAGGAAGCCCGGTCCAGCGTGAAGATGAACGTAGCGCCTCGGCCAAAGCGGCTCTCGACCCGGATGTCGCCGCCGTGCGCCTGCACCAAGTGCTTGGTGATCGCTAGGCCAAGGCCGGCGCCGACTTCGCGGCGAGAGCGGTCGACTTTGTAGAAGCGTTCAAACACGTGTGGGAGGTGCTCGGGTGCGATGCCGACGCCCGTGTCCGCGACCCGCACTTCGATCGAATCGTTGAAAGCGGTCGCGGATATCGCGATGCTGCCGCCGTCCGGGGTGAACTTGACGCTGTTTTCGACCAGGTTGCCCAACACCTGGGAGAGCTTGTCCGGATCGCCCATCACATACGGCAAACTGCTTGGCAGCGTTGTCTTGAGGCTGAGACGTTTGTCTCCGCTCTGTAGATCGAACCTGGACTTCACGTCTTCGACGACCGTCGCCAGGTCCATCGGACCAAGGTGTACCGGGACTTGGCCGCTCTGCAGGCGCGACAGATCGAGGAGCTCGTTGACCAGCAGGGTCATGCGGTCAGCTTCACTCTCGATCCTCCGTAGGAAATCCCGCGCGGCGTCTGTTTCTTCCAGCGCTCCGTCGTGGATCGTCTCTGCCAGCGCCTTTATGGCGGCCAACGGGCTGCGAAGCTCATGAGATACGTTGCTGACGAACTCCCTCCGTGTCGTATCGACCTGCCGCAATCGAGTGAGGTCGTGCAAGGTGAGGACCACGCTCCGAGCGCCGCGGGCGGAAACCGGCGTCGCGATAGCGCTCAGATACTGCCGCCCTTCGTCGATTTCAAACTCGACCTGTCGTATTTGGCGACTGGCAAGAGCGTCTTCCACGAGCTGGAGGACCTCACGATTACGTACGAGGTTCGAGAGTTGGACGCCGAGCTCCCTCTGAAACGGCTCGTCGAACAACCATCCCGCAGCATGGTTCACGAGCTCGACCGTACCGTCTTCGGACGTCACGATGACCCCGTCCGGCATGGTGTCGAGCACCGCCGACAGCCGGTTGCGCTCGGACGAGAGGTCGTTGACCATGTCCTGGAACGTAGCGGCCATCTGGTTGAAGGCATCGGCCGCGTCCCGCGCTTCATCCCGGGACGGCGAAGCGATGCGGTGTTCGAGATCGCCCTCCGCGAACCTCATGGCGCCCTCGGTGACGAACTGCATCGAACGCGCCGCGCGCCGCGAAAATGCCGCTGCCAAAGCCAATCCCGCCGTGACTGCAGCAACTGCCGCCAACGCCATCGCGAGAACGTCTCGGCCGATGCCGCCCGCGGGTGGGTCTGTTGTGATCAGGTATGCACTCGTCGAACCCAGGACGACGAGCATAAGCACCGTGTAGGCTAGCGCCAGTCGCCAGTGGAACGACAACGGGACTCTCATCCGTCGAACCGATATCCGATGCTTCGGATCGTCACTATGCGCGTAGGATGCGCCGGTTCAGGCTCGATCTTCTCTCTCAGCCACCTTATATGAACGTCCACCGTGCGAGTGTCGCCGATGTAGTCCATGCTCCAGAGCCGTTCAAGGATATGTTCTCGGCTGAACGCCCTTCCTTTGTTGGCGGCCAACAGCGACAGAAGGCTGAACTCCCGAGGCCTGAGCGCCAGCGGTTCGCCGTCACGTGTGACCGAGTGGCTCGCGTTGTCGATGACCAAATCGCCTGTCACGATGACCTCGGTCGGGTCGTGCGCCGCCCTTGGCACGCTGGCGGTGCGCCTGAGCATGTTGCGCACGCGTGCCATGAGTTCCCTCGTGCTGAACGGCTTCGTCACGTAATCGTCGGCGCCCAATTCCAGGCCGACCACGCGGTCGATCTCCTCGCCTTTTGCCGTGAGCATCAGGATTGGGACAGCCGAGTCTTTCCGCAACGCGCGGCAGACTTCGAACCCGTCCAGTTTCGGCAGCATCACGTCGAGGATCACGATGTCGGGGTCGTGTTGTCGCGCCAGGGCAAGGCCAGCCTCGCCGTCTTCGGCGGTCAGAACCTCGTACCCTTCGCGGCCAAGATTGTACTCGAGCGCCGCCAGGAGATTGGCCTCATCCTCTACAACCAGTACGGTGTGGGCCATGGCAAAAGTCCTCAGATGACCGAAGCTTCACGCATTCGAACGAACTCCTCGGCGGTCATCCCGAGCAGATCGCCGTACACCTGGCGATTGTGCTGTCCTAGGCGCGGCGCCGGAGACAGGTCCCAGGTCATTGCGTCGGACTGAAACGGGCCGACCGGGTGGTAGTGCGTCCCTGCCTGGGGATGCTCGACCTGCTCGAAGAATCCTCGTTCGTGGAGATGCTCCCACTGGACGATGTCCTCGGGCGTGGCCACGTAGGCGAAAGCCAGCCCCTTGGCCTGTGCGAGCTCGAAAATCTCTCGCTTGCCGTGACTGGACAGCCACGGCTGCATCAACGCGTCCAGTTCATCCGCGTTGGCTGCCCGCCCGGTGCGGTCGCCGAACTTCGGGTCGGCGAGCTCGGGTGTCTCCATCAGTTCGGCCATTGCCGACCAAAGATGATCGGGGCCCGCGATCACGCCGACATAGCCGTCTTTGCACGCGTAGGGTCCCCACGCCGCTCGACCATACCCGCGGTTGCCGGTCCGTCGGAAGTTGCTCCCGGTGTACGAGTACATGCTCAATGCGTTCTCGAGAATTGTCGCGAGATACTCGGAGATCGCTACGTCGACCTGTTGGCCTTCGCCGGTCGAGTCGCGATGCCACAGCGCCGACATCGTGCCCACGAACGCGTTTTGGCCGGCGCCGTATTGAGCCAGCCGAGCCGCCATCTGGAGCGGTTCTCGGTCCGCGTCGCCAGTGATGTACTGCAGTCCGCCGAACGCATACAGGTTGAGCTCGGCCGCCTCGAAATCGCGATAAGGACCGGTCTGCCCGAAGTTCGATATCGACGTCATCACGAGCGATGGGTTTATCTGACTGACCCGATCGCAATCGAAGCCGATCGCCGGCAGCGAGGCCGGTCGGAAGTTTTCGACGAGGACATCGGCCCATTTGAGCAAGTCTTCGAGTATCCCACGGGCGGCGGCGTTCTTGATGTCAAGGGTCACGCTCTTCTTGGCGGGATTCAGGTACAAAAACAGGGCGCTCTTCTCAGGGTGCGGCAAGCCTCCGGGAAACGGACCGACGCGGCGAGCGGGATCGCCGCCGGACGGGTGCTCGATCTTGATGACGTCCGCGCCTTGCACCGCCATCAGCCGCGTCGCGTACGGCCCGGCGACGTGTCGAGTGAGGTCCAGGACCTTGAGGCCCTCGAGAAACCCAGCAGGCTCGGTCATGATCTTTTCACGATGGATTCGAGGCCCGTTCTGTTCGCCGGAGCGATCAGGCGTCAGGGGTGGTCGAGATCACGGCTCTTTTGTGCGTGGCGCTGGCGATCCGCTTGTCGCCTTCGTGCGCCTCGATGTCGTAAGTGAGCCGGTTTCGGTCGACCTCGGTTAACGTGGACTTTACCGTGACCGTTTCACCGACGTTTGTGGGCGCGATGTGTCGAAGCTTGTCCACCGCATATCCGACGGTCGTGTAGCCGTCCGGCACGAACGCCTCTGAAGCCGAGATGCTGGCGCCTTCCATCAGTCCAAGCAACGCCGGTGTAGACAGAACGTCGGCGCCCTCGCGGCCCATGCGGTTGGTCGTCAGATCCTTGGTTACTTCTGTTGTCAGTACGAAGCTCTGGCCTGCCTCGAACTTGCCCATGGTCATTGTTGTCGTACCTCCTGCGTTGTGTCGGGCGGCGATTCGTCTCCGCGCAATCATGCGAGAAATATCGATGGCGACGCCACTCGCGGCGGGCACAATTGTACCAGACTCAACCCCGGCGGCAATCGTCCGGTACGCAAGGCTCAGTCTTCCACGCCTCGCGTATCGGATGACGCCGTTGGCTGCGCATATGGCGTCGAATAAATCGATCGGCGCTGACCAATACCTGTCATTCTGATCCTTCTGCAGAAGGATCAGAATCTGGTCGCTGAACGCACACTTGTGCCCAAGAAATTCCCGATGCCCCTCCTTCAGCCGAAGACTCCGCACGGCGACTGCATTTGAACGGCCATTAGGTCGGCCGCTATTGGGCGGACCCAGGCTATGCATCTCGGTGGAGTCCACCTCGCTGACCCGAGCCCTATCTGCTTTCTAAAAACAGCGGCGCCAGCATGCCGTCCACCGGCACGAAATCGTCGGTGAGCACGACGGCGGTCTCGGCGGTCGACCATCTCCGGAACGATTCCGACGGCATAAACCGCAGGACGACGAGCGGTTTGCCTTCCATCAGGTTCGCGATTGCGATCGATTCGTGCGACAGCGGCAAGCGCGAACCGACAACAACGAACGTGTATCGATCGTTGCTGGCCCACAGGTCGTTGTCCCGCAGCACATACACGTAAGGAAAGACCTGACGCATGGTTTTTTCGAATGCCCTGAGGAACTTGCCGCTGTGCATCTTGTCGACGATGTTCACGGCGTAGACGCCGTCTTCCGTCAACAGATCGCGAACCGACCGATTGAACTCCAGCGTCGTCAGGTGATACGGGACCGAAACGTCGTTGAACGCGTCGCCCATGATCAGGTCGAAGGTGCCCGGCGCCAGCCCCTGCATCAGCGTACGGGCATCCTCGTTGTGGGTAACTATCCGACTGTTTCGACCCAGACCGAGGTATTCGATGGCGACCCGGGTCACCTCAGGGTCGATCTCGGCCACTTGAAGTGTGCTGTTCGGGTAAGCTGTCTCCAGGAAGCGGGGCATCGTGTACCCGCCGCCGCCGATGAACAGCACGTTCATCGGCGGCTCGCGCGCTCCGACGAACGTCGCCAGATCGGCGAACACCTTCTCGTACGAGTACCTCATGTAGGTTGGGTCGTCCACGTCGACGTAGCTGTGAACCAGCGCGTCCAGGCTCAGCACGCGGACCTCGCGATCGTCGAGGTCCGTGGCGCGAACCTTGATGCAGAAGTAGTTCGACTCGACCTGACATGGGCTGTCCAACGCGTCCGACAGGACACTGAAGGAGATCACGCCCGCTAATATGGCGGACAGACCGATTCCGGGCAATCTCGCGCGCCAGACACTCCCGAACGCGAACGCCATCGCGACCAGCACCAGCGAGACGATCAGCACCACCGATCGCGTGCCGAGCAACTGGATCAGCACGAATCCGGTGATGAACGTCCCGAAGATGCTCCCCGCCGTGGACACCGCGTAGATCTTGCCGACCACGTTCCCGGCGTGGGCAAGATCGCGCAAGTTGAGTTTGATGACCACGGGTGTCACCATGCCCAGAATCAGGCTCGGGACGAAGAACAACGCCGCCGTCAGCAACACGATGCGAGGCAGCACCGGCACGTGCTTGAAGGCGTCGGAAGCGAGATCGACCAGCGGCAGGATTCCGGCGCTGGCCACGCCGCCCGCTAGCAGGATCACGCCCAAAGTCGTCGTCGACGGGAACCGGTCGGCGATCCTTCCGCCGACATAGTTGCCGATGCTGATCCCAGCTAGCACGACCCCGATGATCGATGTCCAGGTGTACAGCGACACCCCGATCACCGGAGCGAGAATCCGCCCCGCCACGATCTCGATAATCAGCCCGCAAGCGCTGGCCGTAAACACGATCAGGTATGGACGTAGCGACGTCAATACGCGCACCAATACGTTCACGATTCTCGCTCCTCTTAAATAAGGCAGTACGGACCTCGCACCACTGGTCACCGCCTTCAACATGCCGGTTCCGCAAATTCCATTGGCGCCGACCAACGCCCCCAAATCGTTCGTCCCGAGCCTGTCGAAGGACCTTGACAACGCAAGATTCGCACCGCCACCCGACGATCATAGCAACGATCACCGGCATAATTGTACGATGGAGAACGGTTCGGCAGTCCGCATCGGGACGTTCTCTTGCCGCGAAAGCGCGCCGAGAACCGCTGCACGTCGATCGTGCATCGAATTGAATTATGGACCGACTGTTTCCACGACTGAATCGACATACCGGCAACCGGCGTGGTGCGCGCGTGTTGTTGTCGCTCGTCGCGGCGGCCGGCTTGATCGCCGTCGCCTGTTCGACGTCGAAGGTGCCCGAACCCCCGGTGGCGGCCGCAAGTTCGGCCCCTGTTGTCGTAGCGCCGGGCCGTACGCCGGCGCCTACCGAGGAAGTCGTTCGCACTCCCCTGGACGCTAACCAGAGCGATCCGAGCTCTCAACCGAACCCCGACGCCGCTGTTAAGCAACCGCCCGCGCCGCTGTCATCCGTGTCGCGAGGCGAATCCGTCGACGGTCCGACTCCGGCATTCGCGCCGCCTATCGTGCCGCCGATGCCGGAGTTCGTCTCACCAAGCAATATCCACGACCCCCTCCTCCCGGCATCGGCGGCGTCGTGTCGTCTCCGTCGACGGCCGCGAGCGAGGCTCCTGTCGACGGTTTGGCCGAGGCGACGTCCGCTCCTATCGCGTCGATCAATCCGATGGCGCCCACGCTTCGTGATCTGAATCCGACAGGGCCCAAAGAGATCAACGGCGCTCGATTCATGCAGCTTTTGCCGCGAGACGCCATCGTGCCGGTCTACGAGGCGGAGTACGCACCCGCGAACGGCGTTGAGTTGGGCGACAAGGATCTGGTCATGGGCGTCAGCATCGACGGTCCGCATCGCGCATATCCGCTCAGAAACCTACGCTCCCACGAGATGGTCAACGACGAGCTCGCCGACATACCGATACTGGTCACTTGGTGACCGATCTGTTACACCGGTCTGGTTCATGACCGGCGGCTAGGCGATGAAACGCTCACCTTTGGCAATCAGGGAGCGCTGTACAAGCAGGCGATGACCTGGTGGGACCATCAGACCGAAAGCATTTGGTCTCAGCCATGGGGCTCCGCGCTGGCCGGTCCGCTCAACGGCGAAGCGTTGACCCTGATCCCCGCGTCGATCGTGCCGTGGGCGACGTGGGTCGCGGACCATCCCGACTCGACCGTGCTGACGAATTTCCTGCACCAGAGCACGAGAGTAGTCCACGGAACCCGGGACGACTTCGTGATTGGTGTAGCGCTGGGAGACTCGGCCGTCGCCTACGACTACCGGACCTCTGCTGCAGAGCGAATCATCAACGACACGATCGGCGCTCATCCTGTTGTAGTCTTCGTCGACCCTGATACCCGCGACATCCAAATCTTCCTGAGGCGAGCCGCCGATCCCGCAAGCGGCCAAACCGAAGAGTTGACGTTCAAACTGGACTCGAGTGGACGGACAGTCGATGTCGAGACCGGCAGCGTATGGGACTCGAATCGTGGGGTCGCCACAGACGGTCAGTTACGCGGAGCAACGCTCCAGCAGATCCCCTGGGTGCCTTGCCTTCGATTGGGCGTGGCTGGACTTCTTCCCCCACACGACGTTCTACCAGGGCGGGTAACGAGGGAGACCCACTGGGCATGACCGCGACCTATTTTCAACGCCGCTACAACGCACCAAAACTCTCGACGTAGGGTTTGGCTCGATCTGAAAGCTGCGCATGGACTCGGTTGTAGCTTGCTCTCGAAGTCCACAAGCTCTCATCGTGAACCCGGAGGCAACTCTGAGTTTAGCGTCACGTTGGTCAATCGGTACAACGCTCGCGATTCTGCTTTCGATTGCGATTTGCTCATCACACTTCCAGAGCGCGGCGTGAGGATCGACGACGGTCGCTGGGAGTCTGAGTTTGATGTCTAGCAGAAAAGGGGTGAAGTGATGGTACCCTACGTAGCCGCTGGCCTCGTCGGGCCGGAATTTCTTAATCATCGATTTGTCGACACTAAAATCGAGATTCGGAGTGGGTCACTGGATCGGGCCACGAAGGAGCAATGATTTGGGGTCTACTGTGATGAATTGAGACAAGATCGAGGCTAGCTCTGGAGTATTGCGACCATGCCAAATGTCAAAGGAGACCGGTTCGGGACGTTCCTTGAAAGAGCGAAGCACTATAGCTCTGTAGATGCGACGAGCGGGGAAACCAAGGCGCCTCGGGCGGAGAATAAGACCCTTGACAACATTTTGGCACTCTTGGTCGATACAGGACCTCTCCCGGTGCCGGAACTGATGATTAAGGTCGGATTGGGCGCTTTCGAGTCGTCTAGGCTCCTCAAAATCTTGTCTGACGCTCAACTAGTCGTATTCAAAGAGCAGTCAGGGCAAGAAACCGTGAGCCTGACTGGAAAATGGCGAAAAAGTCGCTTACATAGCGAAGCAGACCGGCTAGCGCTGTGACGCTAACTTGGGCGGTGATCGTTGCAGTTCTCATTGGGACCGCGACGGGGATCACAGAGTTGGTGTCTCGTTACCGGGACGCACCGCTCAAAGCGACCTTCTCGTTGCCCGGGCTGCTCTATTTCATCATTAACGGGCTGGCGGCCGCATTAACGTTGGTGCTATTCAGGGAGTTCGATTTGGTGTAGGACAGCGAACCGATTCCTCTGAAATGGGTTTTGACCGCCGGCTTCGGAGCAATGGCGGCCCTTCGCTCATCGCTATTCAGTTTTCGCGCAGGTGATCAGGACGTTGCATTGGGGCCCAGCACGGTACTCCGCGTAGTGCTGGATGCGGCCGACAGAGAAGTGGATCGTCAGCGTGCCACGGCGAGAGCAGTTACCGTTGATCGGATCATGAGGGGAGTAGTCTTCGACAAGGCGCAACTGGCCCTGCCGACATATTGTCTCGCGATTCTACAAAATCTTCCACAAGAGGACCAAGACCGACTGGCGCGTCAATCCACCGCCTTGAAAGACGCACCGATGGATGAGCGAGCAAAGAACCTGTCCCTCGCGGGTTGGCAATAATGGACGCCGTTGGCGAGGATGTGCTGAAAGCTGCTGTGGACACTCTCGGCCAAGACATAAAAGCAGAGGCAGACGTCTGATTACTGGATTCGGTCCGGGCGGTTGAGACTTGCGCTCGTCGACTCACAGTTCTTGCCCGAATGCGACTCTCGTTTACCCCTCGCGAAGCGCCGTCACGAGTGCGGCGGCCATCGCTCGGGCGTCGCCGAAGAGCATTAGCGTGTTGTCGGCGGCGAACAACGGGTTCGGGATACCCGCGAATCCGGGACTGAGGCTGCGCTTGACGATGACCACGGATTGTGCATCATCGACGTTCAAAATCGGCATACCCGCGATGGGGACGGACGGGTCCGCCGAGCGGGCCATGGGGTTGACGACGTCGTTCGCGCCTATGACCAGAACGACATCCGTCTGTCGGAACGTCGGGTTGATCTCGTCCATGTCCTTGAGCTTGTCGTAGGAGACGTCCGCTTCGGCCAGTAGCACGTTCATGTGACCGGGCATGCGACCGGCAACCGGGTGTATCGCGAACTCCACCTCGACGCCTCGTGATTCAAGCAGCATCGTGAGCTCTTGCACGGCGTGCTGAGCCTGGGCGACGGCCATCCCGTAACCTGGGGCGATCACGACGCGGCGAGCGCCATCCATCAGCATCGCAACTTCGTCAGGCGACGCGGACTTTACGCGTCCAGCATACATCTTGTCGCTGTCGGCCGCATCGGCGACGGCCGCTCCGACTCCGGCGAACATAACGTTTGCCAGCGACCGGTTCATCGCCTTCGACATAAGCGCCGTCAGGATGAATCCCGCCGCTCCGACCAACGATCCGGCGATGATGAGCACGCTGTTATTGAGCACCCATCCGTGTCCCGCCGCGGCCAAACCGGAGTAGGCGTTCAGCAGCGCGATGACGACCGGCATGTCCGCGCCGCCGATGGGTATCACGAGCATGAGGCCCAGCAAGGAGGCTGTTCCGACGAGAAGCCAGAACGGCAGAGACGTCGATGGGTCGATGACCAGCCAGGCGCTGAGGCCAACGCACGCGATCGCCAGGATCGCGTTGATCACGTGCCTGCCTGGCAGCAGAATGGGCTTGTCTCCCATGATCCCTTGAAGCTTGCCAAATGCGATGGCGCTGCCAAGGAAAGAGAGCCCGCCGATCAGGCCCGCGATCGCGGCTGCAAGAGTGAATTGGACGTCGATTCCCTCTACGAACCCGCCCTTGAGCGCCTCTTCCAGCGCGGCGCCGACGGCCAACGCCGACGCGCCGCCGCCGAAGCCGTTGAAGATGGCGATAAGCTGGGGCATGCCTGTCATCGGCACCCGATAGGCCAGGATTACGCCGACGAGCGCGCCCAGCACCAGGCCAGCAACGATGATCTCGAAGCTGACGATCCGCTTGTCCAGGAGCGTGGCTATAATCGCGATGAGCATCGCCGCAGAGCCCATCAGGTTGCCTCGTACGGCAGTGCGAGGATTCGTCAATCCCTTTAGTCCCAGAATGAACAGGATCGCAGCCGCCAGGTACGCGAGGTTGATGTACTCTATCGACATCTAATCACTCCGGTGGAACATGCCCAGCATGCGGTGGGTGACCAAGAACCCCCCAACGACGTTCGCCGTGGCCATCGCCACCGCCACCAGTCCGAGGATCGTCGTGAACGTGGTGAGTTGCTGCCCCGACGTAACCAGCGTACCCACTAGCGTGATCCCCGAGATAGCGTTGGCGCCGGACATGAGTGGTGTGTGGAGCAGAGGCGGAACCTTGGTGATTATCTCGAAACCGACGAACAACGCCAGCAGGAAGATGGTCAGCGCTCCCACGAATACTTCCATCAGTCGCCGCTCCCTTCATCCGCGCCGGTCTGGCCTAGTCGCTCTCGTACCCGGTCGTTAAACACCTGTCCCTCGTGAGTCAGGAGCGTGTGGTGCACGATCGGATCGTCGAGGTCGATCTTCACCTCGCCGCCGTCGACCAGGTTTTCGAGGAACGCGGTTACGTTCCTGGTGTACATCTGGCTCGCATGGAACGGTATCGTGGACGCCAGGTTAATCGGTCCGAGAATGGCCACGCCGTTCGCGTTCACGGTCTTGCCTGCTTCGGTGAGCTCGCAATTGCCGCCGGTTTCCGCGGCCAGGTCGACAATCACGGACCCCGCACCCATTCCATTGACCATCTCCTCGGTCAGCAGAACCGGAGCTTTCGCTCCGGGCACGGCGGCAGTCGTGATTACCACGTCGCTCTCAGCCACCACGCGTCCCATCAGCTCACGCTGTCTTCGATAGAACTCCTCGTCCATGGCTTGGGCGTACCCGCCTGCGGTCTCTGACTCAGCCGTGTCCAGTTCGAGTTCGACGAACCTCGCGCCGAGGCTCTCGACCTGCTCTTTGACGGCGGGCCTGACGTCGTACGCCTGCACCACCGCGCCCAATCGACGAGAGGACGCGATGGCCTGCAGTCCGGCGACACCGGCGCCGACGATCAGAACCTTGGCTGGTGTGATCGTGCCAGCGGCTGTGATCATCATCGGGTACATCTTAGGGAGTGTGTGGGCGGCCAACAGCACGGCTTTGTAGCCGGCGATCGTCGCCATGGCAGAGAGGACGTCCATGGGCTGGGCCCGGCTGATGCGCGGCAGCAACTCGAGCGCGAACGAGGTGACGTTCTTCCCCGCTAATGCTTGCGCCGATTCAGGGGCGCCCAAAGGATCGAGCAGACCGAGGAGTATCTGGTCGGCTCGGAGAAGGTCGAGGTCTGCGGCGCCCGCTTCGGGGTTCGCGCCGAGGCCGCGCACCTGGGCGATTACGTTCGCGGAGGCGAAGATCTCCGCCCGATCGGATGCGATCGTCGCGCCCTGGGCTTCGTATGCGTTGTCGGGGAAACCGGCCTCCCGACCGGCGTCGCTCTCAACGACGACGCTGACGTCCGACCTTGCGAGCGCGGACACGCCAGCCGGAACCAGAGCGACCCGTCGCTCGTCGGGGAAAGTTTCGCGAGGTACTCCAACGATGATCGGCACGAGAAAGACCTGCCTGCCTGCACTCGTCGTCTTCTGGAAGCGATCCAGGTGAGACCATATCACATATTGGAACGACGTCGCATACACACGGAGCAGAACGGGAGTGGGATGTGTGCTCGCCCACGAACCAGTGGCCGGTTGTTGCGGAGGTCTCGGTCGTGATCAGGAGATGACCGACGCCTACCACGCCGATCTGGGATCCTTGATCTTGTAGCCCAACACCCCAGGCAGCGCGACGAATACGCTTGAAACGCCGATCATCACCGGGATGCTGACGACCGCCAGCGCCGCGCCCGCGATGATGCCGCCGAACGGGTTCGCGCCCTGCATCGACATCCGCAGCAGCGCGAACGTGCGGCCCATCATTACGGGCGGAATGATCTTCATCCGCAGGGTCTGCGCCCATATGGTGAGCGGCGCACTGAAGGATCTGAACAGCGCCATCCCGACCGCCGCGACCCACACGATTTAGCCGATCAGCAGGAATGCCAGCGACAGGCCCGACAGGACCATGATGATGCAGATCAGCGACCCGAGCGCCAACCGGAATGACAGACTGCCCGCCAGCACGGAGCTGACGACCTCGCCGACGGCCAGAATGCCCAGAAGCATGCCGAACAACCTCGGTCCCCCGTCGAGTCCCTGGTCCGCGTAGATGGGCAGCCAGACGAACATCATACCGATGGCGACGTTGGCCGACAGGTACATGACCGTGGTCGAGAGCAGAATCTTGTTGCCGACGACCAATCGCAGAACATCGCGGATGTTGCTGCCGTTTCCGTTCTCGTCCGCCTCCTCAGACACGACCTCCCCGCGCGCCATTCCGAACAAAGCCGCAGCGAACGCGAAGTACGTGATCGCGTCGAAGATGACGACGTTCGGAGCGCCGAGTTTGATGATCAGTAGCCCCGCGATCGGCGGGCCCAGTACTCCACTGACCGTGTAGGCCAGCGTCTCGAGGGCGTTCGCGGTCGAAAGATGACGCTCCGGAACGAGGCTGGGGATCATCGTCGGAGCGCCGGCCAGAGAGATCATCATCAGGCTGGCGTATACAGCCGCGACCACATAGACGTGCCAAACCTCGAGCACGCCAATCGCGTGGAGCAGGGGGATCGATCCAACGGCCACTCCCCGAACGACGGCATCGACGATCATCACGGCTCGTCGGTCGAATCGGTCCAGTAGAGCGCCGCGAACAATCCCGAAACGATGATTGGGCCCGTGTAGAGAAACGCCAGCAAACCCAGCGCTCGCGACGAACCGGTCGCTTCCCACACGTACCAGGTTAGGACGACCCTTGTCATGGAGTCGCCGGTGACGGACAGAGCAAACCCGGACCAGAAATACCGAAACGCCCTGTATCGGAAGACTTAGCGGTAGTGGTCTAGACTGAAGTCTATCGAAGAGAAGGGTCACACCTGATCGCTGGCTCGACGCCAGGCCGAGTCAACGATGACGAAGATGAATCGACATCGCGACGGTCAGATGCGTCGGTCACCCTACCGTATCAGGGAGTCTGGCGTTACGCTTCCACGATCTTGCGCATCTCGCGCAGGCGACCGCTGGTCACGCCTCGACGTGTGTCCGAGAGCGTCGTGCCGAACTCGCTGCGGAACGCGGTCGACATGTGAGCGTGGCTGAGAAATCCAACGTCGAGAGCCGTTCGGGCCAGCAACTCGTCCGGTTCGTCGGACATTCGATCCAACGCGTGCAGCAGCCGGAGCCGGCGAAGATAACGATGCACCGGAAGCCCCGCCTCCTGCTTGAAGATTCTGCACAGGTGATACGGAGAGCTGCCCGCCGCGCTGGCCACGTCCGCCAATCTGACCCGTTCGGTCATTCGCTCGCCAAGATAAAGCTTGGCGTCGGCGGCGAGCCTGGCGTGGGCGCGTGACGTTTCCGATCTGACGCCGCTGACGTCGCGGACGTACGCGTTCCGGACCGCTTGATCGAGGTGCCGCAGAACCGACTCTTCAAGATCGATTGGGTCGCCGCTCCAGCCGCTGTCCGCCAAGCTCAGCAGCCGGTGCTGCGTCAGACGCTGCTCCGCGTCCACCAGCGCGCTGCCCGTGCGAAATGGCCGATCATTCAGGTCGTCCGCGCTTGGGTCGTGCGCCCCAACGAGCTCGATCAGAACCGATCTCGACAGCTCGACCACCGTGCACCGGTCGCCCCCATGAACCGGGTGAGTGATCTGGTAAGACTGACCCGGATGGAAGAAGAGCATCTGGTTGGCGTCGGCAACGTGGATCCCATCGGCCCCGTGGCGCACGAACGTCCCGGACCGAGGGAACACGATCTCGTAACCGGCGGACCACTCGTCGTCGCTCCGCCCAGAGACCGACCCGAGGCATCGCACGTCCTGAATGGACAGGACTTCGGTCTCGAACAAAGTGCGTATGGCGATATCGTCGATGCTGGACCCTCCTGGTCGAGCGCAAGTTTGCGGCTGGTTCCCGCATCGCGAGCCGGCGCCTCGCAGTCAACACGATTCTACCATTGGCAGTCTTTTCAATCGACCCAACCGGTCAATCGCCAGAACACCCTGCAGCATAGAACGGATGCACGCGAGGCCCCACCCTAAATCCTTTCACCCTTTCGATGACCTCAAGGCAGGCTCTGAGCTCGTCGAAGGGTCGCCCCACAGGCAAGTCCCGCTCTCAATCCGTTCGGCGTGATCAACGTTGTTTCCGCGCGACGCACCAAGCAAATCATCGAAGCGTCGACCAAAACCCAACTTATCCGTTCGTGGTGAGCCTGTCGAACCACACCGACGGCCAAGCCCGCGCGCCCACGACTCTGTTGTAAACTGCCCGCGAGCCGCACCGACGGTGCCGACACTCGAACCCAACAGACCAACTGGTGAAATCATGACCACAAACGGACCCGAATCGCTGCCCGGCGATCTGCTGCGAACGCGCGACATGGAGGGCACGCTGAAGTTCATCACGACCGTTTCCATCGAGCAGGGGGGCGTCGGCGCGGCGCTTCCCGGCCACCAGCTCGCCGCCGTCGTGCGCTTCCTGCTCGAACGCGAACCGGAACGCGACGGCCGCGGTGAACCGCTTACGCCCGGCGAATTGATGCTTTGTTGCGAGCTGGCGAGCGAGGTCATCGTGTCGCCCGACTCGGCATTCGGCGTCCCCGTCTCCGACACCGCATGGTCGATGCAACACCGGGCGGCGTACCAGCAGCTTCCCGACGGCGAGGCAAGCGGCTACGTCCCGCGGTCACTGGCGCTGTACCGGCAAATCGCGCCGGGTCTCCAAGACTCCTCCGGCTTCGCGTTCGAGGCAGCGTACGAGCAAGCATACGGAGTTACGATCGACCAGGTGTGGGTGATAGGGCGCGCACTCTGGGAGCGAAGCCAGGAGCATCCCGGCGAATCGATCGACGCGGCTGATCTCGCGTCGCACATAGCCGTCGACGGCGTCGGCGCCGCGCAAGTCGAGAGCTTCTTCGCGATCATGGCTTGCGACTACGCCACGTTCCGGTCGATGTTGGGAGTCCCGTCCGGCGAAGACCCGCATTTCGAGCCGTACAACATCAACCCGTTCCGCAAATTCCCGATTCTGAAGCTGCCTGACGGCAAGTACCTGGCCCCGATTCGAAGCTACTTGATGCGGAGGATCACCCACGGCTTGTACTACGACCTGATCGAGCTCGACCGCGGCGGCTTCATCCGGTTGGTGGCAAACGCGTACTTTGGTTACGTCGGCAAGCTGATTGAAGGGCAGTCAGGCGTGAGATCGCTTCCCGGGGGCGTCTGGCTGATCGACAGCGCCGACACGACAATCGTCATCGAGTGCATCACCCGTCCGTTCGGCGCGATGAGCCGCTCGACCGGCAACCGCGAAGATCTGCGCGCTGACCTAGCAAGGCGCGGCGGAGTCGTCGACCACGTGATTCGTCTGCGTGAACAGCTCGACGCTGTGGCCACAACCGGACGAAGCGACGGGACGGCCAAACGCACGGCCGGCCTCATTGTCGCGCTCGAAGACTTCTACCAAGCCAACGGGCCGTTCATCCGAGGCGTCATCGACGAAGAGCTCGAAGCTCGCAGCTTCGCCCCGATGGACGCTAGCATCCAGCTCGCTCATGTCAGCGGACTCGAAGCTCTGAGTGCGCTGTCAACGCGTACGGACGTGCCAATCACGGAGCTGATGGCCGCCAAAGTAGAGCGCTCCGAGCACGGCGGTCTCGAACTGGATGCCTTCGTCCGGTACCAGGTGGCGACGCTGCTGCCCGGTCAGGATCCGTTGCTACGCCCACGGGTGTTCGATGACGTGGTTGCGGCTTACCTGGGTCCGTAGCCCTGTGATTGATCGCGGCAAATTACGGCCAGCATTAGCGTTCCGGATTGATGCTGGCCCACGCAGCTTCCATTATCTCCTCCTCCGCCAACCCGTACACGTCCCTCGCCACCTCAGCCGACACCTTGCCCTCGCGGACATCGCGCAGCACCGCGTCGGGGTCGCGCTCTTTGGGCGGGCCGTAACCGCCGGCGCCTGGGGTGACGATTCGGATCGTCTCGCCGGGGTCGAGGAGGAGGTCGTATTCCTTGGCTCGCAGTTCCGTCGGGGCGTCGGTGTCGGGGTTGCGGACGACACGGCTCATGCCGCCTGAGTGGCCTCCGGCGAGGCCCCAGGGCGCGGTGCGGTCGCGGTCCCCTTTGGTGCGGACCTGGACGCCGCCGGCCAGCATCCGGTACTCGCGTACGATGCCCATGCCGCCTCGGTGTCGACCCGGTCCGCCGGAGTCGGGAGCGAGTTCGTATCGTTCGACCAGCATCGGGTATTCCAGCTCCAGCGCTTCGACGGGCAGGTTGGACGTGTTGGTGGTGTGCACCTGGACGCCGTCCGCGCCGTCGTTGTTTGCGCCGGCGCCCATGCCTCCGCCGAGGGTCTCGATGTAGGCGTAGTAGCTGTCGTCGGCTCTGCGTCCCAGAAAGTACACGCCACTGACAGCCCCGTTGCTCGCGGCCGTGACACGGTCGGGGATGACCTCCGCCAACGCCCCGAGGACCACGTCGACGATGCGTTGCGCCGTGTCCGACCGAAACAGGCACGGCGACGGCGGGAGGCAGTTGACGATTGTCCCCTCTGGGGCGAGCACCTGAATGGTTCTGTAGAAGCCGGAATTGGCCGGCAGGGTGGGGTCGATGACTGCTTTCAGCGCGTAGTACACCGATGCCATCGTGGCGTAATACGGTAGGTTGATCGGACCGCGCACCTGTGGCGCCGACCCGGTGAAGTCGCACCTGACTTCGCCGTCCGCGATAGTGACCGCCACCTTGATCGGGATAGGCGAGTCGTCCACGCCGTCGCCGTCCATTCGGTCGGAGAACCGATAGACGCCTTCTGGGATCGTGCCGATCCCCGCGCGTGACTGCGATTTGGCTTGCTCTTCCAGGCGGCGCAGGCAGGCGTGCAGCGTGTCGACGCCGTAGCGCGCGACCAGCTCCCCGAGGCGTTGCAAGCCCATGTCCAGCGATGCGACCTGCGCCCGAAAGTCGGCCAGCCGTTCGTTTGGCAGGCGGCAATTGATCAGGATCAGGTCCATGACGTCGTTATTGAGCTCGCCCGCGTTGTGAAGTCGGATGAGCGGGATGCGCATGCCTTCGGAGTAGATGTCAGGAACCCCGGAGTTGGAGCCACCAATCTCGCCGTGATGCGCCACGTTGGCGACGAATGCTACGACCTCGCCGTCGACGATGAACGGCGCGGCCAGCGTCACGTCCGGAAGGTGCGTGCCGCCTCCGGAGTACGGGTCGTTGGCGATGAACACGTCGCCGGGCGCGATGTCCGAAGCAGGGCGCCGCTCGTGGATCGCGTGCACGAGGCCGAGCATAGAGCCCATGTGCAGCGGGATGTGTGACGCCTGCGCGATGGTGTCGCCGTTCGGGTCGAGGACCGCCGCCGACGTGTCGCGTCGCTCCTTGATATTGGTCGAGAACGCGGCCCGGACCAGCACCTCGCCCATTTCGTTGGCCGCAGCGATGAGGCTGCTGCCAACCACCTCGGTCGTGATCGGATCCGGTTGGTTCGTCGAGGCGTGTGCATCTGAGCCAGTCATGGAAGCAACCTCACAGGCTGATGACCAGGTTTCCGTTTTCGTCGATCCGGGCGCGTTCACCGGGAGCGATTAGCGTCGTCGAGTCCATCTGCTCGACGATGACTAGACCGTCCAGTCTGGCGCCGATCGATAGCTGCGACCGCTCATAGATCGGAGTCGGCGCAAATTCGCCGTCCCACCAGACTTCGCGATACACGCGTGGCGCGGCGACGGCCGCTTGCATGCGGCGCTCGGACACAGACGGCAGATGCGGCATCGGCGCCAGTGCGGTGACGCGCAAGTTTACGAGCTGCACCGTGGCCTGGTCCGACCGATAGCCGTTCGCGCGTTCGTGCTCGATGTGGAACCGTTCGGCGAGAAGGTCGAGGCTCGCGCCGTCCCACGGGCTTGGCGGAGCGTCAACCGGGAGCTCGTAGTTCTGGCCGGTGTACCGAAGATCCGCCGAGAGAGTGACGGCACTCCCGTCGATGTCTGAGCTCTCGGTTTGTAACCAAAAGCGGGCTCGGCCCTCCAGATCGCCGAGGATGCCGTTGACCTCGGCGAGATCGGCCTGAAGGAGCGGACCTATAAGCGCCTGAACGTAGTCGGTGCGCATGGCGGAGGTAAGCAGTCCGAGTGCGCACAGCGTGCCGGGCGTGCGAGGAACGACGACGGTCGGGACGCCCAACTGCTTCGCGACGGCGGTGGCGTGCAACGGTCCGGCCCCGCCGTACGCGACTAGAGTGAACTCGCGGGGATCGTAACCGCGCTGAACCGAGACCTCTCTCGTCGCCAGAACTATGTTGGTGTTGACGATATCGATTACGCCGCTGGCCGCGTCCATCACGCTGAGGCCAAGCGGTTCGGCCACGTCGCGCATGATCGCCTCGCGCGCCGCACCGACATCCAACGCTTTGCGACCGCCCAACAAGCCGCCCGGATTCAGCCGGCCCAACACCAAGTTGGAGTCGGTCACCGTCGGTTGGTCGCCGCCTTGACCGTACGCCGCCGGGCCCGGATTCGCCCCGGCGCTACGAGGGCCGACCTTGAGCCGCCCGCCGGCGTCGACCCAGGCGATGCTGCCGCCGCCCGCGCCGACGGAGTTGACGTCGACCATAGGCGTGCGGATTGGCGTGCCCGAGATCTCCTTCTCCTGCACCATGGTGATCGCGCCGCCGGAGATCAGACAGATGTCGGTGCTCGTGCCGCCCATGTCGAACGTGATCGCGTTTGCCGTCCCGATTTGGCGCGCCACATGAAGCCCGCCGACGACTCCGGCGCTCGGTCCCGAGAACAGGGTGTTGGCGGGACGCTCGAGCGCGCTGTCGGGCGGCAGGACCCCGCCACTGGATTGCATGATGTACGGAGTGCGGTCGACGCCGATCCGATCGAGCCGTTCGCCGAGATTGCCGAGGTACCGTTTCAATACCGGTCCCAGCGCCGCGTTGGCAACGGTGGTGCCCAGACGCTCGAACTCGCGAAACTCGGGCAGCACACGATGCGACGGCCAGATCGAGAGACCGGGCGCGGCTTCGCGGGCGATCTTCTCGGCCAGCAGTTCGTGCGTCGGATTCAGGAAGCTGAACAGGAAACAGATCGCGATTGCATCCACACCCTGCGCGGCGAGCCATGCCGCCGCTTCCCGCACGGCGTCCTCGTCCATGGCAGTGAGCTCATTGCCGGAGGCGTCGGTCCGCTCGGCCACCTCCAGCCGCAGATTGCGAGGGACCAGCGGATTCGGTTTTCGAAAGAACAGGTCATACAGCGACGGCCGGCGTTGCCTGCCCAGTTCGAGCAGGTCTCGGAACCCTCGAGTGGTAATGACGCCGACCTTCGCGGTCTTGCCCTCGATCATCGCGTTGATCGCGATCGTGCTGCCCTGCGCGAAGTACAGCAGCTCGTCCGCGGTCGCGCCTCGATCGCGGAGCAACTCCGCGACCCCCGTGGCGATGGCCTCGGTCTGATCGTCAGGCGTCGTCGGGACCTTTTGCACGTTTGCCTGGCCGCTATCCTCGTCGAACAGCACGAAGTCGGTGAACGTGCCCCCTACGTCCACGCCAAGACGATATCGAGTCAAAAACCGAACCTCCCGTGTACCACTACATCGCCTGCGATCTTCACGAGCGATGGCATGATATCGCATGCTCAGGTAAAGGCGACACAAATGATCGTGCATCGATGTGCATCGGTATATGATGTACAATCTCTGAATCTTCGCCGGAGGGGTCGTATTCGAGTCCTGATCGTCGCGTCCGCTGCTATCCTCGTGATCCGCGCGTGCTCGTCCCAACCTTCGAGCCCCGATGCAGTGCCGACCCCGACGCCACAAGCCGCCGCCGCGAGCCCAGCGGCGGCTTCGCCGATTCCCGCGACGCCGATCCCTGTCCCGACCACGCAGACGGCGGCCCTTGCGCCAGCGGTTGCTCCACCGGCAGCGCCGGCTCCGAGTCCGCCACCGATAGCCCCGCAAACACCGGTGCCACAGGTGAATGCTCAAGCGCCACCCGCGTCGCCGGCAACGACGCCCGAAGCGAACGCCGCGGTAGCCGGGGCGACGCCGATCCCTGCGCCGCGATCACGGGCTGCCACCGCGGCCGTGCCGGCGCAGAGATCCCTGTTGTCGTGGACACGCCGACATCCGATCCGCCGACGCCGGCGCCAGCTCCGACCGCCACGCCGACCCCGTTCGTCGACCCGACGCCAGAATTGCGCCAGCTAGCGTTCGACTACTGGGCCGCGTTCAACGACTACGACGACGACATTGTGGTGGCCTACCTCGAAGATGGATATCGACAGGAACGGGAGGAGCAGATTCGGACGGACATCGGTCGGATAAAGTTCTTCAGAGTGACCCTCGGCGTCGAAGAGCAGAGCCCGCCGGCGATGATCGATCCCGATCTGTGGGAGATGTACATCAAGATGAAGGAACCCACCGGCACGCGCACCATCCGTATGGAGTTCCAGTTGGTCGGGGGAACGTGGAAGATATCGTACTCTGAAGAGGTCGACGACTGACAACCGTCACCTACCAGCATTCAACTAGCGACAAGCGAAACCAACCCAGGAGCAAACGATGACCGAACGCAATGAACCGACCCAGCTAACCCTCGACCGCTTCGATTGGGAGGCGGACGAATCCGACAAGGACGCGAACTTCAAACATCAGGTCGCGACCTACACACTGGCCGACCCGATGCCCACCATGCGCGGGATGAGCCGAAACTTGAACATACCCGTCGGCTGCATCGCCCGATACATCCTGGTTAAGTGGGCGGCGTCCGGCAGCGACGCACTGCTGCTGGCCGGCCCTGTCGTCGTGAAGCAGATGTCCGAGGTCGTCGACAACGCCGAATCGGCCGGGACTGACGAAGCGAAGCTCGCCGCGTACGAGTCGCTGTCCCAGATCGTTTCCTGGCTCCGAGTCCCGCTCGATGATCCGGACTGGCGTCCGGGCATGACCAATCAAAGCAGTTCCTAGCAAGCGCGCGATCGACTGAGACCATATCGACTGAGACGATCAGGTGACCTGACATGAATGAACCTACGGCCCCCGACGACCTTCGCGCCTGGCTGGCTAGAATTCCGAAGACGGAACTCCACCTTCACCTTGAGGGCGCGATACCTCTCGACGCCATGTGGGAGCTGATCCAGAAGTACGGCGGCGACCCGACTGTCCCGAGCCGCGAAGCGCTCGTCGAGCGATTCAGCTTCCGAGACTTTCCGCACTTCCTGCAAATGTGGATCTGGAAGAATCGATTCCTCCGCGAGTACGAAGACTTCGAGTACCTGTCAACGGCATTTGCAAAGGATCTTGTTCGCCAGAACATCCGGTACGCCGAGGTGTTCTTCTCGCCGGTGAGGTTCGTCGACGTAGGCCTTCAAACACCGCGACTCTTCGAGTCCATTCGCAACGGGCTGTCATCGGCGCCGGATGTGGAGGTGGCGCTCATCGGCGACCTGGTTCGCGATTACGGCCCGGACCGCGCGATGGCCACGTTGAAGGAGTTCGAGGAAGTCAAACAACACGGCGTCATCGGCATCGGGATAGGCGGTTCCGAGCACAAATTCCCGCCCGAGCTGTTCACGGCGGTATATCGCGAGGCTAGAGAGATGGGCTTTCGGACGACGGCCCACGCCGGCGAGGCGGCAGGCCCGCCCAGCGTGTGGGGCGCTATCCGCGAGCTCGAAGCAGAACGCATCGGCCACGGAGCTCGCTCCATCGAGGACGAGTCGCTGGTCGATTACCTGGCCGATCACCAGATTCCGCTCGAGCTCTGTCCGCTCTCAAACATCAAGACCGCTGTATTCGACTTAATCGAGAATCATCCGGTTAGACGCCTGTACGACCGCGGCGTGCTGCTAACGATCAACACCGACGACCCGATGATGTTCGGCAACTCACTCGGCGATGACTACGCCGCGCTCGTCGAGGTCCACGGGTTCACGCGGGACGAGGTCAAGACGCTCATCTTAAACGGCGTGCAAGCGTCGTGGCTTCCGTCCGACCGCAAGGAGCGACTCGTGGAGGAGTTCACGGCGGAATTCGAGTGATGCATTCGGGATGCTGCATCAAATGGGATCCGCGGCGATGTATAGCTCTTTGGGGGCCTCGGTGAAGTACAAAAACATGGCGGGACACAGCCACCCCTCGAAGTGCTGTGAACGGCGGAGAGATAATGTACCACCAGGGCGGCTCAAGAGCTGAGATGCGGCGCTTGAAAACCGTACCGCCCGTCACCTTCAATCAGGAACGACTCAACCTGACTGAAGGTGGATTGGATGTACAAGGTGGGTATGTACTTCCGTGTTCGCGACAACTATCGGTCGCCAGACGTCCGCAGCGGTTGCACTGCCGCAGACGGCCCGTAGAATTGGCTCATCGAGCCAATATCACGCGGAACCGAGGCCATGGTTTGTCTTGTTTCGCGCCTGACGAGCTATGGTAGTATACGCTCATCGTAGACCTGCTTCCCTCTCCCCGAGGATGGGTCACACTCTTCAGTTCGAGGATCGTGGGGGTGCTCGACATGATTGATCTTTCGTCCGAAATTCGGTTCCGCGCGCCGTCGAATCTCATCGCTTTCGGCTCACTTGAGCGAATGTCGCGTCTCGTTTCCGCGTCGATTGTCGGCGCGATCGTCCTATTGGCTTCGCTGGCGTGCGGCGGTTCGCAGGCCGTCATCATCTTCTCTTCGGACCGGGACGGGAACCTGGAGATCTACTCGTCCGTGATAAGCAGCGGAACCGAGGTCAATCTCACTAACTCTTCGACCGACGAATTCGATCCCGTCTTGTCGCCCAACCGGCGTTTTGTCTCCTTCCTCTCAGGAGAAGAGGGCAATACGGCAGTCGAGGTCATGCGCGTCGACGGCACCGAACGCGGGCGGATTACGCAGTCAGGCGCGGATCATAGCGGGCATAGATGGTCGCCGTCCAACGACCGGATCGCCTTCGCGCGTCGTTCGGGAAGCCAGTCCAATATCTACATGGCCGGAATCGACGGCTCGAAGCTGGCCCTTCTAACGTCGATTGAAGGGCACGATGTTGGCGATTGGTCCGGCAACGGCGACTCGGTTGCATTCGTCGTCGAGGGTGGCGAAAAACAAGGCATCTACGTTCGCAATCCCGATGGTGTGAACGAATTCCAGAGGACGATGAACCCCGACTACAGTCCCATCTGGTCGCCCGACTCTCGCTGGCTGGCATTCCTGTCGACCCGGGACGGCAATCCCGAGATCTACGTTATGGACTCCGACGGCAACAATCTGCTGCGAGTCACCGAAACCGATTCCGACGAGTACGACATATCCTGGTCGCCCAACAGCCAGTCGATCTTGTTTGTTTCGGAGCGGGACGGCAACCCGGAGATTTACACGGCGTCCAAAGACGGCGGCCGCCAGACGCGCCTCTCGTTCAACACCGTCGTGGACATGCAGCCCGCGTGGTCGCCGACCGGCAAGCAGATCGCGTTCGTCTCGTACCTGGACGGCGACGCGGATATATTCACGATGAACGCCGAAGGCAAAGACCAAAAGCGCATCACCAGCAACAACGCCGCCGACACCAACCCGACGTGGTAAGGCGATCGCCATCCGCCGAGGCGCCTCTGCGAACGCAATGGAACCACTCGTAGACAACGGCGCGCCGGATCGATCCTTTCACGTCGTCAGCAAGTCCGGGACTCGAAAGGACGCCGTTGCGGTCGTCACGGGGAGCCAGCGGTATTCCGTCGACGTCACTCTGCCTCGGATGCTGCACGGGCGCATCCTCGGCAGCCCGCACGCCCACGCCCGCATCAAATCCATCGACACCAGCAAAGCTGAAGCCATGGGCGCCGTGTGCATTACCTTCGCCGACGTTCCCCAAACCCGTTTCAACGAGCGCATCATCACGGCGCCTTCCGTGCTCCACAAAGACAACCACGTGCTGGCTGACAAAGTCCGGCGGATTGGCGAGGCCGTCGCTGCCGTCGCCGCTGAGACCGAGCTGCTCGCGGAACAAGCCGTGCGGGCCATCGACGTCGAGTACGAAGTTCTGCCCGCGGTCGTCGGTCCGTTCGAGGCGATGGCGCCGGGCTCCGAGCTCATCCACGACACCATAGATTGGGGCGACGCGGAGATTGCGGTCGAGAACAATGTCGCGTGTACGCGCGACATCGATGAAGGCGACGCGGGCACGGCGTTCGACGACGCGGACGTAGTCGTGGAGGGCGTCTTCAGCACGCCTAAGATTCATCACATGCAACTCGAGCCGAAGACCGCCATCTGTCGTCCGGAGCCCGACGGCGGATTGACCGTCTGGGCTACGACGCAGTCGATTCACAACGTGCGCATCTTGTTGGGACAGATCTTCGACATCCCGCTCAGCAAGATCGATGTCAGGCGCATTCCCATCGGCGGGACGTTCGGGTCCAGCATCCAGATGAACCCGCCGATCCCGATCAGTGTGGCGTTGGCGCTCAAGGCGTGGCGGCCTGTGAAGCTGGCGCTCACTCGCGAAGAAGACCTCAACAACCACACGAAGTACGCGTCGCATATACAACTCACGTTGGCGGCAACCAACGACGGCACGCTGACCGGCGCCGACATGGTCCTGACGGCCGACATCGGCGCTCACAACATCCAGGCTTTTTCGTATTTGGGCGTGTGTATCGGCTGGATGATGTCGCTCTACAAGATCCCCAACGTCCGGTACCGAGGGACCGCGGTCTACACGAACAAGGCCCCCTCGTGCGCGATGCGCGGTTTCGGCAGTCCCCAGGTGACGTTCGCCGTCGAGTCTCTGATGGACGAGCTCGCCGAACGGCTCGGCATCGACCCGATCGAATTGCGCCTGAGGAACTACATCGGGATGGGCGAAACGTTTTGGGGACAGGGACCGATGGTCCGCACGGTGGTCGAAAGCGACGGTGTACCCGAACTCCTGGCTCGTGGCGCAGAGAAGATCGGCTGGAACGACCGCCCGGCGCCTGGATCGCAGTCGGGCCGGCGGCGTCGCGGCATCGGCATGGCTCGCGGTTTCCATACGTCGAGCGCCGGAGCGCCCCAACCGGGCGATGTGATCGACTTCTCCGGCGCCATGGTGAAGATCAACGAGGATGGTTCGGTGGATGTGGCCAGTGCGGTGGTCGACCACGGCGGCGGCACCCACGACGCCATCGCGACGCTGGTAGCCGAAGCGCTGTGCATGCCGGTGGCAAGAGTGAATGTTGCGCCCGGCGGTACGCGTTCGACGATTTACGATGTAGCCACGCATGCATCGCGAGGGGTCTACGCGGGTGGCGGATCGGCGTTGAGAGCAGCGGTGAAAGTGAAGCAAGAGCTCCTGGAGACCGCCGCGCGATTCATGAGCGTCGAAGCCGAGACGTTGTCTCTCGACCGCGACGACGAAACCGGCGAAGCTCTCATCTCAGTCGATGGATATCCGAACGCTCGAATGACGATCGCCGAGGTGGTTCGTCGTAGTTGGGCCGAGAGCTCGAAGACCATTGCGGCCGTGGAGAGCTATCGCCCGCTGACGGGACCGCCTGCTTACGTCGCGGTGTTCGTCGAGGTCGAAGTCGACACGTGGACCGGCGCCGTCCGCACCATGAGAGCGGTGTCTGGCGCCGACTCAGGCACGATCATCAACCCGGACCTAGCCTCAGGTCAGCTCGAAGGCGGTCTGTTGCAAGGCGCGGGATTCGCCCTCCACGAAGACGCTCAGTGGGATCGGCATGGCCGGCTCCACTCAGACGGTTTCATGACCGATGCGAAGATACCGGGCGTTCTCGAAGGCGCGTCAATCGGCGAGACCGATACGTTTTTCGCCGACACGTACGAACCCAACGGCCCGTTCGGAGCGAAAGGCATCGGCGAAGCCGCGACCAACCCGGTCGCCGCCGCATATGCCAGCGCTGTCCACAATGCGCTGGGTGTCAGGTTCTACGACCTGCCGATCACGCCGGAGAAAGTCCTCGAAGCCCTCGCCGCATCGCGAAACTCAGCCGAAACGCGTCCATCATGAACCCGATGACGAACACGCGCCTGTTGCGACACGGATTCGAGTACCGAGAGCCGACCTCCGTTGATGAGGCGGTTTCGCTGCTCGCGATTCGCGGCGACCAGGCTCGCGTACTCGCTGGCGGCACGGACCTCGTCGTGCAGATGAAATTGGAGCGCGTCGCGCCCCAACTTCTCGTGAGCGTCAAACGAATTCCCGAACTTGCCAAGATTGCGGTCCACGACGCGGGCGTCCGCACCGGCGCGACGGTCTCGATTCGCGATATCGGCGCCGATGAGACGATCCGCGCCCGGTACGCGGCCCTGGCCGAGGCGTGTGCTGCCTTCGGCTCCGCGCAGATCGAGGTTATGGGAACGATCGGCGGCAACATCTGCAACGCGTCGCCGGCGGCCGACACAGTTCCCGCGCTGATCGCGCTCGACGCCGAGGCGGTCATTCGCGGACCCAACGGAGAACGGCGTGTGCCCGTCGAGTCGTTCGCGACGGCGCCTGGCGACACGGTCCTGCGCAACGATGAGATGCTGATCGCTGTTGACATCCCTGCCGCCAAAACGGGCTCGGGCAGCGCATTCTTGAAGATCGGCAGAGTCGCAGCCGACATCGCCAAGGTGAACGCGGCTGTGGCAATCGTGCGAGATGGAGATCGAGTAATCGACTGCCGGATCGCCCTCGGATCGGTCGCTCCCACGGTCGTTGGAGCTCGCCGCGCAGAGGCCGCACTGACCGTGAATACGTTCAGCGCTAAATTTTTGTCAGAAGCCGCCAGGCTCGCCGTGGAGGATGCAACCCCAATCGACGATGTTCGCTCTACAGCCTCATATCGTCGCGAAATCGTCCGTGTTTTGGTCCACGACGGCTTGCTCTCCGCCTGGGATCGCACCGGACAAATGACACCCAGAGCGCCTTTGTCTGGTTTTGTCACCAAACTGATCATCGCGCGCCGAGCCGAACCGCGGAACATGCCGAACGACCTCCGCATGACCGTGAACGGCCAAGACCGATCATTCAGCGTCGCGCCCAATGACCTGCTGTACGGCGTCTTGCGCGACGACCTGGAGCTGACCGGCGCGAAGTACGGCTGCGGCATCGGCGAGTGCGGAGCGTGCACCGTCCGAGTCGACGGAAAACCCGTGCTTTCGTGCCTGACCCTTGCCGCCTCCGTCGACGGCTCGAACGTCACGACGGTCGAAGGGCTCCAGCGACCGACCGGCGAGCTCGACGAACTGCAAGACGCGTTTATAAAGCACTCGGCGTTCCAATGCGGCTACTGCACCCCCGGCATCCTCATGGCCGCCCGAAGCCTGCTCGACGAGAACCCTCAACCGACCGAAGAGACGATCCGCCGTTACCTCCGAGGCAACCTGTGTCGGTGCACGGGCTACCAGAGCATCGTCCGCGCCATCCTGAGCGTAGGCAGCCGGGATCGCCCGAATGTGAGATGATGCGCGCGAGGAATCGTACCTTGCTCCATGGCGCGATCAAACATCCTAAAAGTGCGCTGACTTTTCATGCTGCCTGAATTCGAATACCACAGACCAAACTCGCTGGCCGAAGCCCTCGACCTGATGGCCGATGGGCGGTCCGACGTCAACCCGCTTGCCGGCGGAACCAACCTGGTCGTGGACATGCGTAGCGGTCGTGACACACCCGGCGCCCTGATCGACCTTCGACACATCGACGAGTTCAAGGGCGGACACGATATCAGCATCCAACG
>PVBE012600451.1_pt1 | contig 38569 bp, 34 predicted proteins | sample 1631181 | NCBI WGS metagenome assembly PVBE01 (sample SAMN08397723, study PRJNA350692) | Marine metagenome, whole genome shotgun sequencing project. | isolation source: water | place: Pacific Ocean | collected 2012-04
ACTGTCCATCTCGTTCAGAAATTGCCCACGGCGCGTCGTCTTCGCGTACTTCTCGAACCCTTCACCCAGGGTCAATTGCTTGCTCATCGTTTGACTCGTTCTGTATCCGTTTGCCTACCGATCAGATCGATGACTTATTCAGAAGTTCCCTAAGTCCGACAGGCTCCTAGCGAAACTGATTCAGGCCCACGAAAGTCCCTCCGTTACGGCGGGTGAGTTCCCGCATCAACGATGCGAAGCGGATACCGGTGATCTGCAGGTGTGGAGGATTGGCCGCTTGAACGGGGAAACCAATGGCGTGGATTCGAACCCGCGGTTTACCGGAGGCGTCTGCGCGGTTGATTTTGCCGACGAAGTCGACTACCTCGCGAATGGATTTCCCGGTAAATTCGTCGCCGTACACGAACAAGCTGATCTTCTTGTCGGGGCTATAGAAAGTTCGGATCGCCGCCATGATACCTTCCACCGGACTGCTGTTGCTGAAGGCGTTCCACCGCAAAAGACGTTCGATAACGGCGCGTCGCCGGGCGGGCGTATCCGGGATCCATTTGCCGCTGTAACTCGTAAACATATAGCTCCCCATGTCGTTGAGGATTTGAATACCTTTTACTTTGGGGTAGACCTCCAGCGTTTCAACGATCTGATCGACCACTTTTGGCCAGGCGTATCGAAACATACTTCCAGAAGTGTCGATGACGAAGATGATGTATTCACTGTCGATCGGGATCCCACCGATCAGGTCGTGGCGCTTGCGATCCCGTTGGGTATAGAGACGCCGCATCTCTTCGGTAAGTTCCTGTTGCGCGGTTTTTAGCTCCCCGGCGACTACCGCATTGAGTGCCGCCCGCCCCTTTTTGTCCTTTTCGCTGGAACGCAACGTCGTGAGTGTCTGTTGCATGCGCTTACCTTCATCGCGCCAAGTCGCCAATTGTGATTGTTTGGCCGTTTGTTCCTGCTCAGCGGCCGCGGCGTCGCGTCGCAGCTCGAACAAGTCTCGTTGCATGGCTGAAATCTGTGCTACACGGGGATCCTCGACGTCCACTGCCGGCGGGTCGCCGAATTTTGCGATCATGAGTAGTAGGATGATCGCGCCGAAACCGCAGGTGATGACATCGAGGAACGCGATGCTGATCGGCTCATTGTCGCGGCGACGGACAGTCAAGGCCAATCCCTCGCCGGCGTTAGAAAGGCTCCGCGGGTTATTCCCGCGACTCGCCAATAAGCCCAGGCCGCGAGCGTGTCTCCCTCCATCGGTAGCAATATCGTATTAATAGGGATCCCCCGCGGAAGCAAATTCATGGCGTCTTCGAACAGCTTTAGCCGCTGCCGGCCGGTGATCGTCGTCCCTCGCGGCGCCTTCAATCCCTGGGTCGGCAAGCCGTCGGTGATCAGATAGATATTGTCTGGCTTCGGCGACAACCGTTTGACGGATGCAAGAGCCTTCGCCAGGCTCGAGCCTCCGGACGGCACCATGCGCTTCAATTGGTCGATATTGCGATTCAGTTGCTCGCTATTGCTCACCCTCAACCACTTTCCGTTGCTGTCCGCGAGTACCGGGGCGACCGAAGTATTGAACGTAAATATCTGGTATTGGCTGCCAACCGGAAAGCGTGCGCTGATCCAATCGACCGTTGCCAGGGCTTGTTGCCACTTCCACGACCGGCGTTTCGCCGCATCATCCATATTCCGGCGGCGGATGATGTTCACTATCGTGTCGTCGAGCATGCTCGACGATACGTCAAGCAGCACTAGAATGCGCTGCCCGCCGAGATTGAGTCCGGTAAGATATTCCCGGTTTCCCTCGCCGGTGAATGTCCGGACGTGCTTGGACTGCGCGTGGATTTGTGCCTGAACCGTCCTTTTCTGTTTTTCGAGACTCTTGAGCGCGATTTTCAATTGTGCAATTTCTCGATTGCCCACACTCTGGACCGTGTCCTTGGCCGCGGCTTTAGCGGCCGCGAGTTCCCTTTTGATTCGCTCCGCATCGCTTTGCTTCGAAGCCAGTTCCGCGTCCAGGCTCGCCGCCTGGTTCGTCGCGTGCACGATTTTCTGTCGCGCATTTCCAATATCCTGCTCGAGCAGTTCGATTTCGAGGTTCAAATCGTATTTTGGCATCACGTCCTTGACGTCGGCGTGGTGCTTGATGATCAGGAACAGCAGCACGACGGCGCCGAACCCGCACGACATGATATCGAGAAAAGAAAGACTGAACGCGGAAAAACTGCGGCGGTTACGGCGCATCAGGTGCAACGACACTTATCGGAAAATAGACGACCGTAGCTCCCTCTACCGTTAATTCATCGCCGGCGACGATCGTTACATCGGCCTCGATCGGCATCCCATTCAAGCGCAGGCGAGCTCCATTTTCGGACGACACCAGGGTTGCCGTACCGTTACGCCGTACGTTCGCGATCGATCGTGTACTCCGGGACTGCTCCGCACCACCGTCGGTCGTGAGGTAGAGGGGGCCGACCAGTTCGTATGCTCTCGCGCCGCATAGTAAGTGAGTCGCGGTTTCGGTAGAGCCGGGCTGTGCTCGGCGCTGCGAACGAACCTCGGTTGGCAGCCCGACACTCGGTGCATCAGCCGCCTTGAGCCGGTTAAGCAGGCTTAGACCACCGCTCGGCGCGGCCGCCCGTTGGGCGAGTTCGGCGCAGCCACCGAAAACCGCGGTTTCCGCTAACACAAACTCGTTTCCCGGCGATACCGAGAATCCCGGCAACGCGGCCAAGCGGCTCCCGATCAGACAACGATCGTGGGCCGCGAGTCGGTCTCGGATATCGCGATACGTTGGTTCCGCGACGGCGACGAGGTCGTCTCTCGAGAGTTTGGCTTCGAAACGGGCGCGGCGATAATCGATATGAACCCGTATTTCGCGCCGTGCGTGGAGGAGCTGGAGCCAATTCGGGAGCTCGTTGAACAACAATTGCTCGGTGTTGGCCTGATGCAGCGGGTCGAATCTTGATTGAGCGAGAAACTGGTCGGCAATGAATGCGACGAAGCGTCCGTAGAGGCTGTCAAAGCCCGCACCGTCGATGATCTCCGCCGCGCCGCGGGTTACGTGATCATCGACTACGAGGTCCGTCACGACAGCCCTATGCAGCTGCATTTCAATGTGCCGGTAAGTTCCCGGCGCCACGCAATCCGCCGCGCTTGCTACTGCCGCATCGACCAGCGCGACGGTATTGATCTTGCACGCCTCGGCAATTCCGAGCAGTAAGGCGAGCTGGTTGTCGTTGAAGCCGCCCGGAATAGCGAATACCACGGCGGGCGGCGTACCGGCCGCCTTATGAAGTTGTTCCAAGTGTTTGAATGCGAGGTCCGCATGATGTCTCGCCGCCCGTGACGATTTCCTCAGCGATGCCTGATCGAGTCGGTACCAGAAACGGTTGTGGTAGTCGCGCGGGTGGAGGTGCGCCTGCTTGCAGGCCGTTTCGCCGACTTCGATGTTTGTCCCTCTTACGATCGCGCAGCCCGGGCTGCGAGCGACGATCTGTGCGTCCTTTTCGATCCTCAGCTCGTGGTCGTTCAATTCAATGATGGCAGCCGCCATGATCGATCGCTCTAGCGCACCGCCAGATGGCGCAGCAGATTCACATCGCAGTACGACTGTGTGTCGAGTACCAGGCGTTCCTGCGCGAGTTGCAGCTGGTGCATGATGAACATAATGAACAAGCTGATCACGAGCGCGATGAAGGTAGAATTAAAGGCTACGCCGAGGCTGACGGTGACGCCGACAATATCGCCTTCCACGGCCCGATGCGCCTGGCCGAGCGCTTGGCCGATACCGCGGACCGTACCGATGAATCCGATGGAGGGGATCGCCCATACGATGTATCGAATCATGGCCAGCTCGGAGTCCAGACGATCCGCTTGTATCTCACAGACTTCTTTAACTGCCGTCGACACATCCTGAATGTTCCGGGTCGAACCGAAGCGCTGGAGGGCCGCCAACAGCGCGCGCGGGACTAAATGTTCGCGCTCGCCGGGAGACAGCGCTTGCACGGAGCGAGAATACTGGCGGGTATCTTCGGGCAGAATGCGTGTGCCCGTATCGACGTCCAATAGAGAGCGGTTTAGGAACTGGCGCTCCTGCATGCTCTGGCGCACCTTGAACCCGATGATCGCGGTGGCCCACAGCGCCAGAATAAAGCACGCTTCCTGTTCATAATCTTTGATGATGACATAACTCGACCGCTCGAGGTCGGCGATTTCCCCGGCCGCCTGGCGCTCGGCCTGTGCGCGCAATTCCTGCTCGGCGTGTGGGCGTACGATCGTGATGTACACCCCATGCACGACGATAATGGATACCATCAGGGCGATCAGTTGATAGTAGAATTCGGAAAACAGATTGGGTCTCATGGTCTTAGATATCAACCGGGAATGGAACGGGGAAATCCTCGGAGATCTCCTCACTCGGTTTGAATGTGTCGGTAGATAAGGGCCGCACGCTGTGCTCGGGCTTTTCAGCCTCCGATTCCGGCACCTCGTATCCGCTATGCGGGTTTTTCTCGGTCGGCGTTTGCGCATTCGCCGCGTAGCCGAATAGACAAACGAGGAAACTAAAGATCAGTGTCTTATTGGGCATACCTTGCAATCCTGAACCCGACGTCGTCCCGAGGGTCGTTACCAAAGTCGCGATAGGCCAGCCGCAGTTCGGTATTCGTGGCGTGTGCCCAATTCGAACCGCGAATCACGTGTGACTCACCGTGCCGTGGTCCTAGCGGATCCTGCACGACGCCGTCGCTTTCAGCGGGCACGGCCGAATAATAATCATTGACCCATTCCGAGATGTTTCCTCCGATGTCATGGATCCCGCGCAGATTTGCAGCAAAACTTCCAACAGGGGCAGTAACCGGAAAACCGTCATTATAGTCCCCGATTACCTTACCGAGGAATCGACTCGCGCTCTGGTCCGCATAGTTGCCCGAGCGTCCGCGCGGCGGAAATTTTCCGGCCCAAGGGTAATCGAAAGCTTTCTCGGTGTTTGGGGCTGTCCGGGCTACCCACGACCATTCGGCCTCCGTCGGCAGTCGGTAGCCCGGCGCCGCCGGATCGATCCCGAGAACTTTGCCGTTTTTGATCTGATAGAACACCGGCAGCGAGTCCTTGCGACTGAGCCAATTGCAGAAAAGCGCGGCGGTTTCCCAACTCACGCCGACGACCGGGTGGGTGTCGCCGTCCACGTCGATGCCGTTCACGGGTGCGACGCGATGGTTCGCGAGGAAGCGGCGGAACTCACCGTTGGTAACTTCCTTCAAGCCGAAATAGAACGGGCGCACTAACCGGGCTTCGTTGAGGGTCTCGTTTGCGCGCCGCCCCGGATCGCGCCGAGACGATCCCATCGTCACGGGACCGCCGCTAAACAATTTCATCTCTTGGCCCGCGAAGGTTTTGACGACTCCCTGGCTCGGGTTGCGAGGCGGCCTACCGTGGGTGGTTTTTGCCGCTTCCGCCGGCGTTCTCAAACGAACCTTGACGCGTTTCCGGATCCCTTTGCGCGGAGTGATGGAGGCGCTGTAAGTAACATAGCCGGACTTCCGGATCTCGATCTCGTGCGCATGAGTTGTGAGTTGGAGCGTCTGATTAGCGTTGCCCCGTGCCGCACCGTCGACGATCAATTCAGCATCTTGCGGTGTCGCAATGATTTGAACGGCGGCCAGTTCGGGTTTCAATTCTAAAGTGAGATCCTGGGTAACGCCGGAAGCGACGCTGAGGGATTGGCGCTCCCTCGTATAGCCTTCTTTATGCGCCGCGATCGTATGTTTCTTATCTGGAGCGATCGCAAACTTTATCGGACTCTGACCCTTGAACTCTTGGCCGAGCATAATCGACGCGCCGACGGGGCTCGTCACGACGTTCACGTAGCCGTCCGCTTTGGAGAGCAAAACGAGAGGAGGCGCGAGCGGTGTCCCCGCGTTCACTTTTATCGTTCGTTTCCACCGCTTGTATCCGTCGAGTGATAACTCGATTACGCGCTTGCCCTGCAACAATTCGAAGTCCAACGGCGTGGTTCCGGCACGAATCCCATCGACCGTCACTGCGGCACCACCGGGTTGGGAGCGAATCGAGATGTCAGCCCACGCCGGCTTCAGCTCGACGGTGAGCAGTTGTTCGATTTCGCGGCCCTTGATTTCAACTATCGTAGCAAACGATAAGTATCGTTCGGCCGTGACCGAGATCTCGTGTGGTCCGGCATCTATGTTCTTGATTGTTGTCGGCGCTGTTACTTCGGTAAGCTTGTCGATAGTGACATTCGCCTCGTTTACGGGCGTTACCTCTACACGTAAATGGCCCGGTAGCGGATCGAGCGTGATCGAATGCGTCTGCAGCGCCTCTGCGGTGATCAGGAGTTCATCGTTGAACGGTTTGTAGCCGGGTGCTTCGACCACGACGCTTCTGGTGCCCGGGCGCAGTACCCAATGACCGCCGATGCTTGGCGCAAACAATTCGTCAACGACGACGCGCGCGTCCTCCGGTTCGGTAACGATACTCACCGACCGGGCGGTGATCACATACCATGCACCCCATACGGCGACCAGCACGACCAGCCCTATGAACCCGTGAGCCCATGGTAGTTTGATTCGAGGCAGTTGAGGCGTGGAGACGGCCGGACGAAATTTGATCGGCTCGATGATCTCCCTCTGACCCTGACTCGAGGCCGGGCCATTTTTGCGTTGACTCACGGTTGTCAGCTCCCTAGTGCTAACTTCTCTTCACATCGAACCGTAATCATCGCATCCCGGTGCTCCGGTGACACTTCGAATTCAACCCGCACATCGCGAAACCCGTCGCGCCGCCCGACGACGACGTAGTTTCCTGGGATAACCGAAATGGCGTGCCGCTCAAAATGACCGAGTGGGCCAAGCCGGTACAACGTTACTTCTGTCGCGTTATCGGAGACCAATGTGATCGCGACCGGCGTGCGAGCGACTTCGATCGCCCGCGTGAGTCGCCCGATTTGCGCGGACAAACGCGTGCCGGGGTCTGGGATCGAGCGGGCGCGCGTGAGGACAGCCTGAGCTTCGGCATGAACGGCGTCGTTGCCGAGCCGATGCGGTTGCCCTATGAACGATAGGAGATGTCGATCGAGCTTGGCGCGCTTATCCGCCCGTTTCGCGCTCGCGGCCGCGCCGTCCAGGTCTGCATCCAGACGTACCGCCGAGCGATATTGCTTTGCAGACTCCTCCCACTTTTCCTGTCCTTCGAGCGTCAACGCGGCGCTTAAGCGTTTCGATATCTTATTAGCGAGGATTTGGTTCTCGACCTGGGCGAGGGCCGCGCCCGCCTCCGCAGCCTCGGGTTTCATTTTCCGAGCCCGTTCGAAGGCCGATTTCGCCGCGACGTTGCGTTGGGTCTCGAACGCGGCGAAACCCTCCGACATCAAGCGACGGAATTCGGTATCGAGTTGAATCTGCTCGATGCGCGCAATTGCACTACTCGCGCCCGGTGCTTCAGCATCGAGACTCAATGCCTCACGATAGCGTTGTACCGCCTTCTTGAGCTCCCCGAGTCTTTCATAGCCTTCGGCTTCGTTGACCAGCGCGAGAACCTGATCGAGTGTCTCGGTCCTGGTCAGCCCCCTTTTTGCCTCTTCGTTATCCGGTTCGATGTCGAGCGCAAATCTAAAGGATCGGGCAGCTGCGGTGGAATCTCCGGACGCGATCTGGAAGAAACCCTCGTCGATGGCGCGCGCGACGACTTCGTCCGCTCGGCCCTCGGCTGCCCGCAGTATTTCAATGGCTTTCGCATAAGCGCGTTGCGCGTCGAGATAGCGCTGTTCCCTATAGGCCTTCTCACCAACCGTGACCTCGTTGACGCCCAAGCCGAATTCGGCCGCGGCCCATCCCTCGACGTTGCTCGATTCAAGCTGGGCGACCAGCGCTAACGCTTCTTCGAGTTGGGCCTGGCTATGACGTCGCGACGCGGCGGTTTCCTTCGGGTCCTGTGTTTCCACGGCCGCGATATCGGGGTCGTCTTCCCCCACCCCCGCTTCGATAGGCGCGGCGCTGCTTTCCACGCGCGGCGGATCGGTTCCCACGTAGCGCGGAAGCACGAATATTACGGTCAGCAGGACGAAAAATAAGACGATCGAGGTACTGAGGACTGCGACCCGTTGCAGCTTCGACACGGTACCGGAGAGCGATTCGTCATCCAAGGGTGCCGCCGCTGCAATGGGAACCGGGGTAATCGGGGTACCTGTTCCGGAAGAGGCTTTTTGTTCTTTTCCGCTCATCGAGTGTAGTTCTTTATGCGGCCGTCAGCATTATCGCTCATCAGCACCGACTGAGAGCAGATCAAGATTCATTCCTGTTCGTCGGAGTAATTTTGTGTCGGGAGTTGCCCGATTTCGGCGAGGTAGATCTCGTTTAGAACGGTTCGCCATTGCGCATATTGTTCCTCGACCGTGCCGGTGAGGGTGACGGTCTTGTCGGCGAGAGCGATTGTATGCGGTTCGATCTCCGCATCCAGTGAGTCGGCCATTTCTTTTAGCGCTTCCGTATGGATTTGCGCTTCTGCGCCGCGGTCGAGGCCACTCTTGAACAGATAGGCGCCAGCGCCAATGCCCAGCACACCGGCGCTGCGCGCGGTTCTGCTGCCGCTGCCCTGCGCCAGAATACCGGCGACTACGGCGAGTACGCCGCCGATTTTCCGCGCAGTCGCTTCTTCCTTCAGTTTTCGTAATGCCTTACTTTCATGATAGCTCGCTTCCCGCCACTGGTCGTAAGGTTCCAGCATCCGTTGATTAAACGTACCGTAGTGCGCCTGCAGGCGATCGACGAACATTTGGTCGCGGATCCGGATGGAATCGATGCGCGCCATTACCGGGTCGCCGTTTGCAGGCAGTCGTTGCAGCGTGTAGCGCCCGCGACTATCGACGGTCATGAAATCATTGTAGTCCTCAGGCGCGAAGCGCCGGGCGAAACGGAGTCTGGAGATCGCGCGAATTTCTGCGCGCTTCGCCGGTGCGAGGCCGCGCATGTATTGTTCCATGTCAGTCGCGATTTCGTTGTACAGCCGCTGAAATGGTTCTTGTTGTTGCCGCAGACCGGGTTCGTAGGCGTATTGGCTCAACGTGTCGCTATAAGTGCGCGTGTACCATTGCGACCCCGAGGCGTCCGCTACCGTGATCTGCAGCTTGAGCGATTCGCCGTCCGATTGGACGATCGTCCCGCTCACGTATACGTCGGTCTCACTCAGACCACCGGGAACGACGCGAACCGCGCCCCAGTTGCCGGTGCGCTGCAGGGTTTCTGCGAGGTTGTTTGCCACGTGGACCGCTTCTGCTTTGCGCACGCCAGGCGTGGTCGTCGAATTCTCTTCGTCGAGGTATTCGATCCCCGGATCGAAGATATCGACTCCCGCGTCGAGCAGGAGATGCTCGGGGATCGGTTCCAGCACCGCGGTCGATGTCTGCAGCGAAGCAGTGCGCAGGCTCTGAGAATTACACCCGGCCAGGGACGTCGTTACCGCCAATCCCGCGATGAGAAGGCCTGCAGTGGGGCTTCTGGTCAACGGCCGATCCCTTTCTTGTATTTCCGGTATTCATCCCAGAGCTTTTCACGCAAAACAGGGTCGGCCTCGTGGGTGGCTGCTTCGCGTAGCTGTCTCGCGACGATATCGTCGTCCCGGGCGTCCGGGATATCGATCGGAATCGGCCCGGTGTTCGCGTATTTGAATTCGCCGGCGTGTTTCGAACCGGTCACATCCGGCGTATGGCCGAGACCGGACGAGGTATCCGCTTGCCCGCCAGCTCCGCGTCCATCCGGCGGCGGCACTTCCCGCGCGCCTCGGCCGTCTTCCGCACCCCCGAGACGGCCGCCGTTACCTGCGCCCGTGCCGCCGCCTCCGGCTGCCCGTTCCTGCTCGGCTTCCTCGCGCGCACGCCGCATTAACTCATCGAATTTAGCCAGTTTCCCCTCAAGATCCCGATCCAATGCGGCCAGCCGCTCGGCATCCGTTTGGGCTCCTCGGTTGATGACGGGCCCCGTGTCTACACCTTCGATTCTAGGGGTGCCGCCCGTCGTACCACCGGCACTATCGTCACGCTGCCCATAGTTCGGTGTGGGGCTTCCGCCGCCGCCCCCCGCAGGTCGACTGGTCGAGGTTGCGCTTTGCGGTCGCCGACTGTCCACGCCGGTCTTGCTTTGTTCGACGATCGGATTGCCGTCTTCGTCCACCGGGATATCGGTGATTTCCACATCGGCGGCCACGTCGTCAGCTAACGCTTCATTTCGATCCGGGTCCGCAACAGGCTCTGCCGCTTCCATCGCTGCGGTCTCGGTCGGCGCCGCGCGCGGCTCTGTCGTTGGTTGTTGCCCGGAAGCGGTTTGGGCCGGCTGTTCTTGTTCGCGTCTTGACTGCATCTCTGGAGGTGGCGGCGGCCTTTGGGCTTGCGTTTGCGGCGGTGTGTACGGTTTCTGTTCCGGCGTGTTGCAGGCCGTGAGGCCGAACACTATCAACACGATTGAGAACTGAAGCAAAGGTAAGTGTATTCGAGTCACGGTAGAAGACTCCCGCAATTAAATCGTTTCATCTGGAAAGACATAACGAATCGTTGATGAGGTTTCGATCGGGCCGTCGCCGCCGATACCGGGACGAAATCGCGTCGCACGCAAGGTCGTTCGTGCGCGCCGGATGTTGTTTCTGTCGTCTACCGGGTGGGCATCAAGCACCTCGACGTTTCTTACCGTGCCGGTTTTACTCACGTCGAAGGAAGCCGTCACGTATGGTTGGTCGGTCGGTTGCAGTTCGCCGTCCGAGTTTTCCCGCCTCTCCAACGAGAATTCCGACATTCGCCGTGGGCTGCCGAATTCCGTCGTCAATTCGTTTTCCGACAGGCCAGCCGATTTAAGTTGCTCATAAGCTTCGCGATAGGTCTTGGCGGATGCTTGCGTCCGGTCGAAGATCAAGTCCCAGTCGGCCCGATTGGCCAGTGCCAGTCCGTGTTGAATTTCCGACGCCGGAATTTCGGTCAAGCTCACGACGCGATCGAGCGCTTCTTTCCCGCGTATGAAGCTTTCGACAATAATATTTCTTCGCGCAATGATGTCGCTGAAATCGTCTCCGGTCGTCGATCCTCCGGCAACGGGATCGTCCTTCGTCGTACTCATGTGTACGGCAAGGTTGAGGTGCGCCAGCGCCTGCGCATTGAGAACCGTCAACAACTGTGCGTCGTACTGAGGACGGTCGGACTCGATCCGCTCGATCGCCGCACTCAGTGCGTCCTGAGCATCGCGTATGTGACGGAAAGCCGAAACACCGGTTTCGAAGTCGTATGCTTGTGTCTGCCAGGCAGCGAAAGTGAGGGCCGCACCGACGAAGTCATTCGAACCCGCGTCCGTTTCGCGGCGGTGGATCCAATAGCGGTAACGATGCTGCCGCTCCACGGCTTTCCAATCGCCCAGCGCCGCGTAGGACTCGATCAAGAGGTCGACGATTGGTACGTGGACCAAGTGATGCAGTCCCTTATTGACCCGGTTGACGTGCAGGGCCTGCCGGAACGCTGATGCGGCATCATCGGTATTGCCATTGGCGCGGTGGGCGAGTCCAAGGCCCAGAAAATGTTCCGACAGGCGGTGGTCGACGGCACCGTGTCTTCGTTCGATGTCAGCAATGCTCTGCACAAACGGCGCGACATCGATGCCTGGCGAATCGGCCTCCGGCCCCCCGCCTTTGCCATCGGCGCGTGCCAATGTGGGCCCTGCGCAGAGTAGCAGAGCTAGCCAGTAGACGGGTTCTCTGGTTTGAAGTACGCGCATTTGCTGAGTCAGTCGCTATCGCCTTAAAGGGTATCGGCCCGCAACGGAGTTCGACCCGCCCAAGTCACTAATGTTCCTCGCGCCGGATCGGCACCTACCTTAGCGCAATCGGCGGCGAAATAGCCGATCTCGGTCAGTTATTCGTCGATGTCGCCGAAATCGTCGACCATGAAGCTAGCGTCGGCTTCGGCGACCACCGTCACCCCGTCCCGCACGGCCCGGGACGAAAGCTGTACAAGGCGCCCTTTGCGTTTCTTTAGACTGCATTCGACGGTTATCCTGTTGCCGATGGGAAGGGGGTCACGGTAGCGGATCTCGCATTTGGCGGTGAAGCCGCGCGCCTTTTGAAGAAACAGCCAGTTCGCCATTACGTCGTCTAAGATGCTGAAAATGATGCCGCCGTGAGTCACGCCGTCAAAACCGACGTGCGTTTCTCTCGGCACGAATTCGCCGCGGCAGACGCCGTTTTCGAAAACGAACGGGACCCGCAGGCCGATTGGATTATTCGGCCCGCAGACAAAGCAGTTATCGGCGTCAGAGCGTGCGCGATCCTTTTTTTCGTCCATGCGCTATACCATATCGTCGTATTCGTTCGGCAGGTGCAAGTCGACGGACCGTTCATAACCCGGCAGGCAGATCCGATCTTCGTTCATCTCGATCTTGTCGTCTTCGATCATAGCTTCACCGAAGCGGTAGATCGGCTTCATCGGTTCACGCATGCAGGCTTCATCGTATGCGTTAGCGGCCTCGATCGTCCCTTCCAGTTTGCCACGGTATTCGCCCATTCGTGTGCTCCCATAACGCTTTTCGAGCATCGCGCTCGCGACACGCATGGAGAGCACCGGCGCAGTGGCGTTGTTGCCGCCGAAACCCTTTGAGTTCAAAAACGCGACGTCTGCGCGTCCCTGAAGGTCGAGGTCTTGGGTCGGGATCGCAAGTCTTTCGTCGTAAATATCTTCGGCAACCGCGTCGAGTGTTTTTATGCCCGGCAGAATTTCGTCTCGGAATATGCCGAGTGAGTTGATCATCTGGTCCGCACTCGCCGGAGCAAGCGAGTGGCCCAGAAAGGCCTTCACTGCGGTAACCGGCCATTCCTTGATGTCGAAAGCGCGCGCGACCTTGTCAAAGACGCGTGATTCGGTCGTACGGTTTTGGGGGGTGCTCGAACCGTGTGCCTGGATGAAGCTGCGCCGGCGTACGATATCGTCTCCCAGAATCGCCCGCGTGGCGGCGACGGCTTTGGCGAGAGTGACGTAATTTCCCGGTCCCGGGGCCGAAATGGATTTCTTGAACCCGTCAGCGTTGACGAATACGTCGGTGACGGCACCGTGGATCTGCGCGCCCATTTCCAAGGCTAACTCATCGTCGAAGAGCACAATGTACTGGCCGGACTCTGCCAGCACGAAGCCACAGTTGTCGCCAAATGGGCGGCTCGCACGTCGGTAATCGGGCGTGACGGAACGATCCAGGCGGCATAAGTTTTCGTCGGTCGCGAGCGCGCTCATCGCTGCGTAGCCTTCAATCACCTCCGGTAATAATGGGGCTTCCGCATTGCCGACGACCGCAACGCGGCGGCGCCCCGACTGAATGTCGTCGACAGCGGTGCGAAGGTTATATAGGAACGTGGCACACGCGCCGACAGCGGCGCCGGTTGCGCCGACGTTGCCGAGTACGTAGGCGTTGACGAAATCGGCGGGCATTTGGTTGAGTCCGAGCGCCAACTGTTTAGAACTGACCCGGTTTCCCCGCAATCTGGCTTGCGTCATGCCGCCGGTGCCATAGGCATCCAACTGACCCATGGCACTCGCGGCGTATACGCAGATTTCGTCCGGTCTGACACGTCGTGTAATGACGTCCCAGTCGATCCCGAGCGATCGGATGGCGTCAGACGCGGCGACGATAGTGAGCTGGAGACCGCGCGGGTGAAATCTCGAGTTATACAAAGACGCCGGATCGAAACCGGTGGGTAACTGTCCTGCAGCCTGGACCGTTAGTTTGCGATACACGTTGAGTTTCAATTCGGTCGCCTCATCGATGCGAATTTCAACGAGTTCGTCGTCGATGTTCGTGGCTCGGCATCCTTTGGGCATGGGCTCGGGGACGTCGCGCTTGCGTACGACGAACCTACCGCTGGCGCCCGGCGCATTGCACACCGACAGGACGCTGTTGCCGGCGACGCGATCGGGATCGAAGAAGCTTGGCTCAATTCGACGAATCAAGGTCCCATCTAGGATCTGCTCGCCGAACAGCGCCTCGATGTTTTCCGGTTCGGTCCTTTGGCCGTCGCGCGTGACGTAGTGGTCATCATGCCCGCGAACCAGATTCATCATGCTGGCCAGCGCCAGCAGGGTCCGCGCGCGTTCGTTGTCGCTCAGGCTCTCGATTACCGTGCGTCGGTAGGCATGGTGAAACGACGACCGGCCGGCCGGTCCAACACCACCGAAACCGACAATCAGAGGGAGTCTTGTCATTTTTCTTCTGCTGCGCTCGCTGGTAGGCCTATCGCACCAGTGTAATCGTCACATCTCGAACTATTTTGGTGATTTTGGCCAAATTGACGGCTTAATTCGCCATATCAGTTATGATGATGCGGAAAATAGAGCTGGAGCCGGGGGAAAGCGGCATGCACCTAGGATTCGTGTTGGCCGAAAATATGCTGGCGGCGGGTACGTTACTGCCGGCCGACATGTGGCGTGCGGCCGAGTCTACCGCACTCGCCCGGCGCAACGCCGAATCTGCGATGAATACGACTTTGATCGCAACAGAAAACACGCCCGTGCCGACGCTGGCGGGATTGCCCATCTCACCACAGGCGGGTTTCGACGATCGGCGCTCGATGGATGTTGTGTATCTGCCCGCGCTTTGGCGCAACCCGCGCGGCGTGATCCGGCGCAACGGTCCGATGTTCGAGTGGCTGGTGCGGCAGTTCGAAGGCGGAGCGATGTTAGCGGCGGTCGGGACCGGCTGCTGTTTTCTGGCGGAGGCCGGGTTGCTGGACGGTAAATCCGCCACGACCCATTGGCATTATTTTGAGCGCTTCGCCCGCGATTATCCCAAAGTAATGTTGAAGCGGGACTACTTCATCACTCAGGCGGGTTCGATTTTCTGTGCCGCCAGCGTCAATGCCCTGGCCGACGTAACGGTACATTTGATTGAGCATTTTTACGGCCGGGCCGTAGCCAGTCACGTCGAACGGAATTTTTCCCACGAGATCCGACGCCCGTACGAAAAGTATCGTTATCTCGAAGGAGATGATCTACAACATACCGATGAACTGATCATCGAGACCCAACTGTGGATGCAACGGCATCTTAATCAGCCGATCGAGATCTCTGCCGTCGCGGCAAAGTTCGGTCTCAGCAGCCGCACCTTAAACCGGCGCTTTCAGGCCGCGATTGGGTGTTCGCCGCTGGCGTATTTGCAGGAGCAGCGGATCCGCTCGGCCAAGGAACTGCTCGAATCGACCAACCTCACGATCGGTGAAGTGGCGTTTCGCGTCGGCTATCACGACCAGGGTTACTTTGCCCGTTTGTTCGCGCGGGTCATGGCGGTGAGTCCTGCCGATTACCGCAAAACGGTGCGAGCGAAGGTGTTTTCCGCAACCTGAGCAGCGCGCAACCGCACGATCTGTAAAGAAAGTTGACAACTACGTTTACCCAGCTGAGGAAACTAAGTATTTCTTTATATTGAAGTTTTCTTTAGGGGAAGGATCCAAATCCGATCTGCACGGTCATACTCGAGCGGATCGGTGTCAATATGTTTAACAATGCGCTTCGAGTTATTTTGTCGATGGTGACTTTAACTGCTTGTAATAGAACGCATAAACAATTGTTGGCAGATTCTTTGCATGTAATTATTCGACGGTCGGTTACGACCGTCGTTACCGGAGGAGGGGAGAGTATCGTCGCGGCAACACCGCTGGCGCGCGAAGCGTGGGAGTCGAATTCAGGCGGTGATTTTCCTGCCAAATCCGGGTAGTGCCTATGCCGTACGATAGTGCGGCAACCAATTTTAGCCCCGCCAATGGCGGGGTTTTTTTTTATCCACACGCGTTTCGACACACACCGCAGCGTGTTCCCTCGGCGCGACACCCAGCCTGGGTCGTGCCTACTCGCTCCGCGCGCTTGTCGGAACCGCGTTAACATAGAACTTTCGTGCTTAAGCGCCATGTATTGCGGCGCTACCGCGAACTGATTTTCAGACCGCTTCTAATAGAGGACAGAACACCAGATGAGTTCACCAAGATATATCGGTTTCGACACTCTGAGCTTACACGCCGGGCAGCGTCCGGATCCCACGACCGGTAGCCGGGCGGCCCCGATTTATCAGACGACGTCCTACGTTTTCGAAGATAGCGACTACGCGGCGTCGCTGTTTAGTATCGGTCGCACTGGGCACGTTTACTCGCGTATCTCCAATCCCACCGTTGGCGTGGTCGAGGAGCGCATGGCGGCCCTCGAAGGTGGTGTCGGGGCGGTGGCGACCGCGAGTGGTATGGCGGCCATTCATCTTGCTATCGCCACGTTAGCCGGCAGCGGTAATCACATCGTTGCCTCGCGTGCGCTCTACGGTGGTACGCAGAACCTGCTCGCCTATACGTTGCCGCGGTTCGGTATCGGGACGACTTTCGTCGATCCGCACGATCTCGACGCCTTTGCCGGGGCGATCACGCCGGACACGCGGCTGGTTTACGGTGAGACGATCGGTAATCCGCGCGGAGAGATTCTGGACGTGCCTGCCCTCGCGGAGATCGCGCACGACGCGCATATTCCGCTGGTGATCGATGCGACCTTGAGCACTCCATGCTTAATGAAACCGTTCGACTGGGGAGCCGATATCGTCGTGCATTCGATGACCAAGTTTATCGGTGGGCACGGCATCGCGATCGGCGGCACCGTCGTCGATTCGGGTAGATTCGATTGGAATGCAGGGGGTAAGTTTCCGCAATTGACGGAACCTTACGAAGGATTTCACGGCATTAGCTTCGCGGAGGACTTCGGCCCGGCCGCATTCAATGCGCGCGCCAGAGTTGAAGGGCTACGCGATTTCGGCGCCGCGATGAGCCCTGCCAATGCATTCTATTTGCTGCAGGGTTTAGAAACGTTGCCGTTACGGATGCGCCGGCACGTCGAAAACGCAACAACCATTGCCGAGTTTCTCGAGACGCACGACGCGGTCGAAACCGTTACTTATGCTGGTCTCACCGGACATCCCGACTTCGAATTGGGACGCCGGTTGATGCCGAATGGCTGCGGCTCGGTATTCAGCTTCGACATTAAGGGAGGGCGGGAAGCGGGCCGGAAGTTTATCGACGCACTCGAACTATTTTCGCACCTTGCGAATGTTGGCGACGCCAAATCGCTAGTTATCCATCCGGCTACGACGACGCACCACCGAATGGACCCCGTCGCGCTTCGGGAAGCCGGTGTCTCTGAAGGACTCGTCCGACTCTCGGTTGGTTTGGAGGACCCACAGGACTTGATCGACGACCTCGGGCGTGCCCTGTATCGATCGCAAAAATAGCACCACGCTACGAACCCCTAAAGTCCGACAGGATCCTAGTCATTTTCTAATTCCTAAAACGGAACCAAAGTCGATGGTATTTCAATACAATGGGCACACGGTGTTTGCTGGTACCGGCCGTCAAACCTATAAACCGGCAAGTCCCTCCGTTGTTTTCATCCACGGTGCAGGTATGGATCACACGGTATGGCTCGTCTTGGAGCGGTATTTCGCATCTCACGGGTTTAACGCCCTCGCCCTGGACCTGCCGGGGCACGGGCGCTCTGGCGGTGCACCGTTGCCGAGCATCGAAGCTTTGGCCGAGTGGGTCGGGGGGGTACTCGATCATTTCGCCGTTACCGAAGCCACGCTGGTCGGGCACAGCATGGGATCGTTGATCGCTTTCGAGTGCGCGGCCGGTAATGTCGATCGGGTAAAGAAAGTCGTGCTACTCGGTTTTTCCTATCCGATGACCGTCGGACCCGCACTATTGGAAGCCGCGCGCCAGAACGACCCCTCTTCGATCGATATGATGGTGATCTTCGGTCACGATTTTCGCTCCCAGCTTGGCGGCAATCGGGTGTCAGGCGTCCACGTTGTCAACAACGCGAGACGCATCTTGGAGCGAAATGCGCCTGGCGTCTTGTTCTCGGATTTGAATGCCTGTAACGAGTATGAGAACGGGGATTCGGTCGCATCGAATCTCGTCTGCCCGGCCGTTTTCATATCGGGTGATCGGGATAAGATGACCTCACCGCGGGCCGCGGCCGAGATGGCGGCGCGCGTCGCCGACGGTACCGTCTCGACGATAACGGATAGTGGGCACGCAGTGATGGCCGAGCAGCCCGAGCAGACCCATAGACTCCTCGTTCAAGCGTTGTCGAGGTGAGACCGCGAGCCGCAGGCATCGTCTTGTTTCACGCCGATCGCCGCGTGGTCGTCGATTCGTGTTAGCAGCATGCGGTGTCCGTTCGCGCGCAAGTATTCGTCGACTGCTTTCTGCTGGCCCAGCCAGCGAAAATAGTCATCGATAATGAGGACCCCGCCAACAGCGAGTTTCGGTATTAACTGATCGCATTCGACGACCGTCGATTTGTAGAGGTTGGTGTCGAGGCGCAGTAGTGCGATCTGGGTGCTGTCATTGGCCGGGAGCGTGTCTTCTACAAGTCCCTTGAAATAGAAGATCGCGCCGCCGGGGTAGCTTGTCCGGGCCATGTTGGCACGCACTTCGTCGAGCGGAAAATTGTGCCAAGTGCAATTTCCGTCCTTCGTTTTGCGTTTGTATTTGCGCTTCGCAGGCTTCCCGAGGATGCTGACGTCTTCGCCGGTCGGTCGCGCCATCCCTTCAAACGTATCGTACAGGAGCAACCGCCGTTCGGATGTTTTCATAGCGAGCAACGTATAGGCAATAGCCATCATGCTTCCGCCGGCGCCGACGCCGCACTCGACGAAGTCACCACCGATATTCTCGTGCACCAGATAGCGGACGGCGCGCTCCAAGTTCGCGATACGGGCTTGAGAAGTCATGGTGTACGGGCGAACCTTGTCCCAGAGTTCTTGGGTGAACGTTGAAAAGTCCTGGGGGTATTTCGGTGGCAGTTCGCGCAACCCGCGTGGTGCGAGTGCTTTACGCACAAGTTTCGAGCTCTCACGGCCGAGGTTCGTTTTCCAGATCCGCAATTGGCTGCTCAACCTGCCCATCGATAGCCGTATCCCGAGCTCGCCCTCATTTCTTGTGTCAAAATGGATTCCTCTGTATACGCTGGTTGAGCGCACTAACAAGGTTCGTTGATTCCCGATGTCCGCTACCCGTTTCCTGCCCGTCGCACTCATTCTTCTGTCTATCGCGGCGCTGGCAACTGAGAATCTGGTGCACTACCCGGTGGGCATCATGTTTATGCTGGGTGTTCATCGGATCTGGATCAACCCTAAAGAAGCTCTGCGCTCCAGCGACACCCGTTTATTGGTGACCGTATTTGCTTGCGTTTGGGTCCCGATGTTGCTGGCTTTGCCGGATGCGGCCAATCCCGTCCGGGCATTTAAAACGACGGCGCTCTACCTGCACTTTCTCCCCGCCGGGATCTATATCATCCATATGGTACGCGACCTCGTTGTTCGACGCATCGTATTGGCCGGCATAGCGGTCATCGTCGCCTTTTGGTGCATCGACGGCGTAATCCAGTTAGTCGCCGGAAGAGATCTTTTCGGCTACCCCTACGAGGGTTCAGTGTTGAAAGGAATTTTTTATCCCAAACAGCGATTCGGCTTGATTCTGGCCGTATTCATGCCGCTGTATGTCCACGCCGTAAACCGCGCTGCGACACGTTCGGTCTGGGCGTGGCTGCTGCTGCTGCCAATGATCACAGCAGTAATGTTTTCGCTCAAGCGTACCGCTTGGATCATGCTCGCCGTCGCGCTCGGCGCTTACGTTTCTTGTTTCTTTCGGGTAACACGACCTAAAGTTTTGTCTGTCGCCGTTGCGGTTGGTCTGGTCGTGGCGACGCTTGCGGCGACGATAGCTTTTGTGCCGAACGTCAACAAGCAGATGAGCGGCAGTTTGAAAATGTTTTCCACCGACTTCGCTACGGCAGACATTGCTACTTCACATCGTTTAAGTCTATGGAAGACGGGGCTGGCGGTCGCCCGCGCGCATTGGTTGAACGGCGTCGGGCCGCGCGGTTATCGAACCGTTTACCGCGACTTTGCCGAGGCCGACGATTTCTGGATAAATCGCGGTAAAACTGGGCAGACGCATCCGCATCTGATGGCGCTCGAGATCTCAGTCGAGACCGGCGCTGTTGGATTGATCGGCTACGGCGCCGTGCTATTTCTACTGGTACGGAATATCTGGCGCCGACGCACGCGAGACCCGGCCTCGGCGGTCTGCCTCATGGTGGTCCTCGTCGCGTGGTTCCCTCTCAATGCGCATCTGGCGTTCTATGGTTCGTATTGGTCGACTATCGTCTGGATCATGATAGCGCTCGGTTGCACCGCGGCGGACAAAGAGGGGGCTAGGAGCTGCCCGACCGGCGCCGCCGCTTCTTGCGCGCCTTGAGCGTGGATTTCTCGACCTCGAACGGCCGACGATGGTGCGGTTCGCGGGCGGTTAGCGTACCCCATTCGAGTTCTTCATCCTGTTCATAGCGTTTGCCGAGTTGCCACGCGATTTGTGCGCGCGCCAGTTCGAGGCCGAGATAGAACGCATGCGGACCGTCTTCGTCCACCCCGAGGGCTGGGAACAGGTCGTAGGGATCGGTCGCGATCCGTCGTCCGTCCCGGTTGTAGATGCTGATCCCGTTCGTCGTCACCTGGATCCGGAAATTGAGATCTTTTACCTGATTGGAAAACTCCTCGATCTCGGCGTCGTCGTACGGAAACGGATCACGCTCGTGCAAGGCTAGCAGCCCTTCGTCGATATGCCGTGGCGGGCTCGAATGCTCACGGGCAGCCAGCATGACCCGCCGCGCATGGTCGATCTCCTTGACCACTGTTGCGCAATGCCGGCTGACTTCGGTGGTGAGTAAGCCGGCGACTTCGAGTTCCGAGGCGATGCCGACCAATATAGCGTTGATCCCCAGCGTGTCGGCATGGGTGAGTTCGGTTACGTTGCCAATCCCCATCAAGATCTCGACCGTCGGGTACCGTTCGCGCAGTTTGTCGTAGCGGACAATTGATCGGGTCAAGCCATAGTGGATCGGATCCAGGATGGCATCGGCGAGAAACGGCCGGCCGCGGCCCGCGAATTCTTCGATAGTATGGAACAATGATTCGATGTCGGTCGGTTCATCGCCGATCAGGATGGGTACGGAATCGACTTCGTCGGCGATCCACAAGGTCTCGGCGCTGAGGCTGAACAGATAATCGGCCCCGGCGCGCCCCCCACGCAACAGCTCTTCGTCGACCAGCGAATCGACGCTGACCTTGAAGTCGGCGGCTTTCAGCGCGGCGACGGTATCTTCCAGATGCGGAAATGCCGTATCGGGCAGGCAACCGATGTCAATGACGTCCGCACCGTCGTCGCGATAGCGGCCGGCCCGCTCGAGTATCGTTGCAACCGAGCACAGCGGCGCCTCGACCAATTCCGCAAAGATCAACATGTCGGTCCGTGTCAGGTCATGCGGTTGTCCGTCGATACCGAAAAATCTGGGGAGGTCTTTGAGTTCCTCTGGGCCACGCGCGAAGGGTACGCCGAAACCCGCGGTAAGCGCCTCCATGTCTCCTCGACATCGGCCGGGAATGAGGATGCGATCGAATCCTTCGACGTCGTCGAGCCGCCTATGGATGAAATCGGTCGTCATGAGGGCCGCAACGGCGGCGCCGAGGACCCGTATGTCGTAGTCGAACGTGAGCGACGACAGATCCGTGAGTGTGCGCCTCAGACTCTTTTCTGCAAGTTTGCCGGTGATGAACAGGATACGCTCGCTCATCCGGTCATTATCCTTGAAATCCGCCGGCAGCTGGACGCCGATTTCCTCACCGTACCGACCGCGTGTCGCGCCGCGGAAACCTCTCGGGACCGGCCGCTACGGCTCCTCGAATCGTTACCTGGTTTGAATAAAAAACAGATAATTCAAGAAGTTAGAGCGACTAAGGAGGCAAAATCGAGTTAGTAAAGACAATCCATTGAGAATTCAGGTAGTTATCGATCCCCAAGGAAAAAGATTGTCGCAACGCTTGCTCACGGCCGGACGGTATTCTAGGGTTTGGGTGTGAAGCGATTAATTGGTTAGCCAAGTAGAAGGGGGGTCCTATGTTCGAAAACGACCAGGATACCGTCGATGTGCTTCTGTCCAACAGCGATGAGTTTCGTCGCTTATATGACAAACACACCGCTTTGAAGACCCAGGTGAAGGACGCCAACGGTGGGGTAATAAGCATGGAGCAACTAGCCCTCGAAGAGTTGAAAAAAGAAAAACTTTATTTGAAAGACCAAATGGCCACGATGATCAAGAACTATCATTCGGTCCACGCCTAACACAACAACACAACCTTAAAGACCTAAAGCAACACCAAAGGCCGGCCCTGTATTCAGCGGGGCCGGCTTTTTTTTGCGACCTTGAAGCGGCACGCAAGGGCAAGTGGGGCACCGTAGCGTTACCGCATTTGCGCCGGGCACGTAAAAGCCGAACAATACCGACTTCTTTTTCGAGGTAGCCTGCGATATGGCGTTGGAATTTGTAAGAGCGAACGCACAGGAAGGCATTTTGCGCGTCGTAGTCGACCGTGAAGACAAGCGCAACGCTTTGAGCCTGGCAGTATTGAACGAAATTCGCGAAGCGTTCACGACGCACGCGCCCGATCAGACACTGATTGCCGCCGTGATCAGAGGCGCGGGTAAACGATGTTTCGCTGCCGGCGGCGATTTGCAGGAACTGGACTCCGTCCGCGACGAAGGACACTTGCGTGAGATGGTAGACGCCGCGTTCAGCGCCTTAAATTCCATCCGCCACTTTCCGGTCCCGGTGGTCGCAGCCTTGAACGGTGACGCGATCGGGGGCGGTGCGGAGTTCGCCGTCTCCTGTGATATGCGAGTATTCGCGCGGCACGCCCGTATCGCTTTCGTGCAAGGCAATCTGTGCGTCTCGCCCGCGTGGGGCGGAGGCGTCGACTTGATGCGCCTGGTCGGCGATGCAAACGCTCTGAGGCTGTTTTCAAGGGCGGAGTTCATCGACGCAGAGGAAGCGCGTCGGCTGGGTCTGGCGCAGGCGGTAGCCGAGGAAGATGAGAGCATTGAGCACGCCCTGGAACGCTTCATGGCCCCGATCAAGCGGATGCGACCGCAGGTGATGAGGGCATTCAAGTCGTTGGGACGGGCGCATCGGGACGGAGCCGGTCCGCAGGAATTACGCGAAATTGAGATCAGTTCTCTCATGGAGACCTGGCTGCACGACGATCACTGGAACGCGGCGGCGGCAATCCAGGCAAAAATTGCGGCTAAGCGCTAATGGCATCCGAGAAATACGAACCCGACGCGCCGGGCTTACCGGATAACAAAACACCCTCGGGGATCGAGGTGCCGGCGGTGGCCGGTCCGGAGATGATCGACGCCGAAGCGATTGGGCAGCCCGGCGCATTTCCCTATACGCGCGGCATTTTTGAGGACGGATACCGTGGGCGTCTGTGGACGATCCGTCAATACTCGGGGTTCGGCAGCGCCGAGGAAACCAACCAACGTTACAAATTCCTGATCGAACAGGGGCAGACTGGTTTATCGGTGGCCTTGGATCTGCCGACACAATGCGGCTACGACCCGGTCGACGACATGGCTAAAACCGAAGTCGGCAAGGTCGGCGTATCGTTGTCTAATCTGGCCGAGGCCGAATTGCTGTTCGAAGGTCTCGATCTAGCGAACCTTTCGACATCTTTTACGATCAATGGCACCGCCTCGATCATCTACGCGATGTATCTTGCCGTTGCCGATAAGCGAGGTATCGGCAGGGAGCAGCTCACCGGTACCATTCAGAACGACATACTCAAAGAATATGTGGCCCGGGGTACATGGATCTTTCCGGTCAGGCCGTCTATGCGCTTGATCGCGGATACGATCCTGTATTCGAACGAACAAACGCCACGGTTCAATCCAATCAGTATCGCGGGTGCGCATGTCCGGGACGCCGGTAGCACGGCCGTGGAGGAAATGGCCTATACACTCGGCAACGCCCTTGCATACGTCGACGAATTAGTCGGACGCGGCGCCGATCCGAACAAATTTGCCCGCCGGCTGAGCTTCTTTTTCTACGTCCATATGGATTTGTTCGAGGAGGTCTGCAAGTTCCGCGCCGGTCGACGCTTGTGGGCGAAGTTGCTCAAAGAGCGTTACGGCGTCACCGATGAAAAGGCTTTGATGTTTCGCTTCGGCGTGGTCTGCGGCGGCTCGTCGCTAACGGCTTTACAGCCTTATAACAACATCGTGCGCGTCGGAATCGAGAATATGGCCGCGGTGCTCGGTGGTGCGCAATCGATCTTTACCGCCGCCTACGACGAGGCTTTTCAGATCCCAACCGAGACCAGCGCGGAGATCGCGTTGCGAACGCAGCAGATCGTCGCCCACGAAAGCGGCATCTCGCGCACCGTCGACCCCTTGGGTGGTAGCTACTATGTCGAATGGCTAACCGATCAGATGGAGGCTGGAATCGAGGAGGTCATGAGGGAGATCGAGGACTACGGCGGTACAGTGAAAGCGATCGAAGACGGATATCTGCAGTCGCGCATCGCCAACCGCGCCTTGGAGCGAAAATTGAAGGCCGACGACGGCAAGCGGGTCGTGGTCGGAGAGAACTATTTCCGTCGAGAAGACGATCACACCGACTTCGGCGAAGTATTCCAGCTTGATCCGAAAGCCGCCAAACGCGTAGCCGAACGCTACGCTCAGGTGATGGACACACGCGACAATGCCGCGGTCGAAACCGCTCTCGGCCGGCTGCGCGACGCCGCGACGACTGACAGCGACAATCTGATGCCACGTCTGGTCGAGTGTTGTCACGCATACGCAACAGTGGGTGAAATGGTAGCTACGCTGACCCGTGAGTGGGGCGAGTTTCAGGAGCCGGTTCGGTTGTAGAACGTATGAGCCTCAGAGGAAAGCGGATCTTGATCGCCAAACCCGGACTGGATGGGCACGACGTTGGCGCCAAAATTATTGCGTTGGCGCTGCGTGACGCTGGCGCCGAGGTGATCTACACCGGCTTGAGGAAGTCGCCGGAATACATCGCCCGCATAGCGGTCGAAGAAGATGTCGATGCCGTTGGACTCAGCGTCCTTTCCGGCGGTCATCTCGATCTGGTGACCGACACTGCCGGCCATCTGGCGGACTACGGCGGCGACGATATTGCGATATTCGTCGGTGGTACGATTCCGGCTGCCGATAATGATGCCCTCGAAAAGGCGGGCGCCAAAGGCATCTACAACGCGAGCCAGCGCATTGATGACATCCTGGCATCGATCGGCCGATTACTGACCGCTTGATTGGTTCGTACGAGGCGGTCGAATGCTCCTGGACACAAAGCAGCGACGCGAGTTAGCTCGCGAACTGAGCCGTATCGCGAACGCGTCGGTCGCTGAGATCCTGGGAATTGACGAAACCGCCGTCGAGGTGCGCGCCAGGCGCATCGGCATCACCGGCCCTCCCGGCGTCGGCAAGAGCACTCTGGTCGGCGCATTTGCCAAATCGCTCGCGGCCGCAGGACGTGCAGTCGGCGTTCTAGCCGTCGATCCGGCGAGTCCTTACACCCGAGGTGCCGTACTCGGCGATCGGATCCGGGTCGCCGAGGCGACCGACGATGCGCATATTTTTATGCGTTCGTTATCGAGCCGCGACGCAAACGACGGCATGTGCAATAACGCCGCCGATCTACTGCGCGTACTCGAGCAGCGTGGATTCGATGACGTCCTTCTCGAAACGGTCGGCGTAGGTCAAGCAGAACATGCGGTGAAGACGCTGGTCGATACCGTCGTTTTGCTGTTGCAACCGGAGACCGGCGACGCCGTACAAGCGTTAAAGGCGGGGATCCTGGAGATCGCCGACATCGTTGTGATATCGAAGTGCGACCTCGATGGTGCTCAACGTATGCGCGAAAATATCGCGGCGACGATGCACTTCGGGGCGAATAGGAACGGTGGTTGGGAGGTGCCTGTCCTGCTCGTTTCGGTCGAATCCGATATCGGTTTAGAAGCGCTCTCGGAGCACATTGACTTGCACGGAGCATGGCGCGACGCGAACGCCGATCGGCGCGCGGTGGAAGCGGAGCGTGCCGGCTACCGCCTGCGGGATCTGCTCACGCGGCGTATCGATACCGTGCTCGGCGAGGCCGCTGGGTCGATCGCTGAGCGAGACGTCGCCGCAGTCTACCGTTGGGTCGTGGACCGTTTGTAAGATTCGGCCTCAGGCCCGGTGGAAAGCGTAGGCCGGGTCGGCGACCCGGCACCGCGACTCCTCGAGGCCCAATTCACGTCGCACGATGTTCGTTCCCAACACCACAGAGACACATTTGAAATGCGCGATGCGGCGTGACAGGCCTTCGCGCCCAAAACCGCAATCGGCGGTGACGATGAGTCTTTCCGCCGGTACGTATTCGAGAGCGTGCCGAATAGTGGCGGCAACCATCTCGGGTGTTTCGACCGTGGTCCGTGTGTGATCGACGACTCCTATCCCGATCTTCTTCTCGGTCGTATGTTTCCCCAGTAATTTGATGTCGCGCGCCTGATTGCTGCCGCATTCCAACATGAGGACGTCGCAATTCATTTCGAGGAAATAGGGCAACGAGCGTTCGTAGCTCGGGCGTTCCCAGTAAAAACTCTGCTGATTCGGATTGCCCCAGCAGGTATGCGCCCAGACTTCACTCTCGACCCCCTCGACCTGGCGGTTGAACGCTTCGGTGTAGAACTCGAGATCTTTATCCGAGCATGGCGGTTCCATATTGCAGTTGAAATGGTGTACCGGTTCTTCGATCTGGATTATCGGGCAGCCAGCCGCCGACAGCTCGCGATACTCTTCGTTGAGGGCCGTGGCAATATCCATGACCATGGCTTTATCATCCGAGTAGTGCTCGTTCCACAACATCATCGGCAGGCAGGTCGCGCAGATCGAGCCGAACTTCATCGGCCGTTCGGTCATCTTCTGCGCCGTCTTCCATACCTCGACGAAGTTCAGGGCGCCGCGCGTGATCTTGTCTGTTACCACGGGTGGGTGCCACGACTCCTGCACTTCGTAAAGGATGTGCCCTGGCTTCATGTCACCGTAATCGAGGAAGTGCGATGAATCACGAAAGCCCGATATCCCATTTAGCCGTTCTATCGTGTAGAAAAACCAGGAGCGGCCGCCGACCTCGAGGTCAAACCGGGTGTCCCCATCGACCAGAACATCGAGCCCCGCTCGTTCTTGTTCGCTGACGTAGCACGCTACCGAGTCGAGATATTGTTCCCGATATCGCGAGTCGCCCATCGCGACGATAAAGGGTCGCCCGTTCAAATTCTCGGTGAACCAGGAAGGTTTGGGGAAAGAACCGACCATCGCAGTGGCCAGCGGTTTGTCGGCGGTTGCTTTGAGCATTTGGTACCTCCGGAGAATATCAACCCTAGCGTTCGCTAGGTGCATTGACGATGCCTTGGACGGCATTCTACAGACGCCCGTCTTACTTTTGTGAAATTCGACGCCGAACGAACGCGTGGTTGCCCACACTCCAATTCATCTATAATCTATCGTAATAAGTAGAAGGGTTTTTAGATCGAGTAGAGATGGAGCCGTCGCGATGAAGCTGCAACAGTTGAAGTATATCTGGGAGGTCTCCAAACACGAGCTGAACGTCTCGGCGACCGCCGAAAGCCTGTTTACCTCACAGCCTGGCGTCAGCAAGCAGATCCGCCTCCTCGAAGATGAGCTTGGCGTGCAGATATTTCAGCGCAGCGGCAAGCACCTTACCGAAATCACGCCGGCCGGTCAGGCTGTCATCCAGGTTGCCGGACTCATCCTCGGTGAAGTCGAGAATATCAAACGTATCGCGGCCGAACATTGCGACGATACTCGTGGCAGTCTCTCCATAGCCACGACGCATACCCAGGCGCGATACGTGCTCCCGCCGACCATCAAGAAATTCATCAAGGATTACCCCGAAGTTTCGCTCCACATGCATCAGGGAACACCCATGCAGATATCGGAACTGGCCGCCAATCGTAACGTCGATTTTGCCATCGCGACAGAAGCGCTCGAGCTGTTCGACGACCTGATCATGTTGCCTTGCTATCGCTGGAACCGCAGCATCATCGTTCCCGAGGAACATCCGCTGGCGGCAATGGACAAGGTCACACTGAGCGCGATCGCCGAATACCCTATCGTTACGTATGTATTTGGATTCACCGGCCGATCGCAGCTCGACAGCGCATTCTTCGAACATGGGTTGACTCCCAAGGTTGTTTTCACCGCGGTCGACGCCGATGTCATCAAGACCTACGTGAGACTCGGTCTCGGAATAGGGATCGTTGCTACGCTTGCCTTCGACGAGAAGGCGGACACCGGACTACGGGCGCTGGATGCGAGCCATTTGTTTGAACACAGCGTGACGAAGATCGGGTTTCGGCGGGGCTCGTTCCTGCGCGCTTACATGTACGACTTCATTCACTTATTCGCACCTCATCTCAACCGCGATCTGATCCGAAAGGCCTCCGAAATGCGGACGAAAGAAGAGATCGACAACCTAATTCCGGCGGCGAATCTACCGAGTTTTTGAGTACCTGTTTGCCCGGTTCTGGCGATCGCAAGCCCGGGGTGTGACGGGCGCGGGTACAAGCACGAAAGTGACGCGTCTTTTGGAACGCACATTTGGACTGGTACGGTATGATCGGCCGGGGGTGGGTGCGGTCGCTACGTTGTCAGCGGACGAAACGGTGGGGTAGGAAGGTTCCATGAGATGAGAGATCGGTGAATCTAACCTGGCCGTTCTCTTGCGGTTCTATGATCAGGTGGATCCGGGATACATCGCGGTAGATATTGTCGACCACTACGTTGCAGACGCTGTCACGGCCGACAATGTTTTTGCCGTCCTGCAATGGGTATTCGCGCTCATGGTCGTCGATGATCGCGTAGGCGCCGCCTTCATTAGCGAATTGGAATGCGTGCTTCGAGAAGCGTATGTTCAGGCGCTGACCGGACCCAAGGCTGAAATTGACGGCTTCACCTTTAGGTAACCGGGAAAATTCGCTGGTCTTGTCCGCCTGCTGCTCGATGATCACCGAGTCGAAGATAACGGTGTCCTTAAGTCCAGCGGCCCCACCGTCGTCGCCCTCGCCGGGGGTGGCCTGTTTCTCTGCGCTCAAGATTTCCCCGCTCTGCTCCTCCAGTAATTGGCGTTCGCGCTTCTTGATTTTGTAAGTTTGTTTTAAAATGTCCTGCCGCGAACGCAGGTATTGCATGTATTTCACCAGCGCGATCCGGCGAAGTTCGTCGTAGTTCCCATCCTTTTCATTGAGCGAGCGCATGATGTCGCGCCAATGATGGTCCTGGGAAAACACATGCACGTCCAAGTTGCGGAGGTATTTGGTGATGCTTCCCGGTTCTTCGATCGCGCGGGAAAGAACCTCGACAAACTGTTGCTCGATGTTCTTGATCGCCTTTGCTTCCTTCTTTAGCTCTTGCAAGGTGAGGCCAACCATTTCCGCGATCTTTTTTGCCGGGACGTCGGTGCGACCCGAGAGCGCGAACTCGACCTCCGCGAGAGTGCTGAAAGAGATCTCTTGACCGGCGATCTCCAGGGTCAGCGCTTTGGCGAACAATTTATTCAGTACGTTCAATTTAGTTCCGTGTCCATTACTCTAAATGTCGGCTGCGGTTCCGACGTAATCCGGACGGTTCGCTAGACAATTCTTCCCCCAACCCCACAATTATATGGCGGCGTTCACCATCGCCCATCGGGCGGCGGTAGAATCGTGATTGCCGTCACATTGGTCGTCATCCGAACGATCGCATTTCCGCATTGTCTGTCGCTGCAGGGAGGCAATATTATGAGTCAATATTGTGACACCCGCTAGCCACCGGCCGAGAGGGTATTCTCTATCAGAACCCAGGTGCCTTCCAGCTTTTCGACGAGTTCTCGCCAGACGGTCGCGCTATCGCGCTCGAAGATTGTCGCGGCGTCGGCCTCAATCAAATACCAGTCGCCGCGTGCTATTTCGGTCGGTAGCTGACCCGAACTCCAACCAGCATAGCCGGCGTAATAATTAACGGTCGAAGGTGCGTTCGGCTCTCCTTTCTCGAGCAGCGATCGCAGGGTCGCCGTGCTGTTAACGAAATAGACGTCGTTGAACAGACGTTGAGCATTCTGTATCTCATCGGGGCTGCTGACGAGTAGGCGTACCGAAAACAGTTCCAGCGGGCCGCCAAAACGCATTTTGGCCTCCGGATCAGCCAGATCCTTCAGTTCCGGTAGGGTGGAGATGACGTCCACGGTCGTGGATTTGTTGACGATCAATCCGATCGAGCCCTTAACGCCGTGGTAAGTAAGCAGTACGACCGTCTGCGCGAAGTTCGGATCGGCGAGCGATTTGTTGGCCACGAGAAATATGCCGCGTTGCGGTTGGCGCACGATACTCGGCAGGAAGTCCGCCGATACCGGCGGACCCGTTAGCAGCGCGGCCAGACACGCGAGCAGCAAGCGGCCTGCGGCGCGGGCACGAAATAGCGACTGGGCCCGGCCAATGTCCGCCGTAGTCGAGTTTCTATCTGCCATCGAAGATTTCATCCGGGCAGCGGATCTCACCGTTAGCGATCCCGAGACATCGTTTGCGATCCTCGATTGACAACGACGCCAGCGCCTCCACGGCTAGGTAAAACCGTTCCAAATCGTGGTTCATTCGATTCAGTATAGACCGGAATGCGGGTACGTAATCGTGGTAGGCGGCGATCGAAGCGAGTTTGGCATTGTTGAGCGCCGTGCCCATCCATTCATCGTATCCGTCGTACCCGTTCCACGTCTTCCGGAGTTCGCGGTAGCGGGCCGAGAGTTCGTCGAACAGCTGCTTCTTTTGTGCCCGCTTGGCCTCGTCGGGCTCGGTACTGGCGTACGCAGCTTCAAGCTTCGTGCGATAGGTGAGTAGCAGATCGAAAAACTGGCTTTCCCGATCTTCGCTCTCGAAGTGCATTCGGCGGACCCGATCGTCCCTTGAAAGCCACCGTTCGACGCCGATTTGAGCGACGGTCGTGGCAAAACTCTCGTTGAATACCGTATCGTCCTCCGCATAAACACGCTGATGGGCCAACTCGTGAAAAATGACTTTCACGATGCGAACGTCGTCCCACACCAGCATCGTGTTCAGCACCGGGTCGTCGAACCAACCCAGAGTCGAGTACGCGGCAACGCCGCCCACGAACACATCGTTACCCGTCGCTCGGAGCGACTGGCCGAACTCGAGCGCTTGCGCTTCATCGAAGAATCCGCGGTAACTCAGGCAGCCGACGAACAGGAAGCACGAAGGGACCGGATCCAGTGACAGTTCCGGCGCTGCGAAGACGTTCCACACGACGTAATCGCGCTCGAGGTCGGCGTAGCTTCGATAACTGCCGTTGTTCGGTAGCTTCAATTCGTGCATCGCGAATTCTACCGCCGCGACGACCAGGCTCAGTTTCCTTTTCAGTTCCGGCGTTGTGTCCTGCGATCCGATCAGCCCATCGATCGGGGTTCGCCGGTTCATTACGTCCAGATGGCCGCTTACGGCTTGACGATAATAACCGAGGGTGGTGCAGCCGCAGAGGAACGTCGCCAAAACGACCGCGCCCAGCACCCGCCCGACGCGTTTCAGATCAGTTCGGCCTCTGCGTTCCGGCATTGGCGGATTCTATACGAAGTTATCCCGCTATAGTCCGGGAAAATCGTATGAGGGGCGTCGTCGATGCGTTAGAATAGAGTCATTGTTTGCGGCTTTAGCGCAGCGTCTTACACGCTTTCCCTCAGACGGACGCCTCGATCCGCAACCCGTGCTTAAGCTCGGGGTCGCAAGCAATCGACAGAGGTGCCAGCGAACTCGGGATCATTGCGACGCCATGCATTCAACCCTGATCGCGGTCGAGGAACTTCACCGGATGGTCGACTCCAGGACCGTTCGTGTCCTCGATTGCCGCTTCGATCTCGCTGACCCGTCGGCCGGACGAAACGCCTACCGTACCGGGCACATCCCAGCGGCGGTTTATGCCGACTTGAATCGCGACCTGAGTGGCCCGCCTACTACGGATAGCGGACGGCACCCCTTGCCGTCGCCGGCCCGTATGATCGAAACTTTCGGGCGACTCGGCGTGGCGACGGCGGCGCAGGTAGCCGTGTACGACGACGCCGGCGGAATGATCGCTGCTCGCGCCTGGTGGATGTTGCGCTACCTGGGCCACGACGCGGTGGCGGTGCTCGACGGGGGGTGGAAAGCCTGGCGGACCGCGGGCCTGCCGGTCGAAGCTGGGGAAAGAGAAGCGCCGGTAGCCGAATTTCGAGGAATAGCGCGCCGCAGACAACTGGCCACGATTGACGAAATCGGGAAGACGATAGCCCTGGTCGACGCTCGTGACCCACAACGCTATCGCGGCGAGGTCGAACCCATCGATCCCCGTCCGGGCCACATTCCCGGCGCGAAGAATCATTTTTTCCAGAATAACCTCGATCAAGAAGGCTTTTTCCTGCCTCCGGAGGCTCTGAAACAAGCATTCGCGGCAAGTTTAGGTACACTACCGGACACCGAAACGGTGCACTACTGCGGCTCCGGTGTTTCCGCTTGCCATAATGTCCTGGCGCAGGCGCACGCAGGCCTTAAGGAGCCGCGCCTTTATTGCGGTTCCTGGAGCGAATGGTGCGCCAATCCCGAGCGACCCGCTGCTACGGGCGAAGAAAAACCGGAACCGTGACGCGCCTGGACTGGATGGAGATCCGAGATCGATGAATAAGCTATCAGCCAGATTCTTGAGTGCCGGCTTCACCGCGCTGTTGTTGTTGGCTACCGTGGCCGAGGGTGCGCCGCAGAAAGACTTTGTGTTGGTCCTCGACAATTCCGGCAGCATGCGTAAGAACGATCCGCAGTTTCTCGCGCGCGGCGCCGTCGAGTCATTTATCGAAAAACTCGACGCCGACTCGCGTGCCGGCGTTCTCATATTCGATCAGGGGGTGAAGCTCGCAGTCCCGCTGACCGCGATCAACGACGAGAGCAAGGCGATCCTGGTCGGCAGCCTCGACGGCATTAACTACCGAGGACAGCTCACCGACAGCCCCGCGGCAGTGGAGCGGGCGATTTATGAGCTAAAGACGAACGGCCGCGAAGATGCCAATAAGTATATCGTCTTCATGACCGATGGCATCGTCGACACCGGCAATCCCGAAGCCGACGTCGAGAAGACGAAATGGTTGCGCGAAGAACTCGCCGTCGATGCCGCCGACAACGGCATCAAAGTCTTTGCGATCGCGTTTACCGAGCACGCGGACTTTTTCCTGATCCAATCGCTCGCGAAGAAGACCGCGGGCGAATACTTTCGCGCAATGACGCCAGCCGACCTCGGGGACGTATTCGAGACCGTGCTCGACAAAGTAAACATGCCACCCCCGCCCCCCGCCGTACAGGTGGCGGCGCCGCCGGTAATCGAAGCACCGCCAGTAATCGAAGCGCCGCCGGCGATCGAGGCGCCGACGGTGGTGACCCCGTTACCCGACGAGACGGTAACGCCCGAACCGTTGGCCGATCGGCCATCGGCACAGGACTTGTTGGCCACCTTGACGCCGGATGAGCGTCAGGCGCTCGAGGAGATCTCGGAGCAAACCGGTGTTCCTTTAGAGCAACCAGCGCTCGAACTCGTAGGGCCGGAGACGGGTGTTCCGACACAAACGGTCGAACCCGGCGGCGCAATCATTACCTATCCGGACGAGCAGCCGACTCTAGAAGAAGAGCGCATGGGTATCGCGATTCTCGCTGCGGCCGCGTTGTTCTTGCTCCTGCTCGTAGGGTTCGTGGTCTGGCGCTTGATGCGACGAGGTAAAGCTGCGTCCGCCGCGGTGGCCGAGCCGGGGGGAAGGGCGGAAGAACCCACGATGCCGGAAGCATTTATCAACGATATCAACCGTTATACCGACGACCCGGCGGTCCAACTCGGGGAAAAACCGATGATGGTAGGGCGTGTCGCCGGAACCGACACGCAGCACCTGGATTACCTGGTCGTCAACAAGGGCACTGTCGGGCGGCGCCACGCCATCATCAAATACAAAGACTATTCTTTCTGGATTGTCGATCAGGGCAGCGTCAACGGCACGTTCGTCAACGGGGAGCGGATCAGCGGCGAGCAGCAGTTGAAGCACGGCGACATGGTCAGATTTCACAAATATGAATTTGAATTTTCACAGCCGGAAATGGATGACGGCTTCCACACGGTTTTCGCGGACCCGAATCAGGCCGAAGCGACTCTCGTGGCAGACGCCAGTACGCTGGTGGGGTCGTCGGCCATGGATTTGCAGCCCGGTGGGCAGGAAGATTTTGATGTCGGCGGCGAAACTCCGGCGGCCGATGATGGCGACGCGCTGTTCGATATCACGGGAGAATCGGCAATGCGCGACGTCCAGGAAGCGGACGACGCGCGCGGCGATGTAACCGACCAAGGCGAGACGGCCGTGTTCGATTCGCCGCTGGCGAGCGAAGCGCCGTCCGGTCTAATGGACGATTTCGAGGATGACGACGAAGAACTCGGTGTCGAGATTAACCTGGACGTCGTGGACGAAGGTGTTGCGCCGGAGCCGGACTATGGCGGCCAACAACAATCGGACGAAGATTTCGACGCGGAGGCGTCGGCATTCTTCGAAGACATCACGGTGGGGCCGACCCCGGACGACGAAGGCGGGCCGGCGCCGGATGCCGACGACGACATTTTTGGTATCGGAGGCGAGGATGACAGCACTGATCAGTCGGCCTTGGACGCGAAGCTGGAACAGGCCACCGCGATAATGGACGGTACCGCGATCGGCGGTGAAGCGGAAGGTGCCGATGATTTTGGCGAGATGGAAACGGTGGCGGGAGGCAATTTTCCAAAGCCCGAAGACCCGAACGACATGACGCTCGAGAAGTTCATCGAAACCGATTCCTTTGATGCGCCGGAAACCATACCGCCCGCTATGCCGGAAGCAAAGAAGGTTGACGACCCGGGCGACGTGACGCTCGACGCGTTCATGAGTACTTCGATGTTCGAGGGCGGCAAGATCGAATTGACCAACGAAGACGCGACCGTACTACCGGAACACGTGCCGGACGATCTCAAAAACAAGGGCGAGGTGAACGCCGGGGATACGCAAATCATCGATCCTAGCGCGGCCAAAGACGACGACGATGAAGAGGACGATGGATCAGAAGATCCGACCGAATTGAAGTGAGCGTAAGCGCGAAACCGGCGCTGTTTCAGGTCTGATGCAGAAAGCTTTCGTACTCTTGGAACGGTTGCAGGACGGGCGCGCGCATTCTGGAGAAGACATTGCTGCCGAGCTCGGCGTCACGCGCGCGGCGGTGTGGAATCATGTAAAGCGGCTGCAAGCAGAGGGCGTGCAGATACATGCCGTCTCCGGCAAAGGCTATCGTATTCCCGGTGGTTACGAATTTCTCGATCCCCGCCAAATCGAGAACGCCTTTTCGACTACCGCCCGACGGGTTGTCCGCGAGCTCCGTGTGGACCGCGTCACCGATTCGACCAACCAGCGACTCCTTGATCTCGCCGACGACGAAGATATCCATGGAATTGCCTGGTTAGCGGAATACCAGACGCGCGGGCGTGGACGGCGCGGGGGTAGTTGGTTGGCTCCGCCGGGCAGCGGCCTGTGTTTGTCGCTCGGTTGGCGGTTTGACGCGCCGCCGTCTTCGATGTCCGCTTTGAGCCTGGTCGTCGGCATCGGCGTGGTCAGGGCGCTTACCCGCTTAGGCGCGACTGGTGTTGCCCTGAAGTGGCCGAACGACATCTACCTAGCTGATCGGAAACTCGCGGGGATCCTGATCGAAATGCGATCTGAATTTGGCGGGCCCTGCCTGATCGTGATCGGCCTCGGGATGAATATCGCGCTGTCCTCGGACGCCCGGGCGCGCATCGACGAACCCGTCACCGATGCGCAAACTGCCTGCGGATCCGTACCCTCGCGCAACGCTACCGCGGCCGCAATTCTCAATGAGTTGACGACGATCCTGCCGGATTTCGAACAGGCAGGCTTCGACCCTTACCGTTCCGAATGGCAGCGCCACGATCTACTCGCAGGACGGCGCATTCGTTTAGAAATGCCAGAGCGCACGATCTCGGGGATTGCGCGCGGAGTCGGCGCCGACGGAACGCTGATCATCGACCACGCGGGCCGGACCGAGTCCTTTTTGGCGGGGCACGTCGTCTTGGAAGCGAACCGTTGATGTTGTTAGTCGACGCCGGAAATTCCCGGATCAAATCCGGTGTGTGGGAGCGCGGAACGATCACCCCGTTGCCGCCGATCGACACCGAAGCGAAGGCGCCGCCGAACGATTGGCAGCGGATCGATCGTCCCTCCAGCGTCGCGATTTCCAACGTCGCCGGTGCCGCCGTGGCGGCGAAGCTTGCAGCGTGGGCCGATGCCGCATGGTCGGTTGAACCCATTTTTGCGGCGGTCAGGCGCGAAGCGGCCGGTGTGTCGACCCGCTATGAGAGCATCGAGCAACTCGGCGTCGATCGCTGGCTGGCCGCTCTGGCCGGCTATGCCATCGCCGACGGTGCGGCCGTTATCGTCGATGCCGGCACCGCGACTACCATCGACCTCGTCGAGGACGACGGTGCGCATCTCGGCGGGTCGATCGCACCGGGCCTGTCTTTGATGGTCGCGAGCCTCACACGGAATACGGCCCGGCTGCGCCTGGATTCGATCGAACGGGTCGATCGCGTTGCGACCAATACCAACGCAGCCATTTCGACGGGTTGTATCGATGCCGTCGCCGGTGGGATCGAAAGGATGCGGCAAAGGGCGCAAGCGTTGCTCGGTCGCGAACCGCCATGGATCATCACCGGCGGCGAAGCGGCCATGGTGATGGAGATCTGCGAGATCGAGTTCCGGCATGTTCCTGATCTGGTTTTGCGCGGTCTGGTGCTTGCCGCCCGAGAAGAAACATGAAGTGGTTCGCTATCGTAGCGCTCCTCGCCAACGTCATCGTGTTCGGGTGGCAATTCAACGAGCACATACGCCAAGAGGCTGCTGCGAGCGCCGGAACACCGCCATTGCCCCGGGGAACACCTAGTCTGCGGCTCGTTTCGGAATTGCGGACGGTGCCCGCGCAGCGCGAAAGCGCCCGCGAGGCGGCCCCGGATGCGGGTGGGCGCGACCAATCTACGGTCCCGGAGGTCGATCTGACCACCGAGCTGAATAACTTGGGCGCTTCGTCCGATACCTGTATCAGCGTCGGTCCGATCGAGGACGACCAGCACCTCGAGCGCGTTCGCACCTGGCTTCGATCGCATGCAACGGCCGTGCACACTCGGCAGGAAACGATCCGCCAGCGGCAACTTTTCTGGGTCTACCTCGAACCCACCTCCGATACGGAGGCGATGGATAGTATCAACGATCTGAAACGTCGCGGCGTCACCGACTACATGTTGATCCGCCGCGGCGGTTTGAAAAACGCGATTTCCCTAGGGCTGTTTCGTTCGCAGGATTCCGTGAACAGACGCCTCGCCGAAATGACTCGTCAAGGCTACAAGCCCGTTGTGGTCCCCCAGTTCGATACCGTCGAAAATTACTGGGTCCGGGCGACCTTGGCCGAGGAGTTCGCGGACCTTTCGGTTGTTCCCGAGGCGTTGGTCGGCGAATCGACGTTGGAGCAGATCGACTGCTCCGGTATCGCCGATGCCCGAGCCGCGGCCGGGCCCTGAGTCGGGTGCCGGATAAAACGTCATTCTCGGTACCAGATACCCGGAGCGAGCGGTTACCGCAATGTTCAAGCAGCCGGCGATCCGGTTAGAATGTGCGCCGATAGCGTCGTGTCGCGAACGCTTCTCCCCGTCACGCGTAGACAAGTTTGAGCCTTTCCGCTAAATCGTCGCCGGCTTAGCTCAGTTGGTAGAGCAGTTGCCTTGTAAGCATCAGGTCGCGGGTTCGACTCCTGCAGCCGGCACCATAATTCAATTAGTTACGTGAATGTCAATCGTTAGGGCTGGGGCAGTGCTACGTATGTACTACGTTTTTCACTGGTCGTCCTCTTGAAGCGATATTCGTGGCTTACAAATAAGGGTAGAGTCGAGGAAGCCGGCGTATCCAATTCGTTGAGCAATTTTCCTAAGCGTATTGCGGAAGAGTAGACTTAGCTATGGCTCCTGAATCTCGGTACACATTTCAAGAGAAGACCCACGGCGCCGGTGGATTTGGAAAAGTAATTCGTGGTCACGACCAGTACCTTGATAGAGATATTGCTGTAAAGATTCTAGACCCTTTGGCGACGCAGTTCGGCGAGGGCGAGCAAGAGCGATTCAAGCGCGAAGCTCGAATTTTAGCGAAGCTGTCGCACCCGAACATCCCCGCGGTTTACGATGTTATTTTTGACCCGCCGAATTTCTACATCATTACGGAGTTTATTGAAGGTATTAACCTCAAAGTGCTCATCGAAGATGATGGGCCATGTTCCGTAACCGATGCGCGTCTATGGATTAACCAAGGAGTTATAACTGAATCTGGTGTTTAAGGAAGTTGAATAAAGGCGGCGTATCTGGTTGAAATGTTGTTACCAAGCAGCAAACCAACCAAAAAGGATACGCCACCATAAAAGAGAATAACGTTGTTGAAAGAGTAGGTCGAGAAAGAAAAGCAGATCCATTG
>PVBE011241452.1_pt1 | contig 38564 bp, 36 predicted proteins | sample 1631181 | NCBI WGS metagenome assembly PVBE01 (sample SAMN08397723, study PRJNA350692) | Marine metagenome, whole genome shotgun sequencing project. | isolation source: water | place: Pacific Ocean | collected 2012-04
ATGACCTGGGGGCTGGCAAAGCTGCGCCGATTGTGGACCTTGCGGATGAAGTGCTTGATCATCTCCTCGGCGACGTCGAAGTCGGCAATGACGCCATCGCTCAAGGGGCGAATCGCCTCGATATTGCCCGGCGTCCGTCCCAGCATGAGCTTGGCCTCGTCGCCGACCGCCAGCATCTGGGTCTTGCCACGGTGGGTGGCGATGGCCACCACCGAGGGCTCGTCGAGGACGATGCCGCGGCCCTTGACGTAGACCAAGGTATTGGCGGTGCCAAGGTCGATGGCCATGTCCGCGGACAACATTCCGAACACGTTGGAGAACATCATCTCCCCCTTATGCTGTGCCGGCGCGGCGCGGGAGCGGCCATCCCTCAGGCCGTGAGGGCGGCCGGCGCGGTCCGGGCACGCTTGACCAAAAGCTTGTTGAGCGCATTCACATATGCCTTTGCCGAGGCCACGAGCGTATCGACGTCGGCGCCCTGGCCGTTGACCGACTTGCCGTCCTCGTCGAGGCGCACGGTGACCTCGGCCTGGGCGTCGGTTCCTTCGGTCACCGCGCTTACCTGATAGAGCGACAACTGCGCCTGGTGGCGGAACAGCTTCTCGATGGCGTTGAACGTGGCGTCGACGGGCCCGTCGCCGGTGCCCTGCGTGGCCACGATCTCGCCGTCGATCTCGAGCTCGATGTCGGAGGTCTTCTCGGCGCCGGTACCGCAAACCACATGGAGCGAGACCAGCCGGATGCGGTCGTTGGTCCGGGTCACCGCGTCATCGACCAGCGCGATGATATCGTCGTCGAAGACGTCCTTCTTCTTGTCGCAGAGATCCTTGAAGCGGCGGAAGGCGTCCTGCACCGCATTGTCGCCAAGCTCGAAGCCGAGCTCGCGCAGCTTCTCGCGAAAAGCGTGGCGGCCCGAGTGTTTGCCGAGCACCAGGTTCGACTGTTTGAGCCCGACCGATTCGGGGGTCATGATCTCGTAGGTTCCAGCATGCTTGAGCATGCCATCTTGGTGAATGCCGGCCTCGTGCGCAAAGGCGTTGGCGCCGACGATCGCCTTGTTGTTCTGGACCGCAAAGCCGGTGATTCCTGCGACCAGCCGCGAGGCCTTGGTGATCAGCTCGGTCTTGACGTCGGTGTCGAAGGGCATGAGGTCGCGGCGCGTGCGCAGCGCCATGACGACCTCTTCCAGCGCCGCGTTGCCGGCGCGCTCGCCGAGACCGTTGATGGCGCACTCGACCTGGCGCGCGCCGTTCGCCACCCCAGCCAAGGAGTTGGCCACGGCAAGGCCGAGATCGTTGTGGCAGTGCGTCGAGACGGTCGCCTTGTCGATGTTGGGCACGCGGTTGAAAAGCATCGCAATCAGGGCGCCGAATTCCTCGGGCACAGTGTAGCCGACGGTGTCGGGGATGTTGATCGTGGTGGCGCCGGCCTTGATGGCGCTCTCGACGGTGCGGCACAGGAAATCGTGCTCGGTGCGGGTTCCGTCCTCGGGCGACCATTCCACGTCGTCGCAGAGATTGCGGGCGTGGCTGACGCTGTCGATGACCGCCTGGTGCACCTCCTCGGGCTCCATCTGGAGCTTGTATTTCATGTGTAGGGGGCTGGTGGAAAGGAAGGTGTGGATGCGCTTTTGGCGTGCCGGCTTGAGCGCCTCGGCGGCGCGATCGATATCGCCGCGGCTCGCGCGCGCCAGGCCGCACACCGTCGCCGTCTCGACCACCTTGGAGATCTCATGGACCGCCTCGAAGTCGCCGTTCGAGGCAATCGGAAAGCCGGCCTCGATGATGTCGACGCCCATGCGCTCGAGCGTATCGGCGATGCGCAACTTCTCGTCGAGGTTCATGGACGCGCCCGGCGATTGCTCGCCGTCGCGCATGGTGGTGTCGAAGATTCGGACCCGGTCGGGGTCTTGATGGCTAGTGGTCATTCGCTCGGTCCTTCGATTCAGTTCTCAGCGGAGACGAAAGCAGCTTGTCCCTGAACCGTGGTCGCCGGTTCAGGGCTGCCTAAGTTGAAGGATCCCTCGGGTCACGAATGTGAACATGCGGACTCGTCCTAACCCCATCGTCGCAGATAATGCCCTTGGCACAGCAAGTTACAACGATGCATGCCCGCATAGGGTTAAAAAAGCGTCAAACACGCATCGAATACAGGCGTAAATGATTTCTTACGCCGTTTCGAGGGCAGTCCGCAACAGGTTTTGTCGCGGCTCGGCGGGGTAGCGCTCAGTTCTTGGCCTTATCCACCAGCCGGCCTTCGGCGATCCACGGCATCATGGCCCGCAATTTGGCGCCGACCTCTTCGACGTCGTGGGCCACCGAGCGCGCACGCAGCGCCTTGAAGCTGGGTTGGCTTACGCGGTTCTCAAGCATCCACTCGCGAGCGAAGCGACCGGATTGGATTTCGTCGAGAATGCGCCGCATTTCGGCGCGCACTTTGGTATCGATCACCCGCGGCCCACGCGTGTACTCCCCGTACTCGGCAGTGTTCGAGATCGAGTAATTCATGTTGGCGATGCCACCTTCATAGATGAGATCGACGATGAGCTTGACCTCGTGCAGGCATTCGAAATAGGCCATTTCCGGGGCGTACCCGGCCTCGACGAGGATCTCGAACCCGGCCTTGATGAGCTCGACCAGCCCGCCGCATAGCACCACCTGCTCGCCGAAGAGGTCGGTCTCCACCTCTTCGCGGAACGTCGTCTCGATGATGCCGGCGCGGCCGCCGCCGATCGCCGAGCCGTAGGAGAGCCCGATTTCCTGCGCGTTGCCCGAGACGTCCTGGTCCACCGCCAGCAGGCATGGCACGCCGCCGCCGCGCTGGTACTCGGAGCGGACCGTGTGGCCCGGACCCTTCGGCGCGATCATGAACACGTCGAGATCGGCCCGCGCGTCGATGAATCTGAAGTGAATGTTGAAGCCGTGGGCGAAGGCCAGCGCGGCACCCTCTTTGAGGTTGCCCACAACGTGGTCGTGATAGAGATCGGCCTGGAGCTCATCGGGCGCGAGCACCATGACGACGTCGGCCCATTGCGCGGCCTCGGCGACCGGGAGGACGCTGAAGCCGGCGGCCCCCGCCTTCTCGGCACTGGCGGAGCCCTCGCGGAGCGCCACGACCACCTCGGCCACGCCGCTGTCCTTCAAGTTGTTAGCGTGGGCATGGCCCTGGCTGCCGTAACCCACCACCGCCACCTTTTTCGATTTGATGAGGTTCACGTCCGCGTCGCGATCGTAATAGACACGCATCTTGGTCCTCCTCGCGAGAGTCTTCCTCGCGTTACGTGGCCTCGGTCCCACGGGTGATCGCGACCACGCCGCCGCGCGCGATCTCGACCAGGCCGAGGGGCTTCATCAGTTCGATGAAAGCGTCGAGTTTGTCGGTTGAGCCGGTCATTTCGAAGACGAAGGAAGCAGTGGTCGAATCGACGACGCGGGCGCGAAAGATGTCGGCGATGCGCAGTGATTCGACGCGTGCCTCACCCCTTCCCGTCACCTTTATCAGCGCCAGCTCGCGCTCGATATGGGGCCCCTCGAGGGTCAGATCGCCGACCTTGTGAACCGGCACGAGACGCCCGAGCTGGGCCTTGATCTGCTCGACGATCATGGGCGTTCCCGAGGTCACGACGGTGATTCGGGACAGGTGCTCGACCTCATCGACCTCGGCGACCGTTAGGCTTTCGATGTTGTAGCCGCGGCCCGAGAACAGCCCGATTACCCGCGCCAGGACGCCGGCCTCGTTGTCCACCAAGACGGAAATCGTGTGACGCCGTGGGGTTTGGGATTCGGGCGATGGGACGGGCGGCGGCGGGCGAGCGAGCGCGCGCCGCCGAGCCTTCTTGGCAGTCGCGGGGCGAGCCCGGCTCACACCAGCGCCAGGCCCCGATCAGGCGCCTTCGGTGCCTTCTCGCCGGGTCCCAAGATCATCTCGTAATGTGCCGAGCCCGACTGAATCATCGGGAAACAGTTTTCGTTCTGATCGACCACCATGTCGACGATAACCGCGCGATCAGCCGCGATCATTTCGTCGATCACGCCGTCGACCTCATCGGGTCGGGTGGCGCGAAGCCCGAGCGCCCCGAAACTGTCCGCGAGCTTCACGAAATCGGGAAGCGCGTCCATGTAGCTCTCGGAATAGCGCCCGCCGTGCATGATCTCCTGCCACTGGCGCACCATTCCCATGTAGCGGTTGTTGAGGATGAATACTTTTACCGGCAGTCGGTACTGGGCGATGGTGGATAGTTCCTGCACGTTCATCAGGATGGAGGCTTCGCCAGCGACGTCGATGACGAGCGAGTCGGGGTGTGCGATCTGCACGCCCATCGCCGCGGGCAGTCCATAGCCCATGGTGCCCAAACCGCCAGAGGTCATCCACCGGTGGGGCTCCTCGAACTTCAGGAATTGAGCGGCCCACATTTGATGCTGGCCGACCTCGGTGGTGATGTAGACGTCCTTTTGCTTGATGCGCTCGTAGAGGCGCTGGAGCGCATACTGCGGTTTGATGATCTTGGCCGAGTGCGCATAGGAGAGGCAGTCGCGCGCACGCCACTCGTCGATCTGGTTCCACCAGCTCTTGAGCGCGGACTTGGCGTTGCGGCGTTTTCGCACCCGCCAGCGTTCAAGCATCTCTTCCAAGACACATCCGACGTCGCCAATGATGGCGACATCGACCGCGACGTTCTTGTTGATGGAGGACGGATCGATATCGATCTGGATCTTCTTCGAGCCCTGGGAGAAGGCGTCGAGCCGACCGGTCACCCGGTCGTCGAAGCGGGCGCCGACCGCCAGCATGACGTCGCAATTGGCCATCGCCAGATTGGCCTCGTAGGTGCCATGCATCCCGAGCATTCCCAGGAACTGGGGATCGGAGCCGGGATAGGCGCCCAGCCCCATCACGGTGTTGGTGATCGGAAAGCCCGAGAGCCTCACGAATTCGGTCAACAGTTCGGAAGCCTTGGACCCCGAATTGATCACCCCGCCACCGGAATAGACGATCGGGCGCCGCGCCTTGGCGAGTAGGTCGAGGGCATTGTCGATGCGCTCGGAATCGCCTGTGACCCGGGGCCGGTAGGAGCGATGGACCACGTCCTCGGGACTGACATAGGCACCAAGAGCGAGTTGGACGTCCTTGGGGAGATCGACGACGACCGGCCCGGGCCGGCCCGAGCGGGCGACATAGAAGGCCTCGTGCAGCGTGCGCGCGAGATCGGCGACGTCCTTGACCAGGTAGTTGTGCTTGGTGCACGGACGTGTGATCCCAACGGTGTCGGCCTCCTGAAAGGCGTCGTTGCCGATCATGTGGGTGGTGACCTGGCCGGTGAGGCAGACCACGGGAATGCTGTCCATCAGGGCGTCGGTCAGCCCGGTCACGGCGTTGGTCGCCCCGGGACCCGAGGTGACCAGGACCACGCCCACATTGCCCGTCGAGCGGGCATAGCCCTCGGCCGCGTGGACCGCACCGGCCTCTTGGCGAACCAGGATGTGACGCAGCCGGTTGTCCTTGAATATCTCGTCGTAGAGCGGCAGCACGGCGCCGCCGGGGTAGCCGAACACCACGTCGGCACCCTGGTCGTGCAACGCCTTGAGAACGATTCGCGCGCCACTGAGGCGGTCGTCCGCCATGTGCTCTCCCTTGAGCGGGCGCGCGCCGCCACGCGCGCCCAAGACCCCCGCGAATCCCCACGACCGCGAGCCGGCGGCAAAGTAGACCGTGCCTAGTGAGTGGTCAATACGCCGCGCTGTCGGGATAGGATCGTGCGGGCCAGAGCCTCGGGCTTGGACTCGGTCAGCTCGGTCCACTCCTCCATGTGACGGCGAAACCAGGTGAGCTGGCGTTTGGCGTAGCGTCGAACCGCCGACTGCCCGGACCGGACGGCATCGTCCAAGGCGGCTTCGCCGCGCAGGTGGCGGCGAAGTTCGGGTATTCCCACCGCCTTCATCGCCGGCAGCGAGGGATCGAGTCCGCGGGCCTCGAGCGCCGCGACTTCTTGCAGCGCACCGCGCGCGACCATGTCGGTGAAGCGCGCATCACACCGCGCATAGAGCCACTCGCGTGGTGGCATCAGAACGATCCTGGCGTCGGCAACGCCGATGTTGGGCGCCGTAGCCGGACGCGACTGCCATTCGGCGAGGGAGACCCCGGTGGCCTCGAACACCTCCCAAGCGCGGGCGACGCGTTGGCGGTCGGCGGGTTCGAGCCGCGCCGCCATGACCGGGTCGCACTTGGCGAGGGCCGCGTGGAGCGTTGGCGCTCCCGCCGCCGCGAGCCGGCGCGCCCGCTCGCGTACCTCGGAAGGTATCTCCGGAACCGGGGCTAGGCCGCCTTCCAGCGCCCGGAAGTAGAGGCCGGTACCGCCGACCACCAATGCCGATTTGCCCTCGGCCCGAGCACGGGCAATCTCTGCCACGGCCCGCGATTGCCAGGCGGCGACGGAAAATGAATCAGCGACCGAAATCACGCCATAAAGTCGATGCGGGACCCGTACCTCATCGCCAGCGCTGGGGCGCGCCGTGATCACCTCGAGCTCGCGGTAGACCTGCATGCTGTCGGCGTTGATGACGACGCCGTCGAGGGCCTCGGCGAGCATCAGCGCGAGTTTTGATTTGCCGCTGGCCGTTGGTCCGGCGAGCAAGATCAGCCGAGAAGGCATGACCGTGCCGGTGCGCGCCGTCTTGGCCGGCGCTAGCGTTGCGGCGAGCGGCGCTTGTGCTCGCTCAGCCAGCCACCAATCGAACGGCGACGAAACTGAGGTCGCCTCCACGCGAGAGGGTGAAGACCACCGACTTGCGCCCGCTATCCTGTACCTCGCGCACCCGCTCGACGAGTTCGGCCGGCGAGGTCACCTCGTTTTGGCTCACCTCGGTGATAACGTCGCCGGGTTGAATCCCCTCGGCAGCGCTCGATTCCTGATCGACACCGACGACCACCACGCCCGTCGCCACATCGTCGAGGCCAAACCTCGACCTTAGGTCGGGCGTGATCTCGGCGAGCGCGAGTCCCAAGATCTCGGCGCTTTCGGGCTCGACAGCGAGCGCCGCGAGTTGGCGCTCGTCGCGGAGCTCGCCGATGGTGACCCCCACCGTCTCGCGCCGGCCCTTGCGCCAAATCTCGACCTCGACCGTGCGTCCGACCTCGGTCGCCGCCACGGCACGGGTAAGCGCGCGGGTGTCGGGGATCTCGGTGCCATCGAATCTTAGAATCACGTCTCCGGGCTCGATGTGACCGAAGGCCGGCTCACCTTCGTTGACGCTGGCGACCAGCGCCCCTTCGGCGGATTCCAATCCAAGTCCCTCGGCAATATCGTCGTCCACGGTCTGGATTCGCACGCCGAGCCAGCCGCGGCGTACCGCCCCCGATGCGGCCAGTTGGGTGACCACCGGTATGGCCAGCGCCGAGGGGATGGCGAAGCCGACGCCGACGCTGCCGCCCGAGGGCGAGAAGATCGCGGTGTTGATGCCGATCACTTCGCCGTCCATGTTGAACAGCGGACCGCCAGAGTTTCCGCGGTTGATCGACGCATCGGTCTGGATGAAATCATCGTAGGGGCCGGCATTGATGTCGCGGTTGCGCGCCGAGATGATCCCGGCCGTCACCGTACCGCTTAGCCCCAGCGAACTACCGATGGCGAGCACCCAGTCGCCAACGCGGGCGACCGAAGAATCGCCCCATGACACAGTCGGCAATGAACCCTCGACATCGATCTTGAGGACCGCAATGTCGGTGCGCTCGTCGCGCCCCAGCACCTCGGCCGTAGCGCGACGTCCGTCGTGCAACACGACCTCGATGGTTTCGGAATCGACGATTACGTGGTTGTTGGTGACTACGATCCCATCGCCGTCGATGACGAAGCCCGAACCGACCGAGTTCGGCCGCCGCCGGGGGACGTCGCCGTCCGGTCGCTGACGTTCAAAGAAGTCCCTGAAGTATTCCTCGAACGGCGAACCGGGCGGGAACTGCGGCGTGTCGGGTCGGCCGGGCCCGCGGCCCCGAACCTGCTGGGTTGTGGTGATGATGACGACGGCCGGCGAGAGTTGCGCGGCGAGATCGGCAAAACTGTCGGGTGCGGAGCGCGCCAAGGCGGGGGGCGCAAAGGCCAGCGCCATCACCAGCAAAAGGGCACTGGCGATACCCGTGGATGCTGGGTGGCCGCGGCCTCCCGCTGCCCATAGGCCAAGCAATCGAACGTCACGTAAGATCACCGCTCTCCCTCCGTTCAGACGGCACGCACCAGGTTGGCCACCGGGTGCCGCACAAGAGTCCAGCTTCACCGGCGCATCCGGTTCGGTGCGCCCATTCTATCCCCAATCGCGAACAAATTGTGACCCGTTGCCACCCCCAACGATCACGGTCGCGCGATTAGCCCTGAATAATCCATACCACCAGGACACCGAACCCCGCCGCCGCGACACCGGCTACGCGCAGCGTCCCGGACGACTGCGCGAGGGCGATCGTCATTGCCCGTTTCATGCCGTCGGGGAACAGCGCATACATGGTCCCTTCAAGCACCAGGACCAGCGCCAGTGCGAGCGCCAGCGTGGCCACCCTAGGGCCCGCCGTGGGCCACCGGTCTACTCCACGGGGGTCTCACCGAAATAGCGAAAGAACTCGCTGCTCGGCGAGAGCACCATCGTCGTGTCGTCTTTTCCCAATGCCTCGGCATAGGCCAACATCGAGCGATAGAAGTTGAAGAACTCGGGATCCCGGCCGTAGGCCTCGGCGAAGATCTTGTTCTTTGTGCCGTCGCCCTCGCCGCGGATCACTTGCGACTCGCGCTGCGCCTCGGCCAAGAGGACGGTCCGCTCGCGATCGGCCCGGGCGCGAATTCGCAGCCCGATCTCGGCGCCCCGGGCCCTGAACTCGCGCGCCTCGCGCTCGCGCTCGGTGTTCATCCGCGCATAAATCGCCTGGCTGTTGGCCTCGGGAAGGTCGGCCCGCTTGATGCGCACATCAACGACCTGGACGCCAAGCCGCACGGCCTCGGTATTCACCTGGTCGCGGATGGCGGTCATCAGCGCCACCCGCTCGCCCGTCAACACTACCGCCAAAGGCACCTCGCCCAGAACGCGCCGCAAGCTTGAAACGAGAATCGCGTTAAGTCGCTGGCGGGCAACCCGTTCGCCGCCGACCGCCTGGTAGAACTGGAGCGCGCCGGTGATCCGGTAGCGGACGAAGGAATCGACCACCAGGCGTTTCTGGTCGGAGGCGATGATCTCTTCGGCGTCGGCATCCAAGGCGAGGATGCGGTTGTCGAGGCGTTCGACTTGCTGCACGAAGGGAATCTTGAACTGCAGCCCGGGCAGGGTCACCACGCGCACCGGCTTGCCGAACTGCAGCACCAGAACCTGTTCGGTCTGGTGCACCCGGAAGGTGGCGCTGTCGATGATAAAGCCCACCACCAGGACGGCGACTGCCGCGATCAATAGGACACCCGGTCTCATTGCGTCGCCTGCGAACGCTTACGCAGCTCGGGCAGCGGCAAGTACGGCACCACCCCCGCGCCGCCCTGGTTGTCGACGATCACCTTGTTCATCCCCGCCAGCACCTCTTGCATGGTTTCGAGGTAGATCCGCTGGGCGGTCACGTTCTTGGCCAGCGCGTATTCACGGTAGATCGAAAGGAACCGGGCGGCGTCGCCCTCGGCCTCGGCTATCACCTGCTCGCGATAGCCCTGCGCTTCCTGAATCATGCGCTCGGCCTCGCCGCGGGCGCGCGGGATGATGTCGTTTTCGTACCCCTCCGCCTCGTTGCGCAGGCGCTCGAGATCGGCGCGCGCTCGCTGGACGTCGCGGAAGGCGTCGATCACCGGCGACGGGGGATCGACCTTTTGCAGTTTGATCTCGCTGACTTCGACCCCGGCCGCATAGGAATCGAGGATGGTTTGGAGCAGGGCCTGGGTCTCCTGCTCGACCTGCTGGCGGCCCTCAGACAGTGCGCTCTGGATCGGCGTCACCCCGATCACCTCACGCATCGCGCTCTCGGCGGCTTGCTTGACCGTGGCCTCGACGTTCTGGACGTTGAACAGAAATGCCTGGGCGTCGGAGATCTTCCACAGCACCTGGAAGTCGATGTCGATGATGTTCTCGTCCCCGGTCAGCATCAGGCTTTCCTCGGGGATGTCGCGCGAGACGTTGGTGCGGCCGGCATCGCCCCCGGAGAAGAAGCCAACATCGACCCGGCGGATGCGCGTGACTTTGGGCTTTTCGACGCTCTGGATCGGCCACGGCCAATGATAGTTGAGGCCCGGCCGGGTCGTCGAGGTGAAGGCGCCGAACGTCAGCACGACGCCCTCCTCATCGGGACCGACGCGGTAGATCCCGGTCAACAACCAGATCACGATCACGATCAGGGCGACGATGGCGACGCCGCGCCATCCCCCGGTGCCGCTGGGCAAAAGGCCGCGGAAGCGGTCCTGGCCCTTGCGCAACAGTTCTTCGAGATCGGGAGGCTGCGCCCCGCCGGTCGGCCCCTGACCCCAAGGGCCACCGCCGCCGTTACCTTGAGTGCTCCACGGCATGGATACTAATTCGGCTAATTGGTACGAACGTTCAAGGCCGCCCGCGAGCCGGTTTCGGCTCGGCGGTGGCCTGCCACGCGGTTATATGCCAGGTTGGTCATTAGTGCAACGCGAAGTCGTGCGGTCCGAAGTTCCGTTGAAACATATTGGGGAGCGGGGATTTTTCAAGATGGCGGCGGTTGCCAAAGACGATGTCATGGCGGCCCTCAAGGGCGTCAGCGAACCGGCAGGCGGGACCGACGTCGTGAGCGCGGGAATGATTTCGGGCCTGGCGATTCGTGAAGGACACGTCGTCTTCTCGATCGCGGTTGAGCCACAGGAGGCGGAGGCCAAAGAGCCGCTACGCCTGGCCTGCGAGAAGGCCACCGACACGCTTCCCGGCGTCCTGTCGGTAACCGCGGTGCTTACGGCGCACCGTCCACAAGCGCAGGCGCAGGCCCAGGCCGCACCTGCCGCACCGGCCGCCAGAGGTGGGCATCTCGACATCCCTGGGATTCGAACCATTCTCGCGGTCGCCTCGGGCAAGGGCGGCGTGGGCAAATCGACGACCGCGGTCAATCTGGCGCTGGCCTTCCAGGAAACGGGCCTTCGGGTGGGATTGATGGACGCCGACATCTACGGTCCGAGCATTCCCCGCATGATGGGCATCGACGGCCGCCCGAACTCGCCCGACGAAAAACGGATCGAGCCGCTGCGCGCCTATGGCATGCCGACGATGTCGATCGGCTACCTAGTGCCGGCGGACACGGCGATGATCTGGCGCGGGCCAATGGTGCAGAGCGCGATCGAGCAGCTTTTGCGCGAGGTCATCTGGGGCGAGCTCGACGTCTTGGTCATCGACTTGCCGCCGGGCACCGGCGACGCCCAGCTGACGCTTTCGCAACGGGTGCCGCTGGCCGGCGCGGTGATCGTCTCGACCCCGCAGGAGGTGGCACTGGCCGACGTGCGCAAGGCCATCAACATGTTCAGCAAGGTCAACGTCCGAGTGCTCGGCATCATCGAGAACATGAGCGCGTTCGCCTGCCCCCACTGCGGCGAACGCACCGACATTTTCGGCCACGGCGGCGCCGCCGCGACGGCCACCGAGCTGGGTATCGATTTCCTCGGCGAGGTACCACTGATTCCGGTGATTCGCGAGACCTCGGACAGCGGCCAGCCGATCGTCGTCGCCGATCCTGAAAGTGTTGCGGCCGAGGCCTACCGGGAAATCGCGGCCGCGGTGCTGGCGCGGCTCGAACCCGCCGAGGAAGGTCCGCGCATCGTCATCCAGTAGCCGGGGTCATCCAGTAGCCGGCGTCATCCAGTAGCCGGCGGGGACTCGTCCTCGCGGCCGAGTACCGCCATGAGCTCGCGCCACTCGCGCTTCGAAAGACCGCTTTCGGGCTGGGTCACCGCCTCGCCCGCGATCATGCGCTTGACGAGATCGAGGCCGGCGGCGGAAAGATTGGCGCCGCCCATCTGGTAGTCCATGAACGCCTCGAAGGTGTGCGGGACCCAGCGCCGCAGCGTGTCGAGCATCGCCGCTGCATAGGCTCGGATTTCGTATTGGGCGTGATCATCGGCCCTGAGGCCGAGGAAATGCATGAGGTTGTAGAGGTCTATCTTCCAGTACCACTGGGTATAAAAGCTGAGCGATAGGTTCATGCGCGCCAGCTCGCGCGCCAGCCCGAGCCGGGATTCTTCGATCGGCTCACCCGCCGCGTCCTCGTTCAGCATCTCGGTGTAGTGGCCATAGGCCCGGCAGGCGTCCCCGCGCAGCAACTCGAGCACGCGCGCGGCCTCCTCGCCGGTAAGAATCCGGCCCCGGCCCTGGCGGTTGGCGCGCGACTGGGCGGCCAGATGCTCGGGCGCAGGGACGTAGAACTCGTTGTCGAGGATCGAGTAGCGGGCCGAGTACTCGTTGACGTTAGCGGTGCGGTGCCGAATCCACTGGCGCGCGACGAAGATCGGCAGCTTGACGTGATACTTGATCTCGCACATCTCGAACGGCGTGGTGTGGCGGTGGCGCATGAGATAGCGGATGAGTCCGCGGTCCTCGCTCAGCTTGCGGGTGCCACGGCCATAGGAGACGCGGGCCGCTTGGACCACCGCCGCGTCATCGCCCATATAGTCGATGACTCGGATGAAGCCGTGATCTAGTACGTCCACCGGCTGGTAGAGGACTTCCTCGAGCGCCGGAGCAACCGCCCGCAGCGTCGGCTGGGTCTGCGCGCGTTGCGCGTCTATTTCCGCTTGTTGCTCGGGACTGAGAGGCATGGCGACCGCGAATCCGACTCTAACGGTTTGGCTGTGGGGGCGCCACAAACGCCTTTCAAATGGGCCCGCGCGCGCCTATATTAGCGGTGTCGGGCGACCGACTATGGCGATAAACGTTGCATGGAATAAGCGCGACGGACCCGGGGGCAGTACCCGGCGCCTCCACCACAAGCGCGTGAACCCGGTTTCAGGGCGCGCGTTTCTGATGGGGGCGAAACAGGATCGACGTGCGTGGTAAAGGTGTAATTTTCGCCCGGTATGACTCCGCCGTTATCGGGTCACATTTAAAACTGCCAACGATAACCGTTTGGCTCTCGCTGCCTAGCACCGGCAACGGTACTAGATAAGCGCGGCCCGGGGGGCGCCGGGCAACAGAAGCCCCCCACTTATTTGCGCCACCATACAGACCTGGGATCGAGTCGCCGGAGGCGAGCTCGGGGTTGACTTGGCGTGCCGAGGCGGTGACCCTATGTCTTGGTGATTAGTAATGGAGCCGCAGGCATAGATCGCAACCACATCCCCGCGTCGGTCACCGAGCTGCTGCACAGCGTCGAGGGTTCCCTCGAGGCGGACCAGGCGGACGATGTCGTGGTCATCGATCTATTCGGTAAATCTTCGCTCGCCGATTATATGGTGGTGGCCAGCGGCCGTTCGTCGCGCCAGGTGAGCGCCATGAGCGAGCACCTGGCGGAATCGCTGAAACACCGTGGTCACATCGTACGAATCGAAGGCCGCCCGCAGTGTGAGTGGGTCTTGTTGGATGCCGGCGACATCATCGTGCACCTGTTCCGCCCCGAGGTGCGCGCGTTCTATAACCTGGAAAAGATGTGGTCCGCGGTGCTGCCGGAATCCGAGCAGCGGGCGGTTTGACGCGGCCGAGCACCTGAGCGGCTGGACCACCAGCCGCAGCGCCCGATGAACCCGGGCAGGCGAACCCAGTCGCGTCCGCGTCCGGTGGTGCTATGTGTGCTGGACGGTTGGGGTCATCGCGTCGAAACGCGCGACAATGCCATCGCCCAGGCCGCGACACCGGCGTACGACAGCATGCTGGCGCACTGCGCCCACTCGTTGCTTGCAGCTTCGGGCGCCGCGGTAGGCCTCGAGGACGGCCAGATGGGCAACTCAGAAGTCGGCCACATGAACCTGGGCGCGGGTCGCGTCGTGGTCCAGGACATGCCGCGCATCGACGCGGCGATCGCCGATGGCACCCTTGGGAAGTCGCCGGCGCTCGCCGACCTGGTTTCTCGGTTGGAACAAAGCGGCGGCACCTGCCACTTGATGGGATTGCTCTCGCCCGGCGGCGTGCATGCGCACCAGCGCCACATCGCGACGCTAGCCCGGCTGTTGGAGGAGCGCGGCATCGAATTCGTGGTGCACGGGTTTCTCGATGGACGCGATACACCTCCCAAGAGCGCCGAGTCGCACATCGCCGCGTTCCGCGACGAGGTGCCGGCGGCCACCATCGCCACCCTCGGCGGGCGTTATTTCGCGATGGACCGCGACAGCCGTTGGCCGCGGGTGGAGCGCGCCTACGCCGCGATCGCCGCCGCCGAGGGCGCGCAGGCCAATGACTGGCACTCCGCGTTGATGGCGGCATACGAGTCGGGCCAGAGCGATGAGTTCGTCGCCCCGACGGTGATTGGCGGCTACGCGGGCATGAGGGATGGCGACGCCGTCTTGATGGCGAACTTCCGCGCCGATCGGGTGCGCCAGCTGCTGTCGGCGCTGGTCGAGCCTGATTTCGACGGCTTCGCGCGCGCCGGGTGTCCGAGCTTGGCCGCCGCCTGCGGCATGGTGTCGTATTCCGATCGACTCGACGCACGGCTCTCCCGGGTGCTCGAGCCGGTGGTCGTGGACGCCACGCTTGGTGAGGTAGTCGCGGCCGCGGGCATGCGGCAGCTGCGTATCGCCGAGACCGAGAAATACGCGCACGTCACCTTCTTCTTCAACGGCGGAACCGAGGCCGCACACGCCGGCGAGGACCGCACCCTCGTACCCTCGCCCAAGATAGCGACCTATGACCTGGCCCCCGAGATGGCCGCGCTGGAGTTGACGGATCGGATTGAGGCGGCGATCGCATCAGATGTTTACGACTTCATCGTCGTGAACTACGCCAATCCCGATATGGTCGGCCACACGGGCCACCTGGACGCGGCGGTGAGTGCGATCGAAACGGTGGACGCGTGCCTGGGGCGGATCGAGCGCTCGATCGCCGAGGCCGGCGGCGCACTGGTCGTAACCTCGGATCACGGCAACGCCGAGTGCATGCGCGAGCCAAATACGGGCGAACCGATGACTGCCCATTCGACCGCCAAGGTACCGCTGATCGTGGCCCCGGCCACCCTTGGCGTCGCGGGGCTTGACGACGGTGGCCTAGCCGACGTGGCGCCCAGCCTGCTCACCCTCCTCGGTCTCCCGCAGCCCGCGGTCATGACGGGACGCGATCTGATTCGCCGCGCCCCCGGTGCCGCCGCGCCCATTCTCGTCGACCATGCCGCGTCTTCGTAGACTTGCCGCGCTCACCGCGCTCGTCGGCATCGCGCTCGGAGCCGAGGCGGCCGAGGTCGAGCAAGAGGAACTGCGCCGCATCGAGAGCGCCATCGATCAGGGCCGCGAGCGTCAAGAGACGCTGGACGCCCGCTCCGGCGAGATCGAGGTTGAGATCTCGGCGCTGCAAGTGGCCTTGATCGCGGCCGCGGCGAAAGCGCAAGAGATGGAGGACGTTGTGTCCGGCCTAGAGAGCCGGCTCGGGGCGCTGGCTGCCGAGGAGCGGGCGAAAGTGCTGCGTCTCACCGAGCGCCGCGCGGTCTTGGCGGTGACGCTCGGCGCACTGGCACGGCTCGGCCGGCGTCCGCCCGAGGCCATGATTGCGGCCCCGGGTAGGGCGATCGACACCGTGCGGGGCTCGATCCTGCTTGCGGCGGCGGTACCTGAGCTTGGCGCCGAGGCGCTGGCGCTGGGCGCCGAAATCCAGGCGCTCGACCTGTTGCGCGAAGAGATCGACGGTGAACGGGCGGCGCTCGTGGTCGCGCGCCGGTCGCTGAACAAGGAACAGCTCGCCATCGAGCGCCTAGTGCGGCGCAAGGCCAAGACCCAGCGCCGCACCATCGCCGAGCGTCGAGCCGAGAGCGAGCGACTCGCGGCGCTGGCAGCCGAAGCGGCGGACGTGCGCGCGCTGCTGTCGGAGCTACGAGCTGCGGCGAGCGAAGAGGCGCCGGACTTCGTCGCCGCGCGCGGCACCATGCCATTTCCCGCGCGCGGTCGCCTCGCCTCACGCTTCGGCGAGGCGACGGCGTTCGGCACGCGCTCGCGCGGTGTGACCATCGAGACCCAGCCCGGCGCCCAGGTCATCGCGCCCCATGACGGGCGTGTCGTCTTCGCCGGACCGTTCCGTTCGTACGGGCAACTCTTGATCATCGCTCATGGCGAGCGATATCATACGCTGTTGGCTGGGCTCTCACGCGTCGGCGGTGTCGTGGGTCAATGGGTGTTGGCTGGCGAGCCGGTCGGGCGGATGAGCGAGGACGTAGGCGCAAAGCCACTCCTGTATATCGAAGTGCGTCATGACGGCGAGCCCGTCAATCCATTGGCGTGGCTGGTAGCAAGCGATGGGAAGGTAAGCGGATGAGGTTTGCGACATGGAAGAGCGGATGCGCCCGCGGCCTCGCGGTCGCCGGGGTGCTGTATGTGCTCGTGGCGCCGGCACCAGGCATGGCGGCAAGTTCGGAAACCTACGAGCAATTGGAGCTGTTCGGAGACATCTTCGAGCGGGTGCGCGCGCAATACGTCGATGAGGTGGACGACGGCGATCTCATCGAATCCGCGATCAACGGCATGCTGCGCGCGCTCGATCCCCATTCGACCTATCTCAATGCCGAGAATTTCCAAGAGATGCAGGTCAACACCCGCGGCTCGTTCGGCGGTCTGGGGATCGAGGTGACCATGGAGAACGGGCTGGTCAAGGTCATCACACCGATCGACGACACACCGGCATACCGGGCCGGCATCCAGCCAGGCGATTTCATCACGCATCTCGATTCCGAGCCGGTGCTGGGCCTCACGCTCCCCGAGGCGGTCGATCTCATGCGCGGCCCGATCAATTCCACCATCTCACTGACGGTCAGCCGTGTGGGCGTCGAGAGTCCGTTGGACATCGTGCTGACCCGGGCCGTCATCAAATTAAGGTCCGTGCGCTGGCACGCCGAGGGCGACGCCGCCTATATCCGCATCACCAGCTTTAGCGAACCCACGCACGACGATCTCGAAAAGGCGATGGCCGAGCTCAAGGCCGAGCTCGGGCCCCGGTTCAAGGGCGTCATCCTGGACCTGCGGAACAATCCGGGTGGGTTGCTGAATCAGGCGGTGTCGGTATCAAACGCCTTCCTCGATCGCGGCGAGATTGTATCGACGCGCGGGCGCGATTCTCAAGACGTCGACCGCTACAACGCCACCAAGGGCGACATCGCCGACAGCAAGCCGGTGATCGTGCTGATCAACGGGGGCTCGGCATCGGCCGCGGAGATCGTCGCCGGGGCCTTGCAGGACCACAAGCGGGCGATCATCCTCGGCACGCCCTCATTCGGCAAAGGCTCGGTCCAGACCGTGACCCCGCTTGGCGCGCACGGGGCGCTGCGCCTGACTACCTCGCTCTACTACACCCCGTCGGGTATCTCGATCCAAGCCAAGGGGATCAAGCCCGATATTCTGGTCGATCAGATCCAGCTGACGGCCGCTGACGACGCGAGGGATCGTAGAGAGTCGAGTCTTCGGGGCCACATACCCGGGGAAGATGATGTCGCGGAGACCGATGAGAACGCACCCGCGATCAGCGAGCCTCCGGACTACCAGCTCGCCCGTGCGCTAGACCTTTTGCACGGACTGTCGCTGTTCGGGGAAGTGACCGCAAACTGAGCAGACGCCGGGCCGGCGGCCGACCGGACGGAGGGCTAGAGAATCGTGGCACGACGAACGCGGTCATCGAGCGAAGGCGGCGAGGACGCGGACCTGGACGCGAGCACGGACGAGGACCTGGACGCGGACGGGGACTTCGACGAGGACTTTGAGGAGGACGCCGACGAAGGTGAAGTCGAAGGCGAAGTCGAAGAGTCCGGCCGCCGCGTTCCTGTGCTCGCCATCGTCTCGCTTGTTCTGATCGGTCTCTTCGGGGCGCTGATCGGCTGGCTGTGGGTAAGTTTTGACGAGACCGACATCATCGCGCTTGCACCGCCCGCCGTTCGGGTGGAGATGCCCCCGCCGCCCGCCGACGTAGCCTCGGTACCTATCCTCGCCCCCAGCACGGAAAACGCACCGGCCGCCGCCGGCGAACCCGCGGCCTCGGAAGGCGAGGAAGGCGCCCCGCCAGCGACCGCCGAGGGGGCCGTCGAGTCGGCGGGCGGCGAGACGAGCCCGCAAGAGGAAACCACCGACGTCGCGGCCCTCGCGCCTAAGCGCGAGTCCGAGCCGGAGACGGGGGAACCGCAGGTCTCGGAATCCCCAGCCGCGGAGGCGCCCGTCGCGGAACCCGTTGCCGAGGAGCCATCGGTTTCGGAACCCCCGGCCGCGGAAGCGCCGCCGGCCGATGCGGCACCGCCGCCCGAGGCCGAGCCCGCAACGCCGGAACAGGACATCGCGATGGGTCCGGCGCCGGACCCGGCTTTGCTGGCGGACAGCCCCAATGGGCCGCTCCCCGTGATAGGTCCGGACGGACGTCAGGCCTGGCAGGCCTACGGGCGAAGCTTCACCGACCCCGAGGAACGGCCACGGATCGCAATTCTGTTGGGGCCCCTCGGACTTATCGAATCGGCGAGCTACTCGGCGATCCAGCAGTTGCCGGCGAACGTGACACTGGCGTTCGCGCCCTATACTCGCAACCTCAGCGAATGGATCGCGCAGGCGCGGGCCGGCGGGCACGAAGTCATCCTGCACATCCCGATGGAGCCATTCGACTACCCCGACAGCGACCCGGGACCCCATACGCTGCTGACGAGCGTCTCGGCCGACGACAATATTCAGCGCCTGGAGTGGCTTTTGAGCCGGGCCTCGGGCTACATCGGCGTGAGCAACTTCATGGGCGACCGGTTCACCACATCGGCCGACCACATGCGCCCCGTTCTCGGGGTGCTGAAATCGCGCGGCCTGATGTTCCTGGACGCCCAGGCCACGCGCAACAGCGTCGCGGCGCGGGTTGCGCTCGACCTGGGTGTTCCGCGGGCGCTCAACAACCGGTTCATCGATTCCGAGGCCTCGCGGATCGCCATCGACGCGCGCTTGTTCGAACTCGAACGCATCGCCACGTCGGTGGGGACTGCTGTGGGCATAGGCTTTCCCTACCCCGTCACTATCGAACGCATCGCCAGCTGGGCATCAACGCTGGCCGACAAAGGGTTGATCCTGGCGCCCCTGTCGGCGGTCGCCAACCGACAGGACATCCAGTGACGACGCCGGGGATGGACGGCCGCGGCTACCGGCGGTGCGCCGGCATCATGCTGTTGAATGCGCGCAACGAGGTGTTCGTCGCCCGCCGCCTCGACATGCCGAGCGCGGCCTGGCAGATGCCCCAAGGGGGCATCGACGAGGGCGAGAGCCCCGCCGAGGCGGCGCGCCGGGAGATGCGCGAGGAAATCGGCACCGACAGGGCCGAGATCATCGCCGAGAGCCCGCGCTGGTTCACCTATGATCTACCGGCGGAGCTGGTCGACCGGTTGTGGGGGGGCCGCTACCGCGGGCAGACCCAGAAGTGGTTTGCGTTCCGTTTCAACGGCACCGACAATGACATCGACCTCGACACCCACGAACCGGAATTCATCGAGTGGAAATGGATTGACCCCGAGATGCTGCCCGAGGTCATCGTGCCTTTCAAGCGCCAGCTCTACGCCAGCCTGCTGGTCGAGTTCCGCGAAGTGCTCGCCGCACCTGCTCCGGCCGAGAACATCGAGGGGGAGACGCAATGCTGATTGGTGAGGCCCACAAAGAACAGTTCCGCGAGGAGGGATATTTCCTCCTTCCCGAGGCGATTCCCAAAGCGACGGTCGAGGCGCTGTGCGCGGTGTGCGACCACTACATCGCCGAGTACAAAGAATCCGAAGCGCTCGAGAGCGAGGAAGATGCGCCCGATCATGGGGGCGAACTCTACACCCGGGTGAACGCCCAAGGGCAGCGCTTCCGCGCCAACATCCTCAACCTCAAGGACAGCCGATACTTCCTCGAGCAGCGGCATGGCGAAAACGCGACGATCCTCGATTACATCACGAACCCTGTGATGGCCGAGATCTGTCTAGCGACCCTGGGCCCCGAGGCCTACTTCCACTTCGAGGAGTTCGTGGTCAAGCATCCTGGGGGTGACAACTCGTTCTCGTGGCATCAGGACGGCGCCTACGTTTCGAAGCATCGGCTGCCCTACATCAGCGTCTGGTGCGCGCTCGACCCTGCCAGCGAGGAGAACGGTACTATCTACGTCCTTCCGTATTCTCGCGCCGGTACCCGAGAGCTGGTCGAGCACGTTCGCGCGCCGGGCACTCACGACAAGGTCGGCTATGGCGGAGACGATCCGGGAATCCCGGCCATCCTGCCCGCCGGCGGCGTGGCGGTGTTCTCGAGCCAGGTGCTACACCGCAGCGGCTCCAACAACACCAACGCCATGCGGCGGGCGCTGCTGGCACAGTACAGCGCCGAGCCGATCCTCACCGAAGACGGTGCGGGACCGTGGCATTCCGCCGATCCGTTCCTCAAGGACGGACAGAGGCTGGCTATCGCCTAAGCCACCGGGTGCGCGCTTCAGGCGCGAGCCCTGGCCCGCGAGGCGGTCTTGCGCTTGGCGGCGACCTTGTTCTTGGACTTGGCCGCGGCGCGAGCTTTCTTCGCCGCCCGAGCCGCCTTCATCGCCTTGTGCTCGGCCGCAAGCACCTTCCACGGCCGGTCCATGCCGAAGAAGTTCACCTCGACCTTGATTCCGTGGGGGTCGAAGCAGAACAGCTGGTAGAGGTTCGCGTCCGGAAGCCCCTGCGCCTTGTACGCGATGCCGTTGTCCTCGAGCCGAGCGACGAACTCGTCGTATTGGCTGCCACGGAAGGCGACGTGATCGACGGTGCCACTCCCCGATCCGACATCATCGTCGAAGCCGATGATGTGGACGACCGGGCGGCCCTCGAGGTAGAGCCACAGCCCGGGAGGACCGATGCTCGGCCGGAAACCCTCCTCAAGCCCAAGTCCCTTGCAGTAGAACCGCCGGCATGCTTTGAGATCGTTGGTCGAGATGTTGTAGTGATCGAGCGACTGGAGCGGCATGCACTCCCCCTTCTTCCGGCCTGGACCGTGATTCGACGCCTCAATGATGATAAAGAGCACCCAACCCACGGGCAAGCATCGAGCGCGGCCGAAAGAATCGCCGCGTCGCACGACGGGAGAAGGAGTATGCCGGCAAATGGATCCGCGCCGATGATCGATAGTCCGTTGCGGCCGCCGATCGCGGGCTCGCGTCACGGGATATCCGCCGGGCACTACCTGGCGGCCGAGGCGGGTTTCGCCATCCTCGAAGACGGCGGTAACGCGATCGACTCAGGCGTTGCTGCGGTCATCGCCCTCGCCGTCGTGCAGAGCAACTTCGTCAACGTCGCCGGGGTGGCGCCGATCATGCTTTACAGTGCCGAGCACGACGAGCTGGTGACGATCGACGGGCTTGGCACCTGGCCGGCAAGCGCGTCGGTAGCGATGTTCGAGGACGAGCACGGCGGCACCATCCCGGAGGGGCTTCTGCGCACCGTGGTTCCGGCCGCTCCCGACGCTTGGCTTACGGCACTCGAGCGCTACGGCACGGTGAGCTTCGCCGACGCGGCGCGAGCCGCGATTCGCTTCGCCGCCGAGGGCTTCATCATGTACCCGATGATGTCGGAGCAGATCGCCGCGATCGAGGAGAAGTTCGCGCGCTGGCCCTCGTCCGCGGCGGTGTTCTTGCCCGGCGGCGCGGCGCCCGTGGTGGGGGCGAACTTCGTGCAGGCCGATCTCGGCCGAACGCTCCAGTACATGGCTGACCAGGAGGAGGCGGCCGCAAAGGGCGGCCGCGCAGCCGGGCTCGAGGCGGCGCGGGCCGCATTTTACCGGGGCGACATCGCGAGCACGGTGTGCGCCTACCACGCGGCAAACGGCGGTCTGCTGACGATGGACGACATGGCCGGCTATCGGGTCACCGTCGAGCCGCCGCTGGCCGTGCGCTTTGGCGACAGCGAGGTGTACGCCTGCGGGCCGTGGTGCCAGGGGCCGGTGCTCTTGCAGGCGCTGCAGATCCTCAATGGCTTCGACCTCGCGGCGCTGGGGCACAACACGCCCGATTACGTCCACACGGTGACCGAGGCGATCAAGCTAGGCTGCGCTGACCGCGAGCGCTACTACGGCGATCCCAAGTTCGTCGACGTGCCGATCGAGTGGTTGCTTTCCGAGGGCTACGCGGCCGAGCGGCGGGCGTTGATCCGCAACGACGTGGCCTTCCCCGAGCTGCCTGAGCCGGGCGCAATGTCCGGCGAAGCGCCGGCGGCGGCGCCACGGGCGAGTGCAGGGGCCGCCGGTGTGGCGCTCGACACCTCGTACGCCTGCGCGGTGGACCGCCACGGCAACGTGTTCTCGGCGACGCCGAGCGATGTCGCCCACGACACACCGGTGATTCCCGGCACCGGACTGAGCGTGTCCTCGCGCGGGGCGCAGTCTTGGGCGGTTTCGGGCCACGCCAGCGCCGTGGCGCCGGGCAAGCGTCCGCGTCTGACCCCGAATCCTGCGCTAGCGCTCGGCCCCGAGGGGCTGCAGATGCCGTTCGGCACTCCGGGCGGCGATGTCCAGAGCCAGGCCATGCTGCAGGTGTTCCTTAATCACCGCGTCTTTGGCATGGATGTCCAACAGGCGGTGGAGGCGCCGCGCTTCGCGAGCCTGAGCTTCCCCAACTCCTTCGAGCCCCACGCCTATCTGCCGGGACGCCTGCAGATCGAGGGGCGGATCCCACAGACCACGGCGGATGACCTTGCCGGGCGAGGCCACGACGTGGCCGTGTGGGACGACTGGACATGGCTCGCGGGCTCGATGTGCGCGATCGTCAAGGACCATCGCTCGGGTATATTCAGCGCCGGCGCCGACCCGCGGCGCCCGGCCTACGCGCTGGGCTGGTAATCGGCAGGGAATCGGGAGAGCAGGCATGGGCGAACTGGATGGCCGCGTCGCGTTCGTGAGTGGGGCCGCGCGCGGCATCGGCCGTGCCATCGCCACCCACTTCGCACGCGATGGCGCCGACGTCGGCGTGGTGGATCTCGACGAGGAAGGCGCAGCCGAGACGGCGCGGGAGATCGCCGGCCTGGGGGTCAAGAGCCACAGCGTGGCCGCCGACGTGGGAGACGAAGAGGCCGTCAAACGGGGCTTCGCCGCGCTCACGGCCGCGCTGGGCGATGCCAACATTCTGGTCAACAACGCCGGCATCTCGACGTTTTCCACGGTCCTTGAAATGAGCGCCGGGCAGTGGGACGAAATGATCCGGGTCAATCTGCGCTCGATGTTTCTGTGCTCGCGCGAGGTTTTGCCGGCGATGCGAAAACGGCAATGGGGCCGCATCATCAACGTCTCCTCGAACATCGCACACACCGGCGGCAGTTTTCAGTCGCACTACGCGGCCGCCAAGGCCGGCGTTCTGGGCCTTACGCGTGCGCTGGCCCGCGAGGTCGCGCGCGAGGGCATCACCGTCAACGCGCTGTGCCCGGCGAGCGTCGATACGCCGATGACCAGCGTGCTGCCCAAAGAGTGGTTCGACGAGTTCTTCGCCCGCCAGCCCCTGGGCCGCTTTGCCGACGTCGACGAGATCGCCCCGACCGCGGTGCTGCTGGCCTCGGACGCGGGCGCCTATTACACCGGGGTGTCGATGAACATGAACGGCGGCGACGTGATGATCTAGGCCGAGGAGGATTTGGTCATGGGCAAGCTTGACGGACATACCGCCATCGTCACCGGCGCCGCCCAGGGAATCGGCCGCGCCATCGCCAGCCACTTCGCCCGCGAAGGGGCCGACGTGGGGGTGGTCGATCTCGATCAGGGGCGCGCGAATGGGGTCGCGGACGAGCTCGCGGCCATTGGCGTGAAGAGCCGCGGCATCGCCGCCGACGTGGGCGACGAGGCGGCGGTCAAGCGTGGCTTCGCCGCGCTCACGGAAGCGCTCGGCGAGGCCGACATCCTGGTCAACAACGCCGCCGTCGTCACCTTTGTCCCGCTGGTCGAGATGACCGCGGCGGACTGGGACGAGGTCATCCGGGTAGACCTGCGCTCGGTCTTTCTGTGCTCGCGCGAGGTGCTGCCGGCGATGGTGAAGAAGAAGTGGGGGCGGATCATCAACGTCTCCTCGCAGCTCGGGCACCGCGGCGCCGGCACGATGACGCATTACTCGGCGGCCAAGGCGGCGGTGCTGGGGTTCACCCGCTCGCTGGCCCGCGAGGTGGTGCGCGACGGCGTCACGGTCAACGCGCTGTGCCCGGCGAGCGTCGATACCCCGCAGGGGCGCTCGCCGCCACCGGGCTACAACGTGGAGCACTTCCGCAGCCAACCGCTGGGCCGTTTCGCGACCGTGGACGAGGTCGCGCCGACGGCGGTGCTGCTGGCCTCGGACGCGGGCGCGTACTACGTCGGTGCCTCGCTCAACGTCAACGGCGGCGACGTGATGATCTAGGCCAGGGAGGATCGGTCATGGGTAAGCTCGACGGACGCATTGCCATCGTCACCGGCGCCGCCCAGGGCATCGGCCGCGCCATCGCCACCCACTTCGCGCGCGCGGGCGCCGACGTGGGCGTGGTCGATCTCGATCAAGGCCGCGCCGACGAGGTGGCGGCCGAGCTGGTGGGCTTTGGCGTCAAGAGCCACGGTGCAGCGGCCGACGTGGGCGACGAGGCGGCGGTCAAGCGCGGCTTCGCGGCGCTCGGCGACGCCCTCGGCGAGGCCGACATTCTAGTCAACAACGCCGCCGTGTTGAGCTTCAGCCCGCTGGTCGAGATGAGCGCCGCCGACTGGGACGAGGTCATCCGGGTGGACCTGCGCTCGGTGTTCCTGTGCTCGCGCGAGGTGCTGCCGGCGATGGTGAAGAACAAGTGGGGCCGCATCATCAACCTCTCCTCGCAGCTCGGCCACCGCGGCACCGGCACCCTGGCGCATTACTCGGCGGCCAAGGCCGCGGTGCTCGGCTTTACCCGCTCGCTGGCCCGCGAGGTGGCGCGCGACGGCATCACCGTCAACGCGATCTGCCCGGCCAGCGTCGACACCCCGCAGGGTCACTCGGCGGCGCCCGAGTACATCGAGGAGCACTTCCGCAACCATCCGCTCGGCCGCTTCGCGCACGTCGACGAGATCGCGCCGACCGCGGTGCTGCTGGCCTCGGACGCGGGCGCCTATTACGTCGGCGCCTCGCTCAACGTCAACGGCGGCGACGTGATGATCTAGACGGCCTGTAGCGCCGGCCCGCGCCGTAGGCGCCGATGCAGAATCCTTCGTCGCGGCCCCTACCAGCAGCGGCAACATTCCTACCCCTCGATCGCGCCGCCACGATCGGTTTCGACCGCCGCCAAAACCCATTAGCGACCCAATAAGTCGCTTTTGGCTTTCCGCCGTTCTGCGGCGTCTCGCGATATTTCGTAGTCGTTGAAGTCGCGCCATGCGATCAGTAGGTTGCACTCGCGAAGCGATGCCGGGTAGTAACCGTTCGGCGGATCGTACGCTTCGCAGGCGAATTCTGCGTGCCACCCCGAGACGTGCCACATCTTGCCCACCGGCTTGAGGATGATCGCGACCCCCACTCCGTGGGTTGCGCACTCATCTGGGCCAACATCGTAGCAAACGGCGAACCGGAGATCGACGTAGCCGGGGCGGAACCACGTCTGGTCCGGCGGCAGCCTCACGAGTCGGTTCTCGATGTCAGCAAGATGGCGGTCTTCGATCTCCAGCATGTCATAGGGTTGGTAGGTGTACACCCAGCTCGCGTCCTCGCCCTCGCCCTCGCCCTCTCCGCCGCGGAATTCCTTTCCGTCCAGCCCGACCAGCTTGCACAGTGACGGCTGACGCCACACGAAGCACGCCTCCCACGTATCGAGCGCACACAGCGGGGTTCGTGGATCGCCGATGCACTCGCTCGATGCCTCGCCGGTCGAGGCGATGGTCCGTATCTCCGCCGCGCCCGCCACTTGCGTGGCAAGCAACGCAATGATCAGGCCCGCCCAGATCCAGAAGGTCGAGCGCAGTGTCTCGATCCGCGTCATTGGGTATAGCACTCCATTCCTTACGGCGGCGGTCGCCTGACCTCGAATGGCCAGGGCCACGAAAAGAGGTTGGTCGGGTCGACCCACGGGGACATCTTGTGATAGTCGATCTTGGATTGCTCGTACGCTCTCTCCATAATCTGGTCCATCGTCGGCAGTGGCTTGCCCGAGTTCCGCATCTCGAAGTGAACGTGGCCTGGCGTTTCAGGGTACCGTAGCGTGATGTCCTGTGCCACGCCGATCCGCGTCTCCCCCGCCCGTACCCGGTCGCCTATCTTGACCGAGGGATCGACGTATAGGAGCCGCGTCACGTGGCCATCGGCGGTGGTGACCTCGACGTAGCGGTAGGTGGGCTCTCCCGCGTTTATCGGCTCCCCGTATGGCCGGCCAACCATCGTTACGACACCGTCGACGGTGCTCACCACCGGAGTCCCAGGCGCCGCCTCGAAATCGATTCCGTCGTGCAGCCGGGTGCCGCCATCTCGCGAAGCGTTGTACCAGCGCCACCCCCTACATCGGGAGCGATGCGGCCGCTCTCTGTGGGGAACGCGAGCTCGGGGCGTGGTCGGTGGTAACCCTCCCGCACCATGTGCGGCGGCGCCATCGGCGCCGTGTAGCCCGGCCCCCCAGGGTTGGCGGCATCGTAGCGCCCGGTATCCGTGCCAGCGCTCAGGTGTCTTGTCAGATACGGGTTCTGCGCCATGCCGAAGCGCCACGGCGGGGTCCCGCTCGTAGCTGCACCACCACGTCCCCGCGGCGGCCAGGCGGTGGTGGCGTATCCCGAGCCCAGGGGGCCGACACCCAACTCAGCGGCGAGGCGTGCCGCCGCCGCGCGGGTGGCTTGGTTGCCAGGTGTCAGCGTTCCGTACCCGGTGCCGAACAGCGACCCCTCCGCGTCGAAGTCCGCATTTGCCGCGGCCACGGCGCGCGCCGAGTTGGCCAAAGCCAGAGCGTAGGGCCCATCGGGCGCGTCGCCGCCGGGCGTCCTCAGCATACCGAATAGCGCGTTGGCGCCCTGCTGGATGGCCCGATCGTACCTCGCGCGGGGATCGGTGGAACGCCCGCCCGCGCCATAGCCTCCGCCGAGCGGCCCCAGAACGAACGGGTTACCGCCGTAGCTCGGCGGTGGCCCAGAGCCGCCGAATAGGGCCGCCGTCGCGTCGGCGGCGGCAGTCGCACCCGCTCCTGCCGGCCGCGCCCCAAGACCGCCCATGCCGATGTGCGGCATCGCCGCCACCGCGGCCGCCTTCGCCGCGGCCCCGGCTTGCGCCGCCTGGCTCAGGGCATTGCGATACTGACCGCCGGGCGAGACGCCGGTCGCGCCGGCCTTGGCCGTGGCCAGAGTCAGCGCACGATCGAGGTACGCTCCGGCCGAGGAGGCGGTGCTGCGCCCGCCCGGGCCGATCCCGGCGGCGTTGTATCCGAACAAAGTGGGGATTGGCGGCGCCGAGAGCGCCGCACTCCCTCGCCCGCGCTGGCCCGCCCGCGAGAAAGGATTTCCATAATACGATGGCATGCTCATCTCCCATATGTGATTATATTCACATATATATCAAATATTCTTGCCAATGTCAAGCCCCTTGGTTCCTTCGCTATGGAGGGTTTTGGCTGGAATCGGCGCCGAGTGGGCCAAGGCCTTACGGCATTGCCACCGGGCGCGGCGCCGCCCGGTTTGCATTCGTTGATAGCGCCTGGCGGCGTGGCCAGGGCGGCAACCGGCGCGTCGATCCAGCGCCGGGCAAGGCTACCGACGCCTAGACGGCCACCACGTCGGTGCGGCCGGCGCCCCAGGTGTCGGTCAGGGTGAAGCCCTCGGGGAAAGGGTCGGTCGGGTCGTGGCCGAGCTCCATGACGGCGGAGATCCAGGCCCGGCCGGAGACCCGCGGCACGATCGCCGGGGTGCGGCCGATCTTGGTCGTCCTGACGATGTCGGCGAGGAAGTAGGTGCCGGTGACCGAGTCGAGGTGCAGCGTCTCGCCCACCTTGAGTTCGCCGCGGGCATGGAGCGCCGCCATCTTGGCCATGACGCCGGTGCCGCAGGGCGAGCGGTCGAGGCGGCCCGGCTCGACGACCACCGTGGAGCGCCGCCGCTTCTTCTTGCCGCGCGGCGGGCCCCCGAAATGGGTGAAGCTGATCCGCTTGATCTTGGGGTTGGCGGGATGTCGCACCGGCACCTGCGCGGCGGCAGCGGCGGTGATGCGGTGGCCGAGCTCGGCCAGATCGCGCGCCTCGTCGGGCACGATCTTGAAGCCGAGCTTGTGCGCGTCAACCAGCGCGAAGAAGGCGCCGCCGTAGGCGATATCGGCCATGATGGTACCGGCGCCGGCGACCTCGAGCACGGCGTCGAGCTTGGCGACGAAGGCGGGGACGCTTTCGAGCGCCACGCGCTCGCACTTGCCGCCCCGACAACGCGCCACCGCCCGCACCAAGCCGGCCGGGGTGTCGAGAATCACCACCGTCTCGGGCTCGTTCATCGGCACGATCCCGGTCTCTAGGAGGACGGTAGTCACACACATTGCGTTGGTCGCCGACATCGCCGGATAGTCGGTCGATTCCATGATGATCATCCCGGCGTCGGCCTTGGGCGTGGTGGGCGCGAGGATGAGGTTCACCGACATCGCCGCACAACCGCGGGGCTCGAACAAGACCATGCGGCGCAACCAATCGGCCTTGCGTTCGAGATGGGTCTTCTTGTCGAACATGGTCTTGCCCGGCACGTCGAGGACGCCGCCGGTGATGACGCGGCCGACCTCGCCCTCGGCGTGGGCGTGCACCACGTTCAGCACTTTCTCCCAGCGCATGTTCTCCCCTCCGATCGGAATCCAGCGTTTGGCCGCTTGATTGTACGCGGACTCGGCGTGTACGAAGAGCGCGATACGGAGTTCGACGGTTCGGTCGAGGCACATGGCGGAAGATTTCGACGACTTGGCGGCGGTCACCTTCGACCGCGACGACGATTCGGTGGTGGTCATCGTCGGTTCGGGCGCGGGCGGCGGAACGCTGGCCAACGAGCTCGCCCAGAAGGGCATCGACGTGGTGGTGCTCGAGGCCGGGCCGCGCTTCCAGGACAGCGACTTCGAGAACGACGAGTACGCCATGCACGAAAGGCTGACCTGGAACGACAAGCGGCTGTGCACCGGCACCTCGCCGATCGCCGAGAACTTCGCCGCGGCGCCGACCTGGGTGTGCAAGGCCGTCGGCGGCTCGACCCTCCACTGGACCGGCACCTGCGTGCGCTTCCACGATTTCGAGTTCAGCGCCCGCACCAGCTATGGCGGGATCGCCGGCGCCAACGTGGCCGACTGGCCGCTCGGGCTTGCCGAGCTGGCTCCCTATTACGACCGCGCCGAGGACAAGATGGGGGTGACCGGCACGGGCGGCATCCCCTTCCATCCGCCCGGCAACAACTACAAGGTGATGGCCGTCGGCGCCCGCCGCATCGGCTACACCCAGGTCGACACCAACCGGATGGCGATCAACTCGCTGCCGCGCGACGGGCGCAACGCCTGTGACCAGATCGGCTTTTGCATGCAGGGCTGCCGCTCGGGCGCCAGGTGGTCGACGTCGAACGTCGAGATCCCCAAGGCCGAGACGACCGGGCGTTGCGAGGTGCGTCCGCAATGCATGGCGCTGCGCATCGAGCACGACGACCGGGGCCGGGCCGCGGGCGTCCTCTACGCCGATGCCTCCGGCGCGCGGCAGATGCAGAAGGCGCGCGCGGTGTGTATCGCCGGCAACGCCATCGAGACGCCGCGGCTGTTGCTCAACTCCGAATCGAGCACCTTCCCCGACGGCCTTGCCAACGGCTCAGGGCTGGTGGGCAAGAACTACATGCGCCACGTCTTCGCCTACGCCTACGCCCAATTCGAACGGCCCGTCAACATGCATCGCGGCATCCAGGTGGGGGGCGCGATTCGCGACGAACGCCGCAACGACCCCTCGCGCGGCTTCGCCGGCAGCTTCCTCGTCACCACCGCCGCCTACGGGCTACCGTTCTACGGCGCCTTCCTCGATCCGATGCGCTGGGGGCGCGAGCTGACGAGCTGGATCGAGGCCTACGATCACATCGCCTGCTCGGTGGTGATTGGCGAGGACATGGCGATGGAGACCAACCGCGTGCAGTTGCACGATTCCGAGAAAGACCAGCACGGCCTGCCGATCCCGTGCTTGCACCTCGACGACCACCCCAACGACTTCGCGCTCAAGAACTACAGCCTCAAGAAGCTGCGCGAGGTCTATGACGCGGCCGGCGCGATGCGCATGCGCGAGGGCCCGACGCTGCCGTCTTCGCACAACCTCGGGACCTGCCGCATGAGCGCCAAGCCCGACGACGGCGTCGTCGACCAGTGGGGCCGGGCCCACGAGGTCGCCAACCTTTACGTCTCCGATGGCAGCCAGTTCGCGTCGTCGATGGGCGGCAACCCGACCCTGACCATCGTCGCGCTGGCCATCCGCCAGGCCGAGCACATCGCCGAAACGATGAGCCGCGGCGAGTTCTAAAGGCTACTCGCCGGCGGCGGGTGCGGGAGCAAGGGTGGCGGGCAGCGCTTCCTCGTCGGTCTCGGCGAGGACTTCGAGGCGCTGCTTGTGGGCGGCCTCTTCTTGCTGGCGCTGCCACATCGCGGCGTAGACCTGGCCGCGGGCGATCAGGTCGGCATGACGGCCGCGCTCGGCTATGCGGCCATCCTCGAAGACCAGAATCTCGTCGGCATCGACGACGGTGGAGAGACGGTGGGCGATGACCAGCGTCGTGCGGTCGGCCGCGACCTCGCGCAGGCTTGCCTGAATCTCCTTCTCGGTATGGGAATCGAGCGCCGAGGTGGCCTCGTCGAACAAGAGAATGCGCGGATCCTTGAGGATGGTGCGGGCAATCGCCACCCGCTGCTTCTCGCCACCCGAAAGTTTGAGGCCGCGCTCGCCGACGATGGTGTCGAAGCCGTCGGGCAGGCTGGCGATGAAGTCGTTGATGTGGGCCATGCGCGCTGCGTACTCGACCTCGGCGTCGGAGGCTTCGGGGCGGCCGTAGCGGATGTTGTAGCCGATAGTGTCGTTGAACAGCACGGTGTCTTGGGGGACGATACCGATGGCCGCGCGCAGGCTTTCCTGGGTCACGGCGCGAATGTCTTGGCCGTCGATTCGCACCGCGCCCTGGTCGATGTCATAGAAGCGGAACAACAGGCGCGAGATCGTCGACTTGCCGGCACCGCTCGCGCCGACGATGGCGACGGTCGAGCCGGGGCTGACGTCAAAGGAGACATCTTCGAGGATCGGGCGGCGCGCATCGTAGCGGAACGAGATCCCCTCGAAGCTCACGCCGCCGGCTGTTATCTCGAGCGCGCCGGCATCGGGCCGGTCCTGGACCTCGGTGTGGATGCGCAGGAGCTCGAACATCTTCTCCATGTCGACCAGCGATTGTTTGATTTCGCGGTAGACGAAGCCGAGAAAATTGAGCGGCATGTAGAGCTGGATGAGGAAGGTATTCACCAGCACAAAGTCGCCAAGCGTCATAGTGCCGGCGGCGACCCCTTGGGCGGCCAGGACCATAACGATGATCAGCCCGGTCGAGATAATGACGCCCTGGCCGATGTTGAGGAGCGAGAGAGAGGTGTAGCTCCGCACCGCCGCGTCCTCATAGCCGGCGAGCGCGGTGTCGAAGCGTCGCGCCTCGTGCGCCTCGTTGCCGAAGTACTTCACCGTCTCGTAGTTCAAGAGGCTGTCGATGGCTTTGGTGTTGGCCTCGGTATCGCGGGTATTCATCATGCGCCGGAACTTGATGCGCCATTCGGTGACCATCAACGTGAAGGTGACGAAGATGGCGATGGTGAGGAAGGTCACCAGCCCGAACCACACCTCGTAGCGTGCCAGCAAGATGCCGCACACCAGGAGCACTTCCAGAAGTGTCGGAAGGACATTGAAGAGCATGAAGCTGAGGAGAAACTGAATGCCCTTGGTGCCACGCTCGATCACCCGCGACAGGCCGCCGGTCTGGCGCTCGATGTGGAAGCGGAGCGCCAGCCCGTGGAGATGCTTGAAGGTCGACAGCGCCACCGAGCGGATCGCGTGCTGGCCGACCTTGGCGAACAAGGCGTCGCGAAGCTCGCCGAACGCCTGGGCCAGCACCCGGGTTGCGCCGTAGGCGACGATCAGCCCGACCGGGACGACGACCGCGGCCCCGACCTCGCCGCCCAGCGAATCGACCGCGCCCTTGTAGAGGAAGGGGACGTAGACATTGGCGAGCTTGGCCGCAGCGATGCAGCCCATCGCCAGTACCACCCGCGTACGCAGGCCGGCCCGCCCCACGGGCCACAGATAGGGCAATAGCGAGAAGATGGTATGGAAGTGGGTGCGCCCCGAGGTCTCGGCCTCGGGATCGTAGGCACGCGTGCTCATGCGGGGTACATAGGTGGCTCAGGCACTGATTGCAGCACTTAATTGACGGGGGCGGTGGATACGCCCGCGCGTCTAATTCGACTCGGGCAGCGCGAAAACTTGGCCGGGGTAGATGAGGTCGGGATCGCTGATCTGGCCGCGGTTGGCGTCAAAGATGACGGTGTAGTGGATGCCTTCGCCATAAGCTCGGCGGGCGATGCGCCAGAGGCTGTTGCCAGGCTGAACCACCACCTGGCCCTCGGCGAGTGCGAGCTCGTCGGGGCCGGCCCGGCTGAAGGGGAGCGATAGCTCGGCCTCCACGGCGCCCTCCTCGCCGATCTGTTCGATGCGAAGGGCATGCTGGCCGGGCGCAACGGCGTCCTCGGGCGCGAGCCGCCAACGCCCCTCGGAAACCTCGACCACGCCGACAGCGGCGTCATCGACGAAGGCCCGGACCTCGGTTCCCGGCTCCGCGCGCCCCGAAAGCACGAGGTTGCCCGCGGTATCGTAGTCGACCGCCTCGAGCCGCAGTGTCTCGCCGGCGACGCCCACGCCCGCGGAGTCCGGCGCCTGCAAGACCGTGCTCGCGCCCCCGCCGTCGCGCGGCACAAGCACCGCCAAGGCTTCGCCAGTGCGCGCCGCGACGGTCGCCGTACCCTCGCCGGGGGTCAACACCTCGGCGACCGAGGTTTCCGGCACATCGACGACGACGACCGATTCGGATTCGACCTGCGGCGATTCGGGGAGCTTCGAGGCCAGGCTGAGTTCGGCCGGACCCGAGGGCAACGGCCGGTCCGGCAATAGCACCCATTCCCCGCGGGCGTCGGCGGTGGTGCTGCCCAGCAGCTCATCGCCGGAGCGCACGCTGACCCCGGCGCCCGGTGCGGCGCGCCCGGCAAACACCGCCTTTCCCCTGCGATCAATACGCACCACATCGAAGGCCGGCACCTCGGGCGGCGCCGGCAGGGCACTTGCCTCGTCGGGGGGTGCGGGCTCTGCGGGCTGCGCGTCCGCTTCGGTAGCGGGTTCGGGGGCTGCGCTCTCCGGAGCCGGGGCGGTCGCGGCCGGGGTCTCCTCGGACGATGTCGTCTCGTCGCCATCGGGACCAAAATCGCCGACGATGAGAAGCACCACGATGGCAACGATCGCGATGGCGCCGCCGATGTAGGCATTTCGCAAGGTTTCGCCCCCACACAAGCGCGGTGACCGCTACCACGGCTACCCTAGTACGCGCCCCCACCGGTGGCAATGACCCGCCCGCTATCGTCCGGTCGAGACCTTGTTGTCGATGGGATCGAGCGCCCGCAAATAGGTGGCGACGGCTTGTAGATCGTCGTCGGTGAGATACTTGAGGCCGTCATCGATGGCCTCGGCCATCGCCCCCTGAACGTTGTCGAAATTGGGCTTGAGCCCGGTCTTCAGGAGCATGACGATGTCGGCCTCGCTCCAACCGCCGATACCGGTCTCGCGGTGTGGCGTGATGTTTGGAACCGAGCGACCGTCGGGACCCTCGGCATTTCCGGCCAGGGCCTTCGAGGCGCGCTGGGCGCCCATCACGTTGCGCACCGTGTGGCATTCACCGCAGTGGCCAAGGGCGGTCACCAAATAGGCGCCGCGGTTCCATTCCGCCGAGCGCTCGGGATCGGGCTCGAAGGGGCCTTGCTCGAGAAACAGGAGCTTCCAGCCACTGAGCAGGAAGCGCCAGCCGAACGGTGGCTCGAGGTCGTGAGGCTGGTTCCGCCGGCTCACCGCCGGCCGCGAGAACAGGTAGGCCTTGAGGGCGCGCGCATCCTCCGCCGTCATGCGGGTGTAGGAGGTGTAGGGAAATGCCGGGAAGTAGTGGCTGCCGTCGGGCCGCAGCCCTTCGCGCAGCGCCCGCAGGAATTCCTCGTCGCTCCACTCGCCGATGCCTGTTTCGGTATCGGGCGTGATGTTGGGTGTGCGGAAGACGCCGAAGGAAGTGTTCAGCGCCCGCCCGCCGGCGAGCTCCGGCCCACCGCCCGCGACGTCGGTGTGGCAGCTAGCGCAGCCCGCGGCGCAAAAGATGTATTCGCCGCGCGCAACTTCGGGCTCGGCGGCTTGCGCGGAGTTCGAGAGCGCGAACGCCGCCAGCGCGAATAGGGCTCCGCGGATCACGCGCCAGCGTAGCAGGCTTTCGCCCGCCGCGGACGCGCCGCGGGCGGCTAGTTCTGTTCGGCCCGGAACGGCTTGTGGCACCCGCCGCAAGCGCCACCGACCTCGCCCAGAGCAGCGCCAATGGTGGCCGAGTCGCCGGTCTTGGCAGCCTCAACCATCTTCGCCGCAGCGGCCTGGAGGTCGGCCGCCGCCTGCTCGAACTTGGCCCACTCCGCCCAGATTTCAGGCTTGGCGCGGGTATCGCCCGAGCCGCTGCCTTCGGGGAACACGCTGGTGATCGCCTGGCTGATCCTGAGGACCGCAAAGGCGTGGCCGTTGGCAAGTTCGGTGTAGGGCGCTTCGCCCTTGGCGATGGCGCCAAGCGCACCCAGATGCACGCCCTGGCTCGTCATCATGGCCTGACGCACCTTGATGGGATCATCCACGGCGCCGGCTCCAACCGTCGCCATCATTGACGCCGCCAGGACCAATGCCCCCGCCGCGATTTTCGCTCGCTTCATCGATCGTGCTCCCTCTTCCCTGTGTACCGAAGGATTGTTGTAGCCGCCGCAACATGCGGGCTTCGTTCCGCGTAGGCAACCGGCGGACACAACAACGTGAACACATCGCCCAGTGGTTTATTCCCGACCGCTGCCGCGGCTGTGGACGGGAGGGGCCATATCGGCCACTGTCTGCGGCCCCGTCCAAAGACCCCCATCATCATGGCAAACCTGACATCCTTGAGTGTCTATTGCGGATCGTACGCGGGCGGGAAACCGGCGTACCGCGAGGCGGCGCGCGCACTGGGGTCGCTGCTGGCCGAGAACGGCATCCGCTTGGTCTTCGGCGGCGGCGACATCGGTCTGATGGGCGCCGCCGCCGATGCGGCGCTTGCCGCAGGTGGCGAGGTCATCGGCGTAATCCCGGGACATCTAAAGGAGCGCGAGGTCGGGCACTTGGGGGTGACGACGCTGCACGTCGTCGGCACGATGCACGAACGCAAGGAGCGGATGTTCGCGCTGTCCGATGCCTGCGCCATCCTGCCCGGCGGACTTGGGACGCTGGACGAGGCGCTCGAGGTGCTGACATGGAAGCAATTGGGCCTGCACGCGAAACCGATCGTGGTCGTCGACGTCGCCGGATATTGGAAACCCTTCCTCGCGCTCATCGAGCAAGTGATCGCAGAGCGGTTCGCCACGGAGGCCGCGCGCGGGCTCTATTCGGTGGTGGATAGCATTGAGGAGGTGATCCCAACGATCCGCGCCGCGCCCGAGCCGCACCTGCCCGAAGGCCGCTGAACCGAAGGCCGAACACGGCGGTTGCAGGCGGACTTTGCGGTGTTATGGTTCGCGGCGCCCGCGCAAGGGCAACGAGGGGAGAGCATGGCCAAGATCAAGGTCGAAGGCGCGCTCGTCGATATCGACGGCGACGAGATGGCACGCATCTTGTGGGCCTTCATCCGTGAGAAACTGATCCTCCCCTACCTCGACATCGAGCTCAGGCTCTTCGATCTTGGGATCGAGAACCGCGACGCCACAGACGATGGCGTCACCGTGGCGGCCGCCGAGGCGATCGCCGAGTGCGGCGCGGGCGTGAAGTGCGCCACCATCACGCCCGACGAGGCGCGGGTCGCGGAGTTCAGCCTCAAGAAGATGTGGCGCTCGCCCAACGGCACCATCCGCAACATCCTGGGCGGCACGGTGTTTCGCGAGCCGATCATCTGCCAGAACGTACCGCGCCTAGTGCCGGGTTGGACGCACCCGATTGTCATCGGCCGCCACGCCTTCGGCGATCAGTATCGGGCCACCGACATGGTGGTGCCCGGCCCCGGCAAGCTAACGCTCACCTTCACCCCGGCCAACGGCGGCGCACCGGTCGAGCACGAGGTCTTCGACTTTCCCAGCGGCGGGGTAGCGCTCAGCATGTACAACCTCGACGATTCGATCCGCGGCTTCGCCCGCGCCTGCCTCAATTATGGATTGGAGCGCGGCTGGCCGGTGTACCTGTCGACCAAGAACACGATCCTCAAGGCCTATGACGGCCGCTTCAAGGACATCTTTCAGGAAGTATTTGAGGCCGAGTTTGCAGAGGGGTTCGCCGAGAAGCGCATCGTCTACGAGCACCGCTTGATCGACGACATGGTCGCGAGCGCGCTGAAGTGGTCGGGCAATTTCGTGTGGGCGTGCAAGAATTACGACGGCGACGTGCAGTCGGACACAGTGGCCCAGAGCTTCGGCTCGCTGGGGCTGATGTCATCGGTGCTGATGACGCCCGACGGGCAGACGGTCGAGGCCGAGGCGGCGCACGGCACCGTGACCCGGCATTACCGCCAGCACCAGAAGGGCGAGGAGACCTCGACCAATCCGATCGCTTCGATCTTCGCTTGGAGCGGCGGCCTGAAGCACCGCGCCAAGCTCGACAGCAACGATGCGCTCGCCGGTTTCGCCCAGACCCTCGAGCGGGTGTGCGTGGACACCGTCGAGGGTGGCGACATGACCAAAGACCTCGCGATCCTGGTCGGCCCCGACCAGAAGTGGCTGACCACCAACCAGTTCCTCGACAAGCTCGACCAAGGTCTGCAAGCCGCGCTCTCTCATAAGGATGGCGACTAGGATTGCGTGCGTGCGGTGCTAAGGGGGCCTGAGGCCGCCATCCTTGTCGAACAGAGCTGGTAATAGTATATCAAAGTACTCATCAACGATATCGCTCACAAGTATATTGATCTTGACTACGTTATCCTTCCATTGGCGCCGAACTTGTTTGTATTGATAGTTGTAATACCCTTTCCAGCCCCCCCGATGTGCGAGAGAGCAAGTCAAGGGTTTCGAGCTTGTCCAGATCCCGATCGTAATATCGTTGGTCGTGGACGTGCATCCCGCGCACCTTCGCTAATTCGGAGAAACTAGTGTTGACCATTCCTTTGAGTCTTGCAGTAACTCTGTAGAGGTCGGAACGTCGCCGACTTGATCTGAATTGCTTTTCGATAGTCCCAAGATAGCCAACGAGCCTTTGCTGGAGAATATAACATTCGCTGAGATACGTTTCGATTACATGTGACAGGTAAGCGACTCTCGTAATGCTTGTCCCCGCGAACGGATACCTTCCGATGTATACCTCATGGTCCTTCAGTCGTTGATATGCGGTGTGCGCCTCAGAGAATCCTGAGAAGATAGCGCCGAAGAATTTCTGACCGTCTGACAGTTCACGTTGCACTCGCGTGGGAGCCGGTCGGTCGAATAGAACGTTGTTCACGGCTTCTTCAGCTTCCTTCCATAAGGGATCATCTCGAGACGGGACGCCGATTTCTGTTCTCGCCGCGAGCAGGATCGCGTCAGCAAATCGCTCCAGTCCATCGGCGGAGTCTTCCCGACTCTTTCCCATCACCGGGGCGCCGGTTCGCGGTTATGTGCCGTCTTGCTCAAAACGGTCGACAAGCCTTTGGTGCAGCGCCGCGCATGGACGCCCGGCAAACAGTCTCGTCGCCGCCTCGAACTTGTCCAACCGCTCCGGTTCTCCGCCCATCCGGGTTTTCTCAGCGCTCAACGAATTGCTCCGTACCCACGGAACTAGTCCCGTACAAAAAGCGGTTGTTGGCGCGGGCCATCGACGACCTCGTAGACTTCCACCACCTCATATCCATCGGGGTCGTTCAGGAACACGCCCGTTTCCGGGTCTCGGACCTTTGTGATCCTTAGTTTTGCGTCGAGCATCGTGCCCTTCCGGAACGATACTTGCCGTTGTTCCACACGGTCATGAAACGCGCTGTCAGATACTGGCGCCGAGATCTCGAACCCGCGGTACACAAACTGCCACCGCCTGCGACTCTTTCGGAAGATCGCCCGAACAATGACTAGATCGGCCCTCTCATACTCAACACGGACCGTATCGTCATCACGTTGGAAAACAGGTGGCGACGACAGGCGGGCAAAATCACTGCGCGGGAATCGTACAATCGGCTCATCGTCTTGCAGTTCCCCAAGAACCTCAAACTCCGTTGGGGTATGAAGCCCCGTGAATGAAACGTGGCGTTGTTCGAAAAAGTTGTCCTGTTG
>PVBE011053725.1_pt1 | contig 38560 bp, 39 predicted proteins | sample 1631181 | NCBI WGS metagenome assembly PVBE01 (sample SAMN08397723, study PRJNA350692) | Marine metagenome, whole genome shotgun sequencing project. | isolation source: water | place: Pacific Ocean | collected 2012-04
ACAATGAACAAAATAGGATTGATGGAATCAAGGATGGAAAAATTAGAAAGAGACAACCGAAGGTTGAAGATAGCGTTTGGTGTGATGTCCTTACTTTTTGCCACAGTGGTCTTTATTGGCATGGCGATGCCACAGCAGATACCCGATGTAATCTCGGCGCACGAATTTCACGTGGTTGACGCTGACGGCGCCCCAAGAGCGAGAATGTTAATTGACCGCACCAGCTACTTCGACGAGGACGGAATGCTCCGAGCTACGAGCGCTTCCGATGGTATTGGTTATAACGATGCGAACGGAACTGGTCGAATCTGGGTGGATCAATATGGAATTGGCTACTACGGTGAGAATGGAACCCTCCGCCTAAGAATGAATTCCGGAGGTATCGTCGTAGCCGACGACAATGGGACCTTCCGCACTCGGATGAATGCATCCGGGTTTGTCTCCTATGGCGAAAAAGGTGACGTAATTTGGAGTACTGGCCAGGACGATCTGACGGGCAGGACCAGGAACTGATGCCACGGACAGTCTTGTTAACAGTGCTCATTCTGAGCTGGACTGTCCCGCTTGTCGCTCAGCAAATGCCAGAAGGTCTCCGCATGAACGTCATTGTAGAAATCGACCCGGACGGCATCTTGTCTGCGGATTCATTGCGCACATCAGCGATCATTCTGCTTCGTGAAAACTGGCCAGATGTTGTGATTGATGAAAGCGCGCGGTTGTATCTGCACATCGAGCCCGCCTGTCTGGCTATCGACATGGCTGTTTCCTGTACTGTGAATTTGGCTCTTCGTAGGCTCGGCCAGGACTATTCCCCGTTCCGGGAGTTAGTTTCCTCCTCAATGCCTCTAGCTGGTGGCGTCGCAGCATCGACGCCCGACCCCCTTGCCGAGATGCTCTACTGGCAAAAAAGAGCCCTCTTAATCGTCCCGGCAGATGCCGCAGCATCCGAAGTCACTGGCTGGATCGAAAGGACTATCGACGAACCTCTAGCAATCTGGTTCTCGCTGGATCAAGCGACGCGGGACTGCTGGCGTGATTATTTCAATAGCAATGAACGGGAGAGACCACTATCCCCGTGCCTGCGGTCGCCTTAACTGCCAGGAGCTCGGTAGACCATCAAACCATCGATAAACACCATCGTGGGTAAAACACGATAGTCAAACGGGTGCCCTTCCAGGACAATGAAATCGGCGACTTTCCCGATTTCTATACTCCCGATTTGGTCAGCTATATCAAACATCTCGGCAGCATTCAGGGTCGCCATCTTTAGCGCCTCCACCTCGGGCACGCCGTTCCTAAAGGCCCAGGCAGAATTAAGAACTGGTTCGCCACTGAGCCGACCATTCGGCATAGCGCGACGAGAAGCGCCAGGGCCAAAGAATGCTACCTTCACCCCTGCACGGCTGAGTATTGCGGGACCCTGGACGTTCCATCCTTCACCTCCGCCACGGATTTCGGAACTGTAAACGCCGGAATCCCCAAGAATGACCCCTTCAGTCGTTACCACTAGCTCGTCAGCTATCTGCCATGCCTGCGACCCTCCGCTCACAATCAGACGAAGCTCAAAGTCCGCTGCGATGGATATAGCCTCCCGTATTTCCTCCACACGATTAGCGTGGAATACCGCAGGAACCCTTCGCTGTAGAACCGGTATTAAGGCTTCCAATCGCTGGCTATAGTCCCCTTGAATCGGTCCTTCCGTCCCGCGAGCCGCCATATATCTCCGTGCATCATCAAGGGCCACTCGGACCATTGCGCTGGCAGTTTCTAGCGTCCCGGTAGTCTGAGGATCCGGTGACCATGTCCGAACCGAATCACTCACAAGAGAAAACACCATGCTGCTCGGTTCCCTACGAACCATCTTTTCGATGTCCATCCCAACGGTCTTTATGACGACCCCATTTCCTCCAACTAGATTTGCACGTCCTGGCGTAACGTTGATCGCCGTGACACCCATATCCATATTGACTTTGTATGACGGAAACCACGGATCGACGGCAAATACAGCGTTCATCTCAGGGACGACGGGTTCAATGATTTCGTCGTTCTGTACCTGCCATTTCAAGTCGCCAATCCAGTCATTTGGGTATGCCCGCGCAAGAACATAGCCAGGGTGAATTACCCGTCCACCGACATCCATTACTGGCACACCAGCCGGAACGATGCCACCGGAATCCAAGCGGGCAAATTTCCCATCCTCAATAACAACCGTGGCACCGGATATGTCCCCATCGGTCACGGTGAATACGTGCGCGTTAGTGATGGCATATGTCCGGTCGTTCGGCCCGACTTCGTTATCAATTGCCTGGAAAGGCCCTACCGAACGAGGCTGGTCTCTTTGAACAACCTCCTGTCGTTCGTATTCAAGGACACCATCCACGAACACTCTCTCAATCCGGTCCGCAGTAAGGTCGAAAAAGTGACCGTCCAATAAGACAAGGTCGGCGTCCTTGCCGGGTTCGATACTTCCGATGCGATCCTCCAGCATCATCGCTTTGGCGCCATTGATCGTCAGTGCTTCAAGCGCATGTTCTTCCTTTAATCCGTGCCTGGCTAAAAAGGCACCGTATTCCCGGAAGTCCTTAAAGTGCTGCCGTGACATATCTGTTTGAACACTGGCAGGCACCCCGGCCTCCATAAGCTCTTTAATGATGTGGTGAGGCTCAGGGTCTCCGTAGTACTGGACAATCATCATCGGGCCGACCACCGGCACAATCTTGGTACCAGCAAGGAGGTCCACTAGCGGAAAGACTTCTTCGGCATGGCCAAGAGCAAGACGGTCAATAAAGCCGTACTTTCGTGCCAGGCGCATAACCATCATGATCTCGCTCGGGTAGTGGGAATGGACATGGGCCATGACGTCACCCCTGATCACAGCAGCCAGTGCCTCGAGCCGTTCATCGACCTGCGGTGGCTGATCAATACCACCGGAGCGGTACGCGTCCCACATCTCGATGTATTCAGATGCTCGGCGATATTGTTCGTCTGCCGTCGCATACCAACCCATGACCGTTTGCGGTGTCTCCCCCGGTCGTATACCAATCAAAGGCCTTACCGCCATTTTCAGGTCTACATAGGGCTTTAGAATCATGCTTTCGTCGCCGGGCACGCTCTTCATCTTTAGCGCTACAGACTGGCCACTACTAATGACGCCACTACCCGGCCGAGTCACCAGCGATGTAATCCCACCCGAGAGAGCCACCTGAATCATTGGGTCGTTAAGGTCCAGGTTCTCAACAGCCTTCCATTCAGAGGTCACAGGTCCAGAGATCCGGTTCCTTCCAGAGCGATCAAGCGCAAGATGTGCGTGAGCATCGACCATCCCGGGTATGACGTAATCTGCTGTGTACTCCTCCGCTCTGGCCGGGAAGGGTATCCCGACGCCTACTTCCTGGATCTTGCCATCCCGGATGAGGATTTCCCCATCTCTAATTACTCCGCTTGTCACGGTGTAAATACTGTCAGCCCTTATAAGAATGGGGCGGGATTGAGCTGCATTAACATGGTCTGATGTCCCACTGCCAAACAAAATGAGGACAACGGCACATCGTACAAATAAACGCATCCGAACCTATCCAATCTCCATAGTGGACACTCCTTATCTGGAGCGTATGCAACAATACTTCGATCGCCAAGCTTGGTGAACTTTCCTGTGCCGCAAAACGTTAAAGATCGAGAATTTCGTGAGCTCTTCTCTTTATGTGATAGTCGGGGTCACCGGCCCGCTCGGTGCAGCGATCGCCCGCGCCCTCCACAAGCGAGGAGATCGCGTCCGCGGCGTTAATCGAAGTGGTCACGGCAAGGTACCAAGCGGAGTCGAACTCGTCGCCGCAGACGTCAAGGATGCCTCAATTGCACGCCAGGTATGTGCGGGCGCGACCGTTGTTTTTCACTGTGCTAGCGCTCCGTACACCGACTGGTCCAATCCCGCAGCGCCTAAGCCAATACGTTGGACCGACGAAGCCGACCACTTGCCAACAATAACGAAAGGTGTCATTGCTGGCGCGGGCTCTGCGGGCGCCCGCATTGTTTATGGTGACAACTTCTACATGTACGGCCCAGTCGATGGACCTATTACAGAAGATCTCCCCTGGGCCGCAACTGACCGGAAGGGACTTGCTAGGATCTCAGCGGTCCAAGACCTTCTAAATGCTCACGTAAAAGGAAATGTTGGGGTCGATATTGGTTGCGCCTCAGATTTCTTTGGCCCGGAAGTTCTGAATTCTACAGTTGGTGATCGTGTTTTCGACGCTGCCCTCCAGGGCGAACCCGTTGAGATCTTCGGAGCACCTGACGTTCTACACACCTATTCATTTATTGATGATGTGGCAGCTGGAATGATCACCCTAGCGGATAGCCCAACAGCGCACGGGCAAGTGTGGCATCTTCCAAACGACGAACCGGTCACCCCCCGTCATTTCATGAAGGTTGCTTACGAAGTAGCGGGTAACCCGCACGCCATACAAATCGCTGATGACCGCGTGTGGCAAAAGCTTGGCTACCAAGCTCATTTACATGACCGCGAATACATTGTGGGCCACGGTAAATTTGCCACGATGTTTGGAGCTAAACCAACCGCCCTCCGAGATGCAATTCGGATCACGATCGACTGGCTCCGGGCACGCAAATAATAGTTGTTTTGCTTTTGAGATCGGACAACATTCCAAGCTATTGATTTCGGAAAATCTCCCTTGTGCCGCCCCGATCCACTAAGGCAACCCAGTCCGTAAACCATCCTTCGAGTTCGTCGTCACCGGCCGCCATTGCTTGTTCCCAGTCACTGAGGCCAGCCCACGTGGAGGACCAGACAAAGTTTGATTCTGCGTTGCCGCCAATGAGAACTTCTTGATTCTGGCCAGACCAGCCAGCCAACGCTCCAGCCCGGCACATAAGAGCCCGGGCCAATTCTCGGCGCTCTGTTCGTATGGTGTAGGCACTCCGTACTTCGAGCCTTCCCGGCGTTGCGTCAAGTGGCTCGCTTGGCTCCAGAATCGTGAATACCTCAACCTTCGGACCGTACAGGCATCGCGAATCAATTGCCTGTGACCATTCAACATGCGGCGGGAGGGTTCGCGCTCGTGCTATCGCAGCTTCCCAGTCTGACAAACTGTCCCACTCCGAAGACCACACGAATAAGCTTTGCTGGGCATGCCCGTGGAGCATTTGTTGGATACGTCCGTTCCATCCAGCTTGCGGCCAGACCCCTTCCTTGCCTTGTCGCCATACGTCCACAAGGTCTCCTTCAGCTGCAGCCATTGTGACAACGTAGGAGCTGCGCACCTCAATCATAAGAATCTCCGGTCAATCATGAATCCACGTTAGCTAGCTAATTAGCTGGAAACAGATGGCATGAAACCTCATGTAACTCTTCAACTGAAATCAGCTCTGGCTCGATCATGTCGCAGTCTATGTTTAATCGATTCTCGACCTCGGCTTTCGATCCACATCGCGTGCAAAAATTGCATCCAAGTGGTGGCGACGATGGGCTAGGAACCTCCCCCGTCATCGCCTTCCAACCACGGGTGTTTGCATGCTCGGGGTCGGCGACCGGAACTGCGGACAATAGAGCTTGAGTGTAAGGATGACGCCCTTCCTTAAATATGCGGTCCCGTGACGCTGTCTCTACAATTTTACCTAAGTACATCACCGCAACCCGGTCACTGATCTGTCGGACGACCCCCAGGTCATGCGCAATGAACAGGTAAGAAAGCCCTAATTGATCCTGGAGGTCCTGCAATAAATTAACTATTTGCGCCTGGATCGACAAATCAAGTGCCGACGTAGGCTCGTCGCACACCAGTAAGTCAGGCTCTGACGCGAGGGCCCGTGCAATACCTACCCGCTGCCTCTGCCCTCCAGACAACTCCCTTGGAAAACGTTTGCCGAGCGCGGGGTCCAAGCCGACAGTCTCAAAGATAGCGTCGACCCTTTGCTGGAGCACAGCTCCTTCAAGCGATAAATGAATCTTGAATGGCTCGGCAACAAGATCCCGTGCACACCACCGTGGGTTAAGTGCAGCCCCTGCGTCCTGAAACACAAGTTGTATACGCGGGCGAATGCGTCGCATCTCCCGGTTACTCATGGCCGTTATCTCATGGCCATCAAACCAAACGCTTCCGGAGGCCGCACCCACAAGCCCCAAGATGGCCCGGCCAAGTGTGCTCTTCCCGCAGCCACTCTCGCCAACAAGTCCAAGTGTTTCGCCACGTTGCAAAGTCAGCGAAACGCCATCTACGGCACGGACCACTCCTTTCTTATCTGACCATAAACCGCTACCCCGGGGAGCAAACTGGACCTTTAAATCAGACACTTCAAGTAAAGCTGTCCCCCGTCTATTCATCTCCCTGGCCCTCCGCCGCCACGATCCCGTTCGCAGCCGGAGTACAAGCAATCCAATGGGATGATGAAATGCGGGCCATCACTGGAACACGAGCATCGCATTCGCGTTCACTGATTCCGCAACGGGGAAAATAGGCACAACCCGGCGGCAAGGCCATTGGATCGGGCGTTCCTCCGGGAATCGTGGCCAGTCGTGAAAGCCGTTCAGTCCGTAAATCCGGAACCGATGATATGAGTCCCCGTGTATAAGGGTGGGCTGGCCGACCATATAGATCTTGTACTGAGCCTGACTCAACGATGCGTCCCGCGTACATAACTGCAACCCTATCGGCCAAGCCAGCAACAACCCCGAGATCATGGCTGATCCAGACAAGTGCCATTCCCAGGTCATCTCGCAACTGAAGCATAAGATCTACGATCTGCGCTTGAACTGTTACGTCGAGTGCTGTGGTTGGCTCGTCAGCAATTAGCAGCTCTGGCTCTCCCGCCAATCCCATGGCGATCATGGCACGTTGACGCATCCCCCCTGACAGCTGATGGGGGAAAGAATCGGCCACGCCTTGAGAATCGGCAATGCCAACCCGTACTAGCCAATCGACTGCGCGTCTCTTTGCCTCCCCGCCCTTAATATTCAGGTGGCGCTCGATGACCTCGCTAATCTGGCGGCCGATCGTCAATACGGGATTAAGAGCAGATAACGGATCCTGGAAGACAAACCCAATTCGAGATCCCCGAATCTCGCTCAGCTTTCGCTCATCAAGAGCCAGGAGGTTGAGGCCATTGAGAACGGCCCTCTCTCCTCTGATTCGCGCAGGCGGTGAGGGCACCAACCCGACTAATGCCATTGCTGCAACGGTCTTGCCGGAACCAGACTCGCCTACAATCGCCAACGACTCACCGCGAGCGACATCGAAGTCCACACCATTGACAGCGTGCACTAACCCCTCAGGCGTCAGGAATTCCACATGCAGGCCCCTTACCTCCAGCAGGGCCGCTTTCTCGGCAGAATGGTGACTGGTCGACAAGACGTGTTTCGAACCTCCGCTTCCAACGGGTCCGCGTCCTTACAGCTAGTCCTCGAAACCCATCTCCGGATTGAAGCCACCATTTCCGCTCATCTCTTTCCCATCAAGATAAACGGTTGGCGTCGCCAGCATAATGTCCATGTGGTAATCACTTAAACCAACAGTGCCACCAAAATCCGGGTTCTGGTATCCGAACCCAAAATCAACCGCCGCAAGCTTACGCTCATCTTCTATCATGCGGCCCGAGATTCCCGCCTGTGGGTTTAGTCCCAGGCTGAAGTGGCAAAGTTTGTAGATTGTCGGGTCGTTACAGGCAGATAGCCACTCGCGCATGTTATCGGCCTCTGAGCCCCCTTCGACCTTTGTGATGACCCCGTTCACCATTGTGAAGCTGTAGGGGGTATGGACGACGCCTTGAACTGAGTCTGAGGCATCGATCACGATGATCCCGTTAATCGATTCCTCTACTGGCGCGATGTTAGTTTGCATGCCAGGGAAAAAGTCGTCCATGCCGGGATGAAGTAACGCGCCTCTCCCAAGGTCCGCCTTGCGAGGCTTGAGCTGAAAGCTCACGTCCGTCCCCTGTGGCGAAGTCACCCGGCAGAGATCTGTCGCTTCCCATAGTTCGCAAACCCGTTCACCTATCCGGATCATTTTGTCGATGTCGGCGTGCAGTAAGGCACGCACCACATAGTCCTCGACCCCGGTCACCTCGGTATACAAGATGCTGGTTCCACTCGCCTTTGCCTCGAGCATCGCCTCAGAAGCATCTATCCCATCATCGATAATCGAGACGATGTATTTAGCAGCTTTAAAGGCCTCGCTCAGGATTGGGCCCGGATACGCAGCCTCCTCTGGCTTAGCAAGCTGTTTAATGATCAGCTGGGTGTCGGCACCGGTGCGAGCGCCGGCCGCCATAAGCGCATGCGCAAGGTTCAAGTCGCTACGTGTGTCTGCTAGCACCAACAACGGATCCCCCTCTTCAGGGTCGACCAGTCGTTGCATCGCCACCTCGGCGAATTCATCCCAAAATTGTCTCGACTTCATCAAGTCACTCCTGTTCGTTAGTTAAGCTTCTGGGTACCGGATGGGCGCGCTTGCTCTGTGCGATACGCAACCGTGCGAGAGACTCCGCCATCATGGCAGATGCCTGAATGGGGTCTATCACAGGGATAGGTAACCGTTCTTGAAGTTGGCCGATTACACCCAAACTTCCATAGCCGATCACCACGTCAGCACCGTCCTCGCTCATCGCCAAATTAGCTTGTTCGAGCATTGCTTCCGGCAAAGCCTCGTCTCGGGCTGCAAATTCAAGTGTCTTGCCGGTAACAGACCGCACCGAAGCCAGTTTGTCTGCAAATCCGTACATGCGCACCAAATCTTCTATACAACGTGATCCGTAAGCCCCTCGTTGGTTACCCGCTTTCTCTCCTGGCATAAGGAAAGAAAAACGTCTACCAACCATAGAGGCCATATGTATCGATGCTTCCGTCTCTCCAACTACCGGTATTTCAAGAGCTTCTTTGGCAGCCTGTACTCCCGGCTCATCCAAACATCCCATAGCAACTGCATGGAACCCAGCTTCCTGCGCCGACTGGGCTGCCTCAACGTGAAGCATGCTCAAGAGTTCAACATCATAAGAACAGCTAATCGCTTCCAGAGGCGCATTTGGCAAATCGGCCAGCGTGATCTCAACGTCCGGGCGTGCCAGTGGCGATAGCAACTCTCTGTGAACGTCTCCCCATGCCTGCAGGCCATTGCGCACTGGAATTATGGCGCAAATACGTATGACCTCCGTCATCTTCCCTCCGTCTCTTCAGCTCGGCTGACATGCAGTCCAGACTGCATTCGGCCACTTAATGACTCCCCTATCAGATTGAATCCTATTACAAGTACGAACAGTGAGATTCCCGGAAACGTGGCCACCCACCATTGGTCCAACAGGAATTTCTGCCCCTCTGCAACCATACGTCCCCACTCCGGTGTTGGAGGTTGCGCGCCCAGCCCCAAAAAACTCAAGGACGCTGCTGTTAAGGCAACGAACCCCGCGTCGAGAGAGGCCCGAACAATAACGGGATCCAAAACGTTGGGAAGTACATGCCGGCCCACAATCCTCAATTCGTTAGCCCCTATCGCCCGCGCCGATTCGACAAACTCAAGTTTCCGAACGGCCAGGATCTGGCTCCGAACCAACCGCGCGTAAGCTGGCCACCAAAGAAAGGCAACGGCGAACATCGTCTGCTGGAGGCCACGCCCAAGAACAGCGTTCGTCGCCAGCGCAAGAATCAATGGTGGAAAAGCCAAGAAAACGTCTGCAACCCGCATCAACAGTCCATCGATCCAGCCGCCAAGGTAGCCCGATACCGACCCTATGCTGACTCCAACTAGGATTGCGATCCCCAGTACGACCACAATAGTGGCGAGTGTTGTCCGTGCCCCGTACACCACCCGGGAGTAAACATCGACACCCACACCATCCGTGCCAAACCAATTGGCTGCTGAGGGTGCCGAAAGCCGGTGCTCAAGTCTAAGGCCGGCAGGGTCCTGGCTTGAAAACAAGCCTGGGGAAATTGCCATCGCGGCAAACAATCCGACAATGGCTAGCCCCAGCAGAAGGCTCGGATTCCACAACTGGAACGTCTTATTCATAACGAATTCGTGGGTCAAGCTTCGTGTACAACAAGTCCACGCCCAAATTCACGAACAAATAGGCCGTTGTCGACACCAACGTGATTCCCATAATGACTGGGATGTCCAAGCGGAAGATTCCCTTCCATGCGTAAGTTCCGAGTCCGCCCCAGGAAAATATATTCTCAATGAGCACGGTCCCCCCAAGCAGAAAAGCGACCTGGAGTCCAATTACTGTCGTTGTCGGCAGCATCGCGTTTGGAAGAGCGTGCCGCAGCCACACTGCCCGTTCGGAAAGACCTTTGGCCCGTGCAGTTCTCACGTAATCTTGCTCCAATGCATTCAGCATTGCGGAGCGAGTAATCCGACCAACCTCTGATATTCCCGCTATGGAAAGAGTTAGTGCCGGCAATACTAAATGGCGCCCCGCATCCATCATTGTTGCCCACTGCCCCGCAAATAACGCGTCAAAGGTATACAAGCCCGTGAGTACGGGTGGAGGAACGGTTTCAAGACTCAACCGCCCGGCGATCGGTAGTACCCGAAGCCAGCCTGCGAACACAAGCTGTAGGAGCAAGGCGAGAAAGAAAACTGGCATCCCAACCCCTAAATATGAAAAGCCCAAGAATGCCCGATCAACCCATCCACCGCGGCTGGTAGCAGCGCGCACGCCAATGGTTATTCCCAAAACGACCGTGAGCACCATCGTCGCAAAAAGAAGCTCAAGCGTAGCCGGGAAAAATATACGCAACTCCTGTGCAACTTCCTGTTTCGAACTTAACGAGGTTCCAAGGTCGCCCTGAAGCAGTCGCCCGATGTAAAGCCCATACTGGACTGGTATCGGCTGATCCAGTCCGAGACGTTCCCTGACTGCCTCAAGCTGCTCCGGAGTGGCTAGGCGTCCCGCTGCCGCTCGCGCCGGATCACCGGGGAGCAACTGCGAGACATAAAACGCCAAAATGCTTACTCCCAGCAATACCGGGATCATCAAGAACAAACGGCGTGCAACGTAACGTCCCATCATTCAAGCCACATCGGGTATAGGTTTTGCGTCAGCGGATGCCCCAATGCCACCGAGTAACCTTTTAGGTCATCTCTCTGGGCAGACAGCCCAACCATTGTCACTGAGACTGCAAACGGCATTTCCTCTAGCCAAAGCGCCTCAACCTGCCGATACAACGAGCACCGCCGTTCTTCCTCGGTTGCCGCCGCCGCCTGGTCGAGAAGCCGATCCATTACGGGGTTTTGGTACCAAGCAAAGTTGTTCCCCCCATCGCCAGCTTGACTGGAATGGGCCAAGGAATACAGAAAGTGATGGGCCTCAGGTCCTGGGGCGAACAGCCAAATGGTCCCCATGTCTGTCGAACTATCTGGCCGAGAGTAATTCGACACCTTTGCGTCCCACTCGATGTCCACTGCAGTGACTCGGATACCTAGTTCAGCCGCCCCGGCGCGCATGATTTCAAAAAATGGAGTCTCCCCAGTAGTGCCTTCAAAAGCCATGGTCAGTTCAACCTCGCCCGGCCGCACTCCGGCCTCGGCGATAAGACGTTTGGCCTCTACAAGATCGTGACGCGGAGGCGGTTGATCTGAGCTCGCACACTCACCACGAGCTGGCAGCACGCCATATGGCAACTCGGCATTGCCGCGCATTAGATGCTCAACATGCCCCTGGTAATCATAAGCCAGAGCAAGAGCACGCCGAACACGTGTGTCCCGTAAGGGTTCTCGCCTCGTGTTGAACGCAAAATACAGTTGGTTGAGAGTCGGATCTCGATTGACTGTGATGCCCGGCTCACCAGCGAGCGCCTCAAGTGTGTCGGCGCTGGAAAGATAGATCCAATCTGCGTCGCCATTACGTAGCGCTATACGGCGGGCTGCCTCTTCTCGAATAACCCGAAATACAGCTCTTTCAATGTGACGCTCCCCCCAACCGCCGTGATAATCGTCGAAACGCTCCACAGTGAATTGTTGTTCGGGTTGAAAAGACACCAGCCTGTACGGTCCGCTCCCAGCATCGTGACTCTGTAGCCATCGTTGACCCAAGTCTCCCTGGAATTCGTTGGCCCGTACGAGTTCAGAATTGGCCACATAAAAACGTGTCAGCGCGCCTAGTAACCCGTGGAACGGTTCGTACAAGTCGATAGCCACATGCCGGCCACCCAAGATCTCAGCCCCACTCACAGGCGTTAAGTAGGCCCACACCCCCGTCTTGAGAGTAAGCATGCGGTCAATCGAGTACTTGACGTCGACTGCACGGACGGGTGTTCCGTCATGGAATACGGCATCGGAGCGAAGCGTAAACAAATACCGGCGCCCGTCATCCGAAACCTCATAGGACTCTGCCAAGTCGAGCGACAACTCGGTGGTCCCGGGAATGTATTGTACGAGCGCGCTGTAAAGATTAATTACCGGATTGTCGACTCGGCTATCAAGTGCTGCGAGCGGGTCAAGCGTAGGCGGAATGCCTTCCGTCAGTATGACAAGGTAAGAACGCTCCGTCTCTGGCGCACAGCTGCCTGAAAGCAAAACGACAGCAATCGCAATGACGCAAAGCGCGGGGGTGCGAGTGCCCCGGGCACGACTACAGAACATCCAGTTCAAGCCGGTGATTAGAACGAGCGTCTCCCTCCGTACAACAAAGATTCGTGTCAGCGCGAGCCCACGCCTGGCGGCGCCCGGTCTTCCGGAACACGATGTGAAGATCGCGATGGTACCCAATCTATGGGTGCTGCGAAACCAACCGAGACCTGGGCACAAGTGTGCTACTTGTGCCAGCGTCGACCATTGTTCAGACCATCCGAATATGGAAATGGACCATCCCGTGTAGCAGCATGATATGCGAAGCTCGCCAAAACGATTGCGGCTTGCTGCAGGTCCTCTTCGACCAAACGATCAAAGACATCCATATTCGTATGGAAAGCAACGTTAAAGAACTCGAGGTCATCTTGAATAAACTGAAACGCTGGCAGGCCAGACTTGAGAAATGACATGTGGTCAGTCCCGCCGGTGTTTCCTGGCACGATCCACTCCATCCCGAGATCGCGGAGTGGCGCCATGGCCGCTTCAAAGATTGGCCGAGCCTCGTCATTGCCCTGAAGGTATATACCACGAAAACGTCCATACCAATCAACGTTGAAATAGACGTAGAAGCCGACCCGTTCAGCGCGTTTTTCGTCAACGTCTCCTTTGCCAAAATGCTTTGCCACATAGCCCAAAGAACCAAGGTGCCCCGACTCTTCTGCTCCCCACAAGGCTGCCCGAATGGTGCGGCGAGGCTGGACCTCTACCGCCTTCAAAAGGCGCATCGCTTCCATTACAACCGCGCTGCCCGCCGCGTTGTCCGTGGCACCCGTCCCGGATGGCTGCGCGTCAAGATGCGCGCCGATCATCACAACCTCATCGGAAAGATGGCCACCTGGTATCTCTGCAAGGATGTTGTAGTCAAGAGGATCATCGTCGAGTAGGTAGTTGCGCGATTCGACTAGTAACTCTGGCTTGTCGCCGTTCTTTAAAAGCCGGGCAATACGGTTGTAATGTTCAGCTGCCACGACGAATCGCGGAAGCAAGGGTGAGGAGCCCAGCGGGAAGGGGCCTTTTCCAGTGACCGTGACTAGCCCCTTGTCCATTGGTCCGACATTGGACATTCCGGGCGACAGTACGGCCGAAACGCCCTCGTTTTCAAAGAAGCCCTCGATTTCGTTCCAGGCAAGCGGTTCGTCTGCCGATGGTTTGCTACTGGCCACGCCATCATCACGGGCCCCTGAGTCCCCGACATCTGGTCGCGCCATCTCCTCCAGCTCATCGTTGGAAAGCCTTACTGCTTGCGGTTGATAGTTCGGTTCTAACTCCCGTGGCGCATGCGTTAGGACGAGCCTGCCTGCGAGTTGGCCTCGATAGAACTCCAGGTCGGCCTTTTTCATTATCTTGTCGACCTGAACCAGAACCGGCGTGCCTCTAACCGCCCCTTCAGTGCCACGCGTTCCAGGCACAGCATAAGCGATCAACGGCTGATACCGTGGCGCGACCATATGGGCTGACATGTAACGGTTTTCCCACGCATAGCCGAACTCTCCCCAGGCCTCAAGGGATGCATTAACCAGTCCGAATTCCTCGAACTTGTCGCGTGCCCATGCGGCCGCCGCATCGTAAGACGGGGAGTTCGCAAACCGAGGGCCGAAACGGTCTGTGATAACCCAAGCGAGTTCCATCACTTGGGACCGACTCAGCCCTTCAGTGCGAATTCGTGAGAGCACCTCCAGGTCAGGGTGTTCCGTCAGCGGGGTGCTTTCGCCGTTCGGTCGCGATTTCCTTTTCGTCATACTAAATCGCAGTGCGGTCAATTCGCCCGCTTGTGCGCCTCCGAATCACTCAGCATTTGATGCTATACGGCGCATGCGAGCTTCAAGAGAAGCAAGCCGCCGGTCGAAATCGCTCACGTGACTGATAATAGAAACCCCGTTAAGCATCCACAAGCGACCCTAACGTGGGCAGCGTAGAATAGGCACATGGACGACAATCCGCATCTGACGATCATCCTCCCCACCTATAACGAGGCTGAAAATATTGCAGAACTCATTCCACGGATCCAAGTCCGGTTCTCTGGAGTGCCATTTCTCCTGTTCGTTGTTGACGATGCATCGCCCGACGGAACGGCGGATATTGCACGCAAGTTAAATGAGCAGTACGGAAACATTGAAGTGCTGACACCGCCAATGCGACGGGGGCTAGGCGCTGCCCTTCGCTATGCCTACGATCGAGTCTCGACAGCGTACATACTCTCAAGCGACTCCGACATGTCGTTCAGTGTCAATCAGATGATAGAACTCTACGAAACCATACAGGCGCGCGAGCACGACATAGTTCTGGGTTCGCGTTGGTGCCCTGGGGGAAGTTACGAGGCCCCAAAATTCAGAATTAAGTTGAAGAAACTGACATCTGCTGTCGGGAACATCGTGGTTCGAATCCTCGCAGGTTTACCCGTTAGAGACGTTAGCGCTAATTTCCGCGTGCTACGAAAAGATGCATGGGACAGAATCGATGCGGTCGAGAACACCAACGCCATGTTGTTTGAGATGGTATTCAAATGTCACCACGGTGGGCTCAAGGTGAGCAGCATCCCTATTACCTTTCGTGATCGTCGGCACGGAAATTCGAAGCTGAACTTAATCTCTGAGATCCCAAAGTTCCTCGTTCGTATGTTCTACTACATCCTTCGCTATCGATTTACTGGATATAGATTGAAAGAGCGATCCTAAATGTTCAAATCTGCCCGCCTTCTCTGGGACGCCATCGACCACTAAGGAGATCACCGTGGGAATTCCCCATCGCTTGAAATTGATCGTTTGTTCTTTCGTTGTTCTTGTGTCGCCCTTTCATGTGCAAGCCCAGGAAACGGTTAACCCGGGAACCGTTCTGCCCGATGACTCGGTTGCACTAGAAAATCAGGTTCGGAATAGCAAATTCGACACAGTTTTACCGCAAGTAATGCGAGACAATGAAATCGACATGTGGATACATGTCATGCGTCCGTGGACTCCCGACCCTCTGAACTTCGAGTTCGGTAGCGATATGGGGATCTTTATCTTCACCGACCGCGGAGATGACAGAATTGAGCGTGCTATTTTCGCGGGCTACGTTGGTGATGGGAACGCGTATGACATCATTAGCCGTCCGTTCGTCGAACTGCCCACCTTCGTTGACGGGGTCATCACCGAACAGCCTGGTGGTGATGAAACCGATTATCTGGAGTTTCGCTTCGATGGTGTTAGGGAGTTCGTCGCCGAACGTGACCCGGAACGTATCGGCGTAAACTACGCAGAAGCTTTTGGGCTTTCAGCAGCGTCGGAACGTGCCCCTCTCACCGACGGACTTTCCCACACAGACTACACCCTCTTATTGAATGCGCTAGGTGACAAGTACGCGAAGCGAATCGTCTCTGCCGAACACCTCATTCTTGACTATTTAGCAGGCCGTGTCCCAGAGGAAATTGAGCTTTACCGGCAGTTCGGGTTGATCACCGCCAACAATCTTGATCGGGAATTCGGTAAAGTGGTGCCGGGCATAACTAGCCTCAGCGATCTTGAAGGAAATGTATTCCGCCGTAACCGTGACGGCGTCGAATTCCACGCACAGGATCGCGAGCCATATATCCTGCAACCAGGGGACGTGTTCACCATTCTTCACGGTGCCGGAAACAGGATCTTCTCGTCTGACCTGGGGGGAAATGCTTATCTGCTGCGCGAAGGTGAAACAGAGGCGCCGCCGGAGATTCAAAATGTCTGGCGTGCTGCGTTAGAAACTCGCCAAATTTTACTCGACAACATAGTTGCCGGACGTACGGCAGGACAGACCCTTGAGCTGCTAATCGAGAAGATTGAAGCGGCCGGCTACCACTATAACCCCGTCGATCAATACGACTCGAATGCTGACCTTAGCTTGACCCAGGTCCATCTCGATGTCCACGCCGTAGGAAGAAGCGGCTTGGTTGCTCCCAGGATCTCTCCCCTTGGCTCTGACTGGGAACGGGAAATGACGATTCCAGTGCTACACACCTTCACATTTGAGTACATGATCCATATGCCCGTGCCTGCATGGGGGCCAGGCAAACACATCTATATCGCTTTCCATGATGGTGCAGTCGTGACAGAAGACGGTGTCATGTTCCCTTACCCCCCGGATCCAGGTATCAGGCTCATCCGTTGATGACTAGTTCAGAGCCAGTACTAACCTCGATGACTCAGCACACGCGCGCGCGAGTACAGAGGTGTGGGGCGCGACTTTCCTACTCGATGTCTTTTACACATCGGAAGCCAGTATCTGCATAGCTGTTTGCCTGGAGATCACTGGTGCGCCTTGAGGCACGCATCAACCCTGGTCGACCGTCCCAGGAATTACCACGCATTACCCTTCGGCCCGTAGGCTCATCATTCCTCGGGTTGTTTTTTGGGCTTCGGCTGTAGTACTCCGCATCAAAGTAGTCCGCGCACCATTCCCAGGCATTGCCAGACATGTCATACAGACCGAAGGAGTTTGGCGGAAAAGAGCCGACTGGCGCCCCAAACGTGAAACCGTCGTCATATCCTTCGGTATATGGCCACGTTGTAACGACCATCACAAAGTTTTCATCAGAGACATTCGCCACAACATCCGCGCCTAAAGGCTCATTACCCCAGGCAAACTTGTAGCCCTTCTCTCCGCCACGGGCAGCATATTCCCATTCGGCTTCCGTAGGCAGCCGCTTGCCCACCCACTTTGCGTAGGCATTGGCATCGTTCCAACTTAGGTGGGTAACCGGCTGACTCTTCTCATCTTCTGTGTGTAGTTTGCCAGCCGCATCAAATCTCCAGTTAATTCCTTTTTTCTTCTCCCACGCATCCCCGGTCCAAATGATCGAACCACCATTCTTCTCGGCATCGGTCACATAGTTGGTCCTCTCCACAAACTGTCCAAACTCTTCCAAAGTGACCTCGTGCGAGTCCATGTAAAAGGCGTCAACTTCCACTTCATGTACCGGTTTTTCCATATCTTGACCATCGGCGTTGCCCATGGCGAACGTTCCCCCTGGTACCAAAACCATGCCAGGAGGAACTTGTAATGTCTGCGCGTCAAGCCGAAGTAACATCGCCGTAACAATTAAAAGTGCTGCTAGAAAGAGTTGTCTCAACTTGGCATCTCCGTGCTTATTTGCTGCGTTACTTCAAGACCATCTCGTCCAGTAGTTAAAAAGATTGCGAGAGAATCATGCCACGGAAACTCCGCCTCCAACACGGCCGGCCCGGCGCGGGTCGATAGATTTCTAATAGGCTTCGGCACCTGATGCCTACCTACAACGAGTTTGCTGTGGCCCGTTACCCTTAGTAGGATGATTCGAATTCACGATTGAGTGATCGTCAACTGTCTTCCTTCGCAAGTACTTTCTATCAAAGCAAAACTGGAGAAGAGGATGTTCAGGTCCTTAACCAGTCTAGGTGTGGTCGCGTTCATACTAGCCACGTGCATCACACTCGGCGTCGGCTCACTGTTCGCTTCAGAAAAGGAAGCGATTCAAGAAGAACAGAGTTTCATTATCGGTGAGTATTTTGTTTGCGATGTAACCCGCGAGACTTTTGCGGATGTCCTCGTCGAGAAAGCTCTCGGGCCGATCTACCAGCGACATGTCGATTCTGGTGAACTTAACGGGTGGGGCTGGTTACGCCATAACTATGGTGGTCGCTGGCGGCGCCTTCTGTTCGCAACCGGCAATGATCTGGACACGAGGATGGCGGCACGTACCGCTATTCTTGAGGAACAACAAACCGAGAACCTGGAAGATTTTCGAGAATTTAACTCGATTTGCGGAAGCCACGACGATCTGATTTGGGTCCAGGCAGCCGGGCTGGAGGCCACCACCCCCGATAACCTAGGCCCGGTCTCATACTCCACTTACTACGCCTGCAGTCAGGCCGGACAGGAACGAGCGGACGAGATCGTCCAGCAACTCTTCGCCCCACACATCAACGAGTTAGTCGAATCTGGGCAGATCACCACCTGGGGCTGGCATTCGCACGTGATCGGCGGACGGTTCCGCCGGTTGATGACCTACAGTGGCATGAGCCACCCGGAGCTCATCGACGCTGTCAATACCTATTCTGCTGCTGCTAGCGCCGAAAACCAGGCCATGGCCAACGAATTCGATCAAATCTGCAGCAGTCATCAGGACTACCTATGGGAGCGGGTACTGCCTAACCCGGACGGAGGCGACTAAGACCGGTAAACGGTCAAGTTTAATTTGCCCAGAGGGGACACCAGGCCATGGCTCACACGTGTGCATGGCCGACGGCTAGCTGCGCAACCGAACTGTCACGGGCGTACAGTAAAGGGGAACGTGAGGTAGAGGCACAGCTCATGATCCAACTGGAGGCCGCTAGTTGAACGTCTCACTGATTGCACTCACGAATATTGCTATCGCGACGGTTTCTTCGTCGGCCTTGCGCACAATGATTGTCCGTTTAGCCAAACAACCAGAACTGCACCAATGAATACGTTAGAAAAAGTAAGGGCGATCATCGTGGAGCAGCTTGGTGTTGACCCTGCCGAGGTTACTGTCGAAGCATCCTTCCTTGAGGATCTCGGCGCCGATTCGCTGGACACGGCAGAGCTAGTGATGGCGCTCGAGGAGGAGTTTGATATTGAAATTATGTATGAGGATGCTGAGAAGATTGCAAAGGTTCAAGACGCCGTAGACTACATCGACGGATACTCCAGCTAGCGCGATATCAACGAGATTCTGTGCTCACAAGTATCGAGTGGCGCAGCTGAAAGCAATCGATATGGAGGATATCAACGATGGGTAGTTCAACCGCAGTGGACGCTAGATTAGGTAAGTTGGAGCGGGACAACCTCCGATTGAAACTGGTGGTTGGCTCGTTGCTAGTCACACTGGGAGTGCTGCCGCTGATCGGCGCAGCACCGTCCGGACAAATGCCAAATGTGATTGAGGCGCGATCGTTCCACGTGATCGACGAAAATGGCATCAAACGCGCTCAGGTCGATGCCGACGGCATTTTTTATATAGACGCTGACAGTAACGTCCGGCTCTCAGCTTACGCCGATGGTATTTACTACATGGATGAAACAGGTCGAAACCGCGTTTTAATGGAACCTAACGGCATCGAATACATGGACGAAAATGGGCTGACCAGGGCCCATCTAGGCCGAATCGCGTTCAACTCTCCGGCTACTGATGCACTCACATACTACCCGGGAGATGTTGTCCTTTACGACGCCGAGGGGAATCTACGTTGGAGGGCACTTCGCTAACCGGCTTGACTCCTAAGATGCGAACAAGCGCCAGGAAGAGCTGTCTCGCAAGGGAGCAGGGACCATGAGCAATGTCACACTGCACGTGAATGGGGCAACGCATGTGCTAGATATCGATCCGTCGACTCGGTTGCTCTACGTCCTCCGAAATGATCTCGGTCTGCAGGGGCCAAGATTCGGGTGCGGACTGGGCCAGTGTGGGGCGTGCACAGTTCTCATCGATGGTGTAGCGACTCGCTCTTGTGTCACGACAACATCCCGAGTCTCTGGAGAGATAACAACGCTTGAGGGCCTCGCCAAGAACGGAAACTTAGATCCCCTGCAACAAGCGTGGATTGACGAACAGGTCCCGCAGTGCGGCTTCTGCCAAAACGGCCAGATCATGACAGCCAAGGCCCTACTAGACCAGAATCCGAACCCAACAGATGATGAAATTCGTGAAGGAATGGGCCGGGCCTGATTTGGGCTCGCATAACCAGGAAATCCTCGGCGCCCGGCTTGGACTTACGGACAAGGAACTTGACGATCTTCGTTTTAGTGGGGTCATCTGAACCAACGATTACTAGCCCACGGAGCAGATATTTTGATGAATTTGCCAAACTAGAGTCAGATTAACGGAAACTGCCCCCTGTCTGGAGTGCGGCGTAACACGCTAGCCGCCTGCTAACATTTCCCTAATCATGTGTGCTTGGAAGGGAGTTCCCATGCGGCATATCTGTCTGGCAGGTGTGCTGGTTGCACTCGTCTCGAACTTATTGATAGTTACCCCAAACGGGTGGCTGTACGCCCAAACCTCCACGACAAACCCGTATCGTGTCACCCTCGGATGGGAGAAACTTCCTACAGGAAGAACCCTCGGGATCATGAGTGGCGCTTTCCCTGACCCCGATGGCCAACATTTGTGGCTCCTAGACCGTTGTGGCGGAAATCAATGCGCCGATTCCGACCTGGGTCCAATCCTTAAATTCAACCTGGACGGGGACCTTGTTGAAAGCTTCGGCGCGGGAATTTTCGCCTTTCCGCACGGCTTCTATCTCGATCACGAGGGCTTTCTCTGGGTTACCGAAGGCGGGTCGCACGGTGATGTTCGAGCAACGCTTGGTGAAAGCATGGGCCTGGGCCATCAGGTCCTCAAGTTAAACCAACGTGGCGATGTGGTGATGCGGCTTGGAGAGGCTGGGGTCTGGGGTGACGGCCCAGCGCACTTTAATGGCCCCTCAGCGGTTGCGGTCGCAGACAATGGGGATATCTGGATTGCTGATGGGCACCGGGGCGGGAATAATCGTATCGTCAAATTCGCCAGTGATGGGACCTTCCTGCTCGAAGTAGGTGGTGGAGTCGGTTCAGAGAGCAGAGAGCCAGGCCGGTTCAGCGATCCACATGACCTCAAGCTCGACTCCCGGAACCGCGTCTACGTCGCCGACCGAGGCAACAGCCGGATCCAGGTCTTTGACCCGAATGGCAACCTCCTCTATATCTGGACACAATACGGCAAACCAAGTGGGCTCTTCATTGACCGTAACGACATCCTCTACGCGGCCGATGGCCTCTCAGGCACCCCGCGAACTGGCCCCCCTGACCCTTGGCGCAGCAACTTTGGGTGGGAGAAAGGAATCCGGATAGGCGACCTGAAACAAGAGCAGGCGTGGGTCGTGCACTTCGTTCCTCAACACGATGCCGATATCGGTCCCGGGCTCGAATTTCTCGGTGTCGATTTCAACGGCAACATCTACGCAGGGGAAATCAATCGAGAACGTTTGGTGAAATACGAACTCTTCCGATCGCTCGACTTGCAAAACAACAGGTTTCGTTAAGGTCCCGTGGACTCAGTCCTGCCCCTGATACCGGTAATAGCCCTCTGCTGGAATCATTAGGTGCGCATAGTCGGTGCCCGCAAACATGGTGTACGGAGAACCTAGTGTGAAGTCAGTGTCGTAGGTATCCAAGCTTTCAGGGTCTTTTGGCATGATCATCAAGTGTGGCCCGGACACAATCCACTGGCTTGGATCTTCAGCTTCTCCCTGGCTCATAACTAGAGGCGTAGTGTTGTCCTCCCCCATGTCCCCGTGAAGCATCCAAATAATGGCGTCACGCTCAAGTTGCGGACGCTCTCCTGCAAGATATGCGGCCACCCATTTCATGCCCTCTTCATCGGCACATAGGGGCATAGCCTCGTGAGCGTCCGTCCATCCGTTCTCTGGATCTGACATGCCTCGTGGGTTGGCGGGGAGACACATCCACCCATTCGTTCCTTCCCTCAGAACATTCATCTCCCCATCTGCTGCCGTCGCATTGCTACTAATGAACGTAGGGCTTGCTGTTGAATAAGCCCATATCTGCCATTCTGTCGAAGTGTGCGGCGCATCGGGCTCACCTGTCGACGTCGCAATTGCAACGCCCCCTTGTTTTCCTGGCTGAGTGTCACTAGGTGGCGAAACCGCTGCCTCCCCACAACCCACAAGAATCAGTGCAAAGGACATAAGAGCAAAACGGACCATAAGCCACCTCCAACAGTTATCTTCAGCAGATGTAAATCAGCATAGCAGTGATCGATTCACGAACAAATATCGCCAGGACCGCGCCATGTACCTACCAAGCATCAGAGCTGTCCATGAGGTGCGATAGTATCGTTCCATGACACATTTCGTTAACTTTTTGGTTTGATCTTCACGATTTGGCCAATCCCTTTACCATCAGTCGTGTCTAGCGATTCTAACCATCTGGCCCGGTGCATAGCCTGCGACATAGACATCGAGCGCCGCAAGGTCAGAACCACAAGGGTACGGACATCATGAAGATCGGCGTTTGGGTACTTCTTCTTCCGATTTCACTCGGCCTGGCATGTGCAGACTCCGACCTAAGACCTACCAACGGTCGCGCAATAGCGCCGATGGAATACGATGGAATCTTCGCTGATTTCATCGCTTCCGACACACCTGGGTGCGCATTCGCAGTCTCGCACGCGGGCGAAATCATCGAAGCGCGCGCATATGGCTCCGCCAACCTGGAGCATGACATCCCGAACACCCCAGAGACGATTTTCGAGCCAGGTTCAGTTTCGAAACAGTTCACAGCCGCCGCTACCGTGCTTCTAGCACTCGACGGGGAGATATCGCTTGACGACAACATTCGAGACTATCTCCCAGAGATCCCCGGCTACGGGGAAGTGATTAGGGTAAGGGACCTCCTGAACCACACGAGTGGACTAAGGGATTGGGGTTCAATCGCCGGGATCGGTGGCTGGCCGCGGACAACACGGATCCACACTCACACACACATGCTTGACATTGCGAGCCGCCAGCGTGCGCTTAACTACCCTCCTCGCCAGTACTACTCGTACACCAACACCGGTTACAACCTGCAAGCTGTGCTAATCGAGCGAGTCACTGGGCAAACCTTTGAAGAGTTCTCCCAGGAACGGATCTTCCAACCCCTTGGCATGTCGAAAACGCAGTGGAGGAACGATTTCAACGAAATAGTGCCGGATCGCGCTGTCGCCTATCGAAACAATGGCGACGGAAGCTGGAATCAACTCATGCCGTTCGAAAACGTGCACGGAAACGGGGGCCTGCTCACGACCGTCGGTGATCTGCTTAAGTTCACGCACAACCTTGACACCGGAGCCGAAGTGGGAGGAACCGAATTCGTCGCACAGATGCATCAGCAAGGCGTTCTTAGAAGCGGGAGGGAGATTGACTACGCGAGTGGACTTAGGATCGGTGAGTACAAAGGCGTGCGTGAAGTCCAGCACAGTGGTAGCACTGCCGGTTACCGGGGCCACTTAACGCGATTTCCTGAACAAGGGATTGCAGTCTCAGTGATGTGCAACGCGGCTAGTGCTAACGCCAGCAACTTGGCCCACTCTGTGGCCGACCTGTACTTGGAGAACACGGTCGATGTGACGGCATTGCCAATCGCAGGCGTCGAACTTTCGTCGGACAAGCTTCGAAGCTTTACGGGAAGATATCGAAACACACGTTCCAACACGGCATTAGAGATCGGACTGTCTGATGACATTCTCATTCTCCAGGAATCCAACTTCGAAATGGGAGGTCCTGCAGCGGTTCCGCTGACACCCGTATCCGAAACTCAGCTTGAGGCCGCCGCCTTGGGCGCGACAATTGAATTCGAAAATACTTCTCCGGGAGAGCGGGCTTCGGCGACATACACAATAGATGGCGACACGGTATGGCTAGAACCTGTCGATAGTTTTGCCCCGACCGACGCCGAACTCGCAAGTTATGTCGGCAAGTACCATAGCGATGAAGCTGAGGTCACTTACACAATCGAAGTTCGAGACGGAGCCCTGGCTATACTAGACCGCTATGACCGGGGCCAAACGTTGTCTCCTATTTACCCTGACGCCTTTTCTGCACGAGCAGAGATAGTAATGACCGGGGCGTTGGGCACAATCACGTTCCGGCGAGATGATAGCGGCCAGGTCGATGGTCTGAGCGTCAGTCAGAGCCGAGTATGGAATCTGCGCTTCGAGAAGCAGTAGCAGGAAAAGGAACGAATGACCACCAGCACGCTTCCCTACAATTGACTTAGAGTTCCGGCATCGAGACGCGGTTTTTACGGAGGAAATGAACGATGACTGAAGTGGCCGTTTTTGAGTCCAGAGTAAATAAACTAGAACAAGATAATCGGCGATTGAAGCTGGCTCTTGGTGGGTTGTTGCTTCTGCTTACAGTCGTTCCTCTGGTTGGTGCCGTCATACCCGAACAAGTACCGCAGATAATAACGGCGCGACAGTTCCGTGTGATTGACGCAACCGACGTCGTCCGCGCCTCAATAAGCAACTCAGGAATCACCTACTACGACCGGAGCGGCACCAAACGCTCCAATGTCGCCGATGCAATCAACTACTGGGATGAGAACAGCACCGTTCGCGTCCTGATTGGGGACCCCGGCATCATCTACGCCGACGAAACCGGCAACGTGGTTTGGAGGACCCCTGAGCGCTAACCGGACCGAAGTTTGATGGAAAGACGGGATTTCTTGAAGACCGGTGGCTTAGCGGCCGTCGGAATTGTCGCGGGTGGTTGTTCTGCCCGAGTAACGCGAAGTACTCCACAAACGCCCTACGTCAACCTGCCTCTCGTCGAAGCCTCGTGGGACAGAGTAATCCGGACCACCGTCGGACTACGTCCATACCGCCCTTCCGGCTTCCACCTTAGAATCGAAAAACTAGACGCCAAAACAGTGATCCATAACTATGGCCACGGTGGCGCTGGCCACTCGCTTGGTTGGGGCACAGGCGCAATGGCTGCGGAAATGGCTCTGGCGGAGGAGGATCGCCGGGCAGCCATTATCGGCTGTGGCACGATCGGCTTAACTGCGGCGCGTCAGCTTCAGCGGCGTGGCTTCGACGTGACAATCTACGCCAAGTCCGTACCTCCGGACACCACTTCGAACAAGGCGCTTGCGGGTTTCACACCAACATCGGGACTGGTTGACACCCGCCTACGGTCACCCGAGTGGAGTACGCAGTTCAGCCGTGCCGCCGAAATTAGCTACGAGGAACTCCAGTTGCTGGTTGGACGTGGCTACGGGGTCTCGTGGATCAACACGTACCGATTCATGGAGGAGTTCCCGCATCCGCAACAGTCGGCCGGGTTCGCGCCGACTTTACGGCCACGAAGTACTCGTGTCGGTGACACGGTACTGCAGCCCGAGGAACACCCTTTTCCGTCGCGGTATGCGACCCGCGCACCATGGTTGCGAATCGAGCCGGCTATCTATCTGGACAGGCTCATGCGGGATGTTATCCACTTCGGGGGCCGCATTGTTATTCGCGGGTTCGCCACCAAGCAAGACCTAGCAATTTTGAGTGAATCACTCATTATCAACTGCACTGGACTTGGTGCCCGAGAGTTGTTCAACGACGACAAACTGATCGCGGTGAAGGGACAATTGACCATGTTGGTGCCGCAACGGGAGGTTAACTATGGAACGTTCGGCGGCATACCCGGCAGTGAACGTGGTGGCTTTTATCACATGATCCCGAGAAGTGACGGCATTGCTTTGGGCGGAACATCTCAGCATGACGATTGGTCGCTAGAACCCGATGAAGATGCGCGTCGCCGCATCGTGGGGGCCCATCTACAGCTTTTCAACGGTATGCGAGCGCCAAATCCACGCGCGCGCTTAAGCGCGACCGGCCCCGACAGAACCCTGCCACTTGAGAACTTCTTTGGGCTCGAATCGTAGTCAAGTTTCCCTCGAGAACTCCCGAGGAGTCGAGAACTGAAGACTCAATACTTGTCAGGTTCGCTGCCAAACCGGTAAATTCGGTCCCAGCTGTCCCCCGCTCTGCTGAGGCTTCAACGGAGGCGACAATGAAGCGAATTCTTTTGGCATTCGTATTTGTGTTCGTATTTCACTCCACCGCGCTTGCCACGTGGTCAATCATTGCGCTCGATCGAAGCACGGGCCAGGTCATCATTGCTTCGGCGACCTGTGTGCCGCAATCGGGCTTCCCCGGGAGACCGTCGCGGGATCTAATGGATATACAAGCTGTCATCGTCCCCGGAGTTGGCGTCGCTGCCTGTCAGGCAGGGGTCGACAATACCCGCGCCAACCAAATGCTTGTCTATCAAGAGCTCCTCAAGGGCACGGATCCTATTGAGATCCTAGAGATGCTTCACCAGGACGAGCGTATCCAGAGCAGACAGTTCGGCATCCTCGACATGCAGGGTCGTAGCATTGGATTTAGCGGCGAGAACAATCGTTTTGCGGCGCTGCACGTCTCTGGGAAGGTCGGCGAGGACATCTTCTACCAGGTACAGGGAAATATCCTCTTCAGTGAACGGGTTATGTACGATGCAGCTTTGGCTTTCACCAAGGTGCACGGCACGTTGGCCGACCGGGTGATGGCCGCAATGGAGGCAGCCGACGATGCCGGCGGCGACAGTCGCTGCACCTGCGAACGCGAACCTAAACCGACTGCCGCTTGTGACGGCAAGACGTCCCACGTTGCCTACATCGCGATCGCCGACCGAGATGACACTCTTGGCACGACTCACAATGATGGCGACTACTACGCCTACATTAGTGTGACCGACGAGAACATCCTGCCAACCGAGAATGCCAACCCCGTAAGAACGTTACGAATGCGATACGACGCCTGGAAGAACGATGGCTCGCCCCGGCTACCGCCTCCGGAGAGATGACGGCCCACTGAGTGCAACGGAAGCACGTTGACGATTTCATTTGAGGACGACGCCCACCTTACCGATGAAGGCTATGTACTGTTCCGTCCACCGCAAACGAGCTGGTACTTGATTCGTTAACTGGCGACGGCACCCGGAAAACTGGGCCATCACAAGTGTAAAGTTCACTGCTTACTTCTGGACAAGAACAAGGAGCCAAAATGCTTCGAAGATTCGTGCACACAACACTTCTGGTCGTATGTGTGCTCACGGCTGCAGCTTGTACGACCAGTCAGGAGCAAGCCGGAGGTAGCACACTTGCCATCGTCAATGCCAATCTTTACCCCATAACCGGCGAGATGATTACGGGCGGGACTATGCTCGTTCGAGACGGCAAGATCGCAGAAATCGGGACCAGTGTCGTGATTCCAAGTGACGCGACTGTTATCGACGCTTCCGGACAATCAGTGATTCCAGGTATCGTCGAAAGTCACTCCCATATGGGCTTCAAACAGCTCAACATACCTTCGACAGGCAGAAACAATAATGAGCTGTCTGAACCCATCAATGCACATATACGGGCGATTGATGGACTTAATTCGAACGACGCCGCATTTACGCTGGCTCTGGCATCGGGCGTCACAACCATGAATATCACTACTGGAAGCCGTAGCCCTAATAGTGGGCAAGCAGTGGTCATCAAGCTTCGTGGGGGCACAATTGAGAACATGTTTTTGGCAGAAGGTGGCATGAAGTTCGCCATGCGTGCCGATGGAGAACAGGACAATTTCCCCCCGACAGTCGATGCCGTATATGAACTACTAAGATCTGAGCTCCAGGCAGCGCAAGGCTATCTTGAGGCACGTGCTGCCGCCGAATCGTCAGGCGGCTCTCCACCCCTCCGAAACTTGACACGCGAGGCGTTCGGGAAACTTATAACTCGGGAGTGGGTAGTTGGCGTTCATACAGGTGACGCGCAGGGAATGCGGTATGCGATCGCACTCAAGAGAGAATTCGACCTGGATCTCTATATTCATCATGCGCGGAACACTTATGAGCTTGTAGAAGAGCTACTGGAAGGTGATGTTCCCATTAGCTTCGGCCCCATCCTTCCAGGTGTTGGAACGGAGAACCCCCAAATAATGGGGCCCGTCCGCCTTGCAGAGGGCGGTGGGACTGTTGCATTCCATGCGGACCATCCTGATGCACATCAATATTTCTTGCGACACGCGTCAACGATGTTCGTCCGAAAGGGGATGTCGGAGCTCGATGCCCTTGCCGCGATGACACTGAACCCAGCCAAACTATTCAAGCTTCACGAGCAAATCGGAAGTCTTTCTCCTGGTAAAGACGCAGATTTTGTGATTCTGGACGGACCTCCACTCGATTTCGAGAGCCTTGTTTCCCAAGTCTTCATCGACGGGAGAGAAGTATTCAACCGAACCACTGGTGAAAACGCATTCGGACAACGCGTCCCGGAGGGCTGGTAATGCTAAAAAGCATCACGAACTTTACTTTAGTAACTTCGCTTGTTTGCTTCTGCTGGCCTCAGCAAAATCTGATCGCACAAGAGAATCGGGTGGCTATACAGGGAGGCACCATTTTCACAGGTGCGGGTGACATCATCGAAGCCGGAACGATAATTTTCGAAGGCGGCAAGATCGTCTCACTTGGCCAAGATATATCGGTGCCAAGTGACATCGAAACCATCGACGCCGACGGACTTTTTATAACCCCTGGTTATATCGACGCTTACTCTCACATTGGACTTGAGTCAGTGCCTGCTCCACTTCAGCCGTATGCGACAGACACCCCAGATGAGCTCATGCTATTTGATCGTGAGAACCTGATGAACGCATCACGGCCGATCATGCCAAAGCTGGTCGAAGCTACTGAGTCCCAATGGCTGCGCACTGGCATCACAACCGTTTACGTGAGCCCTGGGGCACAGAACCTAGCAGGGGGTCTTGGGGTCATCATAAAGCTAACAGGGGCAATCGTTAACGAACGAGCTGCCGTTAGTGGATCCTTTGGAGAGTCAGCGCTCAACGCGTTCGAAGCACCCACCACCCGCCAAGGGATGGTCGCAATTCTTCGTCAAAAATTCATCAGTGCCCAGGAAGACACACAAGGCGGAGAGGATGGTCGTGTATTTGCACAACTTCTGAGCAGGTCACTTCCTTTCCGAGTTCTGGTGAACACTCCGGACGACATCCTTACTGCTTTGAGGCTCGCGGATGAATTTGGGTTGAACCTCGTGCTTGACTCCGCAGCCGGGGGACACGTCGTCGCACAAGCAATCTCGGACTCAGGCACTCCAGTAGTAGTCGGCCCGGCAATTGTCGGAATTGGAGATGGCGGCCCATACGAAGCGTTTGCCCACACTCCTTCCAACGCCTCCAAGCTCTATGAAGCTGGTGTCCGCGTAGCACTCAGCACTGCTGACTCTGGAACGGGGAGGTCGGTGGCAATGGAAGCGGTCGTCGCAAAAGCCCACGGCCTACCTGAAATGGCAGCGCTCATGGCGGTAACTTCTGAGGCAGCTTCCATTCTCGGCATCGCCGACCAAACCGGCACTCTTGCACCGGGCCTGGATGCAGACATCGTTATTTGGGAGGGCCGCCCAATCAGTACATGGGCAGTTGCGCAAACGGTCATCGTAGACGGCATCACACATTTCGATCGATAACACAGCCCGAACAATACGAATGTGCGCACTACAGATCGACCAGGGATTTCAGAGTCAGCGGTGTTCCCAACTAGCTATCTAGTCATATTTTGTTAGGCTTTTGTCTTCACCGCCCTACGTGATTAATCGCTGATTCTGCTGGCATCGACGTCTCTTTCCTGAACCATTCTGGCCGTCCTAGAGCCGCCGGAAACAAAGTGTGCGAAGCCGCTCATGCCAGGGAGCTAATCATTACCGTGAACACAGTTCGAGGCCTGAATTAATCTGAGGTCGCGACCATGAATGACGTAAATGATCGCCGCGATCCGATTCCCTTCTCGCTTCTGCCCGACACTGCCGAAGTGGGAGATGGTGGCCAGCTGTATGTCGGCGGATGTAACGTCGAGGACCTCGCTGCAGAGTTCGGCACCCCCTTGTTCATATATGACGAGGCACACCTGCGCGCCCGTTGCCGAGAAGCGATCCTCGCATTCGGTGACGGTGTGGCCTACGCAGGAAAAGCGTTCCTCTGTCGCGCGATGGCGCGTCTCGTACACGAAGAAGGCATGCTCCTGGACGTCGCAAGCGACGGCGAACTTCACACCGCAATCAGAGCTAAAATTCCCGGCAATCGCATCGTTCTTCACGGCAATAACAAATCACTTGCCGAACTTACATTGGCACGCCAACACCGCGTGGGGCGCGTGGTGGTCGATTCATTCGATGAACTAGACCGCCTCCGGGAGTTGCACTCTGACGACGGTATGGTCGTACGAGTACTCCTTCGGGTCACGCCTGGCGTAAGGGCGGAGACGCATGAATACATCTCCACCGGTCAGAACGACTCGAAATTCGGCTTCGGTGTAGAGTCCGGCGCGGCAACAGCTGCGGTAAAGGCGGCACGTGCAAATCCGGGCGTTGAACTGATCGGAATCCACAACCACATCGGGAGCCAAGTGTTTCGAGTCGATAGTTTCTCGCGAGCCCTCGAAGTCGTCGTTGGGTTTTCCGAGCCGCTCGGGCTTCCAGAATTGTCGGTGGGAGGCGGTCTCGGTACAGCGTACGTTGAATCCGAATCCGCGCCAACGATCGCCGCTTGGGGCGCGATGCTCCGTGAAGCCTGCGGCCGCCTTGGGGTGACTGCGCACGTATCGGCAGAACCTGGACGGTCAATAGCGGCCCGCGCTGCGATCACCGTCTACACGGTTGGCACCATCAAGCATGTGCCCGGTATCCGCACCTATGTCGCAGTGGATGGTGGGTATGGTGATAATTCCCGCCCCGTACTCTACGGCAGCGACTACACATCATTTGTTCCCGGCAGAGTCACTGAACCGCGGCCCAACATAGTCCGTATCGTCGGCAAGCACTGTGAGTCGGGCGACATTCTAGTTAGCGAGGCGCCCGTACCTCCGGACCTGGCCGTCAATGATTTCTTAGCGACACCAGTCACGGGCGCTTACGGCCATGGAATGGGAAGCACTTACAACCGAGTGCCTCGGCCGCCCGTGGTATTCGCGGCCAACGGTAAACCCCGTGTGGTTGTGCGCCGAGAGACACTTGAAGACATGGTCAGACTCGACGTTGAATAGAGCGCTTCAGGCCTGAAAACGAATACGCAAAATGGGTCGATTTAACAATCTCGTCATTATTCTTTGCGCCCTACTCATCTCAGGGTGCGCCACAACGACGACAGTGAGGCTACAACTACCTCCACTTGAAACGGTTGCCTACGTAGACCTTCAGCGCTACGCAGGTACCTGGTACGAGATCGCCAATTATCCGCAACGCTTCCAGCGAGGATGCACCGCCACCACAGCGACGTACATTATTCGTGAGGACGGCGAAGTTAACGTCGTTAACCGATGCCGCAAGGGGTCCATAGACGGGCCAGAGGACTCTGCTCGTGGGCATGCTCGGGTGGGTTGATCGCCGGTCGAATGCCAAATTGGAGGTGAGTTTTTTCAGGCCGTTCTGGGGTGATTATTGGATCATCGATCTCGGTAAGGAATACGATTACGCTGTTGTGGGCCATCCTAGCCGGGATTATCTTTGGATTCTGAGCCGCACCCCGACCATGGACGAAACCATCTATGAGGACATCCTTCAACGTCTTCGGGACAGAGGCTATCAACTCGACCGACTCCAGAAGACGCTCCAGCGAAAGACAGTATCCAACAACGATCTCAAGTAACGGGTCAACGATGGTATGGCGAATTCGTTCACAAAAGAGAGACAGGACTGAGGGTACGAATATGCTAAACCCGAAAGGAAACAATGCAGAGCAAGGTAGCCGGAGACTAAAGCTGATAGTGGGTGCGTCTCTGTTGGCACTTACGTCGCTGCCCCTTATCGGTGCCACGGTGCCTGAGCAGGACCTGTCGGAGCGGTTCCTGTTACTGGCCACGACCAGGACGGGGACGATGCAACGGGAACTCGATGAAGCTGCCGCGGCCGGCTACCGAATCTTGACCGGCTCCCCAACGAGCGGTGACGAGATCGCGGTGATCCTTGAAAAGGTTGTCACACCGCCCAATACCTATCAGTACCTATTACTGGCCACCACGTTAACGGGAACAATGCAACGGGAGATTGATGAAGCCGCGTCGAAAGGCTTCCGCCTCCTGCCGGCCACCATGGTCTCGAAAACCGGTTTCTGGGGTGACCAGGAGATCCTCATGATCATGGAGAAGTCGCCCAACAGCTCTCGCAGGTATCAGTACATGTTGCTGGCGACCGTCTTCACGTCAACACTGCAGGCAGAGATGTCCGAAGCAGTCGCATACGGATACGAGGTTGTGGGAATGGTGAGCCGCGACGAACACATCGTGATTCTCGAACGAAGCGGCCCGGCCGAGTAAATCGCCTAACTCCATTCTGGAAGGAGCAATCTATGACCGACTCAGAACACCCCCAGATAGACAATGTTGGGGAAGACCTTCAGCCCATCGCCATAGCACTGCAGCAACACCATGAGATTATGAAAAAGAAATTTGCAGCGGTTGTTCTGTTGCAATTGCTTCAGATGTTTATTCTGGTACTGCTGTTGCTCTAGTTGCCGTATCAGCGGAAATAGATATTCTGCGGAAACGCTCTTAGGAATTGAGTATGGCTTGGAGATGGAGACAAGTAGAGGGAAGCGCGGAAAAGACGCTTAGACCGCGCTGGAGGCTAGCCGGCGTGGCCGCCGGCGTACTCATGTTGCTACTTGCCCTGCTTGGGAAGCAGTTGATCGGTGAACCGCCATGGGTGGCCAATGTTGCCCAAGTCGGGACCCTGATCATCGGAATCGGTATCGCTGTTGAACTCACATCAAGGAAGACTGGCGAAGCCGCATACCGAGCCGCTGTCATTCTTGCACTCGGCTCAACGTTGCTCCTCGTCTGGGTGAACGGTGCCGTGGGCATCATCGGATCCGAGAACAATGACGCTAACTTGATGTATGCCGGGGTGATCGTCGTCGGTGCAATCGGTGCCATTATCGCGCGCTTCAAACCCGGAGGAATGGCTCGTGCTTTATTCGCGATGGCGCTAGTTCAGACGTTAGTGGCCGTGATTGCGCTCGTCGGGCGATTGGGCTCCCCTTATAGTGGGCCGCTGGAAATCGTATCAGTTAACGGATTCTTCGTTGCGCTATTCACTGGATCGGCCATGCTGTTTTGGAAGGCAGCATGACCCGCCCCAGTTACGTTCACCACCAGTTCGGCAAGATTCTAACGGCTGTGTTCCTCTCGGTGATCGGATTGCTGGGACTGCTTATGGTGCTCATTCCACAACCCCTGCTTGTGTCCGTGTTTCTCTCGATAATGTTGACGGCCTTTATCTTGCTTCTCCTACTTTTCGCTTCATTTCGGGTAGAGGTATCACGGGGCCATCTGAAGGCTCGGTTCGGGCTGGGATTAATTTGTAAATCGTTTGAAATGAGCGAAATCGTCGACGCGTATCCGGTTCGCAACAAATGGTATTGGGGGGTTGGTATCCGCCTGACACCTCACGGCTGGCTTTACAACATACAGGGCCTTGACGCTGTTGAAATCGTCATGAGGTCGGGAACAAAATACAGGATCGGGTCTCCCGAGCCTGATGAGTTAACCCGCGCGCTAAAGAGTACCGTCATGGCTACCCGCGAACCTACGCAACCTTTCTCCGCGTGACGACTCCAGCGCAACCCCGCACCGACAGTAACAACGGTCTTCATGAAGGACGCTAGATCGCAGCCAGCAAGCGTGCCGGCAGCCGGGTTCTCACTGCGATGCTCCTCGGAATCGCGCCCCTAGCGCTTCTCGGTCAATCGCGGAACCCCGGAGATAGACCGTGTCAATTTGTCTCGTGTTCGTAATGTCGTCCAGCGGGTTCGTATCCAGGACAATGAAATCAGCACTCTTGCCTGCTGCGATCGTTCCAATATCCCCGATCTCCAATAATTCGGCAGACGTACCGGTCGCAGCTGTGATCACTTCGGCGGGGCTCATCCCCGCCCGTACCATGTCCTCCATCTCCTGATGGACAGCCCACGGTGAACTCCCGTCGGTTCCGAACGAAATCGTAATTCCCTCACTATTCAGTCGATTCAGATTACGGGCCTGAATGCCGAACGATTCCTGGGCCGCAGGCCGATCCGTCTGCGACGCTTGCATTTCCGCTAGTTGCTCAGATGGCACGGTACCGCCGAGCCAGCTCAAATCCAGCGCCACACCAGGGCCAGGAAGATTCGGGACCAAAACCACGTGTGGGCGCTCCTTCCAGAGGGCGAGGACCTCGTCGTCGATATCCATATCTCGGATACCGTGCGCAAATGCGTCGATGCCTGCGCGAAGAAGGCCTTTCGCATCCTCAAGCCGGAAAACATGGGCCGTGACTCGAAGACCGTTCGCGTGGGCTTCGTCGATGACTGCACCGTAGAAGGCTGGGGACAACCGCTCGTACTGCCCACCCCGGTCGTCGACCCAGATTTTGACGAAATCCACCTGCTGTGCCGCCAACTCGCGGACGGCGGATCGTGCTTCTTCCTCGCTCGTGACCCAATGTGGGACCTCCGAACGACCGGGTTCCGGTGCGGTGATACCGCGCCCGGCGCTCTGGGACCGCGCACCATCACGTACCAACTCGTTCCGCATCTCGAACGGCACATCTCCCGTGTCCAAACCCAAGCTCAACACCGCACCGGCACCGTAATACGCCATATGCTGAACCTGATCGGTCCGGGCCTCTCGCTCAGGCGCTAGGTGGACATGTGCGTTGACGAGCGCCGGCATAACGGTCTTGCCCCCCAAATCGACGCGCGTAGCACCACTGGGAATCTCTACGTCCGCCTTCGACCCAACCTGAGTGAAGCGATCGTTCTCGACGATGAACACCGCGTCTTCGATGGCCTCACTACCGTCGCCTACGATCAATCGGGCGCCTTCGAAGACCGTCGCGTCCGTTCCGCCACCCGCGTCAGGGTCGCCACAGCCGCTCAAGGCAACGAGAGCCAACAACATCATGGAAGGAAACGTAACTGCGATGCGCGAGTCACTATGGCGTGAATTACGCGATAAAGACATCATGTTCAATCCTTTGACGCTGTTGCCTTGGTCAACCGGTGGGTTGGATACTAATTTTCCGTTTCCCAATCAGCTGCCACCATTCGTTCAGGTGCGCGCCCCCCCACTATCAGTAAGCTACCGGCGTGCTCGTGACCGATTAGGCTTACCTGATCCACGTCCACACTGTCCACAAAACATAGACAACCATGAGGGCAGCCAACCAACCTACCGCCCGATGGAGAAATTGAAACCGAGCCTTGACCATCTGCCATAGCAGCCCACTCAATAACCGGGTCGCTGTTCTCATACTTCTAATATTATCCTCAGCGCGCTGTCGCTACCTTGCAAAGTCTATTCGGGCGTACCTAATACGACTCCTACTAAACCGGAGCCAATCATGGAAGCCATGGGAATTACCGAGTTTATTTTCGGACTTGCGGCACTTGGCAAGGTAATAATGCTCGAGAAGAAATTCAGGGAAATCGATATTTTGAAGGACTAGCGAATAAACCTATAACGAGGTTCCATCGTGGTACCCGCCGCCGGATCGCCCGTTACCTGCAAACTTCCGCCGCTACCGGTTTAGATTTTCAACATTCACAGCTAACTCAAACGAAGGATGCTGATGCTACGTGAAACGACTGTAGTGAAGGCCAGACTCGACAAGCTAGAGCAAGACAATCGACGACTGAAGCTGACGGTGGGTGCGTTACTTCTGGTGATGGCGGCAGCGTCCCTGATCGGTGCCGTGGTGCCTGAGCAGAGACCACAGGTAATCCGAGCGAGCGCGTTCCGGACCATTGACGGGAATGGCAAAAACCGCGCTTACATAGGGACCGACGGCATCGCCTTCGCCGACGAGAATGGTAACAACCGCGCCTCGATCAGCACCGACGGCATCAGCTACTACGGCGAGAACGGCACTATCCGTGCCTGGATCAACGATACCGGCTTCGTCTCCTTCGACGAGAACGGCGAAGTGGTCTGGCAATCGTCAGAGTGGCAATAACCCTAGCCCCACTTAGCCGTCAATATTCGTAGCGAGTGAGTTCCGATGCCGACTCAGTGGCTTCCAGTGGCTGCAGGCGGAAGAAACATTTGCGCGATCGCCTCACCGTATCTTGCTGAGTTGAATGGGAGCGCATTGGCTTGCAAGGCTACCACCACGCCGTATTGGTGAAAGTTGGCCAAGAATGAACGTGTCCCCTTCACCGTTCCCGTATGACTTGGGTAGTGACGACCCGCCTGGTCCGTTCGAATAAACCATGCAAGCGCCTGCTCATGACCTATCGGAAGCGCTGAGCACCCCTCCTCCCCCATACTGCACTCACCCACGAACTGCATGATCGATGGGTCAAGTTGATTCCGGTACATTTCCTCGATGGTGTCTGGTCGGAGGATACGACCTTCGTTTAGCGCGAGTCCCAGCCGAACCATGTCTTCCACACTCGAAATGATCCCACCGCCCGCGTATTTGTAACTTGGGTCTTCCGGCGGAGGGTGGATGAAGCGCCCTTCGCCATCTCGGACGTATCCGTGGCCCCGGTTGTGGACCACACGTCTGGGAACGTCGAACTGGGTTGCCCCCATGCCCGAAGGCTCATACACGTAGCGTTTCAAGTATTCCTCATAATCCATACCTGATGCAGCCTCAACAATCCCATGCTGCAGGTTATGTGCGTGGGAGGAATACATCCACGCGCTGCCAGGCTCGAACACAAGCGGGTCATCACGCCAGAGCTCCGTTGCCTCTTCGAAATCATCATAGTGGCGAAGGGCTAGCAGACCGTAGGGCCCAAATTCTATTCCGTTGTAGTGCCGGATCCCTGAAGTATGCGTGAGGATCTGTCGAACCGTGACCGGAATATCTTTCTCCGGATAGTAGGGCATGTACGTCTGGATCGTTGCGTCTAGATCCACCTTCCCCTCTTCGACCAGCTTCATAAGACCGACAACCGCAAGCACCTTAGAAACTGACCCCACGTTGTGTACTGTCCGCCCGGTTGCAGGAACCTGATTGTCCAACTCGGCGTAACCAACCCCTTCCGAGAATACGATCTCGCCATCTACAGCCACGGCCACTGACATTCCCGGCAAATCATTCTCATTACGTACCTGCTCCATGTAGTCGAGCAGTTGATCGCGAGAGACTTGGGCACCAACTATCGAAGGGGTAGCCATGGACCCAGTTACTATCAAAAACAAGGACAAGCCCAAGGACAGAGATTTCCTTGCATACCCAACCCGTCGTCTCACGGGAGACATAACAAATTCAGCGACAAAATTGAGCATATGATTCTCCATTCGTTCGATTAACCCTTTGTTGAAGACAATGTTGCCGAACGGGCAGTCCGCCCAAAAACGCCGTATTCATACACTCTCGAATCGACCCGGTCAGCGGCGCCCCGTCGGGCCTTTGTCCCAGTCTTGTACGCTCGAGATGTTCGGCATGCCCCAGCTCTCGCCATTCCAGCCACCGAAGCCTTCCATGCGGAACGCCCAGAATCCTGTCGACATGTCGGACACTACGATCAAGCCGTCGGCGTTGCGAACGTCGACGCCGAACGTGCCATCGCACATTTCGCAGCGTTCGGTGGCGGGCGGGCCGAGGAAGGTATCGTAGTAGCCCAATGTCACCGGATTCTTGGGATCCATGAGGGTGAATATCTGCAGACCATCGAGGTAGCCGGAAACGAATACGAACGGCCAACGAACCTCATGGTTATGCACCAGAAATTTCCAGTCGGCAGTCCAGGCCGAAATCGGCGAACGGATGTTCTGCACCTCGCCGTCGAGCGCGGGCTGCAGGTCGAAGATGCGCAGCGGTGCGTGCTGATATTCAGCCTCGGCGACAACGTAGCGGCCATCGGGGCTCGGCGTGAACGTGTGTCCCCAACTCACGCCTGAGATGCCGGTCAGCGAGACGATGAGTTCGGGGTTCTCGAGGTCGGTGACATCAAACACGTAGTAGCCACCGGTGCCACCGCCGTAGAAGCGATCCTGCTCGCTGTCCGTGTGGTACCCGGTATACAAGTCGTGGTAGCTGCCACCGCCGCCGCTGTAATCGCCGGGCAGCGGCACGGTGGCGACCAGCGCTTCATCGACGCGCCCCTCGACGACGTAGCCGAGATCGTAGACGTGCGCCATCGGGCTGGAGACGGTGCTGAACAGGAGAACGCGTCCGTTGCTGTGCTTATAGACGAAGATGTTGTGGAAACCACCTGGCTTGTCCGGCGCACGGATGCGGCCGACCTCGCGGACCGTTTCCGGATCGGGCAATCCGGTGACGTCGAGGACAACCGCGCCCATGTCACTGTCGGGGCCACCGCGGCCGAACTGCACCGACTGGACGACGTAGTAGCGACCGTTCCATTTGAAGTGCTTAACGTCCATTGCGCCGTTGCCCGCGTGCAGATC
>PVBE012229846.1_pt1 | contig 38557 bp, 28 predicted proteins | sample 1631181 | NCBI WGS metagenome assembly PVBE01 (sample SAMN08397723, study PRJNA350692) | Marine metagenome, whole genome shotgun sequencing project. | isolation source: water | place: Pacific Ocean | collected 2012-04
CAACCCTCTGTATTATTACACAGTGCCGTTTTAGGGGAGGCATGACACGCATCGTCCAGTCATTCAGCGTCCCCGATGGAAGTACAGCACATCACCGACTGAGTGAGTGGAAAAAAGAAGGCGCAAACATATCCGCAAACCTCCAGATGTTACTTGAAAGTGAAACATCAATTGATCAAGAAATAATCCCAGATATAAAATGGCCATCAGATTGGAAGCGGCCAACCGAAGAAGTGGCAAATAAAATGTCCAACCTCAAATGCATATTATTCGATGTAGACGGCGTCTTTACAGACGGCACCATTCTCCGAGATTCCGATGGAAATGAACAACGAAGATTTTCTGTAATTGATGGGCATGGAACGGCTTTACTACGCGAATCCGGACTCTTGGTGGGCGTCGTTAGCCGCGAACCCAGCCCCATTACGAGAGCCAGAATGGAGAAATTGAAAATGGCCGAATTACACGTTGGTGCGAAGGACAAATCCCTGGTACTTCGAGACATCAAAGCGAGACACGGACTGTCCAATGATGAAATTGCATTCATGGGAGATGATGTGCCGGATTTATTGGCATTTGATGAAGTAGGCCTCCGCTTAGCCCCTTCTAACGCCCAACCAAAGGTCAGGGGTGCTGCACACTGGATATCACTAAATTCTGGAGGAAACGGGGCGGTCAGAGAAGCTTGCGAAGTCATTCTTACCTGCAGATAATGTTTTTTTTTATCGGCAAAGGTCAAGAATGAACCCCACAACGGCCGCAACATGGCAACCGCAAATATCGTGCAAGCAATTGCTGCCGGCGAAACATACATCATCGCAGAAATCGGTCAGAACCACCAAGGAGATATTGAGCACGCGAAAAAACTGATTACAATCGCAGCTGAATCAGGTGTTAACGCCGTCAAGAGCCAAAAGCGCCACACACGGACACTCCTAACAGATGAAGAGTATGATAGGCCCTATGATTCTCCAAACGCATTCGCTCAAACATACGGGTTGCATAGAGACGCCCTAGAATTGTCGGTTGAACAGCACACCGAACTCAAAGAGCACGCAGAGTCATTGGGTGTGGCATATTTCGTCTCACCTTGGGACCCAGTCAGCTCCACTCAAATGTCCGATGCAGGTATGCCAATTTTCAAAATAGCAAGTGCAAGTATTACTGATGAAGAAACAGTAAGGGCGGCTTGCCAATCAGGCAACCCAGTCATAATTTCAACAGGGATGAGCACAGAAGAAGAAATAGAACAGTGTGTTAATTGGCTACGGGATGAGGGAATCGAACACCGTTACATCCTTCATTGCACATCCACCTACCCTTCAAAATTTGAGGAATTAAATTTGAGTTACATGAATTCACTAGCAGACAAATATTCTGATTGTGATATTGGATTCAGTGGCCACCACAAAGGAATTGCAATGGACATAGCAGCCACAGCAATGGGTGCGAAAATAATTGAGCGACACTTCACACTTGATCGAACACAGAAGGGAGGGGACCATGCCGCTAGTCTAGAGCCGGCCGGTCTCGTTAAGTTGGTTAGAGATGTTCGTGCATATGAATCAGCAATTGGTGACGGAATAAAGAAAATTTATGACGGCGAAAAGCCAATGATTGCAAAACTACGTCGAGTAAAGTGAGGCGTATACATGACCACTCTTGCAGTGATTTTAGCACGAGGCGGTTCCAAAGGCATACCTGGTAAGAATAGGCGGCCCTTTCGCGGCACACCACTGGCCGAGTGGTGCCTCAGAGCAGCCATGAATGCAACCCACATAGATCACGTATTGCTTTCTAGTGACGATGACCAAATTCTCGAAATAGGCCACTCCCTGGGTTGTGGGGTACACAAACGCAAACCAGAAGATGCCACCGACACAGTATCATCAGAACAATCACTGATGGCAGCACTTTCAGAACATGAACTCGGTAGAGATGCACAGATTGTATTGATGGTACAACCGACAAGTCCATTCACATCGTCAAAAGATTTCAATGAAGCCTTGGAAAAATTCGTAGAAGGAAATTTCGACTCGATGCTTACAGTAGTGGATGACCATTCATTTTCTTGGAGAGTACAGGACGACGGCACAGCCACCCCCTCATACGACCCTAAGAATCGGCCAATGCGCCAAAGCAACCGTAACCAACGGAAGGAGAATGGAGCATTTTACATCACAAAGCGCAGTATTTTGGAGAAGGAAAACTGTAGACTTGGTGGTAGAATGGGTTGCTATACGATGTCCGATTATGCCACAGTCGACATAGATGAAGAATTTGATTGGTTAATGGCGGAAACAATTGCAGAAAAGTTAGGTTTAGAGCCCGAGAACCTCTTGTAATCGTGAGCAAGCCACATCCAAACCCCCACCCCAGATGCCGAGGTGGGCATCATACAACATCACCCCATCCACTCCTATTTTCACAACATCTGAAGCCCATTTTTCCAAGTTATCCAGATTGGGTGCCGATGTAGGCGGCGGTAACTCAAGTGGCACATGGTGTGCAACATCTCGTTCAGGAATATTAGATGACAAACCACTGCCATACCAATCCACACTTGCAAAGCATTGCAATCCATTGCTGTGGCATGAGGCAACATATGTAGGAAGGGGAGATAATGACCACCATTCACAGTCTTCACCATCAACCCATTCATTATGGAAACTGAATTCTGTAGCAATACCAGAATTAATCCAACCAACTACATCAATTCCATACATTTCCCTCATAAATTCGGACTCACGGAGCAACATCCTAATGTGCACACCCCCTGCATCAAGCTCGATATTTGAGAACATCCTCTGAACAATTCGAAGTGTCAAATCACATCTTAATTGATGAACTTCATCAGGCAAATCCGACCATTCTGTAAAAGGCGGCCCCTCCTCAATTTCAGAGTTATTTGCAATAGAAATTAATCTGTCCAAATCATTTTCTCCATTCTCAAAGGCAGACCATGCCGCACGCAACGGAGCACCAAAACCGATAAGAGAAACGCCACGAGTAAAATCGAGATGGAGCCCCCTTGAACTCCGTTCATTGACAACACGAAGCAACTCGGTGGAATGCCGTTCAACTTCAGCCCACAAATGATCCATTATGTGACCATTACCCAACCGCCGACCATCTGAATTCGCCGCTAGTAAATTCCAACGTTCCTTTGCCCAATTGGTCTGTAGAAACTCTCTGGGATCTCCATGATAATGACGATTCATGCAAACTAGGGGGACTATGTTGTGGACAAATGGGTCGACAGTGTGAGCATATACAGAGACAGGCCGGTCCCCCGGCCATTTATCCGAGCAAGGCAATATTTCTCCAACCTCTGAAGGGAAGAGTATGTGATTTCTGACAACTTCCCAGTGAATTTCATTCACTCCAAAACCCTGAATTTTTTCTATCAAATCACCCATATCATCTGCAGTCGCACCCCCAGACTGATTTACCCAAGGGTATGGGTTTGCAACGATTACTAATTTCTTAGACACCATCTACCCACTCACTAGGGACTCCACCATCAGCAAGATGCATGGCCAGAGATAATACTCGGGATCCATTATTACCATCACTTTTGTACCCAAATCGTTCAAAGGCAAGTTTGCAACCCCCAACATCGACTTGCAATGCCCCTGTAATCACCTCATGCAATTTTTCGGGACGAAACACCGCAGAACCAAGAGCCCCTTGCAAACGCGCCAAACTTTCTCTCGATGCACCATTATTTTCCATAGTAATGGTATTCACAAAAGCCTTCTCAAATGCCATTGATGGAACAACCACTGAACTAGCTGGGGATACTACAACATCTACACAGTTGACCAATGAAAGGTATTCTTTTTGTGAGGTAAATAACCGAACCTGTTCTGGTATGTCGAGCATCTCACCTTTCGCACATTCTACTGGGTGAGGTTTGTAGATCAATTGATAATTTACATCTGTTGAATAAGTGTCAATAATTTCTTGGAAAACCAAGTCGTTAGGAACTTTCACCTCACTACGGTGTGTACCTAGCATCAACACCAATTTCCGCGAAACATCCAGATCGAATTCTTGACAAAAATCTGAACGATTCTTCACATCTCTCAATTTATCGATTGAAGGTGAACCTGTAATCACCTGCATTTCAGTAGGTGCCCCAAATTCAGAATTCACTTCTTGACAAATCTCAGACCAAACCGCATTAGCAGTACAACCCATCATCGAACCCCGATATGACCCCCACTTCCAAGCAACGGTTGGCATACCGTGGTCAATCGATAAAACAGGAATACCTTCCTTATTTGCCCATGGAATCAACTGATACCTAGCGTGCCCTTCATGAGGCGTGACAACAATCACAACATCCGGTTTCCACGGCAACGAACCCTTGATTGCTTTACAAGAATAAGTACCATTGTCGTCATAGCCACGCCATTCAAAATCATCTTTCTTGAATCGATTGGGTGTCCATTTAAATCGATCCCAAAAAAAATCACGTAGTCGATGAAGGAAGGGATTCCGGGGCGCAAAAGTCCCGGGTCTCGGCTCATTCTTGCCTAGATAGAACACATATTCCACACCTTGACTATCACAAGCATCTAACACAGTTTGAACGTGTTGTAAATGTGCAGGGTATTCCCCTCCAAAAATCAAAGCACGCATCATATCCCCCCTCTATGTCCACAGAACCACACCACTTTCGCCATAGGTGTTTTGCGAAAAGGCACTGGAAAATTGTCATTCGCCAAAGCATCAAATTCAAGCGGAACACCTCTCTCACAATTGACATGGGGCGGCGTTTGTATGCGTACATCACCGTCGCATTGCTACTAATCACATCCCTCTCGGGTTGTTTCGGCTCTGAACAATCTCCAAACCAAGTAGACAACCAAGAATATCCCAGCATATGGGACAGACACACTTTGGAATGGAATACTAGCCACACTCACAGCTTCCTCCTCGAACCCGGCCCACATCATGCGCTAGATGTCCAGGAGGCGAACATCGAAGTTGACACAACAGGGGTATGGGAAGGGGGCCCAAATTCAGCAAACGTCCATCTTTCATATTGGCTCCCATCCAACACCCAAGAAGGAGAAGAAGTACCAGTCATTGCAGTCATCAGTCCGTATTTCTCATACGGCCAACCTGGAGACGAATCATCACCCACCAATGTTGTTGGTGGCGGCCGTGGTGAATTCATTTACGACAATTTCATTCCTCATGGATACGCCTTCGCCCAGGTTGCAGTATTCGCAACAGAAGATAGCACGGGCTGTTTCGACTATCGTGGAGATGGTGAAGGTTTGAGTATTCACACCGCAGTTGAATGGCTCGGCCAACAAGATTGGAGCAACGGGAATGTTGCAATTTATGGCAAATCCTACGAAGGTGCAACAGCATGGGAGGCAGCAGCTCAAGGCAGCCCCCACCTCAAGACAATCGTGCCCATTTCCGGGACCACAGCTCTTGGCCCACTTCTTTACAAAAATGGTAGCGCCGAGGCCCGAAGCCAAGTCATGCATTCCAACTATGGTGGCAGCATTCTCGATTATGACGACAACGATCTAGACAATATGTGTGCGGATGTCATCGAAGGATTTCTCGCGGGACCAACCCGTTACGGACTCGGTGAAGCCGACCCCTACATGGACAATTACTATGACGAGCGCAGCCACATTGACAAGGCCCTAGGGACATACAACGGCAGCATATATTGGGTCCAAGGATTACAAGATTGGAACGTTGATCCTCATCAGGTATTTGGTGGGCCACCGGGTACAAATTGGTATCAAGAATACATCGACAATGGTTACGAGGTTGCAGGTATGATTGGCCAATGGGAGCACAACTATCCAGATCAATGGACCAAACACAACAATCAGGATTCGGGCTATGGTGGTGAAGCAATTCACAACATGACACGTTGGGATTGGGCCCAAGATTTGTTTGAGTGGATGGAGTATTATCTCAAAGACATCGGCCCCGCCCCCGCTCTTCATGCACAAGTTCAACGCAATGATGGTGAATGGAGAATCGAAGATACATGGCCCCCACAAGACGTTGAACGCATGTCACTTGACATGAGTGAATGCACCACTGATGGAGCATTCCTTGGTGGCGGCGCACCCGTCGTTGGTGGTGGCCAAACAGTTACTGTAGAATGTCCAGCAATGAGCAATTCAGTTCTCCACATTGCCGGCCTAGCAACACTCCACCTACAAGCAGTACCGACCTTTGACGGAGGTCAAGTCTTCGTTGAAATGCAAGATGCAGAAACAGGCCTTCGATTGGGACATGCAACAATGGACATCAGATATCATGCAGGGGGGTACGATGCACAGACAGTTATCCCGGGTCTAACCGTGACCATGATGATGGAATTCCAAGCCATTGATGCGATACTACCTGCAGGGCACGGCCTCCGATTTATCATGTCAGAACAAGGTGAAGATTACCTCGCACCCGCTTGTGGCAGCGCTTGCACCGTCCACGTCCTACCATCCTCCTCAACATTTGAACTACCAATCATTCAACGAGATGGAGGCAATATTCTCATCACACCACAACCCCCCTCTTGATTCGGTTGAGTTGTAGATACACCCACTCAAATAGGGGAATCATTCGCCCCCCCTCATGGGCGGGGGAATTGGGTACCGCAAGGACATATTCTACCGAATGGGTCAGTTCAGTCACGACCACCGCCGCACCGTGATAGTAGTATCCTTAGTCGTATTTTTTGGACTCGGAAGCCTCATTGCAATGGGCAGTGAATTCACAGATGCCTTTGACGGCGATGATATGGAATCTTACCAAGCGCACAACATGATCACAAGTGCCTTTGCAACCAATGAGTCGGAAGGGGAGAGTGGACTTTCAGGTGGTAGAGGATTCACCATCATTTTTGCACACGAGGAGTGGAATGCATCCAACCCCCAATTCGCAGCAGCTGTAAACAAGACGCTTGGAGCAATTTCCAATTCACCTGACATTGAGTATATCCAAACTCCCTGGAATACAGAATCTAACTTATCATCATGGCATTATTCTGATGATGGAAGCCATATGCGCATTCACATAGAATTCTCAGCAGATGTCGATGCCAAGGAAGCCTATCGGGGAACTCAGGACGACATCAAGTGTGGTGTGTTGTTGTGTTGGAGAACAGGCGATGTGGCCATTGATACCACCTTTGATGACCGCATGGTTGATGATTTATTGAATGCTGAATTGTTGGCAGCACCTTTGACAATCATCCTTCTGATTATTGTGTTCAGTAGCATTGTAGCCGCCCTCCTTCCCGTGGCAATTTCAGTCCCAACCGTCATCAGTGGCGTGGGGATTATTTTCTGGCTTTCTCACCAGATGGATGTCAATAATTACGCAATGAACATCGTCAGCCTCATCGGAATCGGCGTATCGATTGATTATTCATTATTCATTGTCAATCGGTTCAGAGAAGAATTGCACAACGGTCACGACAAACGCGAAGCCCTCGCCATCACAAGTGCAACTGCAGGAAAAGCAGTCTTCTTCAGTGGCATCACAGTCGTGATCGGATTAACGGGCATGCTCTTCTTTGAAGGAACTGGCTTACCTTCAATGGGAATTGGCGGCTCACTTGCAGTTGCCCTTGCCGTATTCTTTTCGACAACATTTCTGATGGCTATATTGTCCATTTTGGGTGAACGCGTGAATTCCTTCAAGGTCCCCTTCGGAATGAAGCAAGAAATGGGTGACGATGGCCTGTGGTTCAAACTCGCAGATTTTGTCATGCGTCGCCCAGTTGTTACACTGGTCCCAATCCTCATTCTATTGATTGGAGCTGGCGCTCCATTTCTCAACGCCCAGTTGGGTTTGGGTGGCATTGACCTATTGGCTCCCGATGAAGAGGTGCGCGTTGGAAGTGAAATTCAGGAAGCAGAATGGTCTGATTTCGGTGAGGCTGAAATTTTCATCATCTTCGAGTTTGACGGAACCGATCGTTTCAGCGATCAGGCGATTGACACCCTTCACAATTTTTCATTGCGGATTGTTGGGAGAGAAGATGTTTCTTCTGTCGTTAGTATGTACTACCCAACCCCCGGGATGAACGCGTCGGATTTGAAATCCATTTATTCTCTTCCTGTAGAACATCAACCAGTTGGAGTGCAGGATTTGGTGAATGCCACCTCAACAGAAGATGTGGCGATTATCCAGATTGTTTACAATCCCGAACCCGGCTCACCGGAGGCCCATGCATTGGTCAAAGAAATTCGCCTGATGGAAGATGATATTACATTCCAAGGTAAGGTTGGCGGTTGGGCTGCAATTAGTGTTGACATCATTGATGAGGTATATGAAAAAACACCCATTGCTGTCACTTACATCTTATTCTGCACTGGCATACTGATATTCATTCAAGTTCGCAGTGTACTGATTCCAATCAAGGCCATGGTCATGAATGTCCTCAGTCTTTCAGCCTCGTTTGGGATGTTGGTATTTGTGTTCCAAGAGGGCCATGGATTTGAAGAGTGGATGAATTTTACACCCTTATCGATTGACCCAACCACCCCCGTCATCATGTTCTGTATTGTCTTTGGTTTGTCTATGGATTACGAGGTCCTCATGCTGAGTAGAATCCACGAGGCATACTTGGAAACTGGAGACAATACTGAAGCGGTTCGCAGAGGCTTGCAACAAACAGGTCGCTTGATTACAGGCGCCGCCGCCGTCATGGTGGTTGTTTTCGCGTCATTCACGATTGCCACAGTCCAAATCATCAAGGCCATAGGATTAGGTCTGGCGCTTGCTATTGCCATTGATGCCACACTTGTTCGAGCAATTGTTGTTCCAGCGACCATGCGATTGTTGGGTGACCTGAATTGGTGGTCGCCAAAGTGGTTGGCCAAGTGGTTCCCTCCACACCAACCACATCGGGAAGAAGAAGAAGAATCACAATAGAAACCCACTGAGGTCGTCGATGATCCTCAAACAACTTTCATCATCAGGGACAAATTCCAATGCGGTTCTGGCAGCATCAAACGAAGCCATTTTATTTCCAAGTGCCTCATGCGCCCGCGCTAAATTTGACCAAGGGTGTCCTGGCGCATCATAGCGTTGTGAACGCGTGGCTGCTGCCAACCAAGGAATCGCAGCAACGGGCTGCTCCATCTGCAACAGAATCGCTCCAATATCGTTCCAAGGATTTCCTAATCTCTCATCAGTTTCAATCGCTTTTCGACACCAACCAAGTGCACCCCATTCATCATCCATTTCTGAAAGCGCCCATCCAAGGAATGTTGCAGATTCAGCTGTAGGTGCCAAACGAAACGCCTCACCTTGATGCTCTGTCGCAAGTTCAAAGATACCCATTTGCAGGAGAACATGCCCCATTCGAAACAAGTCATCAGAAATTCGTTCCCTGAACCCACCAGATTCCCCTTCTGGAACATCAGAATGTACAGGATCAATTGAGAACCAAACTCGCTCAATCATTTCCAACATTCTAGCAGGACCAAATCGATCCCTTGTTGGAACCGAATTGGCATTACACCACGCCAATTCATTTGCCAACCGTCCACTATCAAACTCCTCACTTCTTTCTAGAGCCACTCCCGTTTCAAATGCAACAAGGATATCTTCAGGCCAAGGATCAACATCCCAACAAGCGACCCATTGAGCCATTAATTCACCTTCACCATGATGTTGGATTAGTTGTAGCATACTCCGACCTTCATTTTGAATTGGTAATACTGCATACCCTTCATCCTGAACACGCATCATGATGCCGAGAGGGAGTGATGGAAACATTCCCGTGGAAAGAACGCGATCAAATCCTTTTTCAGGAGTACAATCATCCAATTGTTCAGTTCCAATTAATTTGATGGGACATCCAAATGCTTTGGCAACAACATCGAGTCGCAAATCATTCCACCTTTCGGCCAACACATCTCGACGGCATTCATCGGGCTCAAGAACAACAATTTCACCGGCCCCGATATACATCAATAATTCAGTCCACCAATTACCCCGGGGACCCAATAGCAGAACACTATCTCCTTTTTCGATTTGGAGAAGTTGCATTATTTGGCACGTTTCAAACAATCCAGGTAACAACGAATGATGCATACTGACATCCGTCCACCAAGGAATCCTCAGACTCGAAGCCTCTAGATTTGAAACCTCATCATCTAGGGGGAACGAAAGAGCATGAGTGCCCCTAGGGCATTGCCGCATTGCATCTAGAACTTCTTCAAGTTCAATTACACCAAATTGTGCCAAGCGATCCATGTGGATTTGGTGATTTGGTAGCGCCGGCCAATCCTCTACCAAAGGTAGCGCACCCACGTCACATGAGGGTGCGCCAGATAGGGGGGGGTTCGCACTCACGAGTGGCGAGTTTGCAAATGGGCACTTGAAGTCCACCCTAAACAAAAGTTCTGAGGGGCCGATTTCATAACCTCATTATTGACGCCGTCAACGCAATAATTGGTCCACAGAGTCAACAATCAGACTAGGAACCTGTTCTGCCCCTTCGGCCAAAGCAACAACATCCTCCTTAGTGGCCTCCCCAGTCAAAACAAGGATGCCCTTTACACCTGCTCGGGTGGCCATCGCCATATCGGTGTAGAGTCGATCACCAATCATTGCACAACGGGCAGCATCCAATCCCAACTCACGAATTCTATGCAATATCATTCCAGGTTGAGGCTTTCCACAAACATGCATTGGTCGAACCCCTGTGGTTGCCTCAAACATTGCCATGTATGCACCAGTATCAGGCAACCCACCATCAGGGGAAGGACACACCACATCGGGATGACTGGCAACCATCGGCACTCCCTTATGCAGATGAATGGATGCGGTTGCAATTTTTTCATAGGTGATTTCAGTATCATAACCGAGCACAACGATTTCAGGTTGAGTAGATTGGGTAGTAATTCCAGCATCTTCTAACATTGTACGCATCCCCTCAGTTCCAACGAGCCAAGTATCAACGATTCCATTGATAGATAGCCAAGACAACAAGTCGTGTGTGGATAACAAAACATCTTCTTCAGTAGCATCTATACCCATCATGGTCAACTTCCCTAGATATTGTTGGACAGAACGACTACTATTATTGGAAAGGAAAAAACGACGAATACCACGACTTTTGCAACGCTGTAGGAATTCGATTGCCCCCGGAACCAACTCGCCCCCTAGGTACATAGTCCCATCAAGATCAAGGAACACAGCGTCGATATCATTCAATTTAGAATCCATATAATCACATCAGAATAAAAGCGTCTTAATCATCCACCATTTGGAATGAAAATGGCCCTGTGCTTCCTTAGAAGCAATCATGTCTGTCAGGGCTCGTTGCAACTCTACTTTCTTCACAGCCTTGCCGACGAAGAAATTCATCAACCGCCTTCTTTTGACTAAACGCTGTAGTTTGTATGAGTTTGTTAATTCCGCAGAGAGTTCTTCCCACAACTTATTCTGATATTCAGTGGCAAATTCTTCTCCAAATTTTTCGTTGTGCAATTCAAGGTCAAACACATTTGAAGCCATTCTTGCTGAAAGGAGTGCATTTCCAACCCCTTCGCCAGTAAATGGGTCTACCAATGATGCAGCATCCCCCACACACATTGCTCCAGCCATCGCCGCACGACGTGGTTGATATGATGGCGCTTTTTTCCTTGGGCTACCGAATGGAAGTTGCCAACCCTTCCCCGTTTTTTCTACCATTTTTGCATTGGCAAATCTTTTGCTGAATTTTGGATCTTCATCGATCACCCAGTCTTGTAATGCTCGCAATTTCACTTTTTGCTTGTCCATTTCTGCAATGACCATTCCGACACCTACGTTAACAACACCGTTGCCTACAGGAAATATCCAAAAGTAACCAGGAATGACTCCATCTATGAAATGAATTTCAATGGCGCCTTTCCAGTCCTCACAACCTTCTACACCAGTCCAATATTCCCTATATGCTCCACAGTAATGCGCTTTGTCAACCATTGGCTCATTGTGATGTGCAACAATCGCACGCGCCACAGGGCAGTTGTAACCACCAGCTCCTATGGTCAGTGGTGCGGTGAAATGGTATTCAGAACCATCATGTATTCCTGAAACTCCAGTCACCATATTTTCTTCAATGTGTACTTCCTTTACATTGAAATTTTGAATTACAGAACCCCCGGCATTGAGTACCTTTTCATTGGCATTTCGGAATAAGATGGTATCGAATTGTTTTCGGGGAAGGCTGTAACCGGCTTCTCGTTTTTCTACTTCATCTTCAGGAAGCGGTATTCGCACTTCTTTACCATTGGGTGCACCGAAAACAATTGCATCGACCCTGAAATGCTCAGTATTTTCCAATACCAATTTAACCCCCAATTCTTCCACATGTTTCAGTGATTTACCACCTATGGCATCTCCACAAGTTTTGTCTCTAGGCCAGATGGCCTTTTCCAATAAGAGGACTTTCGCACCTTCCATTGCCATGAATGCAGCGGTTGAACTGCCCCCTGGGCCCCCTCCTACAACAATGACATCGAAGGGCACACCACTATCGGGAACCACCCCCGAATCTATTGGCAATTCCCAGTCCACCAACACACCCACCCATTGGCTATGATGGACGGTCTTCAAGTGTTGGGGCGTTGATTTCATGGTCTAGGCCCCCCTCCCATTTCCATGAACACCGAAATCCACATCGTTCAAACTACGTTACCAGGTTCCTGGATTGAGGCTGAAGTGGGTGAATTTGCCCATTCAATGTTGGAATCGGGAGCAGGTTGTGTACAACATTCATTGATTCATTCCACATACAAATGGGATGGGGTGACTCAGTCTTCACCAGAATGGAAATTACAACTAAAGGTATCAGAACCGAATATTAAAACCGTGTTAATTTCCCTTGAAGAAAAACACCCCTACACCACCCCGCAAATTATTCATTGGAGAGCAAACACCTCGCAGAATTTCGCTGATTGGCTTAATATTAGGTAGACCCTCACTGCGCTTTATTGAAATGCTGAACAACACCCACACTCACCATGGCGGGCAAGGACTCCGACAAGCGGTTCGCAACCCGCGCTGTCCACTCAGGTACACAACACATCGAAGGTGCAGTGAATACACCTATTTTCCAATCATCCACATATCACCTGACGGATGAGCGATATACTGGTTGGGCAAATGGCGCCCAACACACTCTGATTTATTCACGACTATCAAGTGTAAACTCAGAAGCCTGCGTTGAGAAAATTTGTGCTATGGAGGGGGCTGAAGATGGCGAATTATTTGCGAGTGGTATGGCAGCAATTTCCACGGTATTGATGGGCTTGTTATCCAACGGGGATCATGTAATTGCAAGCCCCGATATCTATGGTGGTACTTATGGCCTCATGGTCCAAGAATTACCACGATTTGGGATTGAAGTCAGCCTAGCTGATATGCAAGACCCATCTTCCTATGAATCAGCAATCCAAGAGAACACCAAGATGCTCTATATTGAGACACTCTCTAACCCCGTGCTGAAAGTATGTGACATTGAAGCAATGTCCGCAATTGCTCGCAAACACAATCTTTTGCTTGTCATCGATAACACATTCACATCTCCGTGGGGGTGTCAACCTATTTCATTGGGCTGCGACATCGTAATTCATTCTACAACAAAATATCTTGGTGGCCATTCAGACATAGTTGGTGGGGCCGTTGTTGGACGCAAAGACCTCATCGCAGATTTGTTCCCAAAGAAAATTCACTTTGGTGGGTCGCCGGACCCCCATGCCTGCTATTTGCTTGAACGTGGAATGAGAACACTCAGTGCGCGAATGCCAATCCATTGCGCGAATGCCTCTGACATTGCTAGGAGATTAGAGGCGCACACAAAGATTACCAGCGTGACCCACCCATCTTTACCATCTCATCCAAACTATGACATTGCTCAGCGAACCATGCCCAAAGGTACTGGAATGCTGGCCTTTGTAGTTCAGGGTGGAGATGAGGCAGCGTTACGTTTCATGAGAGGGTTGGAACTGATTTTTGAGGCAACCAGTCTTGGGGGAATTGAGAGTTTAATCGAATGCCCCTACAATTCCAGCCACATGTCGATACCCGAGGATGTACGCCATGAAGCAGGAATCGTATCTGGTTTTGTACGCCTCAGCATTGGAATCGAGGATGTCGAGGACCTTTGGGATGACATCTCATCAGCCCTTGATGGGATTTGAAAATCATCGGATTTGAACGGCTTCCCAATCATCCACCCCAGGTTTTGGATTGACCCAATCTGAGTCACCCGGGAGGACTAACCCATCTCCAACCATCGCCAACTCTTGTGCTAAAGTTGCGTGCGTTTCCAATAAATTTTCCCAATCGACAGAACCACTACGAAGTTTGAAACCCAATCTCAAAGCGCGCCACGAACGGCTAGCTCGTGCATACAACTTGAGATGTAATCTCGCCGACAATGGCCACCAAATTAACACAATTAGTGCTGTCAAGGGCCAAGGGACAGAAGCCAACATTGGCAAAATAAAACTAGGTATGTCCATATCTTGAAGCGGGGAATTGGGTGAAGAAACAAACCACCCTATTGGTAGTGATATTAGCAACCACCAAATTGGATAAATCAAGATAGAAAAGAACAATTTCATTGTACCCATAATTGATTTTCGAGTGTCATTTTTCCCCAGCACATTGGTTATCAAACGGGTGAACATATAGGGGGGAATTGAACCAATAATTGCCCCCCATGACACTACACCCAACATCCAAGACATCGACCAAAACCAATACACCAAATTCTTCGCCAGAGCACGTTTAGAGATTCGTTCTTCTCTATTCGAAATTTCCCATGAGCGAAATCCCAATTTATTCATATCAGTGTGATGATTTCGAAACCTTTCTTCTATTTTTTCCGTCCATCCGGGATCATTTACTGATTTGTATTGCCACGCTGCCCGAACTCTACGTGAACCAAGTAAAGCTTGATCATAGGGAAGTGGGCCTTTGGGCGCTTTATTTTGTGTAGTTCGGTGAACATGAATCATCCTCCTAGCCCTCCAAACCAATTCTCGATCTTTCCATGTTTCTTGTGCTTGATTACAACGATTCATTTCCATTTTCAGTAGTTTGGTTATCTCACCACACCACGCCCTATTGGGGGCCTCATCCCCAAATTCCTCAATTTCTTCCGCTGTAGGTTCAGGGGCCCCCTTTTGTCCAGGCAATGGGGGGATTGGCAATGGTTGATTCACTTGTAGGCTGACCCGTTCTCTAAATCGGTGATGGTCGCTATAGTGCAACCCCAATGGAATTATGTGAGGCAAGGGCAACCCTTCTTCCTGTGCTTTATTGATTGAATGCAGAAGAATACGTGCGGCCCCAGTTCGAAGCCTAACAGGGTGCGGCTCCAAATGTGTCACCCCTTCGGGGAAAATGGCAACCCGGCCACCCATGGCCACAGAATCTCCCAGACTTTCGATAAGAGTCGAATTTTTTGTTGAACGATTTGAATCATCATCTACCTTACTATCCTGGGCCCGATGGACAGGCTTAGCCCCAATAGAACGCATTATTCCACCAAGTATTGGCACTTTGAATAGAGTGTGCTTCGCTGCAAACGTCAGACTGCCTGGCAAGGAGGCCATCATCAACATCGGATCAATCATACCACCAGGGTGCCATGTGGTGAAGAGTATTCCACCCTTATCAGGAAGCGTATCCGTATCAACGAGTGAGATTTCCCTGAACCATGTTTCCATCAATGCCCGATCGACCCTTCGCACACGTTTGTAACCGGTGGTGATTGGAAACCCCTCGGGATCAGAACCCCAGTCCATGTTCATTCCAAACGTGTTGAGGTTTTGGTTCAATCCCCGGCAAGGAACCCAGTCACGGTAATTGATAGACTACCAAAATAACGAGATGACGTGAGTTACTTAACAAAACAGAACGCATGGAAATCGGTGGATGTATTTTTCTCCATGATGGGTATTCGATTTGACATAGGCAAAGTCCTATTATTGTGGATCCCATTCTTTGCATTATCAATATACATTGGGAACTTAGCAGTTGAACACGAATATCTCGTTGAATTCGCCATTGCATGTTGGGCATTCTATTATGTGGGCATGACTATCATGTTGGGAACTGGAGTAAAGCGATGGATGATACGAAAATTTGGTGAGAAAAGGGCTTGGGTATTATTCCAAATGATACTGGGGTTGATGTTTTTCAATGTCGGCACAGGAATGTCAGCCGCAGCCATGCATCAGCAAGGTGCCTTTTCATTAGCACCTACATTGATGTGGACCCTCATCGTCCCCATGTTTATCATTGGGTTCGGCATCAAATATTGGGCAACTTGGGTGATAGGTGTGGATGTATATTACTACAAGGATCTCTTTCACGAAAAGTCACATGGAGAGTGGACTGAAGCAGGACCCTACAAGTGGTTGGGTAACCCCATGTACGGTATTGGATACTTGCATAGTTACTGCTTGGGGATTATGCTTGGGAGTGAATGGGGACTAATCTATGCTGCAGTATGTCATTTGAGCATTTTCATATTTTATCGAATTGTCGAGAAACCATTCATTATACGAACATATTTGCAACCCGAAAAAGAACCCGATCATATCTTGTGAACCGTATCACATTTTGGACAACGAATTCTACCAGAGTAATCACTAGGGAAACGCAGATTCGTTTTACAATTAGAGCACCCAGTAGTGATGTTTTCACCAGTCTCTTTTTTCTGTGCATTTTCCAACCTAGAAATCAATTCAGATTTATTTCCCGAAACAGCAAGACCCACCTCACGTAGTTTTTCTTTCAACTCTCTAACTGTTGATGATTTGAACCCACTTTCTTCAACCTCTACAGTTGGACCTTGTGTGGGCACCAACACACCACCACCCTGAGTAAACCACGACCACGGCCTTGCAAGAGAAATCAGGCCGGAAATAAAGAAGATAAGTGCCCCCCATCCACTGACACCAGCAGCGACCCATGTGCCTTCACAGAACTCATCACACGATCCCCCACTGCCCCCTAGGCCCGAACCCATAGAGGAGATGATACTCACAATTCCCAACAACACCATGAGTACAATTGCAAACAAACTGCCCCCAAGTAGAAAGAAACCAATTGCACGCGCCCCATCCCCCCGAGAAGTTTCCACTGTAAATTCCCTAATGACCCCAGGGGGGGTAGAATCAACCGCTCCGGGGAGGGCAGGATTACCAACCAAGAAAACGGTTTTTTCCTTGCGATAACCAAGAGCAAAAGCAAACCAAACGATTGAACCCAAGCACGATAAAATCGACAATAATCCCGTGCAACAAGACGTCTGAACATCACCAGGGTCAACCGTATCGCCCTCATCATATTTCATATCGCTAAAGACATTTACACCCACGAGAAGGAGGATGGCGATGCCAGCGAGAATCACTGGCCCAATGAACTTCTTCAAGTCCATGAAAGTTCTAATCTAACAAGAGTATTGAATGATTCCCCTGCAATCATTCGGCCGCAACAAAATCCGTTGCACCACTTCGGGTTGCAAACGCTTTCATCGCCTCAATATAATTTTCAGAAGAACCCCCCTCAGCAAGCACCTCACTTGCTTCGTACAACGCCTTTAGGACAGGCACCCAATCGCCACCCTTGTCACGTGCATCAGAATCGAAATGCCAACCTTCAGACTCGGCTCTTTCATGGACATTAATCCAAGCCCAACCAATTGCTTCCTGAGCGGGATTCTTACCTTTCTTAGCCATCGTAATCGTACTTCCAACCCCATCGATTCGAGCCTTGCGAACCAATGCATCCGCTCGACCACAGAGCCCACTCATGTCACCATCTTTCCAAGGGAATCGTGACAACATCAGGTGCTCTGCTCGTTCAGCCTCCATCTTTTTGAGGAAGGCCCCAAAACCCTGCTTCCTCTTCGCTTGTTTCTCGATGATTTCATCGGCATCCTCGCCAGTAATTCCATAGATTCCCTCAAGAACCAAATCACCCCATTCTGGCCACAGTGCGACAAGGTTTGCATGGCAGGAAGTTTCTTCCAACCTCAACACATGTTCCTCAAGTTCCTCAAATGAACCGTCACTACGGATATGTAAACCACCATCTGTGAGGGCCTCAGAAAAGATCAGCTCCAAGGCGGCTTTCTCTGGTGGCGACCCATTGATGGCTTCAATCATTGATGCACGTTCTTCAGTCGGCCACCATTTTTCACCAACAATACATCCTTCATCAATATTGATACATACAGCCTTACGGAGTAAGGATATTAGTTGCGAATCTGGTAATGAAAGGCTGAGCCACGCTTCAAAAACTTCGTCGACTTTACCTTGAGTAGCATCGGATAAATCCCTGCCTTCAGGCCAACCCTTGGGCCGCCAATTCCATTCCACCTCAACAAAGTCGGACAAGCGAGGTGGTAGCATTCTTAGTGCCACAGCACGAGCAAAGGACTCACCCTCTCCGATACTTGCTAGGTCACTAGCATCAAGCACAACCATTGTGTCCCCCACAGAGAAATTAACCCCATCTTCTTGTTCGGGTTGAGCGGCAGATGAATAGTACACGCCGTCTCTTTTTGTGAATTTTAGAGGCGCATCTGAAAGCCCCCCTTCAAGCCAACTTTCGGGAGGGGTGGGTTCATTTCCGGTACAAACAATCCCATCATCTAAGGAGAAGAACCACCAACCTGAACGAGCATGATCCTCCCAAGTCAACAATCGATGCCGCGGATTAACAAAATTCTGGAAAGAGACGAGTTGTGTTGGTTTACCAACACCCCTTCTGACGAATGATGCAGTGCCAAAAATGGGGTGATCAAAAACAGCAACCATGCTTCGTTCATCATCATGAGCCGCGTGCAATGAGCCCGCAAGAGCCCTAGCAACAGCATCCCCACGGCGCTTCATCATGCGCTTACCCAACCACCTTCGATCATTTTTCTTCGTAATGACCTTTGCACATTCTTTCAGTGAACGTTGAACAGGGTCTTTACGAGCCCGCTTTACAGTATATGCAACAGTCGGCATCAGTGAATGCGGGTCATCCAATAGAGATTCAAGATTTTTCTCCAGTCGTTTTAGTACGCCTTCAGAAGCTCGCTTCGTCCCTCTCGCACGCATACGTTGTTTCTTTCCCTGGCCGGGGAATTGCACTTTACTTGGTCCAGCCATACTCCATCCCCCATTGTGCGAACTCGGTGTCTGGCTTGACGCCTCCGGCGAACAATTCACCACCTTGCAAGAGCAACAGCCTCAACATCGTGTAAACTTGCAGGCACGAGAATACAATGAATCCGCCCCCCTTCAACAGATGAGATTTCATCTAGAGGGCCAACGACAACCCTAGCATCGTCCGTACCCATATCTGAGCAGAGGACAAGTACCCAATCTTCGACATCAACTCCAGCCTTTTCAGACATTTGCCTCAATACGTTTACAGCAATTTTTGGCGACATCGGTTGTTGTTCACCTTCCCCCATCCCACTTGGATCTAAATCGAGTAGGGCCAATGTGTGCAAGTCCCTTTCTCGATTGGCGAGAATAATTTCCAAAGGAGAGGTCGGCAAATAGTCTCCATAAGGGTACGCAAAGGTACACTGTCTTCCAAATCGATACGATTGCAAACCAACTGCACCTGTGACAATGGTTGTAATTGAAATTCCATGTTGTACATGACAAGGTATCCCCATTTCGTCACAACGAATCTGCAAATCTACATGAGTGGTGGCTTGAAGCGGATCACCCACAACCAGCAATGCTACCCTTGATGTCTGTGCTAGTGTAAGCAAATCTTGTGGTTCCTCTACTGCAGACCGCATCCTCAATTCCCATGGCCCAATATGAGATTCCATAGTTTCCAATTCACTAGGGGGCAGGAGTGCAGTATAACCCTCTAAGAATCGATAATCAGCATTGCGCGCATCATCCAATGCTGCAATCGTCATTTGATGCAGATCACCAGGACCAAGTCCAATCAACCAGAGTCCATTTTCACCCATCTGCTCCCTCCGTCATCGTCAAGCGGGGCGGGCCCGTCGACCCCTTCGAGTGATATGCGTCATTTGAGCGTGCCGAGCCAAGATACGCAACACATTCTACAGTCGTTGAAGGCAGAATCAGCCTTACCAGAGGGCGCTCGCGTTCGAACAGACCCAACCGACTCAAACCGCAGACTCATCCCATTTACAGATTCAATATCGCCATCACTAGCCAACCAATTTCCAGTGGTTGAAATAGAAAGGGAACCCCCTTCGACCAGGACTTACAAAGATCATTTGTCCAAGATGCTAACAGTGGACAATTTTGAATCTACAGAATGGCCTACTAGACATGAATTTGTTGGCGATATTATTCTCATTAAAATCGATGATAAACAGAGAGTGTTTGGTTCTGCAATCGGTGAAGCGTTGCTTCAACAACATACCCGTGCAAGAGCGGTTTTTGAAGACAGAGGCGTAACGGGCATTTTTCGTGTAAGAAGTCTGAATTTATTGTCAGTACGTGAGGGCGAAAACCCATCCACTCGTACTCGCATTCTTGAAGGTGGCCACCATCTTTGGACTGACCCGGCTTCAGTATACTATTCATCACGGCTTTCACATGAACGAGAAGGTACACTGGAATGTGCCCAAAACTTACGGCGTGAATTGGGACGTCCTTTGTCAGTTTGTGATCCGTATGCTGGCGTTGGCCCTTCGTTAGTCCCACTAATATCCGAACCAGATTTAGTTGGTGAATTATTTGCAGGAGACCTCAATCCTGCCGCGGTTGAATTCCTTAGGGAAAATATTTCACTACAGAGTGCAATAATTGAATGCACAGATGCACGTGAATTAAAAAACCGTCCAGAATTGAATGAAAATTTCGATTTACTATTGGTTAACATTCCCCACGACACACTCAAACACCTATCCTCCTTACTCCCAATTGTTCGCCCGAACGGCATTATCCGCGGGTGGGCGGTAATTGAGGACGACGAGTTCGAGTTAGCACAAGAACAACTTCGCGAGAAGTTGAGTCCCGATGCGTATTTTGAAATTAGAAGGTCCTATTCTGCCACAGCAAACCTTTGCCGATTTGAGGCACGCAAAAGCCCCCAATAGAGCGATTTTTGGCGCCCCCGCCGGGATTTGAACCCGGGTCGGAGCCTCGACAGGGCTCCATGATAGGCCACTACACTACAGGGGCTGGTCGGGCAAGCGACATCGGACCTGTATTTAATCGGTACTCGTTCCGCCGTTTGGGTGCGGACATGGCAGATGACGTTGTTGACGAGGATGACGGCTCAGATGAGATGCTGGAAAAGGTGACTTCCGCGCCCCCTTCAAGCCCACCCAGTGGACTTCCTAGCGGCCCACCCAGTGGACCACCTAGCGGCCCACCCAGTGGACCGCCTAGCGGCCCCCCCGGGCGTGGTGCCGGCAGTCGTGCAATGTTCGGAAACACCTCACCTCAAGGAGGCGGCCCACCAACAACCCGACCATCAGCACCTTCAGGGGCTCAAACAATGCACACAGGATCCAGTATCGTCGTAGAGGCGGGCCAAGAAAAAATCGAGGCTGTGAAACGTGAAGTTGAAGGCGATGAGAAGGCCGAATTAGAGAAATTGAGGACTGAGAATGAAAGTTTGAAACAGGGGATGGCAGCGGCAGGAGACGTCATTCAAGAAGTCGAAAACCCCCCAATGCCACCAATTGTTGGTGATGGTTTTGTAGTCCCTGGTGAAACTGTTGGCATGTTTGCAACATTGGGTCGGCAGTTACACAAAGAACGCCTACTCCATGGTACTGCAGGCTCATTCAGCATCCTTTCAATTAATTCTCCTGGATTGGTACATATCACCCGCCAAGGCTCCGCCCTTGGGCTAATGAACGAATCCGATTTAATCACAGGTCGATTGGGTGACGCCGCCCCCAATGATGCCAATAAAGACTGGCAAATTCACAGTGTTGGTTTGGCAATTGCCAGTTTAGAAAACGAAGGAAGAGGTGCTTGCATCCATGTTGCAGCCCCCTATACGACCACTTTGAGTTTGGAAAAAGATCGTTATGCATTGGTTCCAACTGATTTCGAAGGCCGCACAAATTTCGGCCGTGCAACAATTGTCGACGTTCAATATGGTGACATGGAAGGTTACCTGGTTGAAATTACAGAAGCCCTAAAACAAACGGGCAACAAATTATTCGTTGCACGGGGACATGGAATTTACGCATTAGGTGGAGATTTATTGGAGGCATGGGGGAATGCAGCAGCATTTGAACATAGTATGCGAGTCCTATATCTTAGTGAATTGGCGGACCTTTGAGTTCCGCCACCTTGATTGAGCGTCAACCTCGCCGAACGTCGATGAGCACCTCTCCCTTGGTCATCGACGTCGTAGACAATGGTGGGCAATGGACACATCGAGAATGGAGAATGTTGCGATATCTTGGAGTAGATACTCAAATCATTGCCAATCAAACACCAGTATCTGAATTGAGAACTCTAGACGGCCTCATACTTTCAGGTGGAGCTGCGCGTGTCGGCCTCACTGGTGAACTTGGGAATTGCGGATCTTATCTTGAGTTAGACATCCCCATATTGGGGATTTGCGCCGGCCATCAATTCATGGCTGGATTTTATGGAGGAGGCGCATCTGAAGCACAAGAACCCGAATTTGGTGCTGCAAACATCACACTTGTCAATGGTGGTGGGAAAATATTTGCTGACACCCCTGAATCGCAGGTAGTGTGGGAATCACACAATGATGAAGTCAGTGAATTACCTGAAGGGTTCTTCATCACAGCAAGTAGCCCATCATGCAAAATCCAGGGGATGGAAAATGAAGCAGGAGACCGATTCGGCCTACAATTTCATCCAGAAGTGAATGATTCCGAATATGGACAAAAGATGTTTCAAAACTTCATTGAAATATGCAATAATTCCCGTAAAGCCGCCTAATTGATCAGATTTACCCAATAGGTGTAGGCGACGGCTTCAAATGGGAGTGGTAGGTCGGCGGATTCGATGGCGAAGACTGTTGAGTACAAGTGCTTGCGATGTGGACACATCGATCAGTTTGAGGGGACAAGAACAGGCATCGCCTGCAAATCATGCGGTTTCCGCATTTTTGTCAAACCACGCCGTCAGGGACACAAAACCCTAGATGCGGTTTGAATCGTCTTGTTGAAAGACTGCGACAACCCCGCTATTGTTCATGGCATCATGGCTATCCACCCATGCGCCCAAGCGATTTGATGCATTGGCCACTTCGCCTCAGATTCGTGAACAGTTCATTCGAGCGAGTTCTACAGGCGACCCACCCCATTTGTTAATCACAGGACCGGCAGGTGTTGGGAAAACTGCTGCATGGCGCCTAGTTGCCCGCCAAGTATTGGGTCCGGGGTGGAAGGCAACCTGCCATATCTTACAGGCGAGAGACCTTTCAAGGCAAGCAGGGGCAATGAAAAAATTCGAGGAATTTTTGCGACCGGCGGGCCTTCAATCATCTGATACTCTAGCCAGTCGCACCAGTCTAGATGCCTTTGATCGTAATATGTGGACTGGGGATGTAGGTGAGGCACCTTGTGGGGAAGAGTCACCCACCCAGTTCGGACGCGCCCCAGTTAGTCGCTTGATTATCATTGAAGATGCAGACCACCTTGGGAGTCGCCGCCAACCGTATCTACGTCGAATGATGGAATCAGAATCCCACACAACCCGCTTTATTTTCACTGCTAGGGCCCCGAGTCGCATCATCGATGCTTTGCGTAGTCGAATGCAACACATTCGGATACCCCCAGTCACTCCAGATGAAATCATTGCAACCATTTGCAAAGTATCTTCCATGGAAAATACGACTCTAGCAGATGGAATGGCAGAAGATATTGCTTACGTTGCAGGTGGGAATTTACGCAAGGCACTTTTCACCACTGAATTATTAGCACGCCGCCAGATGACAAATGAACGAAACAGACTATACGAGGTTGTATCAGCAAGCACACTACAAAACGCTCGACGAATGATTGAGTTAGCCCTTCGAGGACGTGTGATTGAATGGCGATGGGAGAAAAAACAAGGACGAAACATCAAGACCCTTGAAGGTGCAATGGGACAATTGGATGAAATGATGGGCGCCCATGCTTTAGATGCAGAAGATATCGTACACCAGATACACATGGAACTCGTAGGAAGTCGACTCATGCTTGCAGCACCACTGCGAAATGAGATGTTAGATGCACTGGCTGATTGCGACATTTCCTTGCGGCGAACAGTTCATCCTAGAATTCAAATTGAACACTTCTTACATTGTGTTTCTGCAGCTGGCCGACGACACGGCTTGGCCATGAGTTGAGTTGGCGGACGCGGCAGGATTCGAACCCACGGAGCCCGGCTTAGGAGGCCGGTGCAATATCCAGCTATGCGACGCGCCCAACCATTCCTCTTGCTCGACATTGAAGGAGGTTGCGGCCCCGAGAAGCGTCACGCTGATGACCCAATGCCACCTCTCATCGCTTGTTCCCATGGCCCACGATGATGCCAGCATCAATCTTCCACGCCCATATGGGGGTGGCTTTGCCAACGACGACGGTTTAGAGGAGATGATTACCAGTCGTTTGAATCGGATGGAAAGGTCCCGCAGGATATGGGGGCGATTGGCGAATACATGGTTGTGTAAATTGGTCCGAAATATTATTCCAACACTTGCAATATTTACTGCAATAGCCGTAATGGCAGCCCCCGATAAATTCAATTCATCTATTGCAGCACTTGTTTCAGGTACAATTGTTTTAATTTTCATTTCCCCATCAGTCCTATCTAGTAATTATTCACTATGGGTCGGACTAGATCGTCTTGGTGCTAGGGGCCGAACACTCGATGAACAAGATAGTAGCATTGAACGAATTCTCAATACCCTGACAGAATCTAGATTACACGAACATATGAGATTCAGCAACCTTTTGGCATTTTCATTTATTCTTTGGTTAGCAGATATATTTCCAATTGGTGATGAAACACGAGGTCTGTTATTGGTCTCCAGTATTTTAGCAGCAAGTATCGCAGTAGTTCACACCATATTGGTGGAACGCCGAACCCCAAATCATTCGGATGATTTGCCTTTCTTAGTGCATCACGCCCCATCTCAACACACGAGTACGTTAGAAAATCCCCTTACTGAGATTCTCATTGCGCATTTGGACCCCGAGAGTACCAGTAGATTTGCACTATGGAGAACTCTAGTCAAGGATTCTTTTGCGAATAAAGAGAACCAAAACCAATCGATTGAAAACGTATTGCATCTCATTCATTTACGCGGACAAAAAATGCTATCTCATCAACAATTCATTCAAGAATGTGAATTACTTGTTGGTCGAACTCAAGTTAAATCTACAATTTTGGAAAACCCCCATCTCGACCTTCCAACACTTTCTAGATTAATGGGACACACCAGAGGCTGGCAAAGTGATTTATTCCGCCAAATAGATCGTTTACAATTCGGTCTCATGGACCACAATGAATCGATTGCGGGACACTCTTGGCGATTGGATGCCAGCCTTCCACTTCATTGTGGTGAATCCAGTGGCGATTTGTTCGTAATGGTCAACAACCTAGGTGCTGACGAAACTCCCATTGAATTAGAGGTCCACGTCCCAAATGGCCAACCATCGCGACAGCGATTCAGATTAACCCCCACCCCATTGACTCCACCAGACCATCCCCTGCCAATGTGGTCAAATGATGAGGAAGACGTGGTCACGTGGCTAAGCAATTTGGTTGGTGCAGCCCACGTTCTTTGGTTGGGTGTGGCATGGAGTGATGAAATTGAGGGCAGGAGACCCGTTCGGATTTCAATTCGCCATATTGATGGCCAAACCATTAGTTCACACACACTGTGGACACAAGTACACCCGCGTTCAAGTGGTGGCGACTCATTACGTCGCCGTATGATGTCTGCACGTTCGGCCGCCCGCCGATGGCAAAATCAAGCACTGAAACACACTGACTTGTCGAAATACATCGCACCGTAGGTGCGAGAGCAATTTGGGATGCATCGGAAGGGGTGCGTTTATGATGCCCCTTCAATTGGAGACAATCGTTAGGTGATATTTTGCAGGCATGGGATGTTGTAGTCATAGGAGGTAGTATTGCAGGTCTGCGTGCTGCAATCGCGGCATCTGATGAAGGGGCAACAGTCACGGTTCTTAGCGCCGCATCCCCTTCGGCATACATCGATGATTCAGTGAGTTGCGGCCTTGCAACCTCTTCCGGGGAGCAAAACCCATCCACACATGCAGCAGATACACATCGAATTGGAGCGGATATGTGTGAAGCAGATGTAGTATCGACATCTACCAATTCAGCAATCGCCCATCTGGCTGAATTGGAGCGTTGGGGCCTTAATCTACGTCGTAATCGAAACGGCGCACCACACTTGGGTAAATTGCCCGGGCAAACAAATGCTCGTACTGCAAGCACTGGCGACTCTACACTCCGCGAAATCCGCACAATCCTCGAGGAACAATGCATGAAAAGAAATATCCCACGCAGAGGTGACATCGAAATCCTCAATTTAGTTCTTCATGGAAACCGAGCACACGGCCTCGTAGCATTGGATATTCAATCTGGAGAAGTATTTGCAATCCAAGCCAAATCAATCCTCCTGACGGGCTCCGGATTCCAAAGTGCATGGAATGGTGATGGACTTGGGATGGGTTCAGCAGCCTCTCTTGCACTCCAATCCAACCTACCCCTTGCAGACCTTGAATTCACGACACTACAGCCTCTAACGGTTGCAAACACCTCCTTTTCATTACCGTTGGACTTGCTTGGCGCAGGGGGGAAAGTGATTGGTGGAGATGGCCAGCCACTGTCTACTGAAGATGGACCTGATTCATTGGCCCATTCTATCATTTCAGCTGGGGGCGCATCCTTGGACCTGACAGAAATTTCAGACTCAGATTCAAAGTGGTTTTCGGGAATTGCCTCCTCTCTATCGTCCCGTTGCGGAATTGATTGTACAAAGGAAACAATCCCCCTCCTGCCTATTGTTGGATCCACGATAGGAGGCCTTCCTACAGATGCATCAGGAAATGTCATCGATGGTTCTTGGAACTCAATTTTACAGGGCCTTTACGCCGCTGGCGATGCGGCTTGTTCCGGTCTACATGGTGCAGCAATTAACAGCGGAGACCATCTTCTCGGGGCTTTGAATGGGGGCAAAATTGCAGGCACATCAGCAGCAACACACGCATCAAATTCGAAGCACTCAGCATCTAGTATAATTTCTGTAGCATTATCAGAAACCCTCCATTTGCACGATTCGATACTAACTGATGCAGGTACAGATGGTGCGAGCCCTGGAGCCATTCAATTGAGTCTAGCCAATACGATGAGAGACCACATGGGTCCAGTACGTGATGCTGCGGGAATGTCAAGTGCAGCAGAGAAGATCGCGGAACTTCAACAAACCAAGCTATCAATTGGCGATCCAAGTCGAGTCATGAATACAGAACTGGTATCTCTGCTCCGCACCCAAGGATTACTGAACGTTGCATCGGCTGCAGTATCTGCAGCGCTAGCGCGTGAGGAAAGTCGAGGAACACATATTCGGACCGACTATCCGGAAATTGATAGTAAACAAGCAAAGCATTCACTTTCGAGCAATGATGGGACAGTTGCAACACTCGCTTTACGCAATTGAATCCGCAATTGAAGTAGCCAACGATAAGAGGCGACAACCCTTCCAGTATACAATGCGTCAGCAAAGCACCGTTACCCTCCTCACCATTATTCTGTTGAGTGGTTGTTTCGCACCCCCCCCAGATTCTCCTGTTGACCAACCCCGATTCGTCCCCGATGTTCCAGTGCCCCAATACCCACTTTGTCCCCCAGGGAGTGATTGTTCGGAAGTACACACATGTTCTTCGCCAGAGGTACCAGAACCTCTTGGATTTACAACAAATTGGACAATAACAGGACCCAATAGGATGATGTCATCGCCCCATATTGTTGATTTGACAGGCGACGGCATTCTCGATATCATCGTAGGAACCGGGGTTGAATATCCAGCAGTAGGCAGTATTCTTGCTTTAGATGGATACAATGGTTCTATTCTTTGGGAAATCAATGCAACACAGGAAATGTTTGCATCTGCTCAATTCTCAATGTTAGACAATGATTCAACAATGGATGTAATTCTCGGGGGGAGGAACCACGAATTGTTAGCAGTCAGTGGTTTCGATGGATCTCAAATTTGGAAATTCGATTCAACCAACGACCAACGAGAGAATTGGTATCAATTCTATACAGGCCAATTTATTGAAGATCAAAACAATGATGGAATTGAGGATTGGTTAACTTCCAACGGTGGTAATCCTAACGCAGGCCCGGGTGAACAACGAGATAGCGGATACATGATGATTCTATCAGGGGCCACGGGGGAACTTCTTGGAGTTGCAGATATGCCTGATGGCCGTGAAACATACATGTCTCCTTTGCTTTTCCAACCCCACCCTGAAATGCAACTCGAAGTTTTATTCGGAACGGGCGGGGAAACTTGGGATGGTGGCTTGTGGACCACTTCAATTAATGACATCATGGCAGGAGACATCAGTGATGCTTACCAAATTGTAAAACCGGCAACGGGCGTTGCAAAGGGAGTTATGGCCCCTCCTTCAATTGTAGACATAACGCTAGACGGGATCCTTGACATCATCGTCAGTACGTTCGACGGACGTCTTATTGCAATTGATGGCAGAAATTATTCACAGATATGGCAAATTGACGCTAAGGATCATACGTGGGATGGCCAAATTCCAGATGCAGAATCGTGGGCATCGCCTACTATTGGGTATTTCACAGACGACGCAGTTCCCGATGTTTTCGCTCATTATGTCATAGGTGCATTTCCATTATACAATGGGACAACAACACTGATGGTAGACGGGGCTACTGGAGAAATTTTGTGGAATCAGACTTCACACCACACTAGTTTTACCACCCCTTTAGCAGTCAACTTGAACCATGATGCCAGAGATGAGATTGTAATGATTCGAGGATATGGAGAAATCTTTTCGAGTAATCAAGCCTATACATATTACAATCAGGCATCTGTATTCAACACATGCCTAATGCAAGAAACCACCCTTTACAACCGAAGTGAAATGAGTATAGGAACGCCAGTAATTGCCGATTTAGACATGGATGGGCATTTAGAAATGCTATCTACAACGACCACTGGATACACTGCTGCGGAAGAGTATTGGACAGTAACTAGAATGAATCTCAATGTAACAACACCCACCCATCTAAGTTGGGCTGCATATTTGGGTACAAATTACGACGGAGTCTTTGAGTCGGATTCATGATGCATAGCGATATCCGCAAGCATGGACGAGCCAACTCTGTTCACGAAAATCATACGGGGGGAAATTCCATCTTCGAAGGTTGCAGAGGGCGATAATTGGTACGCATTCTTGGACATATATCCTAGACGAACCGGACACACATTGGTTGTGCCGAAAGAACAATCACAACGTATTGCAGATCTTTCAAATGAAAGCCTTCAAGGGTTGATGGAAGGCGTAGTTGAGGTACAACGCCGCCTTTCTGCTGAATTCGGGACACACGATTTTTCTGTAGGCATTCACGATGGCCCAACCGCAGGCCAAGAAGTCCCCCATGTCCACATCCACGTTTGTCCAAGGACCTTTGGAGATGGGGGCCTTACACTACTCGCTTGTTGGCCCGATTCTCCAGCACCTGGAGGCGAACCAGATTTTGCAGCACTTGCGGAACTCTCCAATAGGTTACAATCTCACTGATTCCATAGCCGGGTGATTTGATGGTAAAGCAGACAATTCAATCAGGCGATGACGGGGCAGTCGACCATCACGGTGAAGCCCTCCCTACATTATCGAAGAGTGCATCACGCATTGATATCAAGAAAATAGAAAGTAAACGCCGGACCGCCGCAAAGGCAGGCGACCATCCAGGGGTAGCGTGGTTCTATCGAATGATGCGGGTGTTATGCCATGTTGCCATGCGCCAACAATTCAGAACAATCGAAGTCACAGGCCAAGAAAACATTTCGAAAAAAGCAGGAATCCTTACAGTAGGGTGGCATACCAACGGCTTGATTGATCCAAGTTCTATTTTTGTGACCCAACCAAAGATGCTGGTGTTCGGTGGCAGGCACGACCTCATTACCCGTCCAATCATTGGCCCCCTTGCATCCCTTTCGGGCACCCAACCGATTCTTCGCCAAGCGGAACTTGCAAGGGGCGGTGCATCAAAGGAAACAGGAGCGCGAATCAATGGTAAGACAATGTTATCTCTTGCAGAATGTATTGCTCATGGTCATGGTACGGCGCTATTCCCAGAAGGGACATCACATGAAGATTCGAAAATGCGTCGCCTCCGAACTGGACCAGTTCGTTCAGTAATTGCGGCCAATTCCATTGCATACGAGAAGGAATTACCGGAGCCACACTTACTTCCAGTGGGCCTTCACTATAGGAATTCATGGTTTTTCAGAACAGATGCATGGATTGAATACGCGCCCCCAATCTCATTATCTGGATCACTCCACGCCCCTGACGAAAGAAAGCGTTTGATGAATGGCGAATGGGTCGAAGCTCCAGTAGATAGCGTAAACAAATTACGAGAAAAAGTACGAGAACACCTCACACCATTGACACCTGATGCAGAATCATGGGAAGAACACAGATCTTGGCACATCCTTGGCCATTTACGAACCATTGCACAGGGGAAAAATCTCAATTCATGGCGAGAAGAAGTCTTAGCAGCACGAAAAATTAGAGATGAAATACGACAAGGTAATGACAAACTAACTCCATTACAATCTTCAGCAGAAAAAATTGGAAACACCCTACACTCTGCTGGATTAGATGGACGAGTAATTGACAAAACCGGCCTCAGAAAACCCTCAATCTCAGAACATCTCACTGTTCTCCCTGCCATCATCCTTGCACTCATTTCAGCACCATTCACCTTGTGTGGCAGTGGTGTGATGATTCTTGCCGCTAAGATTCTTGGAGACAATACTGACGAAGGCCTTGATGCTAGGACAACTTATCACTTCCTTGCCTCCTTCCTTGGACCATTGGTTGTCTGGCCGATCCCAATACTCATTTTCATCTTAGTAGCAATTTTCGGCCCATGGACCATTCCAGCATTACACGCCCTTGTTATTGCCCTCCTCCTCCCCATCGTATTCCATATCTCAAACAAAGTATCCATCATGGCATGGGATTTCCATGTCACTTCTCGAGACGCCCGTCGCCTCAATCGGCTTCGTCGTAGTTCAGAATCCCAAATTATTGCAAAAGACATCGTTGATTTGCTCGCTGTGCTGAAATAGGTCGCCACCCACCACCCCTCCATGGCGCCCCGCGATATTGAGGAACGTGTCCGAAATTGGCTATCTGGGGAAGGCCTAGAAATCAAGGAACGTGACGACCCCAGAGCAGATTTCCATTTTCTAGTACGATACCCCCCTACCAAACACGGTCACTTGTTCAACGTCTTGTCACCTAAGAAACGAAATTTACTGGTAATATCTAGTGTTACACAAGTTGATTCAGGTCAACAAGATGAGATGAAAAAACATGCGACTACAGACTCTGAAGGCTGGGAAGAGTGGTTACACGAAACACGCCTACAACTCACTCGTTCACATGTGGACTGGGTGTTACACGTTGGCCACGGAGAAAATAAGCCAGGGCCATTACAAGCATTCAACCTCTCAATGCCAACATGGTTTGATGGAGTTACTCAGAATGAAGTGATGCAAACACTGCGCCGTCTTTGGCTATCTAAATTATCAATTATTCATGAGATTAAATTCTCTTATGGCCCGGGCGTTGGAAAACCAGGCCCAGTAGATGATTGGGCCAAAGGCGGCCCCCAACCCGGTCCGGAAACCAGAACATCTTCTAAACAAGTTGAAACTGATGAAACAGGTGGTTTTGGCACAGGATTTGACCCCTCTGAATGGGCATAATCCGCTTGTGCGCACGCTCGCGCGAGACTGACCGCTAAGGGGTTCGGTTAAGTAGGAGGGAAATGGCGTTTCCAAAGCGCTGGAGACGTTCTCCGGGGGTCGAACAATATGGGCAATAAACATGGTAGCATCACAATGGTGATGATTTTCTTGATGAGTACGCTATTGGTTGCGTACACACCACCTGCAGTTGAGGGTGCATCTGTCGTTATTACAGAAGCAGTGCAACTTGTTGATGGTGGAGCAGTAAACGAACGAATGGTATCGATGACAAGTGATAGCGAGGGCAACATACACGTTGTCTGGACCCGCAACACTCAGCATCTGTATTATTCAATGCTCGACCCACGAGCACAGACAGTCATCGACGTCACACAGATATCCAATAGTGGAAGCCATAGAGCATGGCACCCAGATGTCGATATTGATTCAGAAGATAGAGTTCACGTCGTTTGGACCAATAAAGCCAGTCAGCACGAAATTCTGTACACGCTACTAGACCCTAGCTTGGACGATCAGGATGGCAGTTCTGCTGATGACTCAACAATTTCCATCATAGATGATACTGAAGTTGTACGCCGACAACAAAATCGTGACTGGCCAGCACTCGCAGTAGACAGCCAAGACAATGCACACATTGTTTGGGAAGATTCCTATGATAGGCACGACAAGTACTTCCAGCAACCGCAGATTTACTACAAATTCTTGGAGATTGATGAAGCATCCCGTGTAGCAATTACTGCAATTGATAGTACACTATTGACTCCAATTATTGGACACAAGGGACACCCAGATATCGCCATTGATGCAGATGACATGGTTCAGATTGCATGGGATGATACCCGTGGTGGCAAGGTGGAGATTGTTTCAGCAATTGATACATCAGGTTCCATGTATTCAGAATGGGCCGATATGTGTGTTGTTTTCTATGGAGGCACATGGTCCAATGGAGGTTCATTCACAGGAATCAAGCCAATGCTTGAACAAGCAAACATCTCTGTTTTCGAAACATTGTATGCATTGGGCGGAATGTTCCCTAGTGCTGCAACAAGCGGTGCATGTGCTTCTCCACCCCACCACGAGAACCCACGATCCAATCATCTTACGCAAGGCGATGACTCAGGCGGCCTCATCAAACTACACTCAACCATCTACAATGGTGGCGCACAAAGTGGCGGTTACCAAGGTGAAGATTGGGGGCCAGGAAGTGCTTGGGCATGTTTGTCTTGGGTAGATGCCCAAGGTAACGTACCTGGCAACCCACCAACCACACACGATCACAAATGGAACCCCAATGCAACAAAGATTGTCATTCCAATCAGTGATGAAGGGCCCAAAGGTGGAGACCCACCACAACAATCTGATGATATTGCCAGCATTAACGAAGCTCACGACGCTTGCGTAGATGCTGGAGTTATCCCAGTGGGGATATATGGTTCGTCATGGGGAGCCAACAATCAAGTTGCAAGCCACATGAAAGATCTCGCACAGTGCCCCAATGGACAAGTCAATACCAACCCACGTATTTGCCCAGGTTCCACAACTCGAAATACTGATGGTGGAGGACAAGTGTATGCTTTCCCAGCATCTTCAGCCAACAACATGGCTACACTTGTTGAAGCCATGGTTTTCCTCGCAACAAACAACAGCCGAGAAATTTACATGACGGTTTTAGACCCATATGCGAAGATTCAGAATCCAGCCCCAGGTTGGGTATATGGGGACTCAGGGACAGATGAAGGAAGCAATCGCTACACAGAAGATTTGGGCCCAAGCCAAGATTCGAATGGCTACGGTCACCTTGTTGTGGTTAACGATACCCGCATCACACTTGACGACGCATTCAGCCTACACCCTTCCCTAGCCATTGACAACAGTGGAGACACCCACTTGACATGGATGGACACCCGCGACTATGGTTTTGACAAGGACGATAACTACGAGGTATACTATTCTCGTCTCCGCCTACGTGGTTCTGCAGAATGGGATGGCGTTTCTGGTGGCTTGCCAACTTATGGAATCAAGAAAATTGTTGACACCCGGATTTCATATGTCGAAGGCGCTAGCAATGTCAACCCCAATGACTACTACAGAGCATCCTCATACATGCCTCAGGTAATTGCTGATAATCAGAACAATGTTCACATCTCTTGGCTTGAGAACTCCAATACGTCTCAAGGTGAATCTATCATGTACACACGATTGAATCATACCAATGATGTTGGTGATTGGCCCCTGAATAGTATTGCAGCTGCAGTACTGGACCCATGGGAGCGAGTAGATGTGACTGAATGGCACAGTGATAAACTAGGCCCCAACAGTGGGCGCACACCTGAAAATTCACAGCCACCCGCCTTCGTAAATGACCTTGGAAGTGGCGCACATATTGCTTGGTCGGATACGAACAAGTGCGATGAAAATTCGAATAATGGTGCATATACGTTATGTTACACTCACGTATTAACAGGTCAAGTTGATGTTGAATTAGCTGATGACGAGACGTATTATCACGTGATTGAACCAGGTGAACAGACAATATACAACCTGACTGTGAACAATTCCACCCCCGGACCTATCGATTTGGTATCTGACACCTTTGCAGTGAACCTATCGGGCGTTCCCGTGAATTGGACTGCGAATTTATTCTTCTCAGATAATCATACTGCAATTTTCCCCGAAACGCCAATTTTCTTGCTTGGAGGCGAATCGGTCAGGGTTTACCTACGAGTTCGCGCCCCATCGATTTACCAAGCTAATGAGGACGAACTTGCTCAGATTGTAGTATCTGCAGTATCTTACAAAGATCCAGCAATTCGCAGCGATCGATTGACATTGACATTAATGGATGTGGTTCACGGTATTGAGTTGGAAACAAGTCACTATCAGTCTGATGTTGAACAGGGTGAAACTGCGATTTTCTCGATTACCATTACCAATACAGGGAACGTGTTCGACACGTTCGCATTTTATGACCCAACAACATTGCAAGGCCAACAAGAATGGCTACTACCATGGGGATGGCAAATCAACTTCCCTTTGATGGTTAGTTTGGACCCAGGACAATCTGTAACCAAGAATTTGGAGATTTCCGTTCCGACTACACAGGATCCGGGGACGTTTGCTTTGTATCTCAAAGGATGGTCTATGGGCGAACCTGTGAAGAGTTTGGATAAGGGCACATACGATGTGTTAGAATTATGGGTTAACGTGAGTATCCGTTCTACGGGCAACATCATTTTCGAAATATATGACACATCTGAGGAGGTTATGCCAGGGGCCTGTCATACATACACAATTGATGTCATTAAGAAATTCGCACCAGGATATCTAATTTTCACCACCCCTGGTTCACCTGAAACCAAGCCAGATGGAATGCCGATGAATGAATGGCAATATGATCATTGGACTGTAAATTTGGATTTCTCTAATGCACCCGGTGGCAACGAGGGCGAGATGAGCAAACCTCGCCATTGGTCAATTACTGACGTACCTCGTGAGGTTGGCGTGATCGTCTGCGCTCCCCTAAATGCTACTGCTGGACTCGGCCCAGCCGTCACCGTCAAAGCACACTTACAAGGTGCCTCAAGGGTATCCGATGCAACAATCCTTTCAACCACTGTACAGCATGTATATGATTTGGATATGGAGGCGGATTCAACCTCATATTCGGTTGACCCCGGCCAAGCATTGGAGATTCTAATTACCACAACAAATGATGGCAATGGACCCGATAGATACGATATGCGAACAGCGTCAATTTCTGACAGTAATGGTACGCAATTATTGTGGGACATCCAAATCCCTCGTGCAACCCTATCCGAACTTGAGCGAGATACTTTTGAAACAGTACCTGTTGTAATCAACATCCCTGGACAAATTGTTGCGGGTGATTACCAAGTACTTTTGAAGGTATTCAGTGAAGAAGAATTTGATGGAACAAAGCAGAGAGACGCAATCCTCTTTGATATCACAGTCAATCAATTCCACGATATGCAAATTTGGTTAGATGAAACAGTTGAGAGCCAAATCAAGACCACAGCGCCTGGACGCACAGTACGATATCTCCTGAATGTAACCAACAATGGAAACGTTCCAGATATTCCCACATTGCACAACCATACCAAGAGTGGGAATGATTGGAACGATCAACCTAGCATGGGCCCCTTATCCAAGTGGAACGTTGAATATGCAATGGTCGAAGATTTCGATACTGAATTGCCAATGGAAATTCCCTGCACTGATCTTGCAATTGGCGAAGCAGCCCCATTGTGGGGCTGTGCACACCATTCAGATGGAACATGGAGCCTAGCAGAAATGCCGGCATATACAACAGTCCAAATAATGGTCATCATCGATATCAGCCCCTCGGCAACCTTGGCTAACCGAGAGATAGGCGTCAAGGTTCTATCCAACTACGGGGGTTCCCCGAATGGCGATACCGACGAGACAGCACCATGGTCTGACAGTTGTACAATTGATGCCGACAATGATGGAGTACTGGACAATGTGTATCCATCATGTGATACGAACGAGCAAGTTCTACGAATTCGCCTTCGCGCCCCAGATCTTGAAATTGTGGACGTCACACCAACCAGCTTAGAGGCACCAGTTGGAGATATGATTCCAATCACAGTTAAGATTGCCAATAGAGGCAATGTTCACGCTACCGATATCAATATCGTACTGTGTGAGGACGAAACAGAAGACAATCTTCGAAGGAACATTTGTTCTGAAGAAAACATTGCTTATCGTCAAGTGATTGGTGCTTTAATGCCCCCAGATGGCAGTGGTTCTTCAGAGCCTGTTGAGATTACATTGCTCTACCCAGTTACTGCTGGAAATCATGACGTGCAAGTAATTGTCGATCCGGGCAACCTCATCATTGAGGCAAACGAGGCAAATAATCGCAAGGACATCGGTCAACTTTCGAGTGAGAATGGATGGGTCGACGTTGCCATGGAAGTAGCTGGTGAATGGTCAGTCCCAACGATGATTTTGCTATTGACGATTGCCTTGATTGCTGTTGCAGGAATGGTCATGATTTCCCGCCGACGTGAAGCACTGGCTCGTGTCGATGCTCAATCAAGTATGATGTCAATTGACGAAGAAACACGATTCTAATCGAATTCATTTAGGGTCTGACTTCGCCAACCACCACGGCAACAAACGATCATCGCTAGCAGCGATGACTGTACCAGTTTCGGCTCCGAGTTGCCGCATCATCACACCTCGCAATGTGTCCATCATCTCTTCTGCACGTTGGGGTTGAATTTGCATTCCGGCACAAAATTGGTCGAGGTCAACTGGTCGCCTTGGAGCCTCTAAGATTACATGAGCAAGTTGCCGTTCTTCGTAAATATCGAATGTATCATCGACAACACGACTTGCCTTTTGTTTGATTTGTTGATGAAGTGCAATTAGGGCATCACGTTCAGCATCAAGACGATCTAATTCATCATTCAATTCTGAAAGCATTCCTAACGCTTCAGCCATTGGCAACCTTCGTCGTGTACCAATCCTCTCAGCAACACCCAATGCATCCTCGGGTAATTTACCAGACAATCTAGTGGGCCCGCCTTGAGGAAGTTGTCTATGTTCAGCACGAAAGAGGTCCGGCCCCAAATCCAAGCGAAGTGAGAACGATTGGGTAATCGCGTAGATTCGTTTAGGAGGCCCACCTTTCTCACTTGGTACCTTTTCGCTGACAACGAATCCAGCATCCTCCAGTACTTTCAGATGTTTCATAATCGCTTGTTGTGAAACATCAAGCAATTCAGCCAGTTGTAATGGGTAGTGTGCTTCACGAACAAGATGTTCCAAAATAGACCGCCGCGTACGATTTTCAAGTATCGAAAGCGCGGTGTCGAAATCAGTGACCACTTCACAACCCGGTGTTAACTAGCCATCGGACTCCTATGAATCCTCGGCTGGATTACCCTTCATCCCAACTCTTCCAATTGGGATCTGAATTTTCGGCAACATCTTCGTTTGAATCATCCAATCCCAATTTATTCCGAAGTACGTTACCACTTGAGATAGGGTCTTCTACAGATTCTATTTCATCCACAATCCTGTCCATTTCCCCAGTACGATCTGGACGGTCTGCGAATGGAGGGGGCACCTCTTGTTCGGTTGGTGGCGGTTGTTGAATGGTCAAATCGAGAACCTCCCCCCCATGAACACTTCTCCATATTTCATCGGTTGTTGGAACGCGTTGTTGGACAGAGCCCCCAGTAGGCGCAATCGGAACAAGCATCCCATCGGGAGTTTGCATCATTAATCCAGCCGCACCCCCCTTCTTTCTTTTCGAAATCCAAAGGAATAGTGAGACAGGTAGTAGACAAATCCCACACAACAATCCAAAGCAACTACCAGTTGCTAATGTCAATGAATTTCGGTCATCATCATCAACGTCATATTCGTCAACAATCCAAAGAGTACTTCCGTTTTCTGATGCAGTATTTTCCACTGAATACAAACCATCTGCTTCTGGAATAAAAGTGCCAACGGCATAATAATACACTTCACCATTGACTCCAAGTCTATCAGATTGTAG
>PVBE012274756.1_pt1 | contig 38555 bp, 28 predicted proteins | sample 1631181 | NCBI WGS metagenome assembly PVBE01 (sample SAMN08397723, study PRJNA350692) | Marine metagenome, whole genome shotgun sequencing project. | isolation source: water | place: Pacific Ocean | collected 2012-04
CTATACACATGTAGCGCGGGGGCTCGTCACCCGCGTCCGGGCAAGGCGGGGGACAAGCCCGCCCTACGGCTAATCAACCTTAATGGCCGCTGCTATAGTCCGCAAACAGCTTTAGCCCATACGCCACCGCCGCAACCAGCGGTCGATCTCGTCGGGGCAGGGGGGATCGTCGGGCAGCGCCGACGCCTCCAGGGCCTCTTCCAGCAGCTGCTCCAGGCGCGGCATCAGCGCCAGGTAGGGCCGGTCGTCCTCCACGGTGGCCAGCTCGGCCTGCTCCTTGAGCCGCAACAGCTCCTCCACCTCGGGAAAGGGGTAGCGCTGCAGAAGCAGCGGCAGGTCCGGCAGCAGGCGGCCCTCACGCATCAGGTGCACCCCGGTGAGGGCCACGCGGAACATGTAGAGCAGGGTCTTGATCTTCTTGACCCCCGCCTTTTCATACATCCGCTGCTGGCCCCGGAAGAAGCCGGCGTAGTGGCGGTGGAACCGTCGGCTCAGGTTGGCCAGGGCCAGCCGCCGCAGCTCCAGCAGCCGGCGGTCCGGCCGCGCCGGGGACACCAGGTAGGGGGAGAGGATGCGCTCGAGCACGTTGCCGTCCCCCTTGAGCAGCAGGGCCAGGGCCTTGTTGGCCTCGTGGCAGGTGAAGTCCATCTCCAGCTCGCCGTCGAAGCCGAGGAACTGCACCGTCTCCTCGGGCCGCTGCAGCCCCACCAGCTCCTCGACCGGCGCCAGGTGGATGGCCTTGATGTCGAAGTCGCTGTCCCGGGAGGGGAAGCCGTAGCTGTGGGAGCCCACCAGGGAGCAGACCACCACGTCCAGGCGTTCGTAGCGCTGCAAAAACTGGCGCAGTCGCGGCATGGGCACGTCCAGGCGCGCGGGCGCGGTGGGCAGCGGTTCCTCGTCGTGGGCCTCCTCTGCCACGGTGACGCCGGACGGAGCGTTCCTCAGGTCCTCGGCCGCGGCCTGGCGCCGGCAGAGCAGCAGAAACTCGTGGGCCGCCTCGTAGTCCGGCTCCTCGGGCAGGGTGGTGCGCTGGAAGACAAGCTCCAGCTCCGCGGCCAGCTCGTCGGCCCGCCGCAGCACCCGGTCCAGGGGCACCTGCCCACCCTTGACCGCCAGCAGCTCGTCGCGCAGCGGCCCCTCCACCTGGATCAGCGGCCGGCCCTCGGTGAGCCAGAGGATTCCCGAGGAGAGCAGCCGCAGCAGGTTGTAGGCGTTCTTCCAGCGGGGCTTCTCCTCCAGCAGGGCCGCCACCTCGGCGTCGCCGTGCTCGGCCAGGCGCTGGACCAGGGCGTCGAAGCCCCGGCGCCTGAGCACCCCGCGGTCGAACAGCGAGCGGTGCAGGTTGCGGATGGCATCCCGGGCCTCCTTCGGCGCGCGGCCGCCGGTGACCACCTGCCCCTGGCAGAGCCGCTCCACCAGCTGGACCTCGGTCAGCTGATCACCGGAGGCGAGCAGCTCGACGATGGCCTGCTGCACCCCGCGGCGCTGGCTGGCCGAGCGCATCTTGCGGAACTGGCTCATGGCGTAGCGGCCGAAGGTGCCGAAGATGCTGCGAGAGACGAACATCCGCCGGCGGTCCAGCAGCTGGCGCCCCAGCTCGGTGCAGACCTCCACTTTGGGCGACCAGAGCATCTCCAGGGTGTTGGCGTCGGCGCGTAGCCCCTGGTAGACCGCCTTCTGCACCTCCCAGTACTGAGTGTCGTTGGCTGGATCCTGGATCTCGTCCGGTGGATCCCACAGGCCGGCGCTCTGCTCCATGGGCAGCACGAAGATGCCCTTGAGGTCCACGTCGCTGTCCGCGCCGGAGAGGCCCCAGGCCGTGGAGCCCACCACCGAGCTGTAGATCACCCTGTCGCGCAGGGTCTCGAAGCTGTGCTGCCGGGTGGCCAGGGCCGGCAGCTGATCCCGGCGCTGGATCACCACCTGGTCCCGCTGGCAGTCCAGCAGGTGCCCGGCCGGGGTCCGCACCAGGTAGGTGTCGTAGGCGGCCTCGGCCACCACCCCGACGGTGCCGGCCTTGCAGAGGTACGCCCCCTCGCCGTGGTCCCGGGCGTGCAGATCGGTCTTGAGCACCACCCGCGTTCCCTTGGGCAGGGTGATGCGCTCCTCGTCCAGGTGGAATTGCCGTTTCATGGACGCAGAGGCTAGCAGGGCGGGCGCGTTTGGGAAGGCTTGATCCGCTCAAAGGGCCATGGAGCGGCAGGGCAGGGGAGCTACTTCTTTTTTTTCTTCTTCAGCAGGTAGACCAGCTCCACGTCTTCGCCGCCTGCAGCGGGGGGCGTCTCACGGCGGATGGTCTGCTCCTCGCAGTCCAACTCCTCGGGGCTCTGGATCCCCAGGGTCGGTTGGGGCTCCAGCGAGGGTAAAAACGGGCCGGTGGTGTTTGGCTGCTGTGGCCCGGGCCGCGGTTTGACGTGGGTCGGCGCCTCGTCATCGGGGACGGCCATCCAGATGTCCCAGTCCGGGTTGCCCATGCCCCAGACGTCGCCCAGGCCGGGGACCTCCTCGGTGGGGCCGCGCTCCTCGTCGACCGCGGGGGGCGCGGGGGGCGGCGGCGGCTTCGCCGGCTCGAGGGAGGGCTCTTCACCCCGCAGGACCTGCACCGCCCGGCTGAACTTGACCACGGTCACCGGCTCGTCGTCGTCGTCCCACAGCACCTCGTCGGGCTCGGCGAAGCGCGGCCCGGCGTCGCCGGGCAACAGGACCAATGAGGCGGAGGACGCGACTTTCCGGTAGTTTTGGACTTCCGCATCGACAATGCATTGGGCGAGGCTGGCGGTGTCGGGCACGTTTTTCTCCTACTTTTTTGCCTGCATCCTGTTTGTATCGGAACATTTTGGATCTACTTAAGGAGAGATCCGGTGGATCGCACACTTCCCGAAACAGCACCCTCGAGCTGACCTGGAGCACCACCAACTCCCCGGGCGTCTGAGCCTCAGGGCTTCCGGCGAAAAGAGCTGGTGGCCTTGAAGCGCGGCAGCTCCCTCGAGCGGTCCAGCAGGCGCACGATCTCGGCGGCCCAGCGGCCGATCTGCGCCGCGCCGCGCAGGTCCCAGTCTGGCTGCAGCTCATCGCTGACCCGGTGGTAGTGGCGCCGCTTGTACTCCAGGCGCCGGCGGCGGACCAGGTCCCGGTCGTCGCCGCGGGAGCGGTTCCCCTCGTGGAGCCACACCCCGGGGATGCCAGCCCGGGCGAAGCTGAGCTGATCCGAGCGGAAGAAGAACCCGTCCATGCCGCCCTCCTCGGGCCCGTAGTCCAGGCCGACGTTGCGCGCCGCCTGGCCGCAGGTGCGGTCCAGGTCCGAGTGGCTGGCGCCGATGGCGTAGACGTCCTCGGTGGGGCCGAAGACATTGGTCAGCTCCAGGTTGAGGTTGGCCACCACCGTGGCGCGCGGCACGGGCAGGTGCCGGACGAAGTACCCCGAGCCGAGCATGCCGACCTCCTCGGCGGTGGGCGCGAGGAAGATCACGTCGTCGCGCAGCCGTGGGCCACGGGCCAGGTGCGTGGCCAAAGCCAGCATGGTGGCCGAGGCCGAGCTGTTGTCCATGGCGCCGTTGTAGATCTGGTCTCCCTGCCGGCGCGGGTCCCGCCCCAGGTGGTCGTGGTGCGCGGTGATGACGACGCTGCGCCGGGGGCCGGGGCCGCGACCCGGGAGCACTGCGCCCACGTTGCGGGCTGTGACTGTACGGAAGCGGGGCCGCTGGCGCACCCGCACCTTGAGCCCCAGGGGCACCGGCGCGAAGTCCTTACGTTCGGCCCGCGGCAGCAGGCGCAGGTGGTCCCGGCCTGCCGCGGCAAGCAGGCGCTGCACCGCGGCGGCGCTCAGCCAGCCGGCGAAGGCGGCCCGCGGACCCGGCCCTGGCAAAAAGAAGCTCTCCTTGGACCAGGAGTTGCGCACCACGTCCCAGCCGTAGGTCGCCCGGTGGGTATCGTGTATCAACAGAATCCCCGCGGCGCCCAGGCGGTCGGCCTGCTCGAACTTGTAGATCCACCGTCCGTAGTAGGTCATGTCCCGCCCCTGGAAGATGCCCCCTTTGGTGTTACCCGGCTCGTTGACCTCCACCAGCAGCACCTTGCCCCGCAGGTCAGCCTTCTTCACGTCGTCCCACCCCCGCTCCGGGGCCTGGATCAGGTAGCCGCAGTAGACCAGCTCACCCTCGGTGACCTGGGCCACGCCCTGGCGCTGGGAGCCGACGACGAAATCGTCCAGCCGCCGCAGCGGCACCGCCGCGCCGTCCTTGCCAGGGAGGACCTCCAGCGTGGCCCGGGGATCGGGGCGGCTCCCCATGAGCTGAAAGGGCTGGTAGTAGCTGCGCCCGAAGAGGGGCTCGAGGCCCAGCTTGCGGAAGTGGCTCTCGTGGTACAGGCCGGCCAACTGGATCCCCCGGCTGCCCACGGCCCGCCCTTCGAGCAGGTCATGGGACAGGTAGCGCAGGTGCGCCCCGATCTCTTGCACCGAGATGCCGCGCCGCTCCACCGATGGACCCCGGGGCCCGGGCACGTGACACCCCTGGATCCAGGCCAACAGACACAGAATATATACCCGCCGCATTTCCCCACTCTACCCCCCTTCTCCTCCCCGGACCTAACTTTTGAACTTTTGCACCATTCGGCCAAGTGTTTTCAACATCTTGCGTGCTCCCCGGACCTAACTTTTGCACTTTTCCCCTTGCCCCGGCGGTTGCGAGCACTACACTGACTGACAGTCAGTCAAAGAGAGTGGGATCCCATGGCTCGAATCTCCAAGAAGCCGGATGAACGACGCAAGGAGCTGGTGGACACAGCCCTGGGCATGTTCCTCGACCGGGGGTACGAGCAGACCACAGTGAGCGACATCGTCAAGGAACTGGGCCTGGCCCAGGGCACCTTCTACTACCACTTCAAGTCCAAGACCGAGCTGCTGGACGCGGTGGTGGACAGCATCGCCTCGGGCCTGGCCGGGCAGGTGCGCCAGGTAGTGGAGAGCGACGCCGACCCCGGGGTCCGGGTGCGCCAGGTCATCCAGAGCCTCTTTGCCACCGTGGCCGCCAACCACCAGCTGGTGGCCTTCTTCAGCAAGGATGGCAACGAAAGGCTCCACGACCGGGTGAAGCAGGCCATCACCCGTCACATCACCCCCCTGCTCCAGCAGCTCATGGAGGACGGGCTGGCCCAGGGGCGCTTCGACGTGCCCTATCCCCAGGAGGCGGCCGAGGTCATCATGGGCACCGTGTCCCATCTGACCCAGGTCTCCCGGACCATCTCCGACGATCTGGAGCGCCTGGGACGGCTGCACCGCACGGTGGAGCTGGCCATTTTGCGCATCCTCGGCATCGGCGACTCCAAGAAATCCTGAGCTCAAGTTGTGGAAGTCATGAACATAAAACGTATACACCAAAAGTGACTGAGAGTCAGTCAGTATGGCCGAAAGGTAAATACTCCCGTACGGGAAAACTGTGAGGAGGTTCCCATGATCAATAGCAAAAACAAGTCCCCGGTGCGCAATCACATGATGCTGGTCCACCTGAGCCTGTTCAAGACCGTGGGCCTGGTGGCCGCCTATCTGCAACGAGCCCTCGCGGGTAACCCCTGGCCCCACCAGCGGTTTACCCCTCGGCGCCTCGAGCTGAGTTTCACCGACGTCCTGGAGGCCAGCCCGCAGGAGGTCTTCCCGCTGCTCTGTCCCGTACGGGAATACGAGTGGATCGAGGACTGGCAGTGCGAGCTGGTGCACTCCAAATCAGGGTTCGCCGAGAAGGGCTGCGTCTTCACCACCCAGCTCGCCCTGGGAGAGACCTGGGTCTGCAGCCGATATGAGCCGCCCCGGCTGCTGGAGTTCGTGATCAACGCGGGCAGCCACCTGGCCGTGACCTTCGGCGCGACCCTGGCGCCCACAGCCCGGGGCACCGAGATTTGCTGGACACGCACCCTCACCTCCCTGGACTCGGTGGGCGACCGCGTGGTCCGGCGTTACTCCGAGGGCGCCTACCAAAAAGAGATGGAGCTGCTCGCCCGCCGGCTCAAGCACTACCTCGCCACGGGCCAGTGCCTCCAGACCGGTGAAGCCCTGGTAAACAGAACCTTGTAGGTGTTAAAACGAAATCCATGCGACTGCTGCTAGCCCGCCACGGAGAGACCCGGTCCAACCTCGAGCGCCGCATCCAGGGTCAGCTGGACGTGCCCCTCAACCACACCGGACGGGCCCAGGCCAAACGCCTCGCCCGGCGCCTGGCCGACGAAGCCCTCGACGGCGTCATCGCGTCGCCCCTGCGTCGGGCCTGGGAAACCGCCCAGACCGTGGCCGCCCACCACGCGGTCCCCCTGCGACAGGATCCGCGGCTGATGGAGATCTGCTTCGGCCAGTGGCAAGGATCCACCTGGCCCGAGGTGCGACGTGGGGATCCCGCGGGCTGGAAGGCCTGGACCGAGGACCCGGCCACCCCTCCCCCAAACGGCGAGTCCTTCCACCAGGCCGCTGGGCGCGTCCAGGCACTGCTGGACGACCTGGGCCACGAGCCGGACCGGACCCTGCTGCTGGTGGGACACGGCGGCACCCTGCGCATGTTTGTCTGCCTGGCCTTCGGCATCCCTGTTGAGCTGGCCGGCAACGTGGCCATGGACAACACCGCTGTGAGCGAGCTCCTGATCGAGGAGCGCGGCACCGTGCTGGTCCGGCTCAACGATACGGCTCACCTGGACGACGGCGGCGATTAGAGCGAAATGCAAATGGGTAGATCGCCCGGTGAGGAAGTGAAGGGGTGAGCTAGGAGGGGCAGGAAGGCAACGGCGAGGGTGGGGGGGTTACTTCAGGGGCAGGAGCTTGGTGATCACCTCGTTCATGATCTCGGTGGTGCCCCCGCCGATGGAGAGGATGCGCACGTCCCGGCTGAGGCGCTCCACCAGGGTCTCGCGCATGTAGCCCGCCCCGCCGAAGAGCTGCACCGCCTCGTGGCAGACCTCCCGAGCCACGGCCGCGGAGAAGTTTTTGGCCATGGAGACCTCGGCCGGCAGGTAGGCCCCGTCGGTGATGCGCCGGGCCAGGGAGTAGTTGAAGGCCCGGGCCACGGTGACCTGGGTCGCCATCTGCGCCAGCTTGTGGCGGGTCACCTGGAACCCGGTGAGCGGCTTGCCGAAGGCCTGGCGCTCGCGGGCGTAGGCCATGGCCTCGGACAGGGCGATGGCGGCCGAGGCGTGACCCAGGGCGGCCAGCACCATGCGCTCCTGCTGAAAGTTTTGCATCACCGCGGTGAACCCGCTGCCCTCGGGACCGAGGCGACAGCTGGCCGGCACCTTTACGTCGTCGTAGAACAGCTCGGCCGTGTCTGACGCACGCCAGCCGGTCTTCTTCAGCGAGCGCCCCACGGAGAAACCCGGCGTGCTCGCCTGCACGATGAAGAAGGTCAGGCCCCCGTGGGCCGAGTCCGAGGTGCGAGCCAGGGTGGTAACCAGGTCGGCCTTGGCGCCGGAGGTGATGAAGGTCTTGCTGCCGTTGAGCCGGTAGCCGTCGCCGTCCCGCTCGGCCCGCAGCCGCACCCCTGACACGTCGCTGCCCGTGCCCGGCTCGGTGACCGCCAGGGCCGCCACCTGCTCGCCGGCCACCACGGGCGGGATGAAGCGCTGCTTCTGCTCCTCGCTGCCCAGGGCCAGCACCGGCGGCAGGGCGATGCCCAGGCTGCCCAGCCCGGCCGCCACCCCGCTGGAGCCCCCGGCCAGCAGCGCCTCGGTGGCCACCACCGAGTGCAGCAGGTCCCCGCCGCCGCCGCCGTAGGCCTCGGGCACGTCGGGCCCGAGGATGCCGGCCTCACCGGCCTTTTCGTACAGCTCCCGGGGGAACGCCTCGTCCTCCTCCCACTGGTGAGCGTGGGGCAGGATCTCCTGGCGAGCGAAGGTCTCGCAGGTGCGGGCGAAGAGCTGGTGGGACTCGTCCAGCAGGTGATCGGTCAGTGCGTTGGGATCGTACATGGCGCCTCCTTGACGGAGACGTCAGCATATCACCTACTGCGCATGGAGCGTATGATCCAGGTGAGGAGCTCCTTTTCGTGGGAGGGCCGGGTGTACTTGACCCTCGCCCTGGGGATGAGATAGCCGGCCTGGGGCTTTTCAGGCCCGGCGGTGACGTCCATCGGGCCAAAGGTGAAGGTCGGCCCCTTCTTCTTCTTGCCGGACCGCAGGGCCACCGCCTTTTTGCCCTTGCGGGCCTTCTTCGCCCTGGTGGCCTTCCTGGCCTTTTCGGACTTCTTCGCCTTCTTCACCGCGGCCTTGTTGGGTGCGCCCAGCGACACTGGCGGCGCGGCCACGAGCAACCCGAGGGTCACAGCTCCGAGCAACATGGTTCTTTTCATATCTGCCCTCCTTTGTCGGGACAGTGGCTATGACACCCCCACCCAGCGGTTGGTTCCGCACTACTTCAAAATAATTTGCATGTCAGCTTACTTTTCTCCCCAAAATACCTGCAATGGCGTAATAGTTTCCTCTGGCTGTAACCAATCCCCAGGTAAGGATAGATTCAGGGCGAGTTGCCGGGCCTCTCATCGGCCCGGGCCGTGCCGGCGTAGCATTTCGGGAGATCCCACATGGTCAGGCTCTCATTGGCAACCATCGGTTCGCTCTGCCTGCTGGCCCTCTGTGGCTGCACGCAGCAAGACCCCTCCGGCGCCGCCTCGGTGGGGGTGACCCACGCCGCCCACATCGCGCCGGCCAGGTGCGGCGACGGCACCTGCAACAAGGACCTCAAGGAGGACTGCGCCAGCTGCCCTCAGGACTGCGGGCGCTGCACCGGCTGCGAGGTGAACCTCGGCCACGGCTGCGCCAGCTGCACCTGTGAGACCTGCGTCTGCGCCAAGCGAGCGTCCTGTTGCAACGGCCGCAGCCACTGGACCGCGGACTGCGTCAAGCTGTGCAAGGAGCAGTGCGGCGGCTGCGGCGCGGGCAAGGCGACCGCCGACACGGCGCCGTAGCCGTTATACGGTGCGGGCGGTGCCCACGGCGGCACCGCCAGCTCAGCGCGCCTTGATCGGGGCCGACAGGTGCTTGCTGGCCGGGTCCAGAAAGCGCCAGGGTTTGCGCGCCCAGTTGCCCGCGTAGTCCACGCCGATGCGGGTGGTGGACTCCACCACCACCTCCCCCTGACGCGGCTCGACGTACAGCGGCGGCGCGGTCATGTCCGCGTCGTTGTGGGTCAGGTCCAGGCCCAGGGAACGGGTCAGCCGCCCCGGTCCGTGGCAGCGCCCCACGCCCTCGTCCCGCTCCAGGGCCCGGATGAGCACCGCCGCCGGAAAATCGTCCTGCTCGGTGACGATGTTGAGGCAGTGGTGGATGCCATATATCAGGTAGAGATAGGCGTGCCCCGCTGGCCCGAACATCGGCGCGTTGCGCTTGGTCTTGCCTGAGCGGGCGTGGCAGGCCAGGTCGTCGGTGCCGATGTAGGCCTCGGTCTCCACGATGCGCCCGCCGCGCGCGCCGTCGGGGTGCTCGTACACCAGCCGGCAGCCGATGAGCTCCTGGGCCACGTCGAGGGTCGGGCGGGCGTAGAAATCACGTTTGAGCATCGTCGCCCCCTTTCACTTCTTCAGCCCGCAGCCGCCGCAGTCCTTCTTGCAGAGGGCGGCGCAGGTCTCGTCCCACTTGCCGGTGGCCTTGCAGCACGAGGGGCGCTTTTTACAGACGCAGGCCTCGCACTTGCACAGCAGGCAGCCCGGGCCGAGCTTGGCCTGGCAGCCGTTGCAGTTGCCGCAGTCCTTGGCGCAGAGGATGCAATCCTCGGAGCCGGAGTTGCAGGTGCCGTCGCCGCAGCGCGCCGCCGCCGAGGCCGCGCCCACCTTGGCCGGCGTGGGGCTCGTGGCCTTGGCCGGCGCGGGCGGCGTCGTCAGCGCCCCCGCCTTGACGCCGCAGCCGCCGCACTTTTCGCGGCAGGCCTCCACGCAGCGGATGCTCCAGCGGCCCTTGGCCGCGCAGCACTCTGGCAGCTTCTTGCAGACGCACTCGGCGCACTTGCAGTTGCGGCAGCCCGGGCCGAGCTTGGGCAGGCAGCCGTTGCAGCGGCTGCAGTCCTTGGCGCAGGACTCGCAATCCTCGCCCAGGGCCAGCTCGCAGCGGTTGTTGCCGCAGGTGGCGGACAGGGTCTTGGGTACATTGGCGGCGGCGCCGCTGGCCTTGCCCGGCTGGGCAGCGTGCACCGAGCCGGCCGCCTTGCTCACGCCGCAGCCGCCGCACTGCTCCTTGCACGCCTTGACGCATTCCTTGCCCCAGGCGCCGTTTTTGCCGCAGCACTTCGGCAGCTTCTTGCAGACGCACTTTTCACACTTGCAGTCGGTGCAGCCGGCGCCCACCTTGACCTGGCAGCCGCTGCACTGGCCGCAGTCCTTGGGGCAGACGCGGCAGTCCTCGCCGCTGTGAGAGACGCACTTGCCGTCGCCGCACTTCCAGGAGCTGGTGGCCTTCCCCTGATTGCTCGGCGGCGCGCCGGACTTGGCGCCCTTGGTCGGCGGGCCCGTGGGCCGGTTCTTCAGCCTGCCGCAGCCGCCACACTCTTTCTTACAGGCCTCCACGCACTTGCGGCCCCAGCCGTGGGACCGCTTGCAGCACTTGGGGTACTTTTTACAAACGCAGGCCTCGCACTTACAGTCGGTGCACCCCTCGCCGATCTTGCGCTGGCAGCCGTCGCACGGCTTGCAGTCCTTGGGGCAGACCATGCAGTCTTCGCCCATGGAGAAGGCGCACACCTTGTCGCCGCACTTCCAGCCGTCGCCCTTGGGGGAGGCGCCCTTCACCGGCGGCGGCACCCCGGGGATCGGGTTGGCGGTCTTGTTGGTGGCGGGGGTGGCGCTGTCATTGCACGCCGCGAAGCTCAGCAGCAGCAGCACCAGGCAGGCGCGGCTCGTGAATTTCGAGCGGCCCCCGAAACCGTTGATTACGGCGCCTCGCCGGCCCCCGCCGCCGCTGGCTTTGTCGCTCCTCCTTGACGTACTTCCAGTGCGCCTGCGTCGTCCCTCTGCGCCAGGCGACGCCGGATGGCTCGCCGAGGCTTGATCAAGCGTTTCGGTTGCCGCTCTGTGTACTTGGCTCTGGCTCACCGTGCTCTCCGTCGGGCTGTGAGGTTCAGGATACTAGCATGAACGAGTCGACTTGATATTACAGGGCCGCCCCTGCTATCAAGCGAGAGATGAACACGGACGACAAAGCGCGCCCCCGCCGCAAGCGGGGCCGACTGGTGGCGCTGGCGCTGCTGGTGGCGCTGGCGGGCGCGGGGGTCTTCGCCGCCCGGGTCAAGCCGGGGCCGGTCTACTGGGTGGACCTCTACTGGACCGTGCTCATCGAAAACGGCTGGGTCGATCCGTTCAGCGATCGCTACCCCTGGACCGTGGCCGTGGACTGGTCCCCCGACGGCGCCACCCTGGTCACCGCCGGCTACCACCCCGACGTGCTGCTGTGGGACGCCGCCACCGGCACCCTGCGCCGGCACCTCGAGGGGCACCGCGCCTGGGTCCAGGAGGCGGTCTTCTCCCCCGACGGCATGCGCGTGGCCTCGGTGGACTGGGCCGGCGATGTATTGGTCTGGAGCACCGCCGCGAGCGGCAAGGCCCCCCTGCGCCTGAAGGCCGGCCGCGACCTGTTCACCGTGACCTTCCACCCCACGCGCCCGCTGCTGGCCACGGGCTCTTACGAGGGCAAGGTCACCGTCTTCGACCTGCGCACGGCCCGGGTGAAGCGGCGCCTCGTCGCCAACCCCGGCGGCACCCTCTTTATCACCTACTCCCCGGAGGGGGGCCTGCTGGCCGCCGGCGGCGAGGACGCCTCGATCCACCTGCTGGATAGCACCACATACAAGCCGGTGGCGCGGCTGCAGGGGCACGAGGGCGGGGTGACCAGCCTCTCGTTCACCCGGGACGAAAAGCGCCTGCTCTCCTGCGGCGACGACGGCACCGTGCGCCTCTGGGATCTGACCGCCCGCAAGCTGCTGCGCACCTGGCACAGCGGCGCCCGCTGGGTCAACTTCTGCACGCTGCTGCCCGACGGCCAGCGCTTCCTCACCGGGGACACCAGCGGCGCGGTGCGGCTCTGGCAAGTGGCGTCGGCCGAGCGCGGCCGCGTGCTGGGCCGCCACGACGACTGGGTCCAGTGCGTACGCGTCAGCCGCGACGGCGCCCGGGCCGCCTCGGTGGGCAAGGCGGGCAAGATCCATATCTGGGACCTCGAGGCGACCAGGCTGCTGCGCACCATGGACGTGGCCCAGGTGATGCGCTAGCCAGGAGAGCTGAAAGCTGAATGCTGAGGGTGTAGATCTGTTACTGAGCTTCTAGACTCCCTGCCCTTGCCCTTGCCCTCCCTTTCCCTTCGTACCTTGCCCAAGTGGGATTCTGCACGAATGGGGTTCAAACACGAGGCACCTTCGATCAAGCTGTACTTCGCCAAAAACACAACAGATCGGAGGGCCTCGTGGACGCATCATATCTTCATCTGCCAACTGAAGTCACCTCTGCGCTGGAAGCACTTGAGCAACAGATCGAACGGGAGGCGACGCGCAATCGCCCTGCCGACCTAGAACTGACAGAAGGCCGAATGGTGGCCTCCTTGGCCACTGTTGGCCGAGCGGTCATCAAACACATCCTCTCAAAGGAAGATCCAGTTTGTAATGAGATCACGATAAATGGCACCCAGTACAAGCGAGTGACGGGCGATCAGGGGACCTACCTGAGCATGTTTGGCAAGGTCACAGTCAACCGAGGCCGTTATCGTTCGAAGCGAAATGCCAAGACCATCTGCCCCATGGAGCAGCGAACAGGGATTGTGGAGGGGTTTTGGACGCCAAAGGCAGCCAAGGTCGGCGCACTGGCCATTGTTGACATGACGCCGCAGCATGCCAGCCGTTTCTTCGCAGAACTACACATGATGCGTCCCTCGAAGGCTTCGCTTGACAGACTGCCCAAGGCATTGAGTCGTCGGTGGGAGGCGCAACGGTCATCGTTTGAACAACGGATGCGCGAGGAGCAAAGCATCCCTCCAGAGGCCGTAACAGTCGCCGTTTCTCTCGACGGAGTAATGGTTCCGATGCGTATCGGGGACAAGAAGCAGAGCAAGGCACGGACCCGCGCCCAAGGGCGGCCAGACAAAGGTCCAGTGGGTTATCGCGAGGTGGGCTGTGGGACGCTGAGCTTTTATGACGTCGACGCGCACCGGCTATGTACGCGACGATTTGGACGGATGCCAGAGCCGAAAAAGAAAACCCTCAAGCGCCAGTTGCGCGGTGAATTGGACTACGTCCTGCGGCAGCGGCCTGAATTGAAGGTCGTCGTCGTGGCAGATGGAGCCGAAGACAACTGGTCTTTCCTGGATTCATTGCCACACGATGCGGCTGTTGTTGATTTCTACCACGCAGCGGAGCACCTCAAGCGAGCGTTGGACACGCTGTGTGGGGCTACATCAGTCAAAACGCAACAACGATTCACAAGACTCAGGCAAAAGCTACGTGACCAACCCGACGGAGCAGAGCGCGTCATCCGCTCCCTGAATCGGGCAAAATCGAAGGTGAAAATCAAGAGCAAGAGTGCCCAATACCACTCCAGCACACGCTATTTCAAAACGCACAAAAAACGGATGAGATACGCGACCCTCCAAGCCCAAAACCTGCCCATCGGCTCAGGGGTCATCGAAGGAACATGCAAGTCGCTGGCCTCAGAGCGGTTAAAGCGGGCTGGCATGCGGTGGGACTACGAAGGAGGTCAAGCAATCCTGACACTGAGGGCACTCCAGCGAAGCGACCGATTTGATGCCGCCTGGCAGCTGCTTAGGGGCACATATCAAGCTGATGTTGTTGAGCCGCACCAACAGCTAATGGCATGATCAGTGTGAGACCTACACCCAATGCTGAAAGCTGAATGCTGAATGCTGCGCGCGCGCGCGCCGATCAGCGCTTCAGCTTTTTGCCGTCGATCTCGAAGATGCCGCAGTCGCACCCGACGTAGACCTTGTGCGTGCGTGACTCCAGGTGCAGACCCTTGATGTGGCCGCCCAGGCGCAACCGCAGCAGGCGCCGGCCGCTGTCCGCGTCGAGGACGGTGACGGTGCCGTCGTACATCGCGCCCACGTAGAGCAGGCGCTGCTCGGCGTCCAGGCGCACCGCCCGGGCCCCGAAGCCCGCGGGCCAGCGCTGCTTGACGGTGAGCGTCCGGTCGTCGATGACCAGCACCTGGCCGGTCATGAACTTGGGCACGAAGATCCGCCGCGTGCGGGGGTCGTGGGCCATGTCCCAGCTGAGGGTGCCCACGTCCAGGGCCGCGGTCTGGCGTTTGGTCCCCAGGTCCATTACCCGCAGCATGGGGTCGGACCAGAGGCCGAGGGAGAACATGCGGCGGTCCGGGGTGACCAGCACGCGGTTGGTCTCGGCGCCGGGCCAGCGCACGGTGTCCAGCAGCTCGAGCGTGCGCGGGTCCAGCACAAAGACCTGCCCCTGGAACTCGGTGGAGAGGTAGACCTTGCCCCGGGGACCGGTGACCATGTCCGAGACGCCGGCCCGGGGACGGGAGAGGTACTGCTGGAAGCGGCCGCCGGCGTCGAGCACCGCCACCGCGTTGCGCTCCTGGTCGTCGGACACCGCCCGCAACATCAGGAAGCGGCCGCCGTCCAGCAACAGCAGGTTCTCTGGCTCGTGCCAGGAAAAGAGGTGGCCCGTGCCCTGGCCGCCGGACAGATCGAGCAGGTCGCTCGTTTTGCCCCGGGCCAGGTCAACGCTGACCACGCGCCGGGGCTCGCGCAGGCTGGCCAGCAGGCGCAGCCCGTCGCTGGAGGTGGCCAGGGAGAATGCGCCGGCCTCGGGGCTGACCCTTCGTACGGCCGGGTGGGGGGCGCCGGCGTGGGCGCACTCCCACATGGTGCCGAGGTAATGCACGGCCGCGGTGTTGACCCCCAGCAAGGCCAGCAGTAGCACCCGGGCCACCAGGCGCCGCGGGTCGGGGTGCAGCCAGGCCACGGGCCCAAACCCCGCGCTGGCCATGGCCGCGGCCAGGGTCGCCGCCAGGAGCACCCCCGCGCCGTGCACGGCCAGCCCCCCGGGGAGGACACAGAGAACGACAATGATTCCGGCAACCACACCCGCCACGGTCCAGCGGCGCCCGGAGGGCAGCGCGCGGATCAGCCCGGGCAGCCAGGGCAGCAGGGGCAGGGCCAGGGCCAGCACGGCCAGCAGGCGGAACAGCACCGGCGCCTCGGCCGAGAGGTGGGCGAACAACGCCGACAGCCCGTGCACCAGGGGCGTGGCCAGGTGCCCCTGGATCATGCCGAGGAAAAAGTAGATCACGAGGAAGCTGAGCAGCACGGTCAGGGGCACGCGGGTCAGGGTCGGGCCGCCACGGTCCGCCTCCCCCGGGCTCTTCATTCGGCGGCGCCAGAGGACGCCGGCCGCCACCCCGACCACCAGCACCACGCCGAGGTGTACCGGCTGGGTGATGGCGGCGAAGGCCAGCACGTAGATCTGGGCCAGCATTGCCAGCAGGGCGAGGAACCCCTCCACGGCTGCTCGCGCCACCGCCTGCGCAGCGCCGGGCAGCCGCCCGATCAAGGGCCGGTGCAGCAGCCCCAGCAGCAGGACGCCGCCGCTGACCGCCAGGATCGCCTCGTTGCTCTCGGCCGCGCGGAAGAAGATCTCCAGCGACAGCAGGTAGAGCTCCAGCAGCGGGTGCAGCAGCGCGCGCAGCGGCCCGACGAAGAAGCTCAACCCCACCACCGCGCCCAGGGACAACACCAGGGCCGAAAACGCCACCTCCACCACCGAACGTCTTGTCGCTGTCATCTAGCCGGGCTCCTCGTCGGCCTCCGCGGGCAGCAGCCCCATGGACGCCACGGCCAAGTATCCTGCATAGAAGCCAATCTCGGCCACAACGAACGACGGGTCGCTCCGGACGGCGTGCTCCAGATAATAGAGATCGGTGAGCAGGTAGAGGCCCAGCCCGACCAGGGCCAAAAGTCGCCCCATGGCCGGCCGCTGTCCACCGGCGCCGCCGCGACGCAACGCCGCCGCCGGCAGGATCAGGGCCAGCACCTCCACCGCGGCCACGGGCGCCTCGGCCTTGCCGTCCAGCCACAGCGGATACCAGACCAGGGTCAGACCCCAGACCGCGCCCGCCGCCGCCAACAGCGCGGCCGCCGTGGACCACTGGGCCCGCGCCGCGTCGCCCGGGGGTCGCCAGGCGAGCGGCCCCATTACCGCCGCCGCCCCCAGACGCCCGGCCAGGGTCAGGGCCAGCTCCGCGCCGGGCAGCTCCACGTCGGGCAGAAACTCCAGGGCGAAGGCCGCCGCCTCGCCGGCCAGCAGGGCGGCCAGGGTCAGCAGCAGCAGCCAGCCGAGGGCCCCGTGGTCACGCGCGGCTCGCCGCCAGAGCACCACCCCGGCGAGGGCCGCGCCGGCGCAGGCCAGCATGTTGAGGTTCACCAGCAGCAGGAACGTGGGCCGCCCCTCGGGGTAGATCCAGAGCTTGTAGGCCACCAGGGCCAGCAGGGCGAGCAGCAGATCGGCGAGGATCAGCACCGTGACCACACGCCCGGCTCTGGACTTCCAAGCTACCCACATGGTCGGACCGGCTCCCCATTTTCGATTTTGAATTTTGTTTTTTTGTTTTCTATTTTTTCTGCCCCAGCCCCGTCTCCTCCAGAAACTGCGCGAAGCCGTCCAGGTCCAGCTGCTGCTGTCCGTCGGAGCGCGCCCGGTGGGGGTGGGGGTGGACCTCGACCATCAGGCCGTTGGCGCCGGCGGCCAGGGCCGCCCGGGCCAGGGGCGCCAGGATGTCCCGGCGGCCGGCGGCGTGGCTGACGTCCACGATGACCGGCAGGTAGCTGTGCTGCCGCAGTAGGGGCACGGCCGAGATGTCCAGGGTAAAGCGGGTCTGGCCCTCGAAGGTGCGGATCCCCCGCTCGCAGAGGATGATCTGGTCGTTGTCCTCGGCGATGATGTACTCGGCGGCGTAGAGCAGCTCGTCGATGGTGGCCGACAGCCCGCGCTTGAGCAGCACCGGCTTGCCGCTTATCCCCACCTCTCGCAGCAGCTCGTAGTTGTACATGTTCCGCGCGCCGATCTGCAGGATGTCGGCGTGACGGCTCACCAACTCCACGTGGCGCGTGTCGAGCACCTCGCTGACGGTGGCCATGTCGTGGCGCCGGGCCGCCGCGGCCAGGATCTCGAGCCCCTCTTCGCCCAGGCCCTGGAAGGAGTAAGGGGAGGACCGCGGCTTGAACGCGCCGCCGCGCAGGAAGCGCACCCCCCGGCCAGCCAGGTAACTGGCCACCTGCTCCATCTGCTCCTCGGACTCCACCGCGCACGGGCCGGCCACGAGGATCGGCTCCTGGCCCACGGTGTGGCCCCTGACCGGGATCACCAGGTCGGTCTTCTTGCGCAGCCGGCTGATCTTGAGCACCTTGTCCGGGCGGGTCTCCATCAGCTCGTGGGAGGCCGCGACGATCTCGTTGAACAGGTGGCGGATGGTGTCCCCCGAGTAGGGCCCCGGGTTGCCCTCGAGCAGGCTGTCGAGCATCACCATCTCGCGCTCGGGCGTGTACAGCGGCATGTCGTTATGCTCCTTGACGCTGAAGATACGCTCGGCCAGCTCGCCGCGGCGGCTGATCAGCCGCAGCAGCTCGATGTTGATCTGCTCCATCTCCTTGCGGAGCGCGTCGAGGTCTTCCGGCTTGGTCATGGCACACCCGTCAACAGTGACATCTGGTGATTATTAACCCTTTTGGGGATCGGCGCCATTTTGCCGTGCGCCCCGGCGTCGGCGCCGCCAGGCCAGGGTGGCCCACAGCAGACCCAGCGTGGCGGTGGCCAGGCTCACGGCCAGGCCCGCGCCCAGCAGCGGCGGACGATAACGGAGCGTCAGCTCCACCGGGCCGTCGCCAAGCTCGAGGGCGCAGGCCAGCAGGCCATTGTGCGCCTGCACCCGACCCGCGCTGGCGCTCCAGCCCGGGGCGAAGCTCTGGTTGATCACCAGCAGATCGGCCCGGCGCAGGTGGGCGCTGATACGCAGCTCGCCGGCGCGGGCCGCTGTGACCCGTGCCTGGCAGCGGTGGCCGCGGCACCAGGCCTCGCCGCGGTAGGCGGGGTTTTTGTCGTAGCGCTGCCGGCCCACGTCGTAGACGCGGGCCCCCTGGGCGCTGGGCTTGCCGCGCAGGTCGCCGGGCACGTAGATCGTGCCGACGCCGGCCTTGAGGTTGACGTAGCTGAGGGTGTTGCCGCGGTCGTAGCGCGGGTGGCCGCCGCGGTGCAGGCCAAAGGCGTCGGTGGTGGACATGGCCTCCTGGCCAAAGGCCGCGGCTGCCGGTCGCGCGTCGGCGTGGCGCGCAAAGCGCCCCACGTTGAGCCAGAAGCTCTGGGCCGCGGGCCAGGCAAGGGCCAGCACCGTCAGGGCCGCCACGGCCCACCGCGGCAGCGGGTACTTGCCGACGCCCCGGGCCGCCATCTGCAGGCCGCCGGCCGCCAGCAAACAGCACATCCAGAGCACCACGAAGGAGGCGTAGCGCAGGGCGCCGCGCATGGAGTGGAACACCGGCAGGGACCACAGCGGCTGGAAGATGTCCAGCGGCGCGTGGAAGCCGAAGCAGAGCCAGACGGAGAGCAGCAGCAGGGCCGCCGTCACCCGCACGCCGCCGGGCACCGCGAGCACGCGCAGCAGGGCGTACCCCGCCAGCGCCACCAACGGCAGGCCGAGGCCGAGGTAGCCGTACTCCATGCTCCAGTTGACGCCGCGGGCGTCGTAGGTGCCCACGCCGTCCACCACGTCCCACAGGTTGTTGAGCAGGTGCGTCGCCGAGACGTAGAAGGCGTCGTGGGACCAGCCCTCCTCCCGGCGGAAGCCGAGGGACTGCAGGTACGGTAACATCGGCACCAGCTTCACCGCGGCCAGGCCGGCGCCGCCGGCGCACAGCAGCGCCAGGCGCCAGAGGTACCCCGGGCCCACGCCCCGACGCAGCACCTCGGCCAGGGTCAGCAGCCCCAGGGCCAGCATCAACACCGGCAGCCCCATGTGGATCTGCAGCGCGCAGACGGCCAGCAGCGCCGCCGCCCCCAGCAGGCGCCAGGGCCGCCCGGCGCTGGTCAGAAACAGCCACGCCAGCAAGGGGAAGAACCCGTAGAGCGTGGACTCGTAGTACCCCACGGCCAGCCGGCACGGCACCCAGCCGGCCAGGGCGAAGGCGCAGCCGGCGAAGGCGGCAAAGGGCGGGCGCAGGTCCAGGCGGTCCCTCCCGAGCAGGGCCACGCCCGCGGCGCCGAAGGCCAGGGCCAGCAGCACGTTGAGCTTCATGCCCAGCCCCTCGCCCAGCAGCAGCACCGGCAGCAGCAGCGGCGACAGCGATCCGTCCGACGGGTGCAGCAGCTGAGGCAGGCCGCCCTGAAGGTACGGGTTCCAGTAGGGCAGCGAGCCCCACTGCAGCACGCTCTGCCGGGCGAAGGCGTCCAGCTTGGCGCTCTCCAGCCAGTCGTAGGAGCGGAAGGTGTCCGGCCCGAGCACCGCCCCCGGCGCCACCAGCAGCGGCAGGCTCACCAGCACCGCCGCCAGCACCGGCAACGCGACCACGTAACGCTCGCCCTCCAACAGCCAGCACAGCCGCGCCGGCAGGCGGCGGAGGAGCAGCTGGATTCTGTCAGGTGTACTCAATGTCCGCGTTCAGTGATTAGAGCTCAGAGCCTCCATTTTGCATTTTTAATTTTTTGTTCTGTAATTTTTATTCTCTACTAAAGGTCGTGGGCCCTCTCGAACATCTGCGAAAGCTCTGGCTCCCGGCCCTGGTTGCGGTGGCGCTGGCGGCCTTCTGCGCGCCGATGTTCGCCGTGCCGGGCGGCATCGCCTCGGGGGACCTCTTCCGGGACAACGACTGGCTCAACTGCCGCTCCTTCGACCTGATGACGCGCCAGGCCCTGCTGGAGCACGGCCAGCTGCCGCTGCGCTCCCACCTCGTGGGCGGCGGCTTCCCCACGGTGGCCCACCCGTCCGACGGCTCCTGGGCGCCCACCCTGCCGGCGGTGCTGCTGCTGGGCGACGTGCTCGGGGTCAAGGTCAACGTGCTGCTGGCCCTGCTGCTCGGCTGCTGGGGCGTTTACGGCCTGGCCCGCCGCTTCCTCGGCCTCGGCCGCGGCGCCGGCCTCTACGCCGCGCTGCTCTTCGGCTTCGCCGGCTGGCTGCCCTCCATGCTGCTGGTGGGCTTTTACAACCAGCTGTTTTACATGGCCCTGCCCGGGGCGCTGCTGCTGCTGCTGCGCGCCCGGGGCAAGCCCCACCGCCTGCTGCTGTCGGGGTTCCTCTTCTTCGTCGTGCTGCAGCAAGGGGGCGTGGGCTTCCCCTGTCAGGCCTTCTTCGCCGGCGTCTTCTGCTGGCTGGTGGCGGCCGACGACGCGGAGCCGCAGCGCCCGGCATGGCGGCGCCTCGCTCCACCCCTGGCGCTGCTGGCCCTGCTGCTGGTGGCCGCGGCGGCCTCGCGTCAGCTGCAGACTCCGCTGCCCGCCCTGGGCGGCGCCCTGGTCGCGGCGGCGGCCGTGGCCCTGGTGGCGCCGTTGCGAAGCCACGTCCGCGCCATGGGACCCTGGGCCCTGCGCCTGGGCCTGGTGCTGGCGGTGGCGGCATCCCTCGGCGCGGGCCGCCTGGCCGGGCTGGCCTACCTGGACCATCACGGCGTGCGCTATCAGCACACCGACGTCTGCAAGGACGCGGAGCGGGACAGCGCTCACGAGTGCTTCTACCGCGACGCCGGCGATCTGTGGGCCGGGCTCACCGGCCGGGCGCCCGCGAACACCGGGTACCGCACCGCCCTGGGTCGCAAGGTGGAGCCGCGCAGCAACGAGTACGCCTGGCTCGGGCTCACCGCCCCGCCCCTGCTGCTGGCCCTCATCGGCGTGGCCCTGGCCGGCCGGCGCGTGGCGCTGCTGGCCGTCTGCGGGCTGTTCTTCCTCGCGGTCTGCCTCGGCTGGACCCTGCCGCTGGACGCCCACCGCTGGCTGACCACCGGGCTCCCCGGTCTGGACTCCGTGGGCCAGCCGATCAAGTACTACAACTTCTTTGTGCTGCTGCCCCTGGTGCTGCTGGCCGCCGCCGGGCTGCACCGCCTCACCGGGCGGCTGCGCGAGCGCCAACCCCTGGCTGCCCGGGCGCTGTGGGTCGTGGCCTTCGCCCTGCTCGGCTGGCCCTTCGCCCAGAACCGCGCCGCCCTGGGCGAGCTGTTCCGCCTGCCCGTCGCGGCCGGCCCGCGCCAGGCCTTCCACCAGGTGGCGCAGGTGGGAGACCGCGCCTGGCTGCGTCTGCCCGGCCCGCAGCTGCGGCAGCGGATCCAGCAGGGGCACCAGGGCCAGGTCATGCTGCGGGAGTCGGGCCGGCCGCTGGTGGCCACCGAGTACCACAACGTCAAGCGCAACGTGGGCACCATCGACTGGTACGGCACCCTGCTGCTACCCGAGGTGGCGGTGCCCCGCCGCTACCTGCTGCCAGACGGCACCCCCGCGCCGAACCCGCGCTACCGCGGCGAGGCCTGGACCCTGTCCGGCGGGGGCCGCGTGCGCGCTGTCACCCTGCGCCCCAACACCATCGACCTCGACGTGGACCTGCGCGGCCCCGACGTGGTGGTGATCAACCAGAGCTTCCTCGAGGGCTTCTCCGCCGACCGCGGCGACGTGCGCGCCGTGGCCCTGCCCGAGCAGGGGGCCGCCGGCGCCCGCGGCCTGCTCGGCGTGGCCCTGGACCGGGCCGGTCGCCATCGCGTGCGCCTGACCTTCCGCCCGCCCCTGCTAGTGGGCGGCCTGGCGGTCTCGGCCGTTGCGCTGGTGTTCTGGCTGGCCCTCGTGCTGGGGCTCTGGCTCAGGGCTCGCCGCCGGGGTCCAGGGAGGCAGCCGGCGTCTCCTCCCTGACCGCGGCGTCCGCGTCCGCGACCGTCCTCGCCGAAGTATCTGTTGCGATGGTGTGGCCTTGCTGGTTAACCTTTTCCAGTCATCATGCGCTGCTCCGTCACAAACCCCTGCCTCTGGCTCGCCGGCCTCCTCGCCCTGGCTGTATCAATACCTGGCCCGGCCGCGGCCCAGAAAAAGGAGAAGCGGCGCGGGTTTTTGCTGCAGCTGGCCGACGAGAAGGGCCTGCTGCCCCAGCCCCCGGTGGTCACCCTGCGGGGCAACCTCGGCACCACCCGCACCACCACGCCCAAGGACGACGGCGTGTCCCCGGACGTCAAGGCCGCCGACCGGCTCTACGTGCAGCCGGTGCCCACCTTCTTCGACCCGAAGGTCAAGATCCAGGTCCGCGCGGGGAACAAGCTGTGGAACGCCGAGGCCGTGTTCAAACCCACCGACGTGCGGGCCCGGGTGATCATCATCCTGGAGCCCGGCGGCAAGACCCAGGTCAACATCCACTCCGACGCCGCGCCGCCGCCCAACGTCGCGCCGCCCCGGCCTCCCGGCCCGGGGCCCAGGACCAAGCAGGCGGAGTTCATCACCCAGGACGAGGTGTCGTTCTCCTCCAAGCTCGGCATCGGCTTCGTGCTCTGGGTCCTGGCGTTTCTGCTCTTCGCGGCCAGCCTGGCGCTGATCCGCCTCTCGCGCAGAGGCCAGGACAGCCCCACGGATGACGAGGACGACGACGAGGACGACGAGGATACGTTTGACGACGTGGAGGATGAGGACGACGCGGCCGGCGAGTAGCCCTCAGCAGACGTGACATCGCAGATCAAAAGGATCGCCGTTTGCGCCGCGGCTTTGGGGCTCACGGCGGCCACCCACGAGCTGGCCGCCGCGGCGCTGCATCCGGCGCTGGCCGCGCTGGTGGCAGCTGTCCAGGCCGCGGCCGGCTTGTGCACCGCGCTGCTGGTGCCGGGCCTGGTCTACCTGCCGCTGTGCCGCAAGGCGAACATGCTGCGCGAGCAGTCTCAGCCCTTTTACTACCTGCTCTGCTCGGTGCTGATCTCCGTGGCCGGCCACGCCCTGATGCAGAAGCTGGCCCTCCTCGCCGGGCTGGACGCCAGCTTCTGGTCCATGCTGGGCGGCGCCGCCCTGCTCACCTTCTGGGGGGCGCTGCTGTCGGCCCGCTGGGGCAGCCCGATCCAGCTGCGGGCGTCGGAGCCAATGGTGCTGCGCGTGAGCGTGGCCGGCGCCGCGGCGGTGGTGATCTTTTCCGTGGCGGCCACGCCGCCGCGGCTGGTGGACGAGGCCCACTACATGTCCGAGCAGCTCTACCAGGTGGCCCCGCGGCTGAAATACGGCCCCGCGCCGCGGCAGGTCACCGCAACTCCTGGCCCGACCTGGGGCCGCCGCGGTGAGCTGCTGGTGCTGGAACAGCAGCGCAGCGCCACCGTCAAGCTGACCAACGCGGGCAAGCAGGCCGCCACCTTCCCGCTCAAGTGGCTGGTGACGAACCTCACCAGCGGCGACCTGACCCTGCGCGTCTGGCTGGACGACCGGCTGGTGGGCGGCAAGGAGCTGGTGCCCTACGACAAGGGCGACCTGGAGATCTCGGGCCTCACCGCGGCCGACTCGGTGCGCCTGCCCGCGCGGTTCGACAACCGGCGCGACCCCCGCAACCGGCCCACCCCCGTGGTGCTGCTGGCCCCGTCGCTGACCCTGTCGCCCGGCCCCCACACCCTGCGCGTGGACGTCTCGCCCGCGCCCCCCGGCCCCCGCACCGGCCCGGTGACGGTGGTCGACCTGTCCGGCCTGGACGGCCCGGGCTTCTACCGCGCCCTGACCCGCCATGTGTTCATCGGCGACACCGGTGACATCCAGGAGACCCTGGACCTGAGCCGCAACTTCCGCTGGCACGCGCTGCAACACTCCAGCTCCTTTGATGGCGGCGTGTTCGACGGCGGCGGCGCCACCTCGGTCTCGGACGAGCCGCCGGGCCACCACTTCATGTGCTTTCTGGCCATGACCTTCATCCGCGACAGCATCACCAGCATCAGCCTGCTGTGGCTGGTCTGGCTGGCGCTGCTGCTCTGGGTGGCGGTGCTGCTGTCCACCGAGGACAACCCGACCACGCGCTGGTGGCACCTGCTGCCCCTGTTGACGGTGACGCTGATCTACACCCGCCTCTGCCGCCTGGGGCTGGAGTCCAACGCCCCGGACACCCTCTACCTGCTGTGCTGGCTCTGCGTGCTCAAGGTCTTCTTCGACCACCGCGAAAAGCTCGGCCTGCTGCTGGCCGCCGTGGCGTTTTTGGTGCACGTGACGACGCCCCAGTGCCTGGTGATGTTCGGCGCGGCCTACCTGCTCGTCGCACGCCGGGGTACCGGGCCGTGGTTCACCATCAAGGCCTGCGCCGTGCTGTCCATCCTGCTGGCGGCGCGGGTCGGCATCATCGCCCTCGACGCCGGCATCGACGGCGCCCTCTACTCGGGGCAGAACGACTTCCTCGCCAGCAACCGCCTCTCGGCGGTCAAGGCCATCATCTTGACCGGCGACACCACGCGCCTGCCCGACATGGCGCTCAAGGCCGCCGCCTTCTTCCCCTGGGCCATGGCCGCCACCTGCGGCGTGCTGCTGGTGATCCCGCTGACCATGGCGCTGCCCAAGGACGTGCGGCCAAAGATCATGCACCACCGCGGCTGGACCATGTTCCTCTTCGGCCTGTTCTACTTCGTGGCGCTGAGCCTGGTGGACGTGCTGCGCTCTCACCACCTGGGGCCCATCGCCTTCCCGGCCATGGCGGGCGCGGCGCGCTGTCTGTCCCAGCTGCGCGACGAGCGTTACCAGAAGGCCCTGGTGGCCACCATGGTGACCATCGGCGCGCTCTTTTTGGGCTACCTGCTGCTGGCCACGCCGGACTACAGCGGCACGTTCTCCGACTGGTACATCGGGCTGTGGACGCTGCGCGCCCCGTGACGGCCGCGGCTCACTCGCGCGTCAGGTCGCCGGGCTTGACCACCCTGGCCAGGGCGTCGGCGATGAGCTGCACCCCCTTTTTGAACGTGGGGTGACAGAAGTCCACGAACAGGTCCTTGCCGGGCACGCCGCTCTTTGACGCCTTGGTGAACAGCCCCCGGGCGTCCACGCAGGTGAGCTCCTCGTGCTCGGTGCACAGCTGGCGCAGCACCCCATCCATGTGGCTCGTGATGCGGCCGCCCTGAAAGTCGCGGTCCACGGCCAGCTGCAGGCGGCGGCGCGCGCGCTCGAGCTTGCCCTGGGCCAGGTCCATCATGCCGGCCAGGTGGTTGGCGTCGGCCGCCGTGGGGTCCAGGGCCAGGGCGGCCTCGACGTCGCGCCGGGCCTCGGTGGGCCTCTTCTTGTCCCAAAAACTCTCGGCCGAGGACACGAGGTTGAACCGCCGCCGCCGGTCCTCGCCGCCCAGCTTGATCCGGGGGCGGGTGAGCATCGGCGCCCCGCGGTAGTTCACCGCCGGCAGCACCAGGTAGACCTTGATCCCTGCGCTGCGGCTCATCTTCAGCACCCGCTCGAGGTTTTGGCGAAAGGTGCGCAACGCCTCCACGTACCAGCGGTCGGTGCGCGCCGGGCTCCTGGGGAACCAGGGCTCGTCGTCGTCGGGTCGGGCGGTGACGTCCTCCCCCCGGGCCAGGCGCCGCTGCCGATCCACCTCGCGGGTCATGCAGTTGTCCTGGTGCACGGCCATCTGGTCGATGGTCAGCTTCTCGTCGGCGCGATACTGCCGGTAGGTGGAGCGCGCCAGGCGCACCAGGCGGACGCGGTTGAGCCAGCGCTCCAGCCCCTCGCGGTAGGGGTCGGAGCAGGCCTCGATCAGCGCCCCGCGCAGCTCGTTGTTGCCGGTGTAGATCACCAGGCCGTGGGGCGACAGCGCGACGATCTCCTTCATCATCCGTGGAAAGGAGCGCGAGTCCATGCCCGCCACGCCGGCGTTGATCATGCGCCAGCGATACGACGGGTGTTTCTTCTGCAGCACCTTCTGCAGCCGGTGGGGGAAGCCGCGCTCCTGGTGCTCGTAGGGCGTACCAAAAGTGGTGGAGCCGCCGATGGCGAAGAGCCGCAGCTCGCCCTCGGCCGAAACGGGGAAGCGCTGCTGGTGAAAGCCCCGGTTCTGCAGGGCGCGGTTGGAGCGCATCCAGCGGCCGCCCTGGGGCCCGACCTCCTCCAAAAACCAGTCGCCGTAGATGCGGTCCCGGCGCTGAACGTAGGCCCCATGGTTGAACCCGGCCGTGGCCTCCAGCTCGGCCAGGGTGGTGCCCTGAAAGTCGATCACGACCAGCACCCCCTCGGCCGCGACGATGACCAGCAGCACCGTGATCAGCCCGTAGAGCAGCTTGCGCCACAGGGGGATCCTCGGTCGCCGCGGCGCCTGGCTGGTGGTCTGTGCTGCCTCGGACATCTGGCTCTACTTCTTGGTCGCTCCGGGCGGCGGCGGGGGCGGCGGCTTGCTCCCCGGCGGCGGCGGTTTGCTCCCCGGCGGTGGCGGCGGCGGCTTGCTCCCCGGCGGCGGCGGCTTGCCGGCCCCCGGCGGTGGCGGCGGCGGCGCCGGCCGATGGTGGCCCACGATGTCTCTGGCCTCGCGCTCCGTGGCGCAGCAGCGCACGCCGGTCTCGAAGGACTGGTAGGTGGGCTTGGCCTTGGCCATGGACGAGCACTTGCAGAAACCGGCGATGACGTTGACCCCGCCACCCCGCAGCACGCCCGAGCCCTCGGCGGTCACCGTCCACTCCCAGACGTTGCCGCACAGATCGAAGATGCCGTCGGGGGTCGCGCACCGCTCGTAGGAGCCCGACGGCACCGCCGGGTTGGACTCCCCGGGGCCCACCAGGCCGTGGCGGCAGCGCGTCGCCTCGTACTTGTCGCCGTAGGGCCAGTGGCGCCGCGCCGGGCCCATGCAGGCAGCCTCCCACTCCTTCTCCGTGCAGACGTGTAGCTTGCGCTTCGTGCAGGCCTTGACCGCGTCGGTGAAGTTCATCTCGATGGCCGGCAGGCCGCCCTTTTTGTTCGGGTGTTCGTAGCGGTCGATGCAGAAGTTGCGGATGGCCACCATGTCCTTGGGGCAGCGGATCCAGCTGCGGGACTTTTCCATGGGGTCGCGGTAGACCTTGCCCCGGCAGCAGCGGAAGCCGAGGTCGGAAAAGACCGCGGTCTGGGGCACGGCGGTGTAGCCGAGGAACGGCCGGCAGACGCCGTCGTTGGGGTCGCTGTACCAGGAGCCGCCGCGCACCGCCCGCAGCACCGTGCCCTTCTTGAAGGTGCCCGGCGGGGTGTCCACCAGCGACGCGGTCCACTCCCAAACCCCGCCCACCATGTCCACCGCCCCCACCGGCGAGACGCAGCCCCGGTGCCCGCCGGTGACCACCGGCGCGCTGGTGTCCACGCCGCACTGATCCGACTGGTAGGACGACGAGTAGGAGTAGCGGTTGCCCGTCTTGCCCTCGCAGGCCATCTCCCACTCGGTGAGGGTGCAGAGGCGCTTGCCCACCTTCTTGCACAGCTTGTTGGCCTTGATCCAGGGGACCCCGACCTCGGGGAACTCGCCCACGCGGTTTGGGTACTCGAAGCGGTCGATCCACATGCCCTTGGCCAGCTGCACCTCGCCGTTGGGGTCATACTGTTTTTTGGTCACCGTGGCCCGGGCCGCGGTCAGGCGGCGCCGCGTGTCGGCGGTCAGGGCGGCCCGGGTCAGGTGCGCCTCGGTGGGCGCCTTGTGGCTCCAGCAGCAGCGAAACCCCGCCGAATAGACCAGCACCTTGGGGTTGACGCGGTAGTGGGGCTGGCGCGAATAGAGCCCGGTGCAGGAGGCGTAGCGCACGATGGTGAACCACGCCCCGCCCTCGAGGATCGCCGCCTTGTCCTGCCAGCTGGAGAGGACCCACTCCTCGACGTTGCCCACCAGGTCGTAGACCCCCTCCTTGGTGCGGCATTGCTTCATGGATCCCGACCGGGCGATGTTCTCCGGATCCATCGGGATCCCCGAGTGGCCCGAGGTGAGCTGCTTGCCGCTGTTGCAGCTGCCGGCGCGGTAGTGGCTGCCGTAGCCGTACTTGCTCACGCCGCTGGGGCCGGAGCAGGCCCGGCGCCACTCGGCGTCGGTGCACAGGCGCTTGCCCTGGGCGGCGCAGGCCTTGCGCGCGTCGGCCAGGTTGGTCTCGTAGCGGGGCCGCACCCCGGCCTGGTTCGGGTACTCGTAGGCGTCGATGAAGAAGCCGCCCTCGTCGCCGTCGATGAAGACCATGTTCTGCAGGTGGTAGGGCCGCCCGCAGATAGTGGGCGCGCCGGCCAACAGCGCAGCTCCCAGCAGGAGGCACCTGAAAGCCCAACGACGTCCTGGTCGGTCACGCTGCACGACTCACTACCATGGCAAAGGCGAAAAGATTTGCAAGGCGGTTGATGCCGCGGCCACCATGCGAAGGAGCCATTGTAGCACCAGCGAAGAATATCAAGTACAATTTCGGCCACCTTGAGCCGAGCGCACACCATAGCAGGACTTCTGCTCAAGCCCGCGGTGGGCCTGCTGGTCGCCGCGGCCCTGTTGCTGCTGGCGGAGGGCACAGCCTGGATGGCGGCGGCCTTCGCCAGCAAGGACTGGCGCGTGGATCCGCTGCCCCAGCACCCCGCCCCCAAGGTCTTCTGCGAGAGCGACGAGGCGGGCAAGATCAAGACCTGCCCCGAGCCGCGCTTCGAGTACAGCCGGGTGCGGCCCGAGGTCTACAGCCCGAAGCCCACCAAGCCCCGGGTGGTGGCCATCGGAGAGTCCTTCGTCTTCGGCCTGGGGGTCAAAAACGACCAGTCCTGGCCGGCCCGCCTGCAGCACCACCTCGGCGACAAGTACGAGGTGATCAACATGGGCCGCTGCGGCACCCACGCCGGCCTGCTGCGGCCGGTATTCAAAAAGGCGCTCGCCCTGTCGCCGAAGGTGATCATCCTCGCCATCGGCAACAACGAGCACACCATGACCACCTACTACACCGGCTGGGCCGGCCGCTACCCGCTGGAGGTCTACAGCTTCTCGCGCAGCGTGGGCCGCCTCCAGCTGGGCGGCGCGCTGTTCCGCGCCATGGGCACGCCGCCGCGGGCCGTGGAGAGCTTTGACGGGCCGGAGCGGGAGTTCGACAACCCGGTGGACAAGCTGGTCTTCGCCGCGCGCCGCCGGCCCCCGGACCTGACCTCCTTCCCCAACGCCCTGGCCGGCCCCGAGGTGACCCGGGCCCTGGAGAAGGAGCAGCGCCTCAAGGAGATGGTCTACCGCGACCACATGCGGTCCATGCTGGAGCGGGGCCGAGACGCGGGCGTCACGGTGATGCTGGCCACGCTGCCCTACAACCTCAACGCGCCGCCCACCCTGTCGGGCTCCCACAACGAAAACACCGAGGCGGTCAAGGCGGTGCTGACCAAGCTCACCGCCCGGCGCGAGCGCCCCGAGGAGCTGGTGAAGCAGGGCCTGGCCCTGGACGAAAAGGTGGCGCTCTTTCACTTCGAAAACGGCACCGACCTGCTGCGCCGGCGCAAGCGGATGGAGGCGGCCCATGCCTTCCGGCAGGCCGCCCGCTGGGACATGATCCCGGACACCACCCCCGAGATCAACTCCACCATCCGCGACCTGTCACTGGCCCACGACGCCCCCCTGGCCGAGCTGCACTCCCTGGCCGAGACTCACCTGGACCGGCCGGACCTGGTGTTCAAGGACAAGGTGCACCTCAACCCCAAGGGTTGCGACCTGGCGGGCAAGCTCCTGGCCAAGGAGATCAAGAAGGTGCTGGAGAAATAGACAATGACCCCGATGCTGAGGGCCCGCGCAAGAACAGTTTCCTGGATTCGGGCGCCGATCCTTCCCGGCTGGCGGCGTTGCTCGTCGGGCGAATACGTCGAGTATTCACCCTCCTCGCGCCTTGCCAGCCGGGCGCCTCGGCTCCCTCGGTCCAACGGCCCTGTTCTTGTGCGAACCCTGAGCCTCCTGCTGTTGGGCTGGCCCTGGGCCGGCGCCGGTGACCTTCACGTCGCCGGCCTGCGGGCGCCGGCGCCGCTGACCCTGGCCCTGGTCGGGGCCGGCGGCGATCCCGAGGCCAAGCGGGGGCCGAACTACCAGCCGCCGGCCCCCATCCAGCCGCCCTCGGGGGACGATCGCGACCGGCGCAGCGGGCCCAACGACACCCGGCGGGACGAGGACCGGCGCCACCCTGGCGGCACCAAGGGGCGCCCGCCGCCGAGGGACCACCGCGGCCGCGACGGCCGCCCCCCGCCAAGGCCGCGCGTGACGCAGCGCGACCCGGACACCACCAACGACTGGATGGTCTGGGCGCTGCTGTGGCCGCTGTCGGCGCTCTTCTTCGGCCTGGCCGGCTGGGCCGCCTGGCGCCACCGCCACGCCCGGGGCATCATCCCCGCCATGGCCGTGGGGCTTGTGCTCGGCTACGGCAGCATCTGGACCTCGCTGCCGGCGCCCACGGAGAACGTGCTGACCCTGGGGCCCAACGCCTCCGATCCGATCAACAGCATCGAGACCGTGGGCGCGGTGCGCCAGGCCTTCTGGCGCGGCGCCGCCGCGACCCAGTGCTTCTCCTACCCCGAGGGGGCCACCTGGATCAACCTCGGCCCCACGGTGCTGGGCTACATCCTGCCCGCCGGGCTGTCGGTGGTGACCAACGACGCGGCGGCGCACAACCTCGGCGTGGGGCTGGGCGTGGCCCTGCTGTTTTTGGCGGCCTGGGTCATGGCCCGCGCCTTCGGGGTGGGGCCGATCACCGCCATGCTGGCCGCCGGCGGCGCGGCCTACGCCCCGGTGGTGCTGCGGGAGCTGGACCAGCTGAGCCTGGACCGCGCCACGCTCTTTCTCGTGCCGCTGTTCTTTCTCTGCTTCCACAAGGCCGCCCGGGAGCCGGGCTGGCGCTGGCCCGTGGCGGCCGGCGTGGCCCTGGCCGCGGTGTTCTACGGCCAGACCTACTACGGCATGTACCTCGCCGCGGCCTGCCCGCTGCTGGTGATCCCGCGGCTCATCGGCCGCGACGTGGGCCGGCGCCTGGTGCGCATGGCGGTGGTGGGTCTGGTGGCCCTGGCGCTGATGGCTCCGGGCTTTTACATCCTCAAGCAGGTGGCCAAGCACAGCGGCTGGGAGACCAAAAAGACCCTGCGCCAGACGGCCAAGGATATCTGGCACCCCGTGCCGCAGAAGACGATCAAGGAGTACATCAAGCACCACAAGTTCCGGCACCTGCCCATGCGCACCCCCGAGGAGCGGCTCATGGCCTCCATGACGCTGTCGACCAACACGCTGACCTTCAAGTGGCCCACGGACTACATCCCCGGCGGGTGGGGCTACTGGGGCCTGGTGCTCATGGCCCTGGCCTTCTCCACGCGCCGGCTGCTGACGCTGGTGGCCGTCCTGGACGTGGTGGCGTTGCTGATCCTGTCCATGGGGCCTTTCATGCAGGACGACTTCGGGCTCACCGACATCCCCATGCCGTACTACTTCTATTTTCTGTACGTGCCCGGCTTCGAACAGCTCAAGAACGTCAACCGCATCGTGCTGCTGGCGGCCACCATCTCGGTGATCCCCCTGGCCCTGGGCCTCGCCGGGCTGTGGGAGCGGCTGCGGGGCATCGGGCTGCGCGTGCCCGCCGCGGCCCGCGTGGTGGTGGTGGCGGCGGCGGCCTTCTGCGTCACCAGCCTGCACCTGCCCGAGCGCCGGGAGCTGGCGCGGCCGCCCGAGACGCGGCCTCCCATGCTGACCTGGCCCCAGCCCAAGGTCCACGCCTTCAAGATCCCCGCGGCGATGAAGAAGGTGGAGCCGGGGCCGGCCATGTTCCTGCCGGTGAAGGAGCCGAGCCCGCCGGCGCTGTCGGTGGCGGCCATGCAGCTGGGCTGGAAGATGACCAACCACCCGACCTACGGCCTGCCGCGGCGGCTGCCCCTGCCGTTTTGGTTCGAGTCCAACGCCTTCCTCAACAACGTGGTCCTCGCCTCGGGCTCCACCCGGGCCAACCGGCGCTACGAGATGACGGACCCGCAAAAAGAGACGGCCAAGGTACAAAAGTACGGCCTGCGCTACATCGTCATGTTTCGCCACCTGCTGCCGACCAAGAAGGCCATCACCGACGCCACGGCCCTGCTGGACAAGCACATGAAGAAGGTGGCCGACGACGGCAAGGTGGCGGTGTGGACCTGGAAGAACAAAAAATAAAAAACAAGAAATTCGAAATGAAAAACGGGAGGACGGACAAAGGTACGGGAAAGAAATCGCGCCTGGCCTTCAAGCTGGCGGCGGTGCTGATCCCGGTGGTGCTGGTCTTCGCCGCCGAGGGAGTGGCGCGGCTGGCCTGGACCGAGGACGCGCCGGCGCCTTCCACCCCCGGCGGCTGGGGCAAGGGCGCCCTGGTGGTCACTCCCCGCACCCGCCAGCAGCTGCTGGAGCCGGTGCGCGACGCGGCGGGCAAGGTCACCGCCGTGCGCACCGGCCGGCGCATGGTGCGCGACCACTTCATGCACGACCTGTCCTGGACGCCGCAGCCGGCGCCGGGCACCTTCCGCGTCTTCTGCTTCGGCGGCTCGGCGACCCATGGCGTGCCCTTCGAGCGCAAAAAGGGGGTGCCCTTCCCCGACCGCCTGCAGCACTACCTGCGCGCGGCGGGCCTGCAGGCCGAGGTGATCAACCTGGGCGGCGCCTCCTTCGGCTCGGACCAGGTGCTGGAGCTGGTCAAGGCGGCGCTGGAGTACAGGCCGTCGGCCCTGGTGGTCTACTCGGCCAACAACGAGTTCTTCAACTACCACCTCGAGCTGGTGGAGCTCAACCGCGCCTGGGTGCCCCGCAAGCTGGAGAAGATCAAGCTGCTGGCGTTGGCGCGCCGGGCGCTGGGGCGATCGGACGCGGCGGCCCCGAAGCCGGAGCCGCGCCGGAAAGACCCGCCCCCGAAGGACGCGCCGCGCGGCGGGCCGCCGGAACAGGACGCCCACGTCCAGCGCCAGGAGAAGCTGGTGGCCGACATCATGGCCGACACCCTGGCCCGGGCCGAGGCGTCCGTGAAGAAGACCGGCGAGCGCTACCAGCGGGCCGACGCCCACCACGAGGCCGTGGTGCAGCGCTACGAGGCCAACCTCTCGGCCATGGCGAAGATGGCCGCCGCCAGCAAGGTCAAGCTGATCATCGCCAAGGTGCCGGCCAACCTCATGGCCAAGCCCACCCTGTCGTTACCCCGGCCGGGCCGCGCCGCCGCCGGCGACCCCTGGTACGCCGAGACCCACTACAAGCGGGGGGTGGAGAGGCTCGGGCGCCGCGACAGCCGCGCCGTCACCGACCTGCGCAACGCCCTGGAGCTGGACATGAACCCCGGCCGGCCGGTGCTGGCCATGGACCGCGTGGTGATGCGGGTCACCGCCCGCACCGAGGCGCTGATGGTGGACCTCGAGCCGGCCTTCGGCACGGGCAAGGACCCCACCCGCTGCCGGGACTACTTCCACGACACCTGCCACCTCACGGCCAAGGGCTACGACGTGCTGGCCCGGGAGGTGGCCAAGGTGCTGGTGAAGTAGCTTTTAGCTTTTAGCTTTTAGCTTTTAGCTTTTAGCTTTTAGCTTTTAGCTTTTAGCTTTTAGCTTTTAGCTTTTAGCTTTTAGCCTTTAGCTTTTAGCTTTTAGCGGTCAGCTTTCAGCTTTGGGGGCAGTCATCATCATGCCCCCTGGTAATCAGGCCCCCCGAACGTGGCCGCTTCAAGGCTGGGGGGCGGTCATCATCAAGCCTCCTGATATTCAGGCCCCCTGATGGTGTCCGGTTCAAGGCTCGGGGGCGGTCATCATCATGCCCCCTGGTAATCAGGCCCTCCGGTATTGTCCGTAATGCCAGCGATATGCCCTCTGGCACAGCCGTGTGGCCCGCCCCAACGCAGGCACGTCCAGAAGTCGGCCCGTCCTCGCCCGATCCATCGCGCGTCCAAAAGTGACTGCCTGGCCCCCCCTTTACAAGCACCGCAGCACGGCCATGGCTTCACACCAACGCCTGCCTGTCCCGAGAGAGTATCCAGGCGTGTGACGCGGGGGACTTCGCCTCCGCGCTACGGGTTATCAGCCAATTCACCCGGGCGGCTTCATCAGCTCGGGCAGGCGCCAGATGATGTAGAGCAGCTGCAGGTTGCAGCCCGAGCAGTAGGCCACCTCGTGATCGGTGGCCACCGCCTCGCCGTCGATCCAGTGGTGCAGCACGCGGCCGTCGCTGTGCAGCAGGTGGGTGCGCAGAAACTCCAGGATGCCGAGGATCTCCTTGCGGACCTTGTCGTCGCCGGTGTAGCGCACCAGCAGGGCCAGGGCCATCATGGTGTAGTTCTGGGACGACAGCGTCGTGTAGTCGCTGGTCTTGGCTCCCATCTCCTTGGCCGAGTAGGGTGAGCGGTAGCGCGCCTCGCCGGGGATCTTCAGCGGCTGCATGGCCTTGTACAGGTCCCTGGCCCGGTCGAGGTAGAGCTTCTTGCCGGTGAGCTGGTAGACCCGCAGGTGGGCCACCATCTGGGTCACCTGGGGGTAGAGGTACAGATCCGTGGTCTTGGTGGAGTAGGCGTAGTAGCCCTTGTCCTTGAGGAACCCCTTCTCCCGGCCCTGGGCCACGATCTCCAGGGCGGTCTTGATCCGCGCCTGCTTCTGCGCGCCGCCCACCAGCAGGGCGTACTCCATGTTGAGGATCGCCAGCAGGGCGTTGGTCGTGGAAGGCCCATAGGTGTTGACGCCGAACTTGCCCACCGAGACGCTGGCCGGGTAGTAGCTCACCCCCCGGGCCATGGCGTTGAGCACGTCCAGGCTGCGGTCCAGCAGCTTGCGCGTGCTGTCACGCGGCTCCTGGGCGTAGGCCTCCATCAGCCCGAAGTTGGCCATGATCACCTCCTCCAGCTGGCTCATCAGGGTGCCGAGCTGTTTGAGCGCGTCCTCGATGACCCGGGTGTTGTGGGCGGTGTTCTCCCGGCCCACCTGCAGCTGGAGCTCGTTTTGGCCGGCGGCGCCGTAGCGGTAGAAGAAGCCCGGCCCGAAGACGTTGGCGTCGCCGTAGTCCAGCGGCCAGTCCCCCTTGACCGGCAGGGCCCTGGGCGAGGTGAGCTGCGCGAGCACCGCGCTGTACATCGACTGCTGGTAGACCGGCTCCGGCCCGCTGCGCAGGCTGGTCTCCTCCTCGGGATCCGAGCAACCGAGCGTCAACAGCGCGAGCGGCACCCACAGGGCGTACCTCATTTGTCCTCCTCCTGCGTCTTCACGCCTTCCTTGATCTCGCCCAGGGACATGCCGGCGAGCACCAGCCCGATGACCCCGCCCACCACGCCGAAGCCGACCATCACCGCGTGATACAGGATCACCAGGCCCAGGGCCCGCTCGGGCTCCATGCTCAGCAGCAGCACCAGGGTGGCCTTGCCCGCCAGCTCGAAGATGCCCACCGAGCCGGCCGACGAGGTGGGCGCGGCGAAGGCCAAAAAGGTGGCCACCAGCACGCCGAGGATGCCGCTGACCGGGATGTGGATCCCCGCCGCCGCGGCGGTGGTCCAAAAGACCGCGGCCAGGATGACCCACTCCACGGCGGTTATGCCGATGACCGCGGCCAGGGCGGTGGGCCGGCTGTCGGCCTGCTGCATGCCCTCGATCATGCGGCCGAACGTGTCGGCCAGGCGGCCCGCGCCAGGCAGGCGGCTGCCGGCGAGGCGCTCCACCGGCCCCTGCAACGCCCGGGGCTTGCGCAGGGCCAGGCCGAGCAGCACCGCGGCCACCACCACCAGGCCCACGCCGACCCACAGCACCATGGTGACCCAGCCCGGGATGTCGCGGGTCAGCCAGAGCACGCAGATCACGGTGACCAAAAACAGCACCTCCACCAGCTTCTCCACCACCTCCACGCCGAGCACGAAGGCCGGGCGCACGCCCTCCCGCTTGCCGACGACGTAGGCCTTGACCAGCTCCTGCAGGCGGAAGGGGAAGGCCACGTCCACCAGCACGCTGATCATCTCGGCGGAAAAAAGCGTCGTGTAGCGCACGCTGTGCGCCCGGGCCAGCAGCACCTTGAGCTTGGTGCACTTGACCGCGTTCATCGCCAGGGTGAGCAGCCCCGCCACGAGCACCAGCCTCAGGTCGGCGCCGGCGATGACCTGCCCCAGCTTGTCGAGGTTCACGTCCCAGGCCGCGATCCAGAGGCAGATCCCGGCCACGGCCAGGCTGAACACCAGGCGCAAGGCGGTGGGGAACTTTCGCTGTGGCTTATCCAATGCTGGTGCAGCTCGGCGTGGACTCTGTCATCGCGGCGCCCGGATCTCGTAGAGGCTGATCTTGCCCGGCTTCGCCCGGGGCTTGCCGAGGACGGCGCTGAGGAAGGCCTTGGTCTTCTTCACCCGGGTCTCGTCCTTGAACATGGTCTCGTGCAGCAGCACGTAGCGGAAGCCTGCCTTCGACAGCACTGTCAGCGAGTCGCGCAGCTGCTTCGGCGTCAGCGGGTCGGCGATGGACGCCTCGTGCAAGAAGTTCTGCGCCAGGGGGGCCTTGCGGATCAGCGACAGCTCCGGCGGGCCGATGCGGTGGTGCACGGCGCCGGCGATGAGCTTCTTGCCGTGAGTCGTCTGCCAGTAGAGGTGGGGCTGCAGAAACTCGAGGTAGTCCTCGTAGGGGAGCTCGATGATGCCGTAGGGCTTCTTGTCCCGGGCCAGCTCCTTGTACACCGAGGGCACGTCCCGCGCCGTGCTCGGGATGGGGTAGGGCGCCGGGCCGAAGGCCAGGATCTCGGAAAAACACAGGGCGGCGGCCCCGCAAAACAGCACCACCCGCTGCACCCGGTTGCGGGCCAGCTCCAGAATCCACTGCACCCCGAAGCCGGCCAGGATCGCCAGCATCAGGTGCAGCATGGTCACGTAGCGGTAGGTGTGGCGCACGGTGACGTCGAAGCCGGGCAGCACGTAGTACAGCAGCAGGCTCGGCATCGGCAGCGCGTAGTCGCCGATGAGCATCGGCTTTTCGGAGATGCGCAAAAAGGGCCCCAGGGAGACGAGGAAGAAGAAGATGGTCAGCACCAGCCACGGCCGGCTGCGGCGCCGGGCGGTGACCACCCCCAGCACGGCAAGGGCCAGCACGGCGAAGCCGAGGTAGGTGGTGTAGGTGGTGTAGGTCTGGTGCACGTTGCCGTCGCCGTCCCGGCGGATGAGCGGGATCTGGTTGCGCCCGGGCCGCAAGAACGTCACCAGCTCCGCGCTGGAGTCGGACCCCGGCCGCAGGTTTGGCTTGACCATGTCGATGTGCTCCGACTTGACCGAGGCAGAGGTGGAGGCCGCCTTGTGCAGAAACACCAGGGGCACCAGCCCCGCGGCGCAGAGCACCCCGCAGAGCAGCAGCATCTTCGGCTGCAGCCGGCCCCAGCGCGGCCTGCGCGTGCGGAACTCGGCCACCGCGCGGTAGATCACGAAGACGACGAAGAACATCATCAGGAAGAAGAGGTTGTAGCCCGACGAGTAGGTGGAGAGCAGAAAGAACAGCGCCGCCGCCACCGCGTCGTACCAGCGGCCCCGGTCCATCATGCGGTAGGTGAACAGCACGGCGAAGGGCACCCACTCCACCGACACCAGCTCGGACACGCCGTTGAAGGTCTCCAGCAGAAAGTAGGGCATGCAGATGAACAGCGCGCCGCCGAGCCAGGCCGCCGGCCGCCAGACCCCCGCGTGGCGCAGCACGAGGTAGCCCCCCACCGGCGCCATGAAGAAGGAGAACATCACCTTGAGGTTGTAAACCACCGCCGGCGACAGGGCGTGCACCAGGGGGCTGAGGATCACCGGGTAGAACAGGTCGCTGCCGTAGAGCCGCACCATGTTGCTGCCGTTGGGGTAGAAGATATAGTCGGTGTTTACCGACATGTCGCCCGTGCCGAGCATCTGCTTGACCACCCACAGCACCCAGACGTGCATGCGGTTGGTGCAGTTCTCGTAGCCGATGATGTGGGTGCCCAGCTCGGTGATCAGCGGCCAGGTGATGACCACGGACAGCGCGGCGTAAGCCAGCAGCACCAGGATCTCCGGGGCCGCGCGGTGGAGCAGCGGGCGCGGGGCTGTGAGCGATTTCGCGGTCATGTCTCGTCAGCGTCGAAGATCAAGTCTACCGACGGCGGTGAAAAAGGCAACGTCCATGGCCCGTCAGGGGTAATGGACCGCGCGCGGTGGGCCTTGATTCCACGAATCGGCAGGCGGTATGTTTGTCATGCACAAGGAGGAAGCGCGATGAAGTTGGTGTACAGGCCCCTGATCTTGATCCTGGTCGCCCTCACCGGAGCCAACCTGGCGTCGGCCGACGTCGTCTCGCCGCCCAAAAAGGGCATGACGTTTGTCACGCACAAAATACAGATCACCAACCTCGAGAAGCACCCCGGCTACTCGCTGCTGGTCTACGACGCGCCCGGCAAGCTGCGGGCGAGCCTGGTCTTCAACGCCGGGACCGTCGCCGCCAAGATCCTCGTCAGCGGCAGGAGCTGGCGCTCGCGGGCGCGCTTCGGCAGACCGAAGATCTGGCTGCTGCCCCGCGCCCTGGAGAAGAAGTGGTCCGCCGCCACCGACAAGGAGATCGCCCGGCAGCGTAAAGCCTGCGCCGATCACGGCAAGGGCTGCGCCCACATCAGCCGCTTTTCACCCCGCTACGCGCCGCCCAAAGGCGCCGTGGACTGCGGCGTCACCGTCACCGTGCGCTCCTCCGTGCC